>JAEEGJ010015881.1_pt1 | contig 17440 bp, 11 predicted proteins | sample 8958761 | NCBI WGS metagenome assembly JAEEGJ01 (sample SAMN16246546, study PRJNA631951) | gut metagenome | biome: gut microbiome; feature: rumen; material: RS-attached | host: Bos | place: Iran: Karaj | collected 2018-10 | reverse complement strand
ACTCAAACTCGTTCACATAAACAAGGTCATACAAGCTGAAATGTCGGTTGTCGTAGAGGTTGTGGAAAGGATAAACAAGGTGCATGTCTTTCGACCATTCATAGTCCAAGCCTTCGTTCCAGTTGTCGTTTTCATCGGCCATGCCGAGCCATTCTTCAAGACTCTCTTGCGCTGACATTATTCCGTTTTGGTCCCATTTCAGGCTCCACGAGCAGCCGTCCTGGGAATACATCGGGTCGTAGCCGCCTTGGGTCATCACTTCCCACATCGTTTCCGCTCTCTCGGTCTGGACGGGATGCGTTTTGGGGTAGGTATAACCTAACTTCAGCTTCCCTTCAACTTCAAGGTCGCCGATGCCGTCGTAGAGTTTCATCATGCCTTCGTAGATGGCTTTCGTCTTGTTGAAGAGGGCAGTGGCTGCTGCCTTTATCCTGTCGTTGAAATCCGATAGCAGCCTTTTGCTTTCCTCGTCGTATTGCATCAGTTCGCGCAGTATCATCCACCGATGGCGCAAGGCATCCTTGATGATAGGTTCCGCTTCGGCTGCTTTGCCATGCTCGTACCAATGGAGGATGTTTTCTTCAAGCATCACGATTCTCGGGTCTTCGAAGGCTTCTTTGATGTTCATAATGTTTTGATTTATATATGATTACACAATGCTGTATCGTTTCTTCCTATGAAAACCAAAAATAAGTCTTCGAGGGAAAGTGAGATGAATCCCGTCTTTTTCCCAGGCATAGCCGATGGTGTCTCCCGCTTTCGATTTGTGCTTGTCATACAGCCGACTCAACTCTCGGACTTGATGATACACGATTTTGCACTGGCAAAACATTCGGCCTCGCTCGTCGAAGACATTGATGTCGTGCGGATGTTAGGTGTATTCCGACCTCAGTTCTTGCGGTAAGAGGAATATTCCATAATTGATTTCGATTTCGTTCAAGGTCTTTTTGTTGCTGTTTTTCATTTTATGATTGTTTTAATGTGTTTATGTATTGGCTTTTAATGGTTTATGTTGTAGAAACGCAATGCTTGCGTCTCATCCAGCAGATTTTCATCAGCAAACCCATCCCAATTGAAAGGCGTAGGCAGGACAAATTGGAAGCCCAAGTTGAGGTCAGTCATGTCGCAGAGCGTTTCGTTCTCAATGGGGAGATTGTGGCGTTCATAATATGCGTGTTCTTTGATGAGATTGCTACCCATCGTGGCAAGCAGTTCGTCAGGTTGATGTAGCTCTTCTTTCGGTCTGTACCAAATGCCATGAATCAGCCTTTTCTTTGTGCCGTTCACCCAATAGACGGCGATTTCGTTGAAAAGGTTGTCGTCAAAAGTCATTTTTCCGATGCGGGTAACAGCGGTGGAACAACCTGCGTGAAGAAAAACTTGAAGGTCGATGCGAGCTTGTTGGTCGGTGGTATAACTGTCGCCAAGAGTTTCGTATAGCACATCGATCAAGCTCTGATAGTAGGCGAAGGCTTCTTGTCGTGCTTTGCTTAGGTTGGTATTCTCAAAGGTTTTGTTGATACTGCAAAGTTTGTCTTTCTTTGCTTCGAGATAGTTCGACTTGTGCATTTGTTCTTTCCAGAACAGCCCATGCACGAGGTAATGTGATTTCTTTTTGTCCATAGCGGTGTCGTTTTGATTTTGGTGCAAAACAACATCTTCACTCTGCCAAAAACAGGCAAAGTGCTAAGAAGTTGTTTTGATTTTTATTAAAGCATACAAAGCCCATGTCATTCCGTTCCCCGACCTTCTATAGATTCCAGTCTCACAAGCCTTTGCAAGGAATGACATAGAAGGTCGGGGAACAAGGAATCTATGGGCAAGTAAAAGCTAACAGAAAAACCAAAACAGCTTCTAAAAATATCAAAAAAGTTACTAATGAGTGCCCGGTTGTGCAAGTCGTTCGTACAAGAATCGTTTTGTAGGTTTTGTCAGTTTTGTGACTCTAAAACATATTCAATCGCCACAGGGAAATACGCCTGCTCCAACTGGTGAATTTTGGCCGCCAAGGAGTCAGGCGTTTCGTTTTCATCCAAAGCAACATGGGCTTGCAGGATGATTTCACCGCTGTCGTACAACTCGTTGACATAGTGGACAGTAATGCCCGAATAAGGCTCTTTTGCTGCTACCACGGCCTCATGCACATGCTCGCCATAAAATCCCTTGCCGCCATATTTAGGCAATAGGGCAGGGTGGATGTTGATGATGCGGTGAGGATAAGCATCGATCAGGAATGTGGGAACCAGGGGCAGGAATCCAGCCAACACGATAAAACCAATATTGTATTTCTTCAATAATGGCATCATCACCTCAGGATCGTTCAACTCGGCCTTGGGTGTTACTGCTGTAGGTACTCCCAGACGCTCTGCACGTACCAATGCGTAGGCATCAGGTTTGTTACTGACCACGAGAGCGCAGTTCACACGCTCGGAGCCTGCAAAGTATTTGATCAGGTTCTCGCAGTTCGTGCCGCTGCCTGATACGAAGATAGCAATACTAACCTTTCCCATGCTTACACCAGGTGCTCTATGAGGTCGGCGCGGTCGCCGGGGAGCATATCGATAACGGGTATCTCGACCATGGTATAGCAGCCGGGTTGCAGACGCATGGAGGCGCGGGCTACATTGACGAGTACCTGACCTGTGAGGGCGGGGTTGTTGATGCTCATATTGAACTCCAGACGCTGGTTCTGTGTCTTGCCGCTGACGCCCTTGCGCACAAGATTCACGCCGTGGCCCATGTCGCGGACATCATCGACGCTGGTTACCTGGAACACATGAGTCTCATCGCTGGCAAAGTAGGGGTCGGCCTTGATGGCGGCTGTCACCTCGTCGAGCTTGGCACCGTCTTCGAGCTCCACATAGACCATACGGCGATGGATGCCCTCGCCAAGGGGAATGGTCATGCTCAAAGCGTTCTTAACGCCAGCCTTAGAGCGTACGCAGACGCTGTGTCCCATCGACATGCCGGGGCCGAAGTTGGTGTAGCTGAGACCCTTGGGGGCGAGGCTCTGCATGAGGGTACGAACGATGGAATCAGAACCCGGATCCCAACCAGCTGCGATGACGCTGACGGTGCCGGTCTCTTGGTTGAGCTTCATGAGGCGCTCACGATAGCCGCGAATATTGGTGTGGATATCGAACGAATCGACGGTATTGATGCCGAGGGGTAGAATCTGGTTGGCATACTCCTCGCACGAGCGGGTGGGGGTGGCGAGAATGGCCACGTCGACATCCTTCAGTTCGCGGATGTCCTTCACAACGTCATACTGAGCAAGTTCTGCAGGCTTGTCTGCTGCTCCGTTGCGGCGCACGATACCTGCTACTTCCATGTCGGGGGCTGCCTCCAGTGCCTCGAGTGCATACTTTCCAATGTTGCCGTAACCTACGACGGCTGCTCTGATTTTCTTCATGTTATTATGCCTTATAATTGTTGATTATTCATTTTTCGTGCGCAAAAGTAATGCTTTTTGCCGAAATAAATAACAATTTGAATGAAAAAAAAACAAAAGACTGTCGTTTTGTGACATTTTGAAAGTTTATTGACTTTAAATGCAATAATTTGTTAGCATTTCGCGTTTAAATAGGTGTATATATACAAATTTTGTAAGTAATGATAGAATATATTAAAGGAGAACTTACCGACCTTACCCCAGCCATGGCGACGGTAGAGGCCGCAGGTGTAGGCTACGGACTGAATATCTCGTTGAATACGTTCAGTGCCATTCAGGGCAAAAAGGAGGTGAAGCTCTATGTGTATGAGGCCATTCGTGAGGATGCGTTTGTGCTCTATGGGTTTGTCAACAAGCGGGAACGCGAGATGTTCCTGCTCCTGATCACGGTGAACGGGGTAGGGGCGAACACGGCGCGAATGATGCTATCGGGGCTCAGCGTGACAGAGCTGTGCAATGCCATCTCCACGGGTAATGCACGGCTGATACAGAGTGTGAAGGGCATTGGGAAGATGACGGCGCAGCGCATCATCGTGGACCTGAGAGACAAGATTGTGTCGCTGGGCATTGCCAGTGAGATACCTACGGGCGGACAGATGTCTGCACCGGTGAACAATCAGGTGAAGGACGAGGCTGTTTCGGCTCTGACCATGCTGGGCTTTGCGCCTGCACCTTCACAGAAGGTGGTGCTGGCTATCTTGCAGCAACAGCCTGATGCCCCCGTGGAGCAAGTCGTGAAACTGGCTCTTAAGCAGATCAAGTAAACTTTAGTGTTTAGGGGGTGAAGCGGGTAGTCGGGATTATAGTGGCTATTTGGCTTGCGTGCGTGGGTGCGCGGGCGCAGGCGCAACAGGACACGTTGCGTGCGCGCTGGCATGTGCAGCCGACGGCGCCTGTCTTCGTGGCTGATCTCGACTCGTCGGCCCTTGACCTGAAGATGCCTGAGAACATCCGCCAGATGGTGGAGTACGACGACTCTGCCAACGTTTACTACATCGGCTCCAAAATGGGCAACTCGTATCTGAATACCCCGGTGCTGATGACACCTGAGGAATACCAGAAGTGGACGGAGCAGCGGGCACTGAGGCAGTTCTTCCGCCAGAAGAACACGCAGAGCTATGAGAATGGGGGCAAGGACAAGTTTGACCTGATGGACATGCACTTCGACCTGGGACCTGCGGAGAAAATCTTCGGCCCCGGTGGTGTTCGTATCAAGACCCAGGGAACAGCAGAGCTGAAGGTGGGCATGAACATCAAGAGCATCGACAACCCCTCGCTACCAATCCGTAACCGTAAGACTACCGCCTTCGACTTCGATGAGAAGATCAACCTGAACGTTAACGGTCGGGTGGGTGACAAGATGAACATGAACCTGAACTACAACACCGATGCCACCTTCGACTTCGACACGCAGAACCTGAAGCTGAAGTACGACGGCAAGGAGGATGAGATCGTCAAGTTCGTCGAGGCGGGTAATGTCACCTTCCCATCGAACAACTCGCTCGTCAAGGGTGCCAGCAGTCTCTTCGGCATCCGTACCGACCTGCAATTCGGACGGCTGAAGTTGCAGACGGTGCTCTCGCAGAAGAAATCATCGACGCAGAGCGTATCGTCGAAGGGTGGCACGCAGACCAAGGCCTTCGAGATGGATGTGGCCGACTACGAGGAGAACCGCCATTTCTTCCTCTCTCACTATTTCCGTGAGCGTTACGACCAGGCCATGTCCACCCTGCCTAACCTGACGACGGGCATCGAGATCAAGCGTGTGGAGATCTGGGTAACGAACAAGACGGGCAATACGTCGAACACCCGAAACATTATCGCACTGGCCGACTTGGGTGAGAACAGCGTGGTGAGTTACCCGCAGTGGACCTTGTCGGGGCTGCCCGTGCCAGGTAACGGTGCCAACAGCGAGTATGCCACGCTTGTGAATGAGTATGCCGCTGCCCGCGACATCGACCAGACCAGTACCATATTGGCCGGTCTTCCCGGCTTTGAAAACGGCAGGGACTATGAGAAATTGTCGAATGCCCGCCTGCTGACATCGTCGGAGTACAGGGTCAATACCGCCTTAGGCTACGTGTCGCTGAAGACGGGACTCCAGACCGATCAGGTGATGGCTGTCGCCTACGAATTTACATCGGGTGGTGTCACCTATCAGGTGGGAGAGTTTGCCTCTGATCTCACCGAGACCTCGAAGGCCCTCTTCGTGAAGGCACTGAAAAATACTTCGAACAATCCCTCGCAGGTCAACTGGCGGCTGATGATGAAGAACGTGTACTATCTCGCCTCCCGGGTAGAACGCACCAAGTTCAGGCTCGATATCAAATACCAGAGCGATACAGCGGGTGTTTATCTGACATATATTCCTGATCAGCGGGTGAAGAGCCAAACGCTTCTGAAGATGCTGGGCTGTGACCGCCTGGACAATAACAACAAACGCAACTCGAACGGCTATTTTGACTATGTGGAGGGCTATACGGTCAGCGACGGCCGTGTGTTCCTGCCCTCGGCGGAGCCATTTGGCAGCTACCTGCGCCGCCAGCTCGTCGCCGGGGGGCTCTCTGAGGATGAAGCTTCGACGTATGTGTTCTCCGAGCTTTACGACTCGACGAAGACCGTGGCGAAACTGATAGCTGAGAAGGACAAGTACATGCTCGTGGGACAATATAAGGGCAGTTCGGCCAACGTGATCTCGCTCGGTGCCTACAACGTGCCACCGGGGTCGGTGGTCGTGACAGCTGGCGGCGTGGTGCTCACGGAAGGTTCTGACTACACCGTCGACTACAGTGCGGGCGAGGTGACTATCATCAACCAGAGTATCATGGATGCCCATACCGACGTGAAGGCCTCGTTCGAGTCGAACACCGACTACGGCATGCAGCGAAAGACGATGCTGGGTGTCAACTGGGAATATGACTTCTCGAAGAACCTGCAGATCGGCGGTACGCTGATGCACCTCTCTGAGCAGGCACTGACCTCGAAGGTGGCGATGGGATCGGAACCGCTGAGTAACACCATCTGGGGTCTGAACGTGAACTGGAAGCAGGAGTCGCAGTGGCTCACCTCGATGCTCAACAAGATTCCCTTCCTCCACGTGAAGGAACCCAGCCATATCACCTTCACGGGAGAGTTCGCACAACTCATTGCGGGCACGGCCAGCGGAACGCAGGACAATGCCTCGTATATCGACGACTTCGAGAACACGAAGAACTACATCGATATGAGCAACCCGAAGCTGTGGACGCTTTCGAGTGTGCCCACCATGTTCCAGGAGAGTGCCGACAAAACGGACGTCACCAGCGGCATGAATCGTGCCTTACTCGCCTGGTATAACGTCGACCCCATCTTCACCCGCCGCAGTTCCACGTTGACGCCTGCCCATATCAAGAGCGACCTGGACCAGCTGTCGAACCACTATGTGCGTGAGGTCTATGTGAAGGAACTCTATCCGAACCGCGACCAGAGCACCTACAACGGTGCCACCTCGACGCTCCCCATACTGAACCTAGCCTACTACCCTTCGGAGCGCGGTCCCTACAACCTGACGCGTGACTTGAACGCCGACGGTACGCTACAGCAGCCGGAGACCAAATGGGGCGGCATGATGCGTAAGATCGACACCAACGACTTCGAACAGGCGAACATCGAGTATATCGAGTTCTGGATGCTCGACCCCTTTATCTATACCCGTCAGGACGGTACCGCCTCCGATTATGCCGGTGACCTCTATTTCAACCTCGGCGAGGTCTCGGAGGATATCCTGCGCGACGGTAAGAAGTTCTATGAGAGTGGTATGCCCGTCAGCGACAACGAGTCGTTTACCACCACCCAGTGGGGAAAGATTCCGGTACAGGCATCACAGACCTATGCCTTTGCCACCACCACGGGCTCGCGCCGCCTGCAGGATGTGGGCTTCAACGGTCTCAACGACGAAGAAGAACGGCAGTACGGGGCCTATCGCGAGTGGCTTGATGTCGTCAGCGGGATGATTACCAACGACAGTATCCGCCAGGCATGGCACGACGACCCCGCAGGTGACGACTACCACTACTTCCGTGGCTCCGACTTCGACCAGGAGCGGAAGAGCATTCTCGACCGGTATAAGCGCATCAACAATCCGCAGGGAAACACCCCGGAGACCGAAGATCAGACAGAGACTTACGACACCAGCTACAAGAGCGACCCAGACCAGGAAGACATCAACCAGGACTTCACGCTCAATGAGTATGAACGCTACTATCAGTATCGGGTGCGCATCTCGCCTGAAATCCTTGATGCCTATCGCAACGGCGCACCGCCTGCCGACTGTTTCATCACCGACATGCGTACCAGCAGCGTCAAGCTCCGCAATGGTGATACCACGAGTGTCAACTGGTATCAGTTCCGTATCCCTTTGACGGAGTACGAACACAAGGTGGGCAGCATCAGCGACTTCACCAGCATCCGATTCATGCGTATGTTCATGACGGGGTTCCAGAAGCCCATCGTATTGCGCTTCGGCAGTCTTGACCTGGTGCGCGGTGAGTGGCGTATCTACAAGCAGAGCCTCGGCACCTCGTCGGCTGAGGGTGGCATCTTCAAGGTGAGTGCCGTGAATATCGAGGAGAACAACGACAAACAGCCCGTCAACTACGTGTTGCCGCCAGGTATCAGCCGCGTGACCGATCCCTCGCAGCCTCAGCTGGTAGAGAATAACGAGCAGGCGCTCAACATGGTGGTACAGAATCTGCAGCGGGGCGAGTCGAAGGCCGTCTATAGGAACACCAGTCTCGACCTCCGTCAGTACAAGCACATGCAGATGTTCGTGCATGCCAATCACCTGGTGCCCGACATGACAGGGCTGCAGGATAACCAGCTTGCCGTCTTCATCCGTATGGGAAGCGACTACAAGAACAACTACTACGAATATGAGATTCCCCTGGAACTGACCCCCGACCGCAGCGACTACAGCAAGTACTCCACCGCCGACCGCCGTATGGTATGGCCCGAGGCTAATATGCTCAATGTCGACCTCAATGTGTTCACCCGTCTGAAGAAGGCGCGCAACCAAGCCAAGTCGCAAGGAGTCGCCAGTTATACACAGGTATATACCGACTACGACCCCGAGAGTCCGGGCAACAAGATCAGCGTGCTCGGAAACCCGTCGCTCGGCGAGGTAAAGGTGATGATGATCGGTGTGCGTAACATCTCCGGCGACGTGAAGTCGGGTGAGGTGTGGGTCAATGAGCTCCGACTGCTGGATACCAACAACGATGGCGGATGGGCAGCCTCGGGCACGATGAACGTGCAGCTCTCTGACTTCGGCATCGTGAATCTCTCCGGCCGGTATATCAGCGACGGCTTCGGCGGGCTGGAGGAGGGTGTCATGCAGCGTTCTACCGATACACAGAAAGAATACTCGGTGACCACCTCACTCGAACTCGGAAAGTTCTTCCCCGACAAGGCGAAGGTATCAGCACCCCTCTATTACTCGGTAACGAAGGAAGAGGTGCGACCGCGCTATAATCCCCTCGACTCCGACATGCGGCTCAGCGATGCACTCGAGGCCGCAGCCGACAAGCATGAGCGCGACAGTATTGAGAGCATGGCAGTGACGAAAACCACGAACACTAACTTCTCGCTCTCCAACCTCCGTTGGGGACTGAAGACCAAACGCCATCCCATGCCCTACGACCCCGCCAACTTCTCGTTCTCCTACAGCCACTCCCATCGCTATACCTCGGGCAAGACCACTGTCTATGAACGCGACGACCAGTGGCGCGGTGCCCTGAACTACAGCTACTCGCCCGTCTATAAGACCTGGGAGCCTTTCAAGAAGCTGAAGGGCAAGTCGAAGTGGCTCAACTTCCCCAAGGCCCTCGGCTTCAACTATCTGCCGCAGAGCATTGCCTTCAACACCGAGATGACCCGTTCCTACTATGAGTTGCAGGAGCGCGACCTCGAGAGCCTCGAGAATCAGAACCTGCCGCTCACGTTTGACGAGCAGTTCCTCTGGAACCGTGACTTCTCGCTGCGCTGGGACTTCACGAAGAACCTCCACTTCAACTTCCAGTCGGCCACCCGCGCCGAGATAGAGGAACCCTATACCCCCATCAACAAAGACCTCTATCCCGATCAGTACGCCGCCTGGAAAGACTCCGTCCGTCATAGCATTCTTAATTGGGGCACGCCCCTCGACTACCAGCAGCAGGTGACTGCCAGCTACCAGTTCCCACTATCGAAGCTCCCCATTCTCGACTGGGTGAACGGCGATGCCTCCTACTCAGCCCGCTACACATGGGTACGCGGTACGGAACTTGACGACGGAACAAGCCTCGGTAACACCATCAACAGCAACCGCAACCTGAACATCAACGGCTCCTTCAATCTTGAGACCCTATACAATCACTCGCCCTTCCTGAAGAAGGCCAACGAGCGATTCAAGAAGTCGGGTAATACTAAGAAGTCCAATAATTCCAAGACCGCTAAGACCGCTAAGACCGCTAAGGCCCCTAAATCCCTTAACAACACAAATAACCCTAAGACCCCTAACAATCTTAAAACTCCCAAGTCTCCTGATGCCCCTAACGCTTCAGACAAAGCCGATAATCCCGAGGAAAAGATCCTGCCCAAGAATAAGAACAGCTACCAGCGCGAGATCACACTCAAGCCAGACACTACCGTCACCGTGGCCCACAATAAAGGCTCCAAGCGCCTCGTTGTCACTGCCCGCACCAAGGACGGCAAGCCTTATGACATCAAATACAAGGTCATCGACGAGAACAAGATCCTCATCAAGACGCAAGATACCGTGCAGGTGAAGCTCAGCATCACCGCCAAGCCATCGGCAGAGAAGGAGTGGTGGTACAAGCCTGCCCAGAGCGTCGCCCGACTGCTGATGATGGTGCGTTCCGTCAATGTCAGCTACCGCACGCAGTACTCCATGCAGTTGCCCGGTTTCCTGCCTAATGTGGGAGATATGTTCGGACAGCGCACGGGTAGTGTGATGTCTCCGGGACTCGACTTTGCCTTCGGACTGATTGGTGACGGCTATATCGACAAGGCGATGAACAACGACTGGCTGCTCGTAAACGACAGTGTGGCCACTCCTGCCAATATCAACAGCACCAGCGACCTTCAGATACGAGCCGTCGTGGAGCCCATCCGCGACCTGAAGATTGACCTCAGTGCAACCCGTACCGATAACCATGCCCATAGCATCCAGTATATGTACGAGGGAATGCCTACCACCAACAGCGGCTCGTTCACCATGACCACCATCTCGCTGCGCGGTGCCCTTGCCAGCATGGGTGATGCCAGCAACGGCTACCGCTCCGCTGCCTTCGACCGTTTCCGTGAGATCCTGCCCGAATTCCAGCAGCGCACGGGCGAGGAGTATTCCGCCAATACCCTCGTGCCAGCCTTCCTCTCCGCCTATACCACGGGCGCAGGCAAGTCGCTCGCCATCTTCCCCGCCATCACGCGACTCCTGCCCAATTGGACCATCCGTTATGCAGGTCTCTCGAAGCTGCCCTGGGTGCAGGATCATCTGAAAAGCCTGAACCTCAGTCATGCCTACAAGAGCGTCTACAGCGTCGGAGGCTACACCATGCCCAGCATCCCCACCGTCAGCATCAACGAAGCCTTCTCGCCGCTGCTCGGTGTCGATGCCACCTTCCAGAACAACCTCACGGCGAAGCTCGAATACCGCACCACGCGCGTGCTGAACCTCTCGATGACGAGTATCCAAATCAACGAGTCGCTCAGCAAGGACTGGGTCGTAGGTGCTGCCTATAAGATTCAGGATTTCAACATCTTCGGCGCTTCAGGCAGCCGAAAGATCAAGAAGGCACAAAGCCCCAAGGGCAAGAAAAAACAGGCCGATGTCGCCGAAGCGGCCAAGCCTGCTACAACCAGTAAGTCGGGAGTGAACCACGACCTGAACCTGCGCCTTGACATCACCTACCGCAAACAGGCCGCCATCACGCGCGACATCGCCACGGGTGTCTCCTCTGCCTCCAGCGGCAACTCAGCCTTCAAACTCTCCTTCATGGCCGACTACACCCTCTCGCGCCTCCTCACCCTTACTGCCTACTACGACACCCAGACGAACACCCCGCTGCTTTCCAGCAACTCGTATCCCACCACCACCCACGACTTCGGCCTCTCCATGAAGTTCTCGCTCACCAGATAAAAGAAAATCATCCCCGCTTGCTGGCGGGGATGACTTTTTTATTTGTCGTAGGCATGGACGGGGTAGTCGGTAGTGAAGTGGAGACCTCGGCACTCCTTGCGCTCGAGGGCCCAGCGGGTGATGAGGTAGCCCACGTTGATCATGTTGCGCAGCTCGCAGATGTCCTTCGAGGCCTTGACGCGCTTGAAGAGTCGCTCGGTTTCCTCGTAGAGCATGTCGAGACGGTCCCAGGCGCGGTGGAGGCGCAGGTCGGAACGGACGATACCCACGTAGTTGGACATGATCTGATTGACTTCCTTTACCGACTGTGTGATGAGCACTTTTTCTTCGTTGGTCATCGTGCCCTCATCGTTCCATTCGGGCACCTTGTCGTTAAAGTCGTAGAAGTGGATATGCTCCAGCGAATCCTTAGCAGCGGCATCGGCATAGACCACGGCCTCGATGAGCGAGTTGGAGGCCAAACGGTTGCCGCCGTGCAGACCTGTGCAGGAACACTCACCTAGGGCATAGAGCCGTTCAATGCTGGTCTGGCCGTTGAGGTCGACCTTAATGCCGCCACACATGTAGTGGGCTGCAGGGCGCACAGGAATATAGTCGGTGGTGATGTCGATACCAATGCTGAGGCACTTCTGGTAGATGTTGGGGAAGTGATGGCGTGTCTCCGCAGGATCCTTGTGGGTGACGTCGAGGCAGACGTGGTCGATACCGTGGATCTTCATCTCCTTGTCGATAGCACGGGCCACGATGTCGCGCGGTGCCAGCGAGAGACGCTCGTCGTATTTCTCCATGAACGTCTCGCCGTTGGGCAGCTTCAGAATGCCGCCGTAGCCGCGCATGGCCTCAGTGATGAGGTAGGCGGGATGGGTCTCGTTGGGGTTGTGAAGCACGGTGGGGTGGAACTGCACGAACTCCATATCGGCCACCGTCCCTTTTGCACGATAGACCATGGCGATGCCGTCGCCTGTGGCGATGACGGGGTTCGAGGTGGTCAGGTAGACGGCTCCGCAGCCTCCTGTACACATCACTGTCACCTTGCTCAGATAGGTATCCACTTTCTGGGTGTCGGGATTGAGCACGTAGGCACCATAGCAGTTGATATATGGTGAGCGACGGGTGACCTTCGCGCCGAGGTGGTGCTGGGTGATGATCTCCACGGCGAAGTGGTTCTCCTTGATGGTGATGTCGGGGTTGTTTTTCACGGCTTCCATCAGTCCGCGCTGGATCTCGGCACCCGTGTCGTCGGCATGGTGGAGGATACGGAACTCGGAGTGTCCGCCCTCGCGGTGGAGGTCGAAGGTGCCGTCTTCCTTCTTGTCGAAGTTCACGCCCCAGCCGACGAGCTCCTGAATCTGCTCAGGAGCCTTGCGAACCACCTGTTCCACGGCCTTGGGGTCGGAGATATAGTCGCCCGCAATCATCGTGTCCTCGATATGTTTGTCGAAATTGTCGAGCTCGAGGTTTGTCACACTGGCGACGCCACCCTGTGCAAACGAGGTGTTCGCTTCGTCAAGCGAGGTCTTGCAAATCATACACACGCTGCCTTTCTTGGCCCGTGCCACTTTCAAGGCGTAACTCATGCCTGCCACGCCAGCACCAATCACGAGGAAGTCGTATTTGTATACCATAGACTTTGTTCTTTTAAGATATTTTGGTGCAAAGGTAATCTTTTTTTAGACAAAAGAACAAAAGAAACATAAAAATTTATGTTCTTGTGTACCAATATCGAAAATTTTTTGTATCTTTGCAGCAAAACCAATACATACGAATATGAAAAGACTGTGGCTGATAATGATGATGTTCGTACCTTTAATTGCACTGGGGCAGAAAGTGATTATCGGGGGAACGGTGACTGACGATAAGACCGGCAGCAGTCTGAGACAGGTCAGTGTCTCGGCAGGCAGAGTGTCGGTAGTGACTAACGAAGACGGAGCCTTTATCCTGAAGCTGGACAAGATGCCTGGATCCATCACGGTGTCGCACCTGGGCTATAAGACCCAGAAGATCAGTATGAAGGAGGGTGAGACGGAGAATATAAAGATCAGGCTTGTGCCCACGACAATACAGTTGCGTGAGATCGTGGTGAGAACGGGCAACCCCCGTGAACTCGTGGACATAGCCATCAAGAAGATTCCCGATAACTACAGCCGCATGCCGGAGCTGCTGAAGGCTTTCTACCGTGAGACGGCCATGAAGCGCAAACACTATATCTATGTGGCAGAGGGCGTGGAGGATATGTATAAGACCTCCTATACGCGAGGCATCGGCAGAGACAGGGTATCCATCGTGAAGGGGCGCCGTCTGCTGAGTCAGAAGCAGGGTGACACGCTGGGTGTGAAGGTGATGGGCGGTCCCGTGCTGCCTGTACAGCTCGATGTGGTGAAGAATCATGAGATGCTGCTCAACCCGGAGGAACTGGATGCCTACAGCTTCAGTCTGGGTGTACCGGAGTATATCAACGACCGTTTGCAGTATGTGGTAAAGATCGAGCCGAGGATGTCGATGCCCTATGCGCTGTATCACGGCACGCTCTATATCGACTGCGACCGGATGGCCTTCACGCGAATAGAACTGAGTCTGGACATGAGCGATAAGGATAAGGCCACGAACACGATGCTTGTAAGGAAGCCCATGGGCGTCAGGTTTACTCCCAAGGAGCTGGCCTGTGTCGTGGACTACCGCTATGAGGACGGGGTGACACGTATCAGTTATCTGAGAAACGTGTTCCGCTTCAACTGCGACTGGAAGAAACGGCTCTTCGCCACGTCGTTCACGGCTACCTGTGAGATGGCGGTCACCGACAGTCGGTCGGATGAGGTACAGCCCATCGTGAGCCGTAATTCGTTTGACTCGCGGGATGCCTATTATGATAAGGTGGAGTATTTCATGGATCCGGAGTACTGGAGTAAATATAACATCATTGAACCTTCGGAATCGCTCGACAAGGCCATCAAGCGCCTCGTGTCGAAGTACCGGAGAAATTGACTTTAATTGATAATTGAAAATTGAAAAGAAATATATTTGCGATTATTTTTGCGGGATGTTCTATTATCGGTTTGCAAGCGCAGACCGATAGTATTAAGATACGTCTCGACAGTCTGATGCAGGATACGTTATTGGTAAGGACGCAGTTGGGACTCCTGGTGTATGACCTGACAGCCGACTCGGTGCTCTACGGCTATGGCGAGAAGCAGACGCTCAGGCCTGCCTCGACGATGAAGCTCCTGACGGCAGTGACGGCCCTTGACCAGTTGGGCGGCAACTACCAGTTGCGCACCTCGCTGCGATATAAGGGAACGGTCAGCGATCGTGTGCTGCAGGGCGACCTCTATTGTGTGGGCGGTATGGACCCGATGTTTGACGATCACGATATGGATGCCTTCGTCGAGGGCGTGCGTGCGCTCGATGTGGATACGATTCGCGGCAGGCTGGTGGCTGTCACCTCGTTTAAGGAGGACCTGCTACTGGGCGAGGGCTGGTGCTGGGATGATGACAATCCGCAGCTGACACCCCTGCTGATCTCGAGGAAGGACGAGTTTATGCAGCGTTTTACTGATAAATTGCGCCAGGCAGGTCTTGTGGTAGAGGCTGAATACGCGACGGGCTCCGTGCCTGATGATGCCTTGTCGCTCAGTACGCGGATACACTCGCTGAGAGATATTCTGGTGCCGATGATGAAGGAGAGCGACAACCTCTATGCTGAGTCGGTGTTTTTCCATATTGCCGCCTCCATGGGCGTGCGTCCGGCTAAGGCTGCCCATGCCCGTCAGCAGATCAAGAAAACGCTCGGCAAAGCTGGGGTGAAGGGCGTCATGTACAAGATTGCCGACGGCAGTGGTCTCTCGCTCTATAACTATGTGACACCTGAGCTGATGGTCAGTCTGCTGAAATATGCCTACCGGAACACGAATATCTCGATGTATCTGTATCCCTCGCTGTCGATAGCAGGTCAGGATGGTACGTTGAAGAAGCGGATGACGGGGCCGGTGACCAATGGCAGGGTACATGCCAAGACGGGTACCCTGACGGGCATCTCGTCGCTGGCAGGCTATTGCTCCACTTCGGATGGTCATCAGCTGGCTTTCTGCATCATCAACCAGGGCGTGATGAAGAATTCGGAGGGCAGGGAGTTTCAGGACCGCGTGTGCAGGGCATTGTGTGAGTAAAAATGAAATAATGAAATAATGAAAATGAAATAACGAGATATGGAAGATATTAATGTATGGATTGAGAGTATGATCGGTCTGACAGGACTAGCGGGTGATACGGTATCGGTGGTGCGTTATGTCTTACTGGTGGTGCTGGCATTCGTGCTGGCATGGCTGGCGGGCAGTCTGTGTCGTGCCTGGGTGGTGCCTCTCATGCTGAAGGTGACGAACAAGACCGAAGTGAAGTGGGACGATGTGATTTTTAGTGAGAAGGTGCTCGTGTCGGCCTCGCGCATCGTCCCAGCTATCGTGATATGGGCCTTGCTGCCACTGGTGTTCACCGAGTATCCCAAAGTGGCAGAGGTTGTGGGCAGGCTGACGGCCATCTACTTTACCATCATGATGACACGGACTGTCATCGTGTTTGTCGACTCATTCAAGCAGTTGGAGAACGGGACTCGGACTTCGAAACAGCAGTATCTGTATAGCATCTGCGGTGTAGTGAAGATCCTGATGATCTTCATCAGCGTGATTGTAGTGGTGGCGATCATCATCAACAAGAATCCCTCCACGCTCTTTGCCGGACTGGGTGCTATCTCGGCTATCTTGATGCTGGCCTTCCAGGACACCATCAAGGGACTGGTAGCAGGTATACGCCTGACTTCTAATGATATGCTGCATATCGGCGACTGGATCACTGTGCCCTCGGCGGGAGCCAACGGTACGGTGGAGGAGATATCACTGACGGTGGTGAAAGTGCGCAATTTCGACAATACCATCGTCACCGTGAGTCCCCAGACGCTTGTGGACGGCTCTTTCCAGAACTGGCAGGGGATGGCGGAAAACAGGGGAAGGAAGCAGGTGCGAACGGTGAATTATGACTTCCGTTCGTTGAAAGTTGATGACGACGGGGTGGCCAATATCACCAAGTTCCGCCAGTTGATCGAAGAGTGGTTGAAGAAGAATCCGAAGGTACTCAGCGACATGCCCATCCTGGTGCGTCAGGCTGAGTCGGCGCAGGCAGGCTGTTGTCTGGAGTTTATCTTTTGGCTCAAAGCCCAGAACAACCTGGACTATGAGCACGACACCAGCGACATCATGGAGTATATCTATGCGAAGGGTGGTGAATACGGGCTTCGTATCTATCAGCAGTTCCCAGAGCAGTGAAAAGGGAAAAGTGAACAAGGAATTTGCGCTGACGCTTCTGCGATGGTTTCGTGAGAATGGTCGTGACTTGCCCTGGCGGCAGACGCACGACCCCTATGCCATTTGGCTCTCGGAGATTATCCTCCAGCAGACACAAGTGAAACAAGGCTGGGATTATTGGGAGCGCTTCATGCACCGCTGGCCTACGGTCGAAGATCTCGCTGCCGCTACGGAAGACGAAGTGTTGCGCGAGTGGCAAGGATTGGGCTATTATAGTCGCGCTCGTAACCTGCACTTTGCTGCGAAACAGATCGTTGCCCTTGGACATTTCCCCAATACTCTTGAAGAGATCAGACGCTTGAAGGGCGTTGGCGACTATACCGCTGCCGCTATCGGGAGCATCGCCTTCAGACTGCCTGCTGCCGTTGTCGATGGCAATGTATATCGTGTCCTTGCCCGTCATTTCGGCATCGACACCCCCATCAACACCACCGAGGGCAAGAAGCTCTTCACGGCCTTGGC
>JAEEGJ010015877.1_pt1 | contig 17441 bp, 20 predicted proteins | sample 8958761 | NCBI WGS metagenome assembly JAEEGJ01 (sample SAMN16246546, study PRJNA631951) | gut metagenome | biome: gut microbiome; feature: rumen; material: RS-attached | host: Bos | place: Iran: Karaj | collected 2018-10 | reverse complement strand
GGCATCGGAGACATCCGTATCAACCAGTCCGCCACGAAGGAAGAGATATACGAGGCACTCGACTTCTACAGAGAGTGCTAAACGTAAAAGCGACCAATCAACTTAATAGACCTATATCATATTACTAGCTAATCGCGGATAGGGTCGCTCGTGAGAGTAGCCCTATCTCATTTTAAGAAGATGAGTCACTAACATTAAACGTAAAAGATATGAAGAAACTATTCATGCTGACGGCAGTCCTGCTGACCTGCGCCTGCACCCGAGCACAGCAACTGCCGTTTGTCTACGAGACGGAGAACACCGGCATCAATGCCAATCCCGTACTGCCCACGAAGGAACAGGGGCAAAAAGTCGAAACTCTGACAGATCCCTTGATGTGGTCAGACGGTAGTGGACGTGTCACGGAATTCAAGGACTGGGCCCTGCGACGTGGTGAGATTGCCAAGGAGATACAGCACTACGAGATCGGCACGAAACCCGTCGTCGATCCCTCAGCCGTGAAGGCACGTATGGACGGTGACACGCTGAAGGTGACCGTTACCGTCGGTGACCAGTCGCTCGAACTCAGTGCCCTCATCAGCTACCCATCGATGGGTGAAGCCCCCTACCCCCTCATGATCGGTACCAGCGGCATCGCCCTGCCCAAGAGTATCTTCGACCAGCGCCCCATCGCCACGATGATCTATCGTGAAGCACAGGTCAACAACTACAGTCAGTTTGGCGCACGTTTCGGTCGTAAGCCCGCAGGACGAGGCAACTACGACTTCGACCGTCTCTATCCTGACCTGAAAGACAATGGTGCCTACAGCGAATGGGCATGGGGACTGAGCCGTCTCATCGATGGACTGCAGCAGTTGGGGCCTGAGGTAACGAAGATAGACACGAAACATATCGGTGTGACGGGATGCAGCTATGCAGGAAAGATGGCACTCTTCTGTGGTGCCTTCGACGAACGTGTGGCCCTGACCATCGCCCAGGAGCCCGGTGGCGGTGGTGCTGCTGCCTGGCGCTATTCCCGTTGGCTGAACATCCAGCCTGGGGCAGAACAAGTAGAGAACCTCGACAAGACCGACTACAACTGGTTCAAAGAGAGTCTGCGCGAGAACTATGGCGAGGAGAACGTGGACTATCTGCCCCACGACCATCACGAACTGGCTGCGATGGTCTGTCCGCGTGCCTTGCTCATGCTGGGCAATCCCGACTATGTGTGGCTGGCTGACCCATCGGCCTACGTCTCGATGAACGGAGCCATGAAGGTGTGGGAGCAGTTCGGCATCGCCGACCGTGTGGGTTACTCCATCGTCGCCAACCACGGCCATTGCCAGCTGCCAGAAGTACAGTTCCCTGAGGTGGAGGCTTACATCGACCGATTCCTCTTAGGCAAGGAGAATCAGAACACGACCGTGCGCATCGCACCAGAAAGTTATAAGGATATCGATCTCAACTATTGGATTGGTTGGAAATAATCTCAGCCTGCCTTCGGGCAGGCTTTTTTGTTTCCGTCAAGGGAATCTCGTCGACATGGACATAGGCCTTCGGCTGCTGGTACTTGGGTAACACCGCCTCACAGACAGCCTTTGCCGTCTCCACGTCCCCTTCCGTCAACAACACGACCACCTCACCAAACTTCTTGTCCGGTCGCTTAGATATTAAATAAGGTTCGCGCAGATGCTGTCGAAGCAGTCGTTCCACCTCCTCCGCCTGGATCTTAATACCTCCCGAGCAAATCACATTATCCTTTCGTCCCAGAATCCTGAAAGTTGAACAATCATTCAACTCCGCTATATCATTCGTCACCAACCTCTCCTTGCACACCTCCGGTGCCTCAATCACCAGACACCCCTCTTCATTCACACTTACCTCCACCGACGGAAACGGCGTATACCACTCCGAAGCCTCCGGCCCCGACAGTCGTCTGAGGGCAATATGCGAGAGCGTCTCCGTCATGCCATAGGTGCTCCACACGTTATTGGGGAACGCCTTCAACTCCTCAGCCAATGCCTCGTCGATTGCCCCGCCACCGATGATCAAGTGCTTGATCCGCTTGAGCCTTTCTCGTTCCTCCGGCACCTGCAACGAGTTATACACCTGCATCGGCACCATCGCTGCAAAACATTCCCCTCCTGAGTCAGGAGGGGTTAGGGGTGGTCTGAAGAAACGCTCGTTCAGCCCCCTCCTATCCTCCCCTGACTCAGGGGAGGAATTGGTTACCGCCAACGGATGCCCTGACGGCTCTATGGCGATCAACCGCAGATTGCGTTCAATCGCCCTCACCACCATCATCTTGCCGGCGATATAGTCGAGCGACATGCAGAGCAGAGCCGTATCACCTTCCTGAAGGCCCAAGAAGTCATTCGTGCGACGGGCCGAGGCCAGCATCCGTTGTTTCTCCACCAGCATCGGTTTAGGCTCACCCGTCGAGCCGCTCGTCCGCACCCTCACATAAGGGCTCTCATTCCGCCACTCGGCCAAAAACGCTTCCAGAGTAATCATCTGTAAACTGTAAACCGTAAACTAAACCATCCTCCATAACCTATCCCCTCGAATCTCCAGCGGCATGGGGATATTGTCAGTGAACAACTGTCCCGTTCCCAATCCCTGCGGCATTCGGATATGGTCGCCATAGACGTCTGCGGCAAACTGAGCGATGGCATTCAGGCCGATGTTACTCTCCAATGCCGACGTGATCCACGAGCCGATGCCCATGTCGCGGGCAGCCTCTATCCACTCCCGACATCCCTGCATACCTCCATGCAACGATGGCTTCAGGATGATATAACGGGGCTTGATCACGTTCAGCATGTGATGCTTCATCTCCGGATCATTCACACCGATCAACTCTTCATCGAGGGCGATAGGCAGAGGCGACTCCCTGCAGAGTTCCGCCATATAGGCCCACTGTCCCTGACGGATGGGCTGTTCGATGCTGTGGATGGCATATTGCGACAACAACTCCAGCTTATACAACGCCTCCTCATACTTGAAGGCTCCGTTAGCATCGAGCCGCAACTCCACCTCATGGAAAGAGAAACGCTCACGGATGCGTTTAATCAGATCCAGTTCCTGGTCGAAGTCAATGGCGCCGATTTTCAGTTTCACACAACGGAAACCCTTTTCCAGCTTTTCCTCCATGCGCTGCAGCATCTCCTCATAGCTGCCCATCCATACCAGTCCGTTGATGGGAATACCGACTTCGCCACGACTGAACTTCGTATCGAATAGTCTGTCGCCATTCTGAAGATTCAACCACGCCGTCTCCAGTCCGAAGAGCATCGACGGATAGTCTCGTAGTGCCTCGAACGAATCACAGGGGGACTGTCCCTCGTGTGCGAAGCTTGCGGAGCACATCAGGGACTGTCCCCTCTGTGATTCCTGCCCCCGGCAGAACTCCTCGCAAGCCTTCTCAAGCCGCTTACGATAAACATCATCGGACAAAGCATCACAACTCAGATCCGGCAGTGGGGCACACTCCCCCACGCCCTCTCGCTCACCGTCCGACAGATGAACGAACCAGCTCTTCCTGGTCGTATACACCCCTCTCGACGTCCCCGCCGGCTGCTTAAAATGGAGCACCCGCTCCTCTATTTCATATTTCACTTTTCGACCTTTCCTTACGGCATTTTGGGATATTTCTTGAAGTCTGGCTTGCGCTTTTCGAGGAAGGCCTTACCACCCTCCTGAGCCTCGTCGAGGAAATAGTAGAGCATCGTGGCATCGCCAGCCAGTTCCTGAATACCAGCCTGACCGTCGAGTTCTGCGTTCAGACCTGCCTTGATCATCCGCAGCGCCAACGGCGAACGCTCCATCATCTCCTCTGCCCACGCCACGCACTCGTCTTCCAACTGCTCGATGGGCACGACTTTGTTCACCATCCCCATCGCCTCAGCCTCACGGGCCGTGTACTGCCGACAGAGGAACCATATCTCACGGGCCTTCTTCTGTCCTACGATACGGGCCAGATAGCTCGAGCCGAAACCTGCGTCAAACGACCCCACCTTGGGACCCGTCTGTCCGAAGATGGCATTCTCCGAGGCGATGGTCAGATCACAGACGAGATGCAACACATGTCCGCCACCGATGGCATAGCCGTTTACCATCGCAATCACCGGCTTGGGCAACCGCCGTATCTGCATCTGCACATCGAGCACGCTCAGCCGGGGCACACCTTCGTCGTCGACATAACCTCCACGACCTTTCACATGCATATCACCACCAGAGCAGAATGCGTGCTTCACGTCGCGCAGCGTCTTACCCTCAGGCACCTCACTCATCGCACCCGTCAATAGCACCACACTCACGTCCTGCATCTCACGACACATGGCGAAAGCCTGACTCAGTTCGTACGTTGTCTTTGGTGTGAAGGCGTTACGATACTGCGGACGGTTGATCGTGATCTTTGCAATCCCGTTATATTCCTCAAAGAGTATCTCTTCGAACTCACGGATGGTCTTCCATTGTCTTTGTTCCATATTTGTCATTCATTTCCAGTTATTAACGGACAGGGGGCTTAACGTATAGACGTTGCCTTTGGGGTTGACGCTGACCCTGTGGTTGGCGCTGACTCTGTGGTTGGCGCTGACTCTGCGGTGGACGCTGTGCCTGTGGCGGACGCTGAGCCTGCTGTGGACGTTGAGCCTGAGGAGGTGCCACACGAACCGGTCCTCCAGGACGCCTGTCAAAATGGCCGCCACCGCGATAGTTAGCATAAGCCCTGGGACGACTCATCATGAAGTGAGAGCGGTTGGGATACACACGATAGACTCTGAACTCCCAACGACCATCGCGCCATCCCAACGGACGATAGAAATACTTCAGTCGGAGGAAGTGCTCATACTGATAGGGTGTCAGCACCCGCTGCAATTCAAAGTTGCGCTGCTTCCATAGATCGTTATAGACATCGAACGTCGTGCCTACATACAAGAAATAGTCAAAGTTGATCTCATAGACAGCTTCATACTGTGCGGGAGAGAGGTTCAGTTCATAAGCCATCTTGTCAGACAAAAACAGAGCCTCAGTGCGAGCCGTTTCATAACTCAGGGCCTTGGCATTGACGGATATGACCATCAGGAGTGCCATCATCATCAGTTTTTTCATATTCATATAAGTTCTTAGTTAGAATTGTGGATACTTCTTTTCGGATGCAAATATAAAAAATATATTTGATTCCACCAAACAATTCCAAATAAAAATATAAAATATAAAATATAGAATATAGGATTTACAAATAAAACTGCGCCGGCTCGTGAAAGCCAGCGCAGCTGCGATTCTTACTGAGACTTGAATTCTTTTCTCGCGAGCGCTTTGTCAAGTCTGTCGATGCACACAGGATTAATCCAACGGATACCCTGTTCAAACTTGGCCATGCCGATCAGGACAAGGCGATACTCACTGACATCTTTCCTGATATCTTCCAGCACCTTATCCTTAGGGATGCCGGAAAATGACGAGACGAAGCCGATATAAGCCTTTGGATCGTTCTCGGGTGCAGGAGCCCAATGATTAATGATCTTCTCAATCGTGTTCCAGCCTCTGTTGCGATAAGTCACCGCAATGTTGATGATGGCTGCACGCCAGCCGTATTCCAACGTATGGAACTCGCAGAAGCGCGATTCTCTTGATTGCTCTACCAACCCTTGCCAGGTTGCGGATGACCGCTCGATGTTCAACGGATTGCAAAGACGGATACCTTTCGGTGCTCTGCCCATGCCAGGATTTACTTCTTTTGCCATTTCTCATTTCCTTTCTTATTGCAGATTTTCTTGATTTGGTTGTTAAAGCATTTGGCGACTGGATCCAAAGGTTCCTGTTTGTCGTTTGTTGTCTTCTCCTGTTCTTTCTCCGTTACCTTTCCAAAGAGCTTCTTGAATTCCTCGTCAGCCTCCATGAATACATGAGTCGCATTATCTATTTTCTGGCCAATGTTCCCAGCATAGATTGTCAGGTTAATCACGGCTTTCTTCTCCATTGCTGCGCTGATGAAAGGACTGAGACGGCGCAGCTGCTCCTCAAATCCCATTGACTGTCCTTCGGACATTGCTTCTTTTTTCATAATGTTTTAAATTTTAATTATTGAACAAAAAAATAATGTGAGACAGTTGCCTCACATTATAATAAACGTAAAAATGTAATAAAAGACTTATTCCTTTAACCTGTTATCCAATTTCAGTTTTGCCTTTGCCTCTTCAATAGTTTCTTGTATCTGTAAGAATCTGTTTGCTAATGAGTCGCCGGAGGCATCATCGCCAAGCGTGCGTTTATCTATCTGCTCGCGCTGCTCGCGATAGGCATCGATATCCTCATTGCTAACATCCATCATCTGTTTGCACTGGGCATACTTACGCTGCATATCACTCAGGACACCACTACTCACAATAGCATGGAAAGAGTAATCGAAATCAAGCAAACTCTTTAAAGAACTGAACGGCTGGCTACGGGCTATATCATTGGCTATGGAGTCACATACCGATGTCTTGTAAAGCTTGCGCATCTGATAGAACTCTGCCACATTCTCGGTGAAGAGCACATTGCCCACGGTGTTGATGGTTTCGATGCTCGACGAGAAGATGCGCTCCGTGGTCTCGGTATATTCGGCCTTTGGCATTAGTCGTGCAAAATTGTATCGCAACGCATCGAACTTGGTGGTATCTTCTGCTATCTGCAACTGCATATCCATCGCCTGCTGGATGGTCGAGTCGGCCTTTTGTATCGACTTCAACGAATTGTACATATCGTACATCACCATCATCACTATCTCGTGCTTCTCAGCTTGTTTCTTCTTATAGTCGATGAAGCCCGCAGTACCAAAGGTGAGGGCGATAGATACGGTGGTAGCGAACAGTGACAACAGAAACTGCTTGATAGAAGCCATTCCACTGCCAGCTTTCAGACTCTTCGGAGTGTGTAGTTTGATATTCATTTCAACAAAAATACTATCTTTATTGTTTCTTATCTAAGTAATCGAACAGATTAATCGTTCCGGCCTCTTCCTCGACACCAAGAGCGGGCACGGATTCCACCATCTTGGTCATGCCACTGGCCTTGTCGATATAGAAGTTTACCAACGCGCCGGTATAACTGCGGAACACCACGTGATAGGCAGAGTCGTTCTCTTCATCCATCTCCACTCCCATAATGGAAGGATTGCCCTCGGCAACGCTCCAGTCATACGCGCTGTGGCAATAGTTGTTCACGCCTTCGTATGCCATTTCCGCGCTTATCTTGCTCTTGGTGGCAGTGACGCCACAAGAGCAGATAAACACAGCTGTCAATGCTAATGAAAATACTTTTTCTCTCATGAATACTTACCAATCATCATCCTCATTGCCTACAATGCCGTTCTTGACAGCCTCCTCCACCTTGTCCATAATGGCATTGGAGTAGGCGTGGGTCATCACGAGGGCCTTGGCACAGGTGCGTTTCTGGGCATCCTTTTCAACGAAGGGATAGTGCTTGACTATTTCCCACTGCTCATCGTACAGATGACGGTCGGTCTTGTCTGCATTCATGCGCTTGCCGTCAGCATAGACATCTTTGTTTCTGTTCCTGTTGTTGTCAGTATCGGTCAATCCTCCTAACCAGCCGCCATCCTCAACTTTCAGGATGTCGTAGTTCTGAACGGTATAGGTGACACGCACCTTTCCCTCTTTGATATCAATCTTAATGACGGGCGTAATATTGACGACATAGCGGTTCAACGTGCCCGTATGGTCTGCAATCGCCTCTATGGTTGATGAGATGATAATGCTGCCGGCATCCTTGTCGTTTAAGGTGATGGCCTGTTTGTCCTTGAAGGTGGCCGTAGCCCAATAGTTCAAGGCTACATAAAGTTGCTGTTTCGTCTTGCCAGGAGCCTCTATCACCTGCTGATAGGTCAATGACTCGTTCTTGTCGAGGGTCAATTCCTTAGACAGGTTGGCTGCAGCATCAAGCCACTTGTCGCCGTACTTCTGCTTGGCATACTTCTCCAGGTCGGCAGTTTTCATCACTTGTGCCTGAACACTCATAGTACCGCAGATTGCCAGGATGGCGGCGAGCATCCAAAATCTTGTCTTATACATTATTCAAAATCATTATATTACCAGATGCGGACACGATTCTCTGGAGCGATGTAGAACTTGTCGCCTGGTTTTACATCGAAAAGTTCATACCAGGCATCGGTGTTTGGAACGATACCATTGAGGCGTTCCTTCTCCAGCGAGTGAGTGTCTTGCTCGAAAAACGGCTCATATTTGTTTGTAGCACATTGCTCAGCAAACTCAGCTGTGTATTTTGCCCTCCACAGGTTGCCGTAGCCTCTGTAGAACTTAACCAGTTGTTTGGTCAGCTCGTCGCCCTTGAAGCCCTGAGCCTTTATCTTGTCGGCATAGGCACGATACACCACTTCGAAACCACCAAGATCGGCAATGTTCTCGGCCAGCGTAAACGCTCCGTCGTTATACAGTCCCGGCAGCTCGTCAGGCAGCACTTCGAGCGTGCTGAACCATTCTGCCAACATCTGTGTGCGACTTTGGAACTCTGCTGCGTCGGCCTCCGATGCCCAGATGCTGCCTACGTTACCGTCTTTGTCGAATTTTGCGCCCTCGCTGTCGAAGCCATGGGTAATTTCATGGGCCACAACGACATAGTTGCTGTAGTTGATAGCATCGCTCTGCTCAGGATCGTAGGCAGGCGACATCATCCAGACGGGCATAATGTTCATGGAGTTATAGTTGGGGCTGTAGAAGGCATTCACCTCTGTCAGTGCACTCGACTCCAGAATCAGTGCGTGGAACGAAGCTTCGGAGGTCTTCATCTTGGTCAGTCTGGCGTGCAAGTTCAACTTGGCCTGGCGAAGCAGCATCACATCTTCGAGCATCGACTGGCTCTGGCTCAGATCGGCCAGTCCTTCCTCAAACCATGTGTCTGGACTGCCGACATTCACCGTCATGTTGTTCAGCTTTTCTAAAACATTATGCTTAGTAGCATCGCTCATCCAGTCGTTTTCGGCAAGACGCTTCTTGAAGGCTTCCTGGAATTCAGTAATCATCGCCTTGCACTGCTGCTTCATGGCATCGCTTACGTAAGCCTGTGCAAAATGGTAGGAGTCCTCGTACTTCAGGTATTTGTCTCGGATGATGTTGATGACCTGCTCTAATGAAACCTGATTGAGCGGTAATTGCTTAGCGTTAATGTCAGCCATATCCTCGAATGACAGTAAGAAAACATCGCTAGCCATCCATTCTTTGCAATCTTTGATGTATTCCTCAAGGCTTTCTTCTTGAATTTTCTTTACTCCCTGGAGTATATTCTCTATTCTCTCTTCCTCCAAACTTGGATTAGCCACGGCTGCAAACGTATCCAAGGTATAAACATCGGCTGGGTCAATACCGGCGCCCTCACAGACGGCAGTTAACATTGGCCATTCGCTGCTGATGCCGCGAGTTGCGTTCTTGTTCACGATAGGAGTGATGTGGCTTAGCACCTTAGCTGGTTGCTTGAGCAGCATTTGCGCTAAGTCGATATTTTCTCCAGCTTCTTCATCGTTATCATCATCTGATGAGACAACTGGAAAATCTGGTTTTTGTACTGGCGAAAAGAGCAACGCCATGTGTCCGTTGATAGAGAACGGTTCGAACACGAATGGTATGGCATAGCCTAGTGCCATGAGTCTGCCGGTATTGCGCCAGGCTTCCTCTATCGTCTGCGAACTCTCCAACAGCGCCACTCCCTCCTGCAAAACAGCTGCGGCAGCCTCTGCAGTCTCGTCCAGGCGTCCTACGTGGTTAATGAGCGCCAGGAAGTTAGGATAGTCGAGGGATTGTATTTTGCTCGTTACGGAATTGCCAATAGTATTGCGGAAGTATCCGGTCACCTTCTCTTCATCACTCACCGTGGTGTTCTTCCACCATGTGCCGTTACAATACATAAAAAAGTTGTCGCCGGGCTTGACTGTCGTATCCATATACGAATCGTCGACAGTCCACTTGCCGTTATCTACTACCGAGGGCTGGTCAGGGTCCACAGGAACAACGGGATTGTCTGTGATGTCAGTACATCCGCTGAATACCATTGCACCGCTGATTGTCAGGATGGCGGCGAGCATCCAATAGCATTTCTTCATACTCTTTAGTTTATTTGTTTGTTTATAAGTCTTTCTCTTCGCCAGGCATCGCGTAGCTCGTCACGCAGTCGGGCGTTCTCACGAATTTCACGGATGATGACATCGTTTTTGTTGCGCAGCTCGCGCTGATGGCGCAGATTACGCCATAGCAGTACTGACACCACTGCCGAAAGAACAGCGATGATGATTAAAAGCAATAATAGGTCCGTTGACGTCATAAGCATTACATACACGAATTCGGGTGGCAAAGGTAACTCAAAAAAAGTGTCTGGGCAATAGCTCAGACAACTTCGGAATGGTTTTCAGACAACTTCGTAACGGTTTTAGACGGTTTCGTGGTCGTCTCGGACGAAATCAGACCTGATTCTGTGTGCGATATTGGGTGGGGGTGAGCGTAAAACGCTTCTTGAAATTGTCGATAAACGTGGCAGCGCGAGAAAAACCGCTGGCCTCTGCCACCTCGGCAATGGAAAGATCTGGATGTTCGGTCAGTAACTTGGCCGCGTATGGCAGGCGGCAGTCATTGATAAATTCCGTGACCGACTTGAAAGGACTGCCCTGGGCAAAGGCGGCACCAACACGTTCCTTGGGCAGAGAGAAGCGTTCCGTCAGTTTCTGGCGGTTGATTGTTGGATCGAGGAACAGTTTGTCGCGCATGACAGTCTCTCGGATATATTGGAACAACTCTTCGTTGGTCAGACTGTCAAGGTTGACGGGATCCGTTTTATCTGTTGCGGTATCAAATGTTTCATTCTTCTCTTTTAACTGTTCGCTTAACTGAATGGAATCGGCAATCTCACGGGCCAAAACACGGTTCTTTCGTTTGATGACTCTGTTTTTGCGGATGACCACTGTGGCAAAAGCGATAACAATCAAAGCAAAGACGCCAAAGGCAGCAACAGCCATATTGGCTCTGGCGGTAATGGCCTTCTGGCGTTCTGCCTCTATCTTTTGCTGCAAGGCATTATAGCGGGCTATGTGTTCGCGGGCTGTAGCCTCCGTAAAACTGTTCTCAATCTTCTTGTAAGCTTCGCTCATGTTGTCCAGTTCTCCAAGCGAGGCATAGGCTGAAGTGATATAGTTCTCCGCCTGAGCACGATAGTAATGCACGTAGTCGGCCCTACTGGTAGAGTCTTTCAGCACCCTACGGGAGCCATCGTCGTAATTGTCAGGATGCTGCTCATAGTCGTCAAGCCGTTCTATGATTCGACGCGCCAACGGCAGCGTCTCCACATATTTCCCTTGTGCAATGAGTACGAAGATTTTGCGCTTAGAAGCGAGAATAAGGGCATCGAGTTCGTTAAATTTGAACGACGGGCTTTCGTTTAACAGGTTGATAACGCTATCGAGTTTAGCCAAACCCTCTTGTTGTTGTCCGGCAAAATAGAGCGATGCGCCTAATTCTGCCTCAGTACGCAGAGCATCGGTTTCTTTCTCCGGTCCCATCTGGTGGAATACATCGATGAGTTCACGAGAGCGTTGTAGCCACTTGACGGTATCCTGCTGCTGCCGAGCCGTATACACCAGTATATCCAGAACTTCCTGCTTGAGCTTGAGATTCGTTTTCAGGGAGTCGTGCTTCAGAAGTTGCTCACCAATGGCCTCAGCCTTTTCCAATCCAGCCCCTTTAGAACCTCCGAGCAGCGAGTCAACCTGTTCGTTCATCTGCGTCATGCTGTAAACCCTCGCCCTGTTCGCATCGGCCCACACTTCCGACATGTTACCCACGATAACTGCCGAGTCGATAATCTGCAGTGCCCGCTCCGGCTGATAGCCGTAAACCTTCATGGCAGCCCGCCAAGTATAGAGCGTGTCGCTTGCCTGTGGCTCGCGACTGTTATCGGTGTCTTTACCCTTGCCTGTGCAGCCAACCATTAGAATAGCTGCTATCGCTACAAATATAATAAGGTGAAGTTTCTGTCGCATGATTTTATTTATTCTCAATATTAAGTGTAACGGAGGGACGGTTCTTTTGTATGTAACGGAAGAACCGTCCAACTGTTTCTGTAAACGTGATGAAAATCACCTTGGCTGATATAGCTTTAACGGCTTGCGGGATGACGAGCGTATACTGAGCACCGTTAGCCGTTGGGAATTATAGCGGAAAATAATAGTAAAGCCCATCAAATAGAAGAACCTCACGTCGGGACGTGTCGACGGACTGCTGGCCGTCGGTGTCTGAGCAAGGCGTTGCAGATCTTCTAAAAGACAACATAACAGACGGCGACTATATGTGTCGCTGCCATTGCGCTCGTCGTAGAAGGTGAGAATCTTCTGTAACTGTTTGGTGCTGCGACGACTGAATTCAATGGTCAGAGCCATTTCGAAAACATGGTTTTGAATTCAGACATCGATACCGTTTCACCACGCTCCACCTCGGCTATCTCCTCCTCAATGTCGGGAGTCACCTGCAGCACATCGTTCACAATGTGGGCAAAGTCCACATCATCAGGCATTGCCACTTCCTCATAGGCGTATGCTGCATCAGCCGAGGGCTCCTGAGCTGTCAGGCAGCTGCCGTTCTCCTCTTCCATCGCGGGATATGGTTTGCTCTCTTTCATTGTCGTTGCGTTTTGATGCTGCAAAGATACAACTTTTTTCTTAGAGAAAAAGAATTTAGGGAGAAAAAAGAGGGATTTAAGAAAAAACCTGCCATCTTCACAGACAGCAGGGTACAGAAGAAAAAATTTTTAAAGAAAAACGCGGTTCATTTACCGTGTGTATGTTGATCACTGAGGGCGCAGAGGTGCCTGCCTCTTTTGCGCCCTTAGGGTCTTGTCCATGTGAACGGGTTGGTGGCGAGGTAACAGAATGCGGTTCTTTTGTTATAATGGAAGAACCGTCCCCCTGTTATTACGGCTTGTTAACAGACACGCACCAGCGACTCTCCGAAAAACGCAGAGAGTGCCGACAGGGTACGGATGGTGAAGTTGTGCTGACCACTGAGCCACTTGGTTACCTCGCTGGGACGCTTGCCCAGGGCCTGAGCAAGCTCCAGCTTCGTCAAGCCACGCTGCATCATCAGGTCGTTGATGCGATTGGAGATGGCAAACTCCAAGTCCACCTCCTGCTGAATGTCGGCAGGCACGGCCGCCAACATCTCTTTGAATGGGGTTTTCGTCGTCTTCATAGGTCAAACGTTTTATCAGTTTCTATCTTGTTCTCAGTCACACTAATAGTTCCATCTTTCACACCCTCTTTAATAAGGCGGTCGAAGTTCTGAAGCGTCAGCACATAACCGCTCAGTTCCTTGCTCTCCTCGTAGGTCTTCGTGTTCTTTACGCCACCATTACCAAGAATGAGAATCTTGTCAGATAGACGCAGGCAATAGAGACGCAGCTTCGACTGTACGGTAGGCAATGCAACAACGCGGTCACTCATCTTGCCCTCTGGCCTGAAGTAGCGTTCCAAGGCTCCGAAGTCGGCAATTTTGCCAAGGAAGCCCACAATACGCATCAAATCAGGACTGAACTCCACGTCATCCTTGAACTTGTTGAAAAACTGTTCAAACTCCGTATCGTCTTCCGATAGGAACTGGATGGTGTAGAGCGTGCAATTCTTTGCTTCTTCTACTAATACTAATTCGGCTTCGCTCATAATTGTATTCGTTTTAATTCGCTGCAAATATACGACAAATATTTCACTTTTAAGTGTAATAGCGAAAGAAATTTATGCATCGCCCTTCATTTTTAACAATTAGGAGAGATTTTTGGCCTTGATATCTTAACAAACCCGGTAAAATCATAATCTATAATCTATAATTTAAATTTTGTATTTTGAAAAAAGCGGGGAATCCGGAAATTTGATGGATAAGTAGTCTATATTAATACAATATTATAATATTATATTAATATAAGTCTATTTTTAAGACAAGTGACCGATTTTCTCGGTGGACTGGAAAAACGAAATATCAAATATAGAATATAGATTTTAGATTTTACGGGGTGACTGGTAATGGATTAATGAATTGTTAACAAATCTTGAACGTATGTGCTGAAATATAACAAGTTGTTAAACTAATAAGCGTTTCGGTGTTTCTGTTTGTTAACGGCGTCTTAACTAAAATTGAATTGGCGGCTGGGGTGAGACCTTATATGTAAATTTGCATTGTCGGAAACGAGAGGACGGCGGTTCGACGGACACTGGCGGGGAAACGCTGAGATACCCGGGATGAAAAGCAGAGATTCCCGTCATGAAAGTCGGACTTTCCTGCCTGCTCTCTAACAACGACACATCGTTCATTTATTCATTATTAAAAACAAAGTAAAATTATGGCAGCAGCAAAATTACCTTTCCAGATTGCTCTGGAGCAGAACACCAATGACGATTCAACGGCGTTCGGCAAGTGGTTCGGCAGAACCTATTCAACCAGTGACACCCTGTCGCTGCGAGGTCTGATCGAGCGTGTGGCTTTCGACCAGTCGGTCTATAGCCGCGACATCATCGAGGGTGTCATCGACCGTCTGACCACGGTGATGACCGAGTTGCTCACCTCGGGTGAGAGTGTGAAATGGGACGGCCTCGGCACGTTCACGCCCTACGTGGAATCGACGGGTACCAACGATGTGGAGTCGTACGACGTGAATGTCAACGTGAAGGGCATCCACATCCGTTTCATCCCTGAGAACACCAAGGGCGAGCAGTTGACCTCCCGCAAGTTCCGTGACCAGTGTACGCTTCAGCTGGCCGGTGTCTGGACGAAGCGCAACATCACCGTCGGCAACAAGAAGAAGGTGGTGCGTGAGTTCTTCACCTTGGCGGACTACAAGCTCAACCAGGAGCATCCCGCCAACAACAACCAGGGCGGTTAATTCTAAATTCTTAATTCTTAATTCTTGATTCTCAATTTTATAATTGAGCCATCAGTAAAAAATAAATCCCGGCCAATATCGGTCGGGATTTATCATGTAGTTATTTTCTCAATTACTCTTCAGTGATGGCGGAGAAGGTCAGCTTCTCGTAACCCTCGAAATCGTCGAACTGCACCTGGAAGTTGGCGTACTGGTAGTAGTTACCGCCCGTGTTGTGCGTGTCCTTAAGGGATTTGCTCTTGGCCAGCGCGTTGAGGATCTGGTTATAGACCTTCTTGTCGTTGTTGTCATCGGCAATCTGGATGGCCATCGAGGTCACCACGCCGTTCTCAATCTTGTAGGTGTAATCGCCAGAGGCATAGAGCTGGAAGTTTTCCGTCTCGAGGATGGTCTCCAGTTCACCCACGGCAGCCTCGAGTTCCTCCTTGGTGGAGTTCACGAAGTTGATGGGCTCCATGTTCTCATCGAGCTTGATATAGGTGGTATCTACGTCGTTGTTGATGTTTGTCTCTTCTGCATACATTGCTGTAGCACCCACGAGCATCATCATGCCCATGAGCATCATCTTTTTTAATGTCTTCATCTCTTTCATCTTGTTATCGTTATCTCAAAAATCTCTTTTCTGGGTGCAAAGGTAGCAAATATTAAGATATGCACCAACTCTTTTTGGCAAAAAATATATAAAAAGGCCGTTTAGGGTGACGATTTTGACAAAAATCAAGCAGAAATCATGTCATAATGAAAATATTAAGGTCCCGCAGAAATAAAAGAAATAAAGGAAATTTTAATGGTCACACAGAAATTCACGGAAATCACGGAAAGTGCCTCTGGCACAGGCTGCGCATTAAAGAGCGAAGCGATCATTTCCGTGATTTCCGTGAATTTCTGTGTGACAACTTTTACAAAATATAAATTTCTGCTATTTCTTTTATTTCTGCGGGACTAAAAAACACTATTCCGTTCGGAGGGGACGGATGACGAAGGTGAAGCTGCGCTCCTCACGGTTGACGAGATAGTCGGGCAAAGGCCAGGCTCCCCAGGAGTTCACACAACCGAGTCCCATCTGGCGCTGCTGGATGTGAACCTGCGTCAAGGGACGTTCGATGAGATCACCGGAGTGACGGCCGATCTTCTTGTCCTTGACTACCCCGTCGTCGAGATCCTCTGTCAGGAAACGCAGGGCGCTGGCCTCCATGGGCGCGTCGGAGTAGAACTCCAGTCCCCTACCCTCTGCATCGACGACCTGGAACCAGCGCACGTCGGTGTGGTTGCCAGACTCCTGCGGACGGACGTAGGGATAGTATTCGTCGGACACCTTATTACTATAGACGCCGATGAACTCTGAGTTGTTGCGGTCGCAATAGTTCTCCACCGGGCCACGACCGTAGTAGCACACCTGGTCATACTGACGAGGCATCTGTAGTTGCATGCCATAACGGAACATCGGCGGGATCCTCACGGCATCCTTTCCTTCCTTGGGGGGATTGGGCACGAAGTGCTCGTTGACCACCACCTCGCCGTTCGGCTGAAGCGTATAGGTCATGGTCAGCGTAGCCTGAACATCAGGCATTTCGAACTGTGCCACGACACTATTGTCGCCTACCTGGCAGTCTTTGAGTTTCATCTGGGGGGCTTTCCACACCTCGAAACGGCGCTGCAGCCAGGCACCATAGTCATTGTCAGTCGGAGCACGCCAGAACTCGGGAGTCAGAGACTCGCGGTCGATGAGCATCGGCTGGCCGTCGATGTCGAGGTAGTCGATCCAGCCACTCCACTTGCCAACGGTCAACGTGGTACCAGCAGCATCGAACTTCACGTAACTCTCGGTCTCTTCTGTTTTAAGTGAAGAGTGAAGAGTGAAGAGTGAAGAATTTGCTGCCGCCGTAGAAAGATTTGGGAACTGGTAGGGGTTGAGCACGAACTGCTGACGAGCGACGATCTGACCCTTGTCGATGAGGGGCTGGGCCTCACGGGACTTAAACTGGAAGATGACGAAGATCTCCTGATCGCCGTGATGGCCAAGGACACGCTCGATGACCTGCTTCATGGCCTCGATGGTAATGACTTTACGCTGCTGAGGAGCAATGCCGTTGACAGCGATGGTGCCACCATGTCCGAAGGTCATGCCCTCAGGACGGCCGGGATTGTCATGATGGTGACCACCAGAGGCACCACCGACGAACCACTCGAGTTCGAGGTCGTCGAGCGTCTTGAAGAAGTTCTCGTTGTAGATCTCAATCTTGCCGTCCTTCAGCCCTTTGTCCGTAATCCAGACATTCTGATAGTAGTAGCGCACCTCATAGGCATGGGGATTCAGACGACGGTCTGGAGCGATGATGCCATTGCAGTTGAAGTTGTTGTCAGAAGCAGGATAGCGGCCATAGTCGCCACCATAGGTAAAGATTTCCCTGCCCGTGATCCTGCTCTTGTCGCGCAGGCCCTGATCGACGAAATCCCAGATATAGCCGCCCTGATACCTCGGATACTTGCGGATGATGTCCCAATACTCCTGGAAACCGCCGATGGAGTTA
>JAEEGJ010015876.1_pt1 | contig 17442 bp, 19 predicted proteins | sample 8958761 | NCBI WGS metagenome assembly JAEEGJ01 (sample SAMN16246546, study PRJNA631951) | gut metagenome | biome: gut microbiome; feature: rumen; material: RS-attached | host: Bos | place: Iran: Karaj | collected 2018-10 | reverse complement strand
GTCAACCCTGCAATTGTCGGAATCCAAAAAGTTTTTTGAAAGGTTGGTTACGGTGATCATACGGCTGACATTTTTAAAAGAACAAAGTCCAGCAGCTTGTTCAGCAGCCATGCCAGCAGAAAGTATATGAGCGTGGCGGCCAGCAGGGGCAGCAGGTCGTTGCCCGTGCCGCTACGGATGGCCTGGGCTGCAAGTGTCAGGTCCTGTATGGCCACGTATCCCACAATGGAGGTTCCCTTCACGATGGAGACTGCCTGGAACTTGTAGGCCGGCATGCCGATGCGCAAGGCCTGCGGCAGCACGATGTGGCGCATCGCCTGCCTGCGGGAAAATCCCAACATCAGACCGGCCTCCAGCTGGCCGCGCCCCACAGCGTCGATGGACGATTGCAGGATGGAGGCGACAAAGTTGGAAAAAACCAGCCCCAGTGCTATCGAGGCGGCCAGTATCGGAAAGCGGCCGCCGAGCAGCAGATAGAATACGACAAGCAGGAGGATCACCAGCGGTGTGCCGCGCACCACCACTTTCCACCATTGGGCGGCCTTCCGCACCCAGCCGCGAGGGCTTTGCGAAAGCCTGTAAACGCCCCAACCGACAAGCGTGCCTATCGCCAGCGCCAGCGCCGAAATGGCTATTGTCGCCGCCAGGCCTTTGACTATCAACCAAACACACTCGTTTATTGCCATGCTGTCCATTTGTGGTTACAGAATCATATTTTTAAGACTCTCAAACAAAGCATCGTCAGGTCATCGTTGGGAACCGCGCCATTGCGGTGACGTTCGACGGCTTCGTGCAGCATCGGGATCAGCTCTTCAGCAGCGACACTCTGTTTGTCAGAGATGAAATCCAGCAGACGATCATCTCCAAAGAGCTCATGTTGCGGGTTTTCAGCCTCGTTGAGGCCATCGGTGTAGATCAGGAGCTGGTGGTCGCGAATGTCATCGATGCTTTCACCTATAAAGGTTACTCCCTCCATAACGCCCAAAGGGAAATTGGTGTTCTTGACATCCATGAACTTTCCGTCAAGCAGCGGTATGTTGTGACCGCAGTTACAATAGTCGAAATGTCCGGTGCGTAGGTCCGCACAACCGATGAACATCGTCACAAACATGTTCTGATCGTTGTCATGCGAAAGGATGTTGTTCAGTTGTGTGGCAATTTCCGCAGCGGTGTGCCCTTGTTGGGCGACAATGCGGAACAGGTTACGTGTCACGGCCATGAAAAGGCTGGCGGGAATTCCCTTGCCGCTGACATCGCCCACGCACAAGTACAGACGCTCGTCCTGCACAAAGTAGTCGTACAGGTCGCCGCCCACCTCCTTGGCAGGTGTCATCATGGCAAACAGGTCAATATCCCTTCGATTGGGGAAGGCCGGGAAAACCCGCGGCAACATGCTCATCTGGATATCTCTCGCCACCTTCAGCTCGCTCTCTATGGAGGCTTTTTGGGCGGTGGTCTGTTTCAGCTCGTCAATATAGCTCACCAGTGAGTGTTGCATGTTGGTGAACGACTGCGTCAGCTGGCCGATTTCGTCCCTCCGTCCATCGTCCGGCAGCGTCATCCCAAAGTCGCCGGAGGCGATGGTCTCCGCCTGTTTCGAAAGGTGGGTGAGCGGTTTCAGCTCACGACGGATAATGCGGCTGCAGACCATCATCATCAGCAGTAGTGCGGCAAGGACTGTGAACACGACAGCGCGGCGCATGCGGTAGAAGGCTCCAAAAATGTCACTCTCCAAGCAGACAATGGCAACGCTCCATCCTGTTTCCCCAAGGGGTTTGAAGAAGACATAACAGGCCTTGCCGTCGATGATCATCTGGCGCATGCCCTCGTCACCACGCTGCATGGCGTGCCCCAGTTCCACCATTGCGGAATCCTCATGCTCAAGCGATTCGGTGAAGATGCTTTGGTATAGCAGTTTGGTGGAGTCCGGATGTACAAAGAAAGTGCCTCCCTGGCCAATCATCATGCTGTAGGAGTTCGGATAGGGCTTTACTGCGGATATCATCTGCGAAAGCCAGCTGAGGGAGAGATCCACTGAAATGGTGCCCACATAATTGCTATCCCTGTCCTTCAAAGGTTTGCAGTACGATACAATCATGTCAGGAGAACAGATGTCATCCGGGTTGTTGTCCATGAACGGCTCCGTCCACACCGGCCGGTCCAACAACTTGCACAGTTGGTACCAGTCAAGGTAGAAGTACTGATAGTGATCGTTGCCCTCCTGCGTGGTCAGTATGGTCCCATTGTCGTTATACGAATAGGCCGAGAAATAGCGTCCCTTATCCTTGAAGTAATTTGGCTCGAAGGCAATCGAACAGCCGTTCAGGTTGGGATTGTTCTCCAGAATCTTCCGCGAATAGACAAACATTGAATCGGGTTTGTCCAAATGTCGGACAACAAGCCAGTCGGTATTATTTGCCGCCACCACAACTTTGTCAAGGATTCCATTGACTCTCAGTGTTGTATTCTCAAGAATATCTGTTGCACGGTTGATTGCCTCCTGTCGGATGGCCTTGCGTGAAACGCCGAACATGAACCCCAACGATGTCACAAGAATTATGGTGGCAAATGACACCACCCATAGGCTTAGTTTTTTATCTAATCTTTTCATCTGTCAACTGATCGTAGGTTACTTCATTTTTTAACATTTTCATTTCAACCATCATGCGGGAGGCGTTTTCCACCATATCGGGTCGTAGGCGGAACTCCCTTTTGCCCGACTCCCGGTCAACCTGCAGACGGAGCACTTCGGCAAGCATCAGCCGTTGTAACGTACGGTTGGTTACAATGTGGTTCTTGTTCACATATTTCATCACAATTTCCAGAGTCTCCTCGGGATGCGCCGCAGCCCATTCCCATCCGCGACGGCTCGCTTCAGCGAATTTCCGCGCTTCATTCTTGTGTGCCAGATAGTAATCCCTCTGCATATACACCCCGTCCTCCTGCACATTGTAGCCATGGTCGCAGAACCGGTACACGTTCTTCTCATCCATTGGCATACCAGTCTGTTTCAGCTGGTAATATTCGTTGTAGCTCATCGCCAGCGTGGCATCGATGGCTCCGGCAACGAAAAGGTTGAGATTGGAGGCAAATGGTACCCACTCATAGTTCAGGCTGTCCTTGATGTTCATGCAGATGGCAAGCTGCCCGAAACCGGCGCTCCAGATACCAACGCGGGCCCCTTTCTGTGTAAGAGGGTCCACACCCCGGCGCGACACAATCACCATGGCGTTGTTCATTGAAGTCTGCAGGATGTTCACCATCTGGACTCCGTCATCGATAATCTCCATCGCCTGGCAAAGCTGCAACGTTGTCGCATGGCTCTCACCCTTGTGGATGCGGTCCATGGCAGACTGCGTGAGAGAGGGGTGGACAATCTCCACCTCAATGCCGGCCTCGCGATAGAACCCTTTTTCCTGTGCCACATAGTAGCCTGCAAATTGGGCTTGTGCCGTCCATTGCGGTGTGAACACAATGCGCCCCTGTCCATTGGCGGATGTGGCTACAATGGACATAAAAAGCGTCAATACCATAATCTTTTTCATGCTCTGTTTCCGTTTGTATGTTATCCATAACGTAAGAAACATTAGAAAAATTGTGTTGACAATAAAAAAAACGACACTTACACTGTACCAGCCAAAATGCGGATATGGGGTGAGATCAGCAGAACAACCCCGGAAAATCCTTAGCCTTCGACATCAGCACCTCGGCGATGAGGGCGTGGCCGCGCTCGTTGGGATGGATGCCGTCGGCGCAAAGGTAGTCGCTATAGTCCGCCAGCTCCAGAAAGGGCGAGGTGATGTCCACAATGGGGATATCCCTTTGCCTGGCTATCTTGAAGAGCTCCAGGTTGTACATCTCGTGCCAATGCGAAATGCGGATTGTCCTGCCGCCCAGCCATTGCAGGATGTTGTCCCTGTTCAGGCCGAACGAGACTGTCTCGAAAAAACGGTCGGGGTCAATTACCGGCATGGAAAGGATCACGGGCCGGATATTCATTTTTTTAGCATTGTCTATTAGTGCGTTGTACTGCTGCACGAAACGTTTGAGCGTCACCTTGGGCTGGTGTTGCTTATGTGGTTCGGCTGCCACGGCCGCCCAGTCAAAGTCGCAGTCGTTGCCGCCATATTCGAAAACGGCGACATTGCTCCCCTTCACTTCGCTGCCGTACCTTTCCATATATTTCATCCCCTGTGTGGTGGTGCTGCCGAAACAGGAGAAATTCAATATTTTGACACCCAGCTTCCGCTCGCAGCGGCTGACAAAGCCCTGCTCCGAAATCTTGTACTTGGGCCTGCCGTTCTCCTTTTTGGTGTCGGACATCACGCCCCGCATTATCGAATCCCCGAAAGTGCTTATCATGGTAACCTCCGTTAACTTGTTTTGGTTTTGCGCTGCAAAATTAGTAAAGATTGCCGGCACAAAAGCAAGCGTGTTACCGTCATTCCGCAATAGGGACGAAAAATGCCGTTTTTGGGACAAAAATGCCGTTTTTAGGGACGAAATATGGGAAGTTGTGACGAATGAACCGGTTCGTCACAGGGTTTTCCTCTTCTTCTCACCCAGCACGCACCAGCGCACGAATGGTATCCGCCGCAAAAACTCATAAAGCAGCGGCGACAGCGTGAAGACGGCCACGGCCAGAATCAGGTATATGACAACAGGTGGCAGAGTGGTGTAAATTTTCATCATGTAGCCGAGGCTGGCAATCACCAGATAATGCACGATGTAAAGACCGAAGCTGGAGCGGGTCATGTATCCGGCAAATTTTCCGGTTTGGTTGAAACGGGCCTTGAACCAACCCATCAGTGCAAGGCACATCATCCAGCCGTAGAGGCAGTTGAGCGGACTGCTAAGATACTGCGGAGAGGTGTTGTCCTGCCCGAAAGTGGTGGAGACCAGCACTGCGCCGGAAGCCACGGCGGCGCACATCAGCGGAATCCAGACCCTGCCCAGTTTCTCCTGCGCCTCGTCACGTGCGAATATGAAGTAGCCCATCAAAAACGGTATGAAATAGAACAGAGGTTTGTACAGATTGTACAGCCCGTCGGCGCTTTCAGGACGCGGATACATGACAAGGGTCTGTTCACCAAGCCAGAACAGCAGGCCGAGCAGCAATATCCAGACCATTCCCGCCTTTTCGCCGGCGATTTTGCCGCACCATTCGTAAAAACGTCCGTTGCCGTCAAGTTTCCGCACCAACAGCAGAAGCAGCGAAAAAAGCCACAAGTCCTGGATGAACCAGAGCGGCCCCGTGCCGCTGACCGCCCACATGAAATACTTGGCCACGCCAGGCATGCCGTCGAAAGTTCCGGCCTTTGCCGCCACAGCCGTATTGAAATAGCCAACCATCCAATGGAAAACTAACAGGCCGATGGTGGCCGGCACAAGCAGTTTCCGCGTGCGGGACTTGAACCACTCTCCTGCAGGGTGACGCTCCAGCGCATACCGTGCACTCACGCCTGCCAGCAAAAAGAGCAGCGGCATGAACCACGGGTATAGGATGTACATCACCACATCCTGGTACTGCGGCCCCTCACCGAAACCTCCAATGCCTCCGAAGACACCCTTGTTGTTGAAAAAGTAAATCACATGGTAGAACAGCACCAAAAGCACTGTCACCCAACGCAGATTGTCCATCCAATGTTTTCTGTCCATTTCAATTGTATTTTGTTATCGCCTTTAATGTTGTAAAACGCGGAATCGTGGGCTTTATTGTTTTTGAAAACATATATAGGCAATAATAACCCCATCCCATCGTTATAATGCCTGTATGAATCATAAAAACTGTTGAAAGCATGAAGCAAAAGAATCTTTTTTCCGTCCTGTCGCACAAAGCGATCCGGATATGCGGCCTGTTGGGCGTGTCAATGTTGGCCGTTGTATTGTTTTCCTCCTGCAATAAGGTTGAGGATTCCAATCCAAGGAATGACAGTTCCGGTTTTGTGAACATCACCGATGTGGTGCCTGACGCCATCCTTGAAGTGCGTTACTATGGAACCTACAACTTTGTGGGTGCGCGGATAGACGGTTATCTGCAGCCGACGGCCCTGCTGACAAAGCGTGCGGCCGACAGCCTGCGTGCCGTGAGCGACGATGTCATGGCTCAGGGCTACCGTCTTAAAATTTACGATGCCTACCGTCCACAATGTGCTGTAGATCATTTTGTCCGCTGGGCAGCCGACCTTGCCGACACGGCAATGAGGCCCTATTTCTACCCCAACGTGGACAAGAGCCGCCTGTTTGAATTGGAATACATTATGGAGAAGAGTGGCCACACCCGCGGCTCGACGGTTGATCTGACGCTTTTTGACATGAAAACGGAGAAGGAGCTTGACATGGGCGGCACCTTCGATTGGTTCGGCAGCGAAAGCCATCCCGATTGCGGGGGTAATCCTGAAACTGGTGAATACCGGCAGAATGACACAATTACAGCTGTGCAGTTCCAAAACCGTATGGTGCTGCGCAACGCCATGCTGCGTCATGGTTTCAAGGCTCTGGACAGCGAATGGTGGCATTTCACCCTGAAGGACGAGCCCTATCCGGACACCTACTTCACCTTCCCGGTGAGGCAGATTTTTTAGGAATCAGGCGAACACTTCCAAAATTTCCCGGCATGCAATTGCCGTCTCCCCGCTGTTGAGCAGCATGCCCGAAACCGCCACGCCATAAACGCCGGCCTGTTTCAGCGGAAGCAGGTCGTCAGCGGTGATGCCGCCAATGGCATAGAGCGGTATGTTGATGTTATGCTCCCGAAGTGTGCGAATGATTTTGGCATAGCCTTCCAAACCGAGTACCGGAGCCAGTTTCTGTTTGGTCTCGGTGAAGCGGAACGGCCCAACGCCCAGGTAGTCGGCTCCGTCGGCGACGGCTTTCAGCGCATCGTCTGCGGTGTTGCAGGTGGCACCCAAAAGGAAACGGCTGCCGGTTATCTTTTTTGCTTCGGCCACCGGCATGTCGTTCTTTCCCACATGAACCCCGTCGAAAAGGCCGCTCTCCAGCAGGTGGATGCGGTCATCCACGGTGAGCAGAGCACCGTGTTGGTCGCAGGCTGGGCGCAGTTTTACGGCGGCAGCCAGCACCTCCTCATCAGTGGCATCCTTCATGCGCAGCTGCACGAAGCGGAAGCCGCCCTCCAGCACGGCTATCGCGCCATCCACATAATTGTACCGGGTGTTGTGGTGGGTGATGAACATGGTTTGCGGCAACGCCCACAGGTCTCCGATGGAGGCGCAGGCGGAAAAGCCTATCTCTTGCAGGAGAGGGATTTTGTCACGTGTCACGCCGCCCAAAGCCACTGCCTTACTGTTCAGAAGCCCTTCGGCAAAGGCCCTTTTCAGCGTGTCGGTCGCAAAGGCGGAGGTGTAGCCCTGCTTGCTCACCGAGTCGAAAATCGGGGAAAGGAAGCAGTAGGCGCAGTGTGCCTGTTGTTTTGTGAACTCCCCGATGGAATGGCAGGATGCGGAAATCCGTTTGTCCGCCAGGCTTTTCGCAACGGAGGGGTTGCGGCGGTTCAGATGCAGGCCGCCAATGCCAAATTCCGCCGCCAGATGGTGATGGTCGTGCAGCGTGAGCCGCTCGCGCACATCTGCCGGGAAGAGCGAAAGATATTCACGCAGCTGCGTTTCAGTGAACTGCGGCTTGCGGATGTGGAAAAACTCCACTTCACCGCTGCGTAGCCACGCCGTGATGCGCTCCTGCTCGCGGAAAACCTCCTGTTCCGGTGTTATGCCTATCCTCCGCATGTGGCACGTATGATGGTCACCTTGTCGCCCTCATTCAGCTGGCGTGTGGTATAATCCTCCGGGGTCAGCACATCCATGCCGACGGCGATGGCCACCCCGTCGTTCTCCCTTATTTTCATGATGCCGCACAAATCCTTCACGCAGCATCCGTCCGGAACGGTCATTATCTGGTTGTTAACTGTGATGTTCATTTTTTTTGTAATTACAATTATACCATTTCTATTGATGTACGGATAGGATTCTTCTTTTAGGAAACGTGTGTTTTGAATCCGGCTTTTCCATCAGGAATGCTAATTTGAATTCTCCGACAAGTTCCCTACAGGGATTCGGATTGTCTTCAATGTAAAGTTCTATCGCCTCACGAATATTTGCTTCTATTTCTTTCATGTTGTTTCCAACGGTGCAAATCGGTGCGCATTCCAAATAAGCGCTCAAATTTCCTCCCGCTTCTTCAACAAATACATCCAAAGTTCTCATATTACTTTATTTTTGTTTTAAACCAGCCTGTTCAAGAATACTGTAGTACATTCCTTTCCCCACACCTTTACTGCCATGGTTAGGAACAATTACTACTTTCCCCTCTTTTTCAAATTTCATATGGCTTCCTTTCTGACTTTTCAATATGAAACCATTTTTCATCAATAATGCCACAATATCTCTTACCGACTTATAACTCACTTAACAACAGTTTTTCATTTTTTTCAAAAAATTTTTTTAACAACAGTTTAATCAGGTGTCAGCCCATCTTTATGGGACAGGAACATCCAATCTTCCGTTTTTTGCAAAAGTACAAAAAATATCAATACGATTTCCACACACGAAAAAAATGTTTGTTGGGACGTGGCGAATGGTTGGTTATTCTGCCCCTATGAAAAATTGGTCGTTGTTGATCAGGAACACCTCGCAGTCCGCCTCACTGTGGAATTTTTCAATGTTGTCCAGTGCCGTGTTCACCGCATCCTTTGAAATGCGCCGTATCATGTTTGTCCAAAAGATGACGATTTGGTATTCTGTGTTGAGACTTTCCGGCAGTTGGTAAATTTGCTGCAATTTTCTGTAGGAAAGGCCGTTGCCCTCTAACGGCACGGCGGTTTTCGGAGGGAATTCTCCGAAACGGTTGTCAAAATTCCAATCTAATGAGGTCAGTTTTCCTGGTGCGTAGCAGTTGATGTGCATTGAAACCAGTGTGTCATGGTGGAAATAGAGCATCTGTATGGGTTGTATCAATGTCTGTTTCTGCCAGGTGGTGTCCGGGGAGAGCAGCCTGTACGCATCGAATTGCACGCTGTCGCTCACATGTGCGGAAAGGCTGATGTTCTCCCTTTTCACGTAAGAGGCGAATTTTTCGCACTTTTCAGGCTCGAAGGTCTTCAGATTGCGCACGCCATACAGCGTGGAAAAAATCGCCGTGCATCCCGACAGCAGCAATGCCGCCACAATTATAAACGCTAATGGTTTTATTCTCATTCGGTTATGTTTTATGAAAAATATAACGTCGGTTCGGGCGGATTATTGCCTTTTCATTTACAATAAAAACCAATCAAATGCGTTATTGCCATAAAACACTGTTGTATGAAGAAATCGTTTTCCTTGCATTTTTATGTGGCCTTTGTGTTGGCGTATCTTGTTTTTGACATTATCGGGCTGGCAATTGATGCAGCCACATGGGGACATCACAGGACATCTTTACTTTATGATTCCGTTTTTCAAATGCTGATGTTTTATTTGATTACTTTCCTTGCCCAAATGATTATAGGGCTGGTGGTCTGGTTTATATACAAACAGGCCGAAAACAAATGGATGGTGTTGCTGACGTCGCTCATATTATTGGGATATAATCTCTTATTTTTGATAAATGCCTGTCTTACCGACTCAGATGGATATGGATTCGGATTATTATTAGCGGCATTTCCGCTTTGGGGTCCAAGCAACCCTTTTATACTTAGTATGTATGAATTTCTTGATTTTTTTGAAGTGTTGATTCCCACGGCACTTTATTCGGTGGTGACTTTTTTGGCGATTCTATTATCAAAAAACAGTAATAAGGCTGAAGACAGGCAACCTACCACCCCCGCAGCTCATCAGGGTTGAAGCGGAACACCGACAGCCGCAGTTTGTCGGCATTTTCGTCAAGGTAGAACCATGGGGAACGGAATGGATGCCTTAGATTCCGCATCACATGTATGTTGCGTGCCGGTGTGTTGCCTTCCGCCAGCAGCAGCATCTTTTTGCCGGTGCGCGGGTTCCGGGCGACGTCCACCACCATCACGGCATGTCCGTATTGGTTGCCGGGTCTGTCCGCAGCCGCATACACAAAAACATCTCCGGGCTCTATTATAGAGAGCGGACGCTGCTGCAGTTCGCGGCTGAGCGAGAAGGTGTTGGCCACGCCATAGACCTTCCTGAGATATTTTTCAAATTCCTTTCGGGAAGGGCCGCCCGTATATTTCATGGTTTTCCCGTTGACATCGTTGAAGCGGATTTCACCGTATCTGCCACGTTTGAAGAGGTATTCCGCGCGGAGTCTCATGCAGGCGTCGGCACATTGCTCCGCGTTTGAGAGTACGGGCATATCCACCACCGCGTAGCTCAGGAACTGGTAGTTCGCCGTGTCTCCGGTGTGGAGCATCACCATTGCCCCTTTCCCTTTCAGCGGCAGCGAGCGGAGAAACGCGCTATAGGCCGCGTCGCTGCCGTCAACCCTCTCATAGCCGTATGGAACCGGAATCTCTCCGATAGTCTTGTAGCTGTGTGGGTTGCTTGTTTTTGTATCATGATGGAACCATGCATACCCCAGCGCGGCAACAACCGATATTGCCATAAGGATTCTGAAAATTTTCGCAGCAGCGGATCTTTGTTTTTTCATTCGGAAACTTTTTGGGATTTCACGGAATGTATCGGATTAAACCGAAATTGGTTGCAATCCATAGTGTTCCATCTTCAATGGCGATGTCCATAATCACATTTTTGTATTTGCCTTCCCTGAAAAAAACTGGTGTGACATTCTTTCCGTCAAATTTTACAAGGCCGTTGTTTGTAGCCATCCAATAGTATTTTCCATCATATTCAATATCCCGCACCATGTGGTCTGAAATTCCGGAATTGGATTTGTTGAAATGTTTCCACTTGCCGTCTTTCATGACCGAAAAGCCTCCGTCTCCGAAACCGCCGCCGTAACCTATAATCAGTGAACCGTCATCCATGTATTTCACGGCTTGTACACTATTGATGACAAGCGGTGATTTCTTCTCCGAATACTTTTCCCATTTGCCATTTTTATAAACCAGCAATCCATAGTCAGGTTCCCCGTCAGTTTCCGCCATACTAAGTGCAATATCCCCTTTATCATTAACATCTACATTCAAGGCAACCATATTCTTTTTCGGAAGTTTTAACGTTGACCAAGAACCATCTTTGAATATCAATAGAAGACCGGAAATACCGGTAAAATAGATAACACCGTTCTTATCTTCGCAAATGTCTATGATTTCAAAGTCATTTTTTTTTATTCCGATATCATCAGGATTTAACACTGTCCATTGCGTGCCGTCATATCGGGCAATATCTGTATGAGGATATGCAGAGAACACCACCCATAAATTGTCCTTTGAATCCTTGAAAATTGGTTCTACATGTTTACCTCTTATAGTGGAGGTGTCTTGGTTGGATGCAGTAAAGTCTTTTCCGTCAAAAATGAAAAGGCCGTTTTTTGATGTCCCCATCCATTTGTTTCCCCTTGAATCCACGGCAATGCTCCACAAATCCGGGTCGGTCATATTGGAATTGGTTGTGTCAAAAATGGTTACATTCTGACCATTGCCTTTCGTCAGGAAAATGGAACACAAGCATAGAATTAAAATTATGTTTTTCATCTTAGTATATGACAAATTTTTATAATCTATTGATATTCAATTAATTATTAACACATTTTGTTAGTAACTAATTTGATATTTTTCAAAATAAGTAATTGATATTCATTATTTTAGCAGAAATTTTTAACCACAAAGATTTCGCTATGGATATCAATTACGAATGCAAAAATAATCAATTTTCAGACACGTTTGCTCATTTCTTCGGAAAAAAAATCAATCTTGCCCACATTAAGCTTATATCGCTCTTCATAATGGCTCTATGCAAGGCCAGGACGGTGTGTTTTAGCAAATTGGCAGCCTGTTTTGACTCCAAAGCCAAGTCCGACTCGTGTTTGCGGAGAATCCAGCGTTTTTATGCCAAACACACCCTTGATTCGGACCTTGTTGCACGACTCATATTCAGGCTGCTTCCAGTAAAAGGCCCGTTGCAGCTGGCCATCGACAGGACCAGCTGGCAGTTCGGGAAGACGGCAATCAACATCTTCATGCTTGCCGTGGTGCATGACGGCGTGGCCTATCCGCTGATGTTCAGCATGCTGCCAAAGAAAGGGACATCGAACACCAAAGAGAGGATTGGGTTGCTGCAACGTTACATTCGTCTGTTCGGAGCGGACAGCATCGACTGCCTGCTTGCCGACAGGGAGTTTGTCGGCGAGAACTGGATGAAGTGGCTGAACGAGAACAAAATCAGGTATTATGTTCGCATACGTGAGAACTTCTGGGTCACCATCCCATCATCTGGGAAACGGGTAAAGGTATCTTGGATGTTTAACGGTCTTAAAATTGGCGAATCCACATTCTTCCACAAAATATACTACGTCAACAACCAGGCCTGCTATCTGGTCGGCAGCAGGGTCAAGGGTCATGACGGCAAACCCGAGCTGCAGGTAATCATCTCATACAACCAGCCGCAGGACAGTGTTGAGACCTACAGGCGGCGCTGGCAAATTGAGACGATGTTCAAGGCGATGAAGAGCGCCGGATTCAACATGGAGGACACACACCTCACCGACCCGGAAAGGGTCAGCAAACTGCTGATGATGGTGATGATGGCATTCGTGTGGTGCTATAACATCGGTGAACTGGTGCATCGGAAAATCAGGCCTATCCGCATCCTTAAGCATGGACGGAAGGAAAAGAGCATCATCCGTTACGGTCTGGACATCGTCGCTGACTATCTGCAGAGAGGGATAAATGAGTTCAAAATCCCAATATTTGACCTATTTGGTATTACAAATCAAATGTTTACATGAAAACGAAATTTTTGTCATGTACTAAGGTTTTTCATAAATAACATTTTTTGAATTTAGGTTTAGATATAACGTCGGTTCGGGCGGTTTATTGCCTTTTCATGTACAATAAAAACCAACTTTTTGTTTTTTCATTCCTCCCTTATTCCTCCCCAAGCAGATTCCAGAAACTCTCCGGCAGGCGGATGTTGGGGACGCGGACGGCATCGCGGAACAGCGGGGCGATCTCCTCGTCGCGGAAACCGGCGATGCCGCAGCCGATGCGGGTCACAAGGAAGGTCAGCTCCGGATGCTGCCGGGCGAAACCGATGAATTCCTCCGTGTAGGGGGCGATTGTCTCCACGCCGCCCTGCATGGTGGGGATGGCGTAGCTCTGTCCCTGCAGCCCGACTCCCTGTCCCATGACCGCCCCGAACTTTTTGACGGCTATATAGGCTGCTCCACCGCCGTGCATGCCTTGAAGGTTGCTGCCGAAGACGAAAATCTCGTTCGGTTTCAGGCTTTGGATCAGGTCGGGCGCGGTGCGCAGCAACGGGGAGAACAGCGCCTTTTCGCAGTGCCACAGCAGCATGTCCGTCATTTCCGGGTGTCCGGGCATGGTTAAAAGTTCCGGTTCGGTTGAAATATCCTTCCACATCTGGAGGAAGGCCTTAATCAGTATCTCGTCATGATCGAAGGCCAGGGGAGGCAGTTCGCCGATGGGGAACCATGCCGCCATGCGTGCGTCGTCTCCGCCGGTTGCCGCCGTCGGTTCAACAACGGTGTAGTAGGCGATGGAGACAACCCTTTCGCGCGGGTCGCGCCGGACGGTTGAGAAGCTGCCGAAGGGCATCAGCGCGGGAACCTCCAGTCCGGTCTCCTCCTTCAGTTCGCGGCGTGCCGCCGCCTCTGCGGTCTCGTTTATCTCCATGAATCCTCCGGGGAATGCCCACATTCCCTTGCAGGGGTCGTTCTTGCGTTCGATGAGCAGCAGTTGCAGCTCTTTGCCGTCATAGCCGAAAACCACGCAGTCGGCTGCGATGGCAGGGTGAGGGTATTGGTAGGTGTAGCTCATGTCGTTTTGTTTATGGATGATTCTGCAAAATTAATCAAAATCATAATTTGCCCTGTCGTCCGTGGCGGAAATAATTTTTCTGCCTGTAATATTCCGTATGGCTGAAACGTTATATCAGTGTTGAACTTAAAAATTTATATTAACATGAAACATCAATTGAAGTCGTTAGTCATTGTAATCGGAATTGCAGCACTCGTTTTAGGGACACAAAAGGTAAATGCCCAGTGGTATGTGGGTGGAGGTCTGGGTTATTCGGAACAGAATATGGTAAGTCTGCTCCATTTTTCTCCGGAAGTGGGTTATTCGTTCAATCCTCACTGGACTGTGGGATTGGGCACCAGTTTTCAGAGAATAGACAGGACAGTTTATAATGATGTACAGGCGACATATATAATAAGCCGTTTCGATTATTGGTTCCTGAATCCGTATGTCCGCTTCACATTCCTGAATATTGACAAACTGTCGTTTTTTGTGGATGCCGCCGGAAGTTTTGATGCCAACCATGGTTTTGATGTGAATTACCTCGGTTTCCGTCCGGGGCTGAGTTATCAGTTGACGGATCATTTTACCGCTGTGGCGCAAATAGGCTTCATCGGAAGCTACAACCACAACTTTAGGGCGGAAATGGGTCTTAACACCCTTGAATTCTCGCTTTACTACCAGTTCAAGAAAAGGAAATAAAAACGAATTTTGGCAAGGCGATGCCGTTGTTTGACTTTAAAATACTTGACATGAAAACACAAAGAATTATGCCAGTTCTGGCAACTGTTTTGTTTGCAGGCGTTTTGCTGCTTGCGGGCTGTGAGAAGGAGAATGGCGATGCGAAGGTGGTTCCAACAAAAAGCAACCCTTTTGCCGGTCAATGGCAATGGGTCAGTACTGAAGGCGGTTTTTCCGGGAAAAGCAGCTGGACCCCGATGTCAGAAGGGTACAATGTGACATTGACTTTGACAGGGGACTCCTTCGTCCTGTACAAAGACGGTCAACGGGAGGTCTGGGGCACATACGTCCTGGACACAGTCAGTAAGAACATCTTTAATAAACCGTTACCACGTCTGAATCTCAAACAGATAAATGGTGATATGAGCGTTCCGGTCGTGCTGCACGATGGCCTTATTTTGCAGGATGAAATTGGATTAATCCGTATCAGTGACAACATGTACGACGGCTTGACTTCGCATTTTGCAAAAATTATATGATATCTAATTCTCCAATTTTCCTGCCAGTTTCATCCGTACTGCAACGGGTGTCGTCGTCGCAGCGGTGACAGCTGTGGTGTTGACCGAATACTGCTCTCCGTCAATGTTGAACCGGAGCGTGGCGCCGTCGTCGCGCACATCGATGGTGACGGGAGCACCCATGACAAGCGGAAGGTTGACATCGCCGTGACCGGCAGGGAATCCGCAGAGCAGAGGTATGCCGTAAGGCTCGACCATCTGGCGGATCATCGCTTCGATATTCTCGTAGGAGAACTCCGTTCCGCAGCCGCTGAACTCACCGAGGACTATGCCGCGGCAGCGGTCAAGGACCCCGTTCATCTGCAGGATGCGCATCTGTCGGTCAACGTTGTGCATCGACTCCCCGACCTCCTCAACGAACAGGATAAGGTCACGTCCCTTGGTGGCGTCGGCCTGCGTGCCGAGGTTTGGCGTGAAGGTGCAGAGGTTGCCGCCAACAAGCGTGCCGCTTGCCTGTCCGGTGATGTTCTGCGGATGGGCCGGCAGCTGGTAGTACGGAACCTTACCCAGAAGCAGGTCGCGCATCATGGTGCTTGTCGCATCGGTCCCGCCATTTGCCAAAAAGGAGCTCATGGTGCCATGGACACTCATCACTCCGGCGCGGCTGAGCAGACCGTGCAACGTGCTGATGTCGCTGAAACCCACAAGCCATTTCGGCGATGCCGACAGCACGGAAAGAGGGAGTTTGCCGATGAGCTGGATGGTGCCATATCCGCCGCGGTTGCAGATGACTGCCTTGATTCCAGGACTGCGGAACGCCCAGAGGACGTCGTCGGCACGTTCCTCTGCGGTTCCCGCATATTTCCCGTCAGTCACCTTCCCCACATTGGGTCCGATGACGGGCACCAAACCCCACGACCGCAGCAGGTCGGCGGTCTTGTTAACGTTCTCCATCGGTGTGAAATAGGAGGGTGAGATGAGTGCCACCGTGTCGCCAGGCATCAGATAGGCTGGCTTCACGCAATTCAACACCACCGTCCCGTCGCCTTTCTGCTCTGGCTTGATCTCTTCCTTTTCACACGAGGCGGACACCAGTGCCAGAAGGCACGCCGCAATACCCAAAATTGATGTCTTCTTCATAATTGAATACGCTTTAAGTTAACATCCATATAACGCAGGATTGCGTGGAAATATGATGTAATGGTATCTTTTTTTATTTGCTGCATCCAATTTGCCAAATATGCCATTTTGGCATGCAAAATGGACAAATTTTCCTCTTTTTATGACAAAAAGGCAGAAAAATCAAGAAAAAAGCCGATGGCATACACTTTGCCTTTAGCTGGGTGTCGCTGAAACGGAAGCGGAGGCGGCATGAAAGTAAAAAGTAAATGTTAAACAATTAAAAATGGAGGTGTATTATGCTACCAGTAATGTTTAAGAGCAATTGGTTTCCGACCGTGTTCGAAGATTTCCTGAACAATGATATTATGCCTCGTGCCAATACAACAGCACCGGCAGTCAATGTGAGGGAGGATGAAAAAGCCTATACCATGGAGGTGGCCGCTCCCGGCATCAAGAAGGAATTCTGCCGCGTGAGCATCAATGACGAGGGCAACCTGACCATTGCCATCGAGAACAAGTTCGAGCACAAGGAGACGGAGAAGAAGCACCGCTACCTGCGTCGTGAATTCTCCTACAGCAACTACGAGCAGAACTACGAGCTGCCCGAGGATGTGGACAAGGAGAACATCTCTGCAAAGGTGGAGGACGGCATCCTGACCGTCACGCTGCCGAGGGTGCAGAAGGAGGAGAAGAAACTCTCCCGCAGCATCAACATCGGATAACCATCCGCACAGTCCCGACGAAACGCCGCAACCTCGGTTGCGGCGTTTTTGTGCCTTACTATTTCGCATCCAAACTCAGAGTCACCCCATATTCGTGCAGCCAATCTTCACACTCTTTATAGTTGGGCATGACAGAAAAGACCGCATCCCAAAACTGGCGAGTGTGTTGGGGATATTTCAGGTGCGTTAGTTCGTGGACGATTAAATAATCTATAATCATTGGTTTTGCCATGATACATTTCCAATGAAAGTTGATGGAGTGTTTTGGCGTGCAGGAAGCCCAATGTGAGCCCAATTCAATAATTCGGATGGAGACGGGAACACGACCTACCAATTGGGAATAATAGGCCACCCTTTCTTGTAAATAAGGTAATCCCTGTTTTTTATAGAACTTGATGAAGGTTTCTTTGGCCTTAGGCAAACTTTTCTCGCTTAAAACAAATTTGTCGTCAACAATTTCCAGAGATTTCTTGGCCGTTTCAAAAATAAGCAGATTGTA
>JAEEGJ010015875.1_pt1 | contig 17444 bp, 10 predicted proteins | sample 8958761 | NCBI WGS metagenome assembly JAEEGJ01 (sample SAMN16246546, study PRJNA631951) | gut metagenome | biome: gut microbiome; feature: rumen; material: RS-attached | host: Bos | place: Iran: Karaj | collected 2018-10 | reverse complement strand
AACCAGCGCGGCACGCAGGACTACGTGCTCGACGAGTATGGCCGCTACCTGCCCTCGCCGTCGCGATTCCCTTCGTGCATGGAGGACGGCGTGAACGTGGGCTTCCGTCCGTTGGCAGAGAAGCTACACCGGATGGGACTGAAGCTGGGCATTCACATCATGCGAGGTGTGCCAAAGGCTGTCGTGGGCAGCAACTACAAGCTGATGGGCAGCGAGCAGACATCGTGGGCACAGGTGTACAACGGCACCACGTCGCCCTGCACGTGGCTGAAGGACAACCTGCTGGTGCGCAACAACCAGTATGGACAGCTATACTACAACTCCATTATGGATCTCTATGCCTCATGGGGCGTCGACTTCTTGAAGATTGACGACCTGTCGCGGCCGTTCTATTCGGATGAACTCCACATGATACGCCGCGCCATCGACCAGACGGGGCGTCCCATTGTGTTATCGCTTTCGCCGGGTAAGACACAGCTCACCTATGCTGACGACTGTCTGGCAAATGCCAATATGTGGCGAATGATGGACGACCTTTGGGACACGTGGAGCCAGGTGGACGCGGTCTTTGCAGAGGCTGACGCCTGGAGCCGCTATGCACGGCCGGGAAACTACGCCGACTGCGACATGTTGCCGTTAGGACAAATCGCGATGACCATTGGCGATGCAGGCTATACGGCTGCCGACAAGGGTCGCTGGACACGCCTCACGCAGAACGAACAGCTCACGATGATGACGCTTTGGGGCATCTGCCACTCGCCATTGTTCTTCGGAGGCGAGATGACGAAAAACGATGCTTTCACGCTCTCGCTGCTGAACAACGAGGAGTATCACCAGATGCATAAATACGGCGAGAATGCTCATCAGGTGATGAACGATGAGGACCTCGGCCGGGTGGCATGGACTAGCACTGATCCTGCCACGGGCAACCGCTATCTGGCATTGTTCCAGCGCGACAACACCCGCTGGGTAGTAGGTCAGAAGGCGCTGTATCGTTCCGAGACGATTGCCTATACCACCGACGGCCATGCCGTTGACGTCGACATAGAGTGGCCCGAAGGCGAGAAGACGCTCGTGCTGGTGATTGACGATGGCGGCGACAACTTCAACTACGACCACGGCGACTGGATCAACCCCACGCTCGTGCTGCGCGATGGCACGGAGGTGGCGCTGACGGGCGATTACAAAACCCGCCAGTTCACCAATAGCTACTTCAACCGTGTGTATGAGAATCGTAATGTGGACAACGGTGGAAAGATGAAAGTGATGGGCGTCAGCTACGACCGTGGATTCTCTGCCGATGCCAATGCCGCCATCTTCTTCCAGATTCCTGAAACGATGGATGTGGCACGCTTCCGCGCTATGGCTGCGGCCGACGACTCAGGTATCGGCCAGGCGGGTGCAACGACATCGATTCGCTTCATGGTGTTCGCACAGAATCCGCTCACCAGCGAACAGGACGATGCGGCAGCACGCTCAGGACTCATCTCGCGCACCGGGGCCAAGAGTGCTACGCTTGAAGCCGACGTGGAGGGAGCAGAGCAGCTGAAGATTGTCGTGAGCAACTATGGCGATGGCTTTGCCTATGACCGGGCAGACCTCGTAGATCCCGTGCTCATCGATGCCGACGGAAACGAAACCTCGCTCACCACGCTCACCGCCACGTCCTATTCCTCGGAGTGGGGGACGCTTCATGTGAACCAGAACGTGGAGGGCGGTTCGCTGCGTGTGGACGGGAAGACCTATGCAAAGGGACTCGGCATGAATGCGCAGTGTACACTCGTCTACGACCTGCCAGCCGGTCACACCTATAAGACTTTCCGCACGCTTTGTGGCTACGACTCGTCGTGCGATGTCGACAACACCTCTGCTACCGGCACCACGATGGAATTTCTGGTCTATACCACTCGTCAGGAACCATACACCTTCGACCTCACGCAGCTGGGTTATGCGGCCGACAAAGCTGTACCGCTCTACGACATCTGGGCACAAGAGCCGCTTGGAACTGCCACGGGCACTATCACTACGGCTGTCCCCAGTCATGGCGTTCGCCTCTTCCGTCTTGGAGACAACACGTCGGGAATCGACAACGGTCAGCTCTTCCACTCAGAGGGCGAGCGTGGCGTCCGGACTCCGTCTTCCTTGCTGCCATCAGACTGGCAAGGTGGCATGTACAACCTATCGGGTCAGCGTGTCGACGCCAGCTATCACGGCATCGTCGTGAAAGACGGTAAGAAGTTACGGCAGTAGGAAGAGGTTATTAGCCGTGCCGATATTTTGCCCCTACATGTTGGGTGTTGCAGGCAATTTTGTCATGCCGAGATTGCAAAATGAGGATATTGGTTGCAGTCTCGGTAAAAGAATTGACGTTTGTGGGAGTTGGATTTGAAAAAACTCGAAACTTGAAACTTGTTACTCAAAACTTTTTTGTACCTTTGCACCCCGAAATCGGCCAGGATGCACCTACGGTGCGGTTCAAAGCCCTTCGGGCGGTTCAATGCGCTTCGCGCGTTCAAAGCCTTCGGCTGTTCAAGTGGCCTGCGGCCGTTCTTTCTCCGCTTCGCTACGAAAGCGGCAGAGCCGAGCGCAAAGCGCTTCGCGCGTTCAAGTGGTATAAAATCGAAATTTCGTAAATAGTAAATAAAAAGATGTTTAAGAGTTTTACTGGATTTCATCTCGTTGAGGCATACCATAAGGTGCGCTACGAGAAACGATTTCATCCCAACAGAGTTTTTAACAAGACGACACAGGTGCTGATCGTGCTGTTCGTGACGTTGCTGCTTTGGAACCTGCCGACGACAGCTTTCGGCATCGAGGATCTGACCGTTGTGCAGCAGCGCATCATCGCCATCTTCGCCTTTGCCACGCTGATGTGGGTGATGGAAGTAGTGCCGTCGTGGGCCACGTCGGTAGCCATCATCGGAATGATGCTACTCTTCACAAGCGATAGTGGCATCAAGTGGATGTGCAACCCGGAGAAGGTGGGCGAACTGCTTAGCTACAAGGGCATCATGGCCTGCTTTGCCGACCCTGTGATCATGCTGTTCATCGGTGGATTCATCCTGGCTATTGCTGCCACGAAGACGGGCCTCGATGCCCAGTTGGCAAAGGCCTTGCTGAAGCCGTTCGGCCGTAAGAGCGACAACGTGCTGCTGGGCTTCTTGCTCATCACGGGTTTGTTCTCGATGTTTGTGTCGAACACCGCTACGGCAGCTATGATGCTGACGTTCCTCACGCCTGTGTTCAAGCAGTTGCCTCCCGAGGGCAAGGGCCGTATTGCAATGGCACTGAGCATTCCCGTTGCTGCCAACCTCGGTGGTATGGGCACGCCTATCGGTACGCCTCCGAACACCATCGCGCTGAAGTACCTGAACGACCCCGAGGGTCTGAACATGGGTATGGGCTTCGGTGAATGGATGATGTTCATGCTGCCGCTGGTCATCGTGCTGCTGTTCATCAGCTGGTATATCCTGAAGACGCTGTTCCCCTTCTCGCAGAAGACGGTGGAGCTGAAGATTGAGGGTGGTATGAAGAAGAACACGCAAACATATATTGTTATCGTGACCTTCATCGTAACCGTCCTGCTCTGGCTCACCGATAAGCTCACGGGCATCAACTCCTATACTGTGGCTCTGATTCCGTTTGTGGTGTTCGCCCTGACAGGTATCATCACGAAGTACGACCTGGAGGAAATCAACTGGTCGGTGATCTGGATGGTTGCCGGTGGTTTCGCCCTGGGTTATGGCCTGAACGCATCGGGTCTGGCTGCCAATGCCGTGAAGAGCATCCCGTTCGGTGAGTTCTCGCCGATTCTCATCCTGCTGCTCTCGGGTATCATCTGCTACGCCCTGTCGAACTTCATCTCGAACTCGGCAACCGCAGCTCTGCTGATGCCTATCCTTGCCTTCGTATGCGGAGCCATGGGCGACAAGCTGGCAGCCATCGGTGGCACGCCTACCATCCTCATCGGTGTGGCTGTCGCTGCATCGAGCGCTATGGTGCTGCCTATCTCCACGCCGCCGAACGCTCTTGCCTACGCCACCAACCTGGTGAAGCAGAACGACATGGCGAAGATTGGCCTGATCGTGGGTATCATCTCGATGGTACTCGGCTACATCATGCTCTACTTCGTCGCTAAGGCAGGAGTACTGTAGGTGAGAGTTTAGAGTGGAGAGTTTAGAGTTTAGAGTTAAGGTGTAGGGGCAGACCCCCGTGTCTGCCCGTTCCATAAAAGATTCATGACCTCGAGACGTTAAGTCATCGACTCTAAGGAATCAATTTAATCGGGTGGAGCATTGACCATTGGTCATCTCACTGATTATCAGCACAATAGATTTTACCGTTCATCATGAGCCAACATGCTGCAATTGCTGGCTGATGATGAATGGTAAACTTTTTTTTACTTTTTTCTTTGCTCATTCGGAAATAATTATTACTTTTGCAAAGTTTAATCGCAAAAATGATACTTTTTAATCACAAACTATAAAAAATTATCCGAATGGAAACAGAAAAAACAAATTCTGCGGCTGAATATAGTGCAAAGGAAGCCGCATTCGATCGAAAACGCCATATCTTTGGCGCTATCATGGGACCTCTCTGTGCCCTGTGTGTTTGGTTTATGCCGATTGCCGGACTTGCCGACAATCCTGAGGCACACAAGTTGCTGGCTATTGTGACATTTGTTGCATTCTGGTGGATTTGCGAACCTGTACCCATTCCTGTCACTTCGCTTCTTGGACCGACGCTCTGCGTGATTTTTGGCGTTGTCCCGGTAAAAGATGCATTCGCGAATTTTGCGAGTCCGATGATCTTCCTGTTCATGGGAGGCTTCTTGATTGCAAAGGGTATGATGGTGAATGGCCTAGATAAACGTATTGCATACGGCATCATGTCGATGAAGTGGGTGGGTGACTCGCCACGTCGCATCTTCTTGGCCATTGGTTTGGCCTGTATGCTCTGCTCGGGCTGGATCAGCAACACCGCTACTGCCGCCATGATGTTCCCCATCGCCCTTGGTCTGCTGGAGGCTATTCGCGAGATGATGGCTGCCAATGGTAAGATCATTGACCTGTCGACCTATAAATATTCCACTGGCCTGATGCTGATGACGGCCTATGCTTGCTCCATCGGTGGTGTGCTCACCCCGATTGGCACGCCTCCTAACATCATCATGATTGGCTTCCTCCGTGAGTTGGCTCCCGATGCTCCCCACATCACATTCTTCGACTGGATGGTATGGGGCGCTGCTGCCATGATCCTGTATTTCATCGTTACCTTCTTCGTTCTGCAGAAGATGTTCCCCGCCGATGTAAAGCATATCGAAGGCGCACAGGACTTCATCAATGAACGTGTGAAGGGTCTGGGTAAGTGGACGCGTGCTCAGAAGAACACACTCTTCGCCTTCATCGTGGCTGTCACGCTGTGGGTGTTCCCGGGTATTCTCAGTGCCGTTCAAAACATTGCTCCCGATGCCTTGGATGCAGATATCATCAAGACCTATAACAAATACTTCCCCGAAGCTATTGCAGCCATGATTGGTGGTCTGTTGCTGTTCGTCTTGCCCGTCGACACCAAGAGTGGTAAGATGACCTTGGAATGGAAAGAAGGTGTAAAAGGTATCGAGTGGGGCACACTGCTTCTCTTCGGTGGTGGTCTTGCTATCGGAGGTATGGTGTTCTCAACAGGTCTGTCGCAGTGGATTGGTGAGTCGCTGACAAGTATGTTGGGTGGCAATCCCTCAGAAATCGTCTTCCTCACGCTGTTCTCCGTAACGGCTCTGTTCCTTTCCGAGCTCACCTCCAATACGGCAGTGGCCAACCTCATGGGCCCGATTGCCATCGCAACGGCTGTTTCAATGGGCTTCAGCCCCATCCCTGTCTGCGTTGTCATGGCTCTCTGCACCTCGCTGGCCTTCATGCTGCCTGTGTCGACTCCGCCGAATGCTATCGTCTACGCTTCTGGTTACATACCCATCACGAAGATGATCAAGGCTGGTATTATCCTCGACATTATTGGTGTGTTCCTCATCACGGTACCCCTTGTTTACTTCCTCGTCAAGGCATTCTTAGGCGTGTGATGACAAGGTGACAAGGTAACAAAATGACAAAGTAACAAGGTAACAAAATAACAAAGTTGCCTCTAAAAAGGTAAGAAGCTCGCGGGTTTCTTACCTTTTTTCGTTTTCCACCTAAAAAAACTCTAAACTCTAAACTTTTTACTACCTTTAACTTCGTTGAAAGTAAGCTGCATCTCAACAATAAAAGCAAAATTTTACAATTTTGTTTTGTATTGTCTTCGATTTGCATTACCTTTGCACTCGCAATTGGTTCGCCCCTTGAACAAGGGTGATGAAAAGGGAATCAGGTGAGAGTCCTGAACAGTCCCGCTGCTGTGAGCTGTCCTTATCATGAGCCGAACACGATGCCACTGAAGTTGCAAAGTAACAGAGTAACAAAGGACCACGAGCTCTGCTCGCTTTCATAGCGTAGCGGAGAAAGAACTCTAAACTCTCAACTCTAAACTCTCAACTAACTTTGGGAAGGCGTTCAAGCTCGGACAGCAAGTCAGAAGACCTGCCGTTGTCGCACAACTGTGCGTCCCGAAACCCTCGATGTAAGGGAAAGGGAGAAACAGATTACAGTTGATTGTTTATAGTTGACAGTTTGCAGTTGAAAGCTTTACAGCTGTTGCTGCTGTCGTTATATGCCATTGAAGGAATGGCACAAGTAGACAGCGTAATCCATACGTTACAACGTGTGGATGTGGTAGCCGTGCGGCATACTGATGCCGTGCGGGCAACGGTTCCCGTACAGCACATCGACCGCGATGCCATGACGCGCATGGGAATGCACTCGATGACGGATGCGCTGAAACACATGGCAGGTCTGAGCGTGCGCGACTATGGTGGGGCAGGAGGAATGAAGACGGTGTCGGTGCGTGGCATCGGTGCCCGCCATACGGCAGTCGTCTACGATGGCATCGCACTCTCCGACTGTCAGACGGGTGAAATCGACCTTTCACGCTACAGTCTCGACCATTTGTCATCGGTGTCGCTCGTCATTGGCGACGACGACAACATCTTCCAGCCAGCACGCAACCAGGCGGCAGCAGCCACGTTGCGCCTAGTGACAGAGTGCCAAAGTAACACGGTAACAGAGTATCAAGGCGGCAAAGAGTTTGTGGACAGGGACGTAACTTTGTTACCTAGTCATTTTGTTACTTTGTTAAATGTTGGCTCCTTCGGCCTCGTCAACCCCTCATTCCGCCTTGATCTCCCCTCCCTTCTGGGCAAGGATGGGGGTTGGCTCTCGTTCTCGGCCATTGGCGAGTTCTTCCATGCTGACAATGACTATCCATTCACTTTGCAGAACATCACACTGACCACTCGCGAACGGCGCACGAACAGCCGGATGAACACTTGGCATGGAGAGTTGAATGCCGACTGGCAGCTGAATGCCAATAACATTCTTTCGGGAAAGGTATATTACTATGGCAGCAACCGACGTCTGCCGGGCATCGTACATTATTATACAAATGAGAACCATGAGCGACTATGCGATGTGAATGCCTTTGGCCAACTACGTTTTCGCTCGACGCTCACATATAGGTTGGCATTGCTGGTGAATGCGAAATACAACTGGTCGCATACTGACTATCAGAATCGCACTCCCGGCAGTGGAATCGGTGATGCAAAGTACTGGCAACGAGAGGCTTATGGCTCGGCATCGCTGCTCTATGCACCCACCTCCTGGCTCTCGCTCGACTATGCACTCGACGTTCAGGAGAACTCTCTGAACAGCACACTCTCCCTCTACGATGCTCACCCACATCGCACGTTGCTTTTGCAGTGCTTGGCAGCCAAGGCGCAGTGGCAGCGCCTCACACTCGTCGCCCGTGGACTCTATCATCTGAGCTGGTCTAGATCATCTAATTCCTCCAGTACTTCGAGTTCTTCAGGTTCTTCAAGAGAAACAAGTTCCTCCTATTCCAGCCTCGCCCCGTCATTGAGCGCCTCCTATCAGCTGCTGCCAGGCAAAGAATTCTACCTGCGCCTGATGGGGAAACAAATTTTCCGCCTCCCCACCTTCAACGAACTCTATTTCTACCATATCGGGGCCTCTGCGCTACGGCCCGAACGGGCATCGCAGTTCGATGTAGGGGTTACTTGGGAGTCGGGTGGAAGACTGTCCGGAGCTACTTCGGCATCTCCCCTACACCTCAGCCTTACCGCCGACATGTATGTCAACCGGGTGACCGATAAGATTGTCGCGGTGCCGTTCAACATGTTCGTTTGGCGCATCATGAACCTCGACCGCGCCACCATTGTCGGTGCTGATGTGGTGGGCGATGTGTCCTGGCGTTTGAGCAATAGTCATATGCTTGCCCTCAACGCCAACTACAGCTGGCAGCGAGCGATGAATAGTACGGTGCGAGTTTCACCTATCTATCATTTTCAGTTGCCCTACGTCCCTCAGCACTCCCTTTGCGCGACACTGTCGTGGGAGAATCCGTGGGTTTGCGCGTCGGTTACCAATAGCGTGCAGTCGTGTCGGTGGACGACAGTGGAGCATACAGAAGGCACCCGTATGCCGGGATTTGGCGTGACCGACCTATCGTTCTGGCGCTCTTTCTCCCTTCCTACGTGGGTGAGTCGGAGTGGGGCACCTATCACTCTTCGCTTCACGATGCAGAACCTCTTCGACCGGCAATATGCTATCGTTGCACACTATCCCATGCCCGGCCGCTCGTGGCGCATGCAACTTGTCTTTCCAATATAGAATATTCAGTTAAATATCAATCAATAAAACAAACAACAAAATGAAAAAGTACATGAAACTCTTTGCCTGCCTCCTCGCAGGTGCCTTCGTCCTTACAGCGTGTAGCGACGATGATTCCGCGAAGCCCATTTCGTATCAAGACGTGCCTGTTGCCGATGGACTGTTCATCCTCAATGAAGGAAGCTACTTCGATCAGGTGAACGGTTCGCTCGACTATCTCGACTATGCCACAGGAACGGTGAGCCGCCGTGTATTCCAAGCTGCCAATGGCCGTTCGCTGGGTGGAACGCCTAACAATGCCATTCAGTGTGGCTCAAAAATATATATCGCCACGCAGGAGGAAAATCGTGTGGAGGTTGTTGATGCCAAGACGCTGAAGGCTCTGTCGCCGATTGCTATCACCGCTCCTCGCGAACTCTGCACCGATGGCCAGTTTGTCTATGTGTCTGCTTATACGGGCGAGGTGTCAAAGGTTGATACCCTGTCGCTGAAAGTTGTTAAGAAGTCGCCCATCGTGGGCACTAATCTCGAGGGCATCGCCTATCGTGCCGGCAGCGTCTATGTTTGCAATGCCTGGAACAGCGACTACACCTACAACACCAACGTCGTGAAACTCAATGCCGAGACGCTTGCCAAGGAGAAGGATGTAACGGTGGCCGCCAATCCTAATCAGCTCATCGCAGCTGGTCAAGATCTTTTCCTTTCTTCATGGGGAAACTATTTCGATGTCCCTGCCACCATTCAGCGTATTGACATGTCTGACAATGTCACTGTCATTGCTAATGCCACCTATATGGCGTATTACGAGGACAGCCTCTACCTCATCGGCTCTTTCTACGATGAAAGTTGGAATGAAAAGAACACGTATACAGTCGTAGATCTCAAGACGAATCAGGAGACGAAGTTCATCGATGGAACAGAGATCGATTCGCCCTGCGCTATCGGCGTTGATCCTATTACTGGCAGCGTGTTCATCTCTTCTCGTAAGAAATACCCCAATGCCGATGGCACCGAGTCGGTCAGCTACAAGCAGGATGGTTATGTGGTACGCTATAACTACGATGGCGAATACGTTGGAACCTATGAGTGTGGTGTCAATCCCGGCACACTCCTCTTCGTGAACCACACAAAGCAGGTGCCCGTGTTTGAATAAAGGGAATAAAACCAATAGAGGGGGTGTCAAAATGAAACGTTCCATTTTGACACCCCCTTCATTATTTTTCTCTCCTCTTATTCCGTAGAATAATCGGATACAATCTTTCGATAGAGACTATAGGTGCGGTTGCGAGAGATGTAATCTTCGAGGGTGCCGTCCATATTGATGACCGGCAGGTTATTGGTGTTGGTAGATTCAAACTGGTGCATCACTTCTACCATCTGGTCACCGGGAGAAACCGTGGCTTGGATGGGCGACATCACATCGCTCGCCTTGAAGCGCCCGTAGAGTTCCGTGCGGAACATCACATGTCGCATGCGGGTGACGTCGATCTCACCGATGAGGTGGTTGGCTGTGTCGACGACAGGAATGAAGTCGCCACGGCTCTGGCTGATAACCTGTATCAATCGTCCCAGTGGCATATCCGGGCTAACGGCCGTATATTCTCTTTCGATAACGCTGTCGAGACTCATCAGCGTGAGCACGGAGTTGTCAACATGGTGTGTGAGCAACTTTCCTTCTCGTGCCAGTCGGATGGCATAGATGCTATGGGGCTCAAAGCGGCTGATGGTGATTACAGCTGCCACGCTGACAATGATAAGTGGTATGAACAGCTGATAGCCGCCCGTAATCTCGGCGATGAGGAAGATTCCCGTCAGCGGAGCATGCATCACACCCGCCATCACTCCTGCCATTCCCAGCAGGGTAAAATTCTTCTCCGGCACGATGGGTCCCAGCTCATAGATGTTCCAAAGACGGGCGAAGAGGAATCCGCTGAAACCGCCGATGAACAACGACGGTGCGAAGGTTCCGCCCACACCGCCACCACCGTTGGTAGCCGAAGTTGCAACCACTTTCGTCAGCACCACGAAGGCAATATACCAAAGCAGCATGTTGCCATGACCGTAGAAGAGCGAGTTGTTGAGCATCTGGTTCCAGTCAGCTTCGTTTTCGCCGTTCAGCAGGATGTTCAAGGCGTTATAGCCTTCACCATAGAGGGCGGGGAAGAGGAAGATAAGTAGACTCAGCAGGATGCCGCCGAGGGCCAACCGTGCATAACGGTTTTCCTTCAGGCGGCCGAACACCCCTTCGCAGATGGCCATCGTGCGGATGAAGTACAGACTCACGAATCCACAGAACAATCCCAGCAGGATGCTGGCTGGGACGCGCTCCAGCTGCCATGCGCTATCAAGATGGAATGAGAACAAGGAGTCGCTGCCAACGAAGATATAAGTGAAACATGTGGCGGTGACACTGGCCGTGAGAATCGGCAGCAAGGAAGCCATGGAGAGGTCCACCATAAGAACTTCGAAAGTGAACACCAGTCCTGCCATCGGAGCCTTGAAGATGCCGGCGATGGCTGCTGCCGCTCCACAACCCACCAGCAGCATCAACTGCTTGTTGTCGAGGTGGAAGCGTTGCCCGAGGTTCGAGCCAATGGCCGATCCCGTGAGCACGATTGGTGCCTCGGCACCCACCGATCCACCGAAGCCGATGGTGATGGCCGATGCGATGACCGATGTCCAGCAGTTATGGCCTTTTAGTCGCGACTTTTTCGAGGAAATGGCATAGAGGATTCGTGTGATACCATGCGAGATATTATCTTTCACCACATAACGCACAAAGAGCATCGTCAGCCAAATGCCCACGACGGGAAGCACCAGATAGAGCAGGTTATGGGAGGTGGAGTCGAAACGTGCCGTGAGCAGGTGCTGGATGACCTCAATCAGCCGATGCAGAATGTATGCTGCCACCGAGGCGAAGAATCCCACGCCCAGCGCCAGCATGATCATCAGTTGCTTCTCTGGCAACCGCTCAGCCCATTTCATTATATTTGTTACCACAAATCTAATATGTTTAAAGCCCTTCGGGCGAGTAAAGCAGCAAAGCTGCGTGTAAGGAGCCGTTGGCTCGTGTAAGGCCCTTCGGGCGTGTAAAGCCGCAATGCTGCATGTAAAGCGCTAAAGCACGTGTAATGCGACATTCGTCGAGTGTCGGAGTCGGAGCTGGTTATTGATACTTACTACCTGGATTGCCCGTGTCCTTAATCTTTTGTGCTAAATTGTAAATTTTTCGTCCTAACTCTAAAGTTCTATTGTATAGTTGATGGAATGTGTCGTCATCAATATATCCTACATCGTTGGCACGTAGTAATTGACTACGTACCTCACCGCAGGAACCTTTTGCTATGAATAAGAAATTAACAAACTCTTTATTGCCATTTCTTTCAAAACCTTCTGCAATATTGTCCATAATCGAACCTGCAGCAGCCCTGATTTGTTGGGTGAAACGATAATCACATTTGAAAGACTCTGCATCAGTGATTATATAAATATCTTTGCATAACCCTCGAGCTATTTGGAATATTTCCAAGTCCTCAAATCTACGTATCTTTTCCATACTCATTTTATAATAATAGTGTCTGCCCGTAGGGCTTTACACGCGCTTTAGCGCTTTACACGTCCGAAGGACTTTACTCGCCCGCAGGGCCTTACACTAACGAAGTATCTTTACTTCGCCGTTCGGCTTGATTTTGATGATGCTGCTAGGCTGATGAGGCTGGTGCTCCTGGCGACGGGTGAAGCAGATGTAGTCAACTGCCTCTCGGATTTCCGGAGCGATGTCGCGGTAGTTTTGTGCGGCGGGTTCGCCACTGATGTTCGCACTGGTGCTGACTATTGGCTTTTGGAATCGGTAGCAGAGCTCCTTGGAGAAGGCCTCACGGGTGATACGCATGCCGATGCTACCATCTTCTGCGATGAGGTTCGGTGCAAGGTTCACGGCATTGTCGAGGATGACCGTTGTAGGTTTCGTCGCCATCTCCATCACATCCCATGCCACTTCTGGTACATCACGTACATAGCGCTGCAGACGGGCATCGCTGTCCACGAGACAAATCATGGCCTTCGAGTCTTCACGCTGCTTGATGCGATAGACACGTGCCACTGCTTCCTCATTCGTGGCATCACAGCCGATGCCCCAAATGGTGTCGGTAGGGTAGAGGATCACTCCGCCTTGGCGCATCACCTCCACCGCTTTCTTTATATCTTCTTCCAGTTTCATTCTATGTTGGCCGCGTTGCGGCGTGTAATGCCCTTCGGGCGGGTAAGGAGCCGTTGGCTCGTGTAAAGCGACATTCGTCGCGTGTAAAGCCCTTCGGGCGTGTAAAAAACGCGCTTTAGCGCTCTTGAACCTTGAACGCCCGCAGGGCTCTTGAACTTTGAACTGCGCTTTAGCGCATTGCGCTCGGCTCTGCCGCTTTCGTAGCTTAGCGGAGAAAGAACCTTTTGAACGCTGCGCAGCAGCATTTGAACAATTATCAATTTCAATTGTCAATTACATTTTCTGCATGCAGAAAATGTTAGAACACCTGCACCTTATATCCTACCGTGAGTGAGAAGAACTGATGGCGCGACCTATGCAGGATGTCCTTCGCTTTCTGGGTTTTTGCCACCCAACGAGGCGACCAGTGCCAGCGTCCGTCGATAGTAAAATGCTTGCCAATGGTCCACTCGATGCCTACAGGCACGCTGAAATCACCCTTGTGCACCTCGTCCATAATGTCTATGCTATGGCTGTTCTTCATCGACTTCGCATTAAACATACGTCCCAGCGTCAGACCCGTATATAGGCTCACATGTTGGCGGAACAAGTGGTAGTTGATGAGATACGACGTATTGATATAGTCCATGCGGTACTGGTAGTAAGCGTAACCGCCGGGCTCGCGAGTAAACACGTTGTCGGCACCCTTGTGTGCAGCCGACATCTCCAGCGACATCGATATCTTCGGGTTTAGGTACATCTCAGCCTCGATGCTGCCAAACGGGCCCCACAATGGGTCACAACTCTGTTTAGAAAGCAGACCAGCCGAGCCGCCTAACTTCCCACCGACGAGCACATCCCATACGTCATAATAGTCTAAATACTTTTGTGCCTGCACGCTGTTCAGTCCACCCAGCAGCAAGGCCAAAGCTAGTATCAGTTTCTTCATATTATTCTATTGTTTTCTTAATTTGGGCACAAAGGTACAACTTTTTCATGAAATCTGCCCCACTTACAGCAGAAAAATCTCAAAAACAAGAAAAAATGTGTCCTTCGGGGCCTATAGGTGTTGCTGATTGTAGGGGCAGACTCCCGTGTCTGCCCGCCTCTGATAAGAATCGTTTATCCTATTTGGGCAGACACGGGAGTCTGTACCTACAAAACTTTTTTGCTACTTCAACAGCGTTGAAAATAGGCTGCATCTCCGCTCGGCGACGAAGGAGACGCTTTCATAGCGAAGCGGAGAAGGAACAATAAAAACAAAAAAGATGAAGTTTTTCATACTTTTGCAAAAACTCTCCGCTCGGCCCAAAGGGACGCTTTCAGAGCGAAGCGGGGAAAGAACTCTCCTTTTTTCCTTACTTTAACTGCGTTGAAAGTAGGCTGCATTACAGCAAGGCAAAGCAAAATGTAGAAAAATTTCATTCTTCCAGTAAAAACTCTCAACTCTCAACTCTCAACTCTCAACTTTTTTTGCTACCTTTGCACTCGAAAACCGGTTGGAGAGTGTAAAAAATGCCCTTCCACTCCCTTTTATACCCTTTAAACCCTATGAGAGAAGAGAGAAATATGGAAAAGAAAGATTTGAGGATAGTGTTCATGGGTACGCCCGAGTTTGCTGTGGAAACCCTCCGTGCGCTCGTTGAAGGTGGCTATAACGTTGTAGCCGTGGTGACCCAGCCCGATAAGCCCGTTGGCCGTCATGGGTCTGTGTTGCGTGCCCCGGCTGTGAAGGAGTATGCCCTTTCCGTTGGATTACCCGTCTTGCAGCCCGAGAAGATGAAAGACCCCGTTTTTGTCGAAGAGTTACGTTCCTACAAAGTCGACCTACAAGTCGTCGTCGCTTTCCGCATGCTCCCTGAGGTTGTTTGGGCGATGCCCCGTTTCGGAACATTCAATGTCCATGCAGCCCTCCTTCCACAATATCGTGGTGCTGCCCCCATCAATTGGGCCATCATCAATGGAGAAACCACGACTGGTGTGACCACATTCTTCCTTGATCATGACATCGATACAGGTCGAATTATTTTGCAGAAAAAGTTTAACATTCCTGATGAAACAGATGTGGAGTATGTCTATGATGGATTGATGCACCTTGGTGCAGAGATTGCCATTGAAACTATTAATTTAATCATTTCTCATAACGGACTGGTTATCAGTACATCCCAAGAGGATGTTCTAGCGAATGAGTTTCAAGTTTCAAGTTCCAATTTTCAGTTAAAACCCGCACCAAAACTTTTTAAGGAAACATGTCGAATTAATTGGAATCAAACTGCTAAAAATATTTACGATTTTGTGCGTGGTCTCTCCCCGATTCCTACTGCTTGGACCACCCTCGTTCCGAATGCCGATGCAAATGTTTCTACTGCCCCGGTCGATGTAAAGATTTTCAAGACTCAGAAGACAGGCCGCGCCTGTTCTGCTGCCTCCGGAATGCTTCTTGTGGAAAAATCCCGTCTATTCGTAGCAACCACCGACGAGTGGCTCGAAGTCCTTGAACTCCAACTCGCTGGCAAGAAGCGCATGTCCGCCCGCGACTTCCTAAATGGCTTCAAGTCCATTGCCAATTTCCATATGGAATAAGCTGCTCAGTAGCGTGTAAGGCCTTTTGGGCGAGTAAATGTGGTCGTCGCTCTGCTCCTCAAAATCGTACGTAATACGATGTAGAATTTTTCAGAAATTAAAATGAGGGCATGTTTCGATACATCCTCTGGCTGACAAAGTGTCGTACGACAAACAATCTTGTCAATTAATATCTCATACAGATCTTTACCATCTACACAGATTGTTCTTCTGATGATTGCTGCATGCAGCGTTCTTTATTCACAAATATAGATTTAAGATTATAGGAACAATTGTGAAAACTCGTTTTCAACATTTTTCCATAAATCTTATCATATCATCAGAAAATCTGCGAAATCTGTGTAACAAAACTAGAAACTAGAAACTTGAAAATAGAAACAGCGTATGGATACAGCCCATCGCATCTTTTCTTGTTTAATTTTGAATGCAATTTGTAAAATTTCCGCCGTAGGCGTGGCAAGTTATGAGTTTTAAATAGTGCTTTGAACCGCGCTTTGTGCCCTTTCTGCGAGATCAGTGTGACAAAATCTTGAGACTCGAAACTAGAAACTTGAAACCAGAAATACGAAACCAGAAACCAGAGATTTGAAACCAGAAACTAGAAACTTGAAACTCGAATAAGGCTTCGCCGCCTTCTTTCTTGACTAAAATCAAGCATTTCTTCACTTTTGGCTCATTTTTTTCCTGCCAATCCTTTTTATTTTATAAAAAATTACTACCTTTGCACCGTTATATAACAAAATACAACTGATTATTTTGTAAATCTGCGAAGACCCAGCGTCTTCTGAGGCGGAGGCATCTGATAGTCAAGGGTCACACTCGGATCTCTTCCTTTTGTGTGACTTATCACCCTGAGTTAACCTAATCACGTTTTTTCAGGGAAAGGATATTGTGTGCCTCTGTTATTGAATTCTTGAACTGCCGAAGGTTTTTGAACTTTGAACGAGCCAACGGCTATTGAACTTTGAACTTTTAACGGCACTTAGTGCCACTTCGTATGCAAGCAATTATTTTAGCCGCAGGAATGGGGCGTCGTTTGGGTGAATACACCAAGGATAACACCAAGTGTATGCTCCCTGTCAACGGTGTGCGCCTCATCGATCGCGTTCTGACGCAACTCTCGCCGTTGGGGCTTACTCGTGTTGTCATTGTCGTCGGCTATCAAGGCCAGAACCTCATCGACTACCTCGGTCATCGCTATGACGACAAGTTCCCCATTGAGTATGTTGAGAATCCTATCTACGACAAGACAAACAACATTTACTCGTTAGCCTTGGCCAAACAGCAGTTACAGGAGGATGATACTCTCCTTATCGAGAGCGATCTCATCTATGATGATGGTCTATTCCAACTTTTGCTCAACAATCCATATCCCAATCTGGCATTGGTGGCCAAGTATGAGAGTTGGATGGACGGCACGATGGTTCGTCTTGACGACGAGTTGAATATTGTCGATTTCGTGTCTAAGGAAGCCTTTTCCTTTAAGGAGGCTGACACGTATTATAAAACTGTTAATATCTACAAATTCTCCAAAGAGTTCTCCCGTACCAAGTATGTCCCGTTCCTTGAGGCCTACTGTACAGCTGTTGGCAATAACGAGTACTATGAAAACGTACTTCGCATCATTACCTCGCTCAATGACCATTCATTGAAAGCGCTTCCCCTTACTCATGAAAAGTGGTACGAGATTGACGACAAGCAAGATCTTGACATTGCTGAGGCCATCTTTGCCGATGAGAAGGATTTGCTCCGTAAGTTCTATGGACGTTTCGGTGGTTATTGGCGCTTCCCGCAGATGCTCGACTTCTGCTATCTTGTCAATCCCTATTTCCCACCCAATAAACTTATCGACGAGATGCAGTCTCAGTTCAAAACGTTGCTCACGC
>JAEEGJ010015872.1_pt1 | contig 17448 bp, 10 predicted proteins | sample 8958761 | NCBI WGS metagenome assembly JAEEGJ01 (sample SAMN16246546, study PRJNA631951) | gut metagenome | biome: gut microbiome; feature: rumen; material: RS-attached | host: Bos | place: Iran: Karaj | collected 2018-10 | reverse complement strand
ATAGTAATATATCATCTAAAATATGACAATACAGGAAGCCATAGATGCCCGGCATAGTGTAAGGGCATATAAAGAGCAGCCTTTGACAGAGGATGTAGTCAAGGTACTAGGTGTTGAAGCAGCTTTGCTTGCTCCAACAGCCGTAAATCAGCAGAAATTTTCGTTTGAACACATCGGAGCTAGAAACAACCGCCACCAAATAAGAGGGTGACGTGCTGGCTATTCCCATGCCATTACGCATTCCATTCTCGGCAATCATCATCCTATGCTGCTCGTGGCCGATAGTGGCAGCGGGAAAGCGATGGATGGGCAGTTGGTCAAAGTATGTATTTGGATAAGACTCAACAAAATACGAGAAAGGGAATAAGAACTACTTCTGAGGAAATTATAAGATGATTGAAACTGAAAGAATATTATTACGCCCGTGGCGCGAGAGTGATGCTGAGACACTGTTTAAATGGGCATCAGATTCAGAGGTTGGACCTCGTGCAGGCTGGGCACCCCACAAGAGCGTGGAAGAGAGCCTGGAGATTATCCGTACCGTATTCAAAGACGCTACCAAGACTTGGGCTATCGAACTCAAAGAGTCAGGCGAGGCCATTGGTGCTATGGGTTATGGCCCTTCATGCGAGTGCGAACTGCCAGCCCGTGAAGGAGAGCCCCTCATCGGATATTGGGTGGCAAAACCTTATTGGAACAAAGGGATATGCACAGAAGCATTACGGTTGATGTTAGACCATATCCGACAAACGACAGAAATCCAATCGCTCATCAGTGGTCACTTCGTTAATAACCCTGCCTCTGGCCGAGTAATGGAGAAATGCGGTTTTGTTCCTACAGGTGAAACCTGCATCGATGAAAAGCAGTATCAAGGTAAAGACCGTCCCATCAGGGTGTTGAGGTTGGAATTTAACAGATAGATGCGTCTGAGATGGATGGTACGGAGAAACATAACATATTACTCGATACGGGAGCTGATGACACAGTAATCCGTAACGCACCGCGATTAGGGAATGAACTCTGTAAAGTCAGATCACAGGACGGTTGACTTTCCCTTCGGCCGTCGAGCTAAACCTTCTCTGATCCACATCCACAACAATCACGGCCTCAGCAATGGGGTCGTGATTTTTTGTGTAAAGGGAAAGGATGGATTTTGCTACTTCCGAATTTACACTTTTTTCTTCTCATCCTCATGCATCCCCCTATCCATCGGCGTTGCGTGAGTTTCTGGCATAAATCGGGTCGTTTTTCGGCTCGATTTTTGCATCTGTTTGATTTTCATGGCATCAGTTTTTAGGGGCAAAAAATCTTTGTCTTTTCTTTAAAAAAGTTGGGGTTTTGCTGTTATGATTTGAAGAAAAAGATGTACCTTTGTGCAAAATCAATGAAAGTTGGGAGATGGCTCTGCTGGCAGGGCTGACTCACGGGGGAAAGAGGCGATAGTGCCTTATGAAAACCCCGATTTGAAGTGTACAATCAAGGTGGTTTCGCTGAGACCTCCTAAACCCTTAACCGCCCTATATGACAGGAAATGACGAACATAACGAACTGATGGAGTGGCTGCTGGAGGATGCGGTCAGAGGTGGTGATGTAGCCTATACAACCAGGCTCGTCAATGCCATCGGTATGTTCTTCCTGCATCAGGCGAATCCAGAGGTGTACGGAGCGTTGGCATCGACAATGGCGCACACGAGGGAGGTGCAGGAACAACGTAACAACCCCAAGCAGATTGGACAGCTGGTGGCAAAGCAAGACAACAACTATATGATGGGCGAACTGCAGGTTGCTCATATCCTGCAACTATTACAAACGAAAAACAAACAGAACGGCAATGACGGAAGAAGAGAAGAAGACGCTTTCTGACCTATTCGAGGCGATGGGGAAGACGGGTGCCCAGTTCCAGATTGGACAGGTGATTGGTTCGCAGACGAACACGTACAATTATTATGGTGGCAAGCAGAAGGAGGCAATGAACGCTGAGGGTGCAAAGCCTTTGGAGCAAGTCTGTGCCAAGGATGACATTTTAGGTTCAGACAAGGCCATGAAGTACTGGAAGCGGTTGCAGACGGCGGGGTTTGTGGATGAGCAATGCCAACTCTCGCCCAATACCACTCGCAAGCAGGCGATGTACATTGCCGACATGTTTTCCGAGCGTTTGCAGATGCGTTCGAAATGGAAGGCTTTTCAGGACTTGTGGCATATCAACAATCTGGCTCAGGAGAAATGGGAGATGCAGGAGACGGGCAAGGCGCCTGTCCGATCGAGAGAAATAGAAGACATATTCAGGCAATAGGATAACTCACTGATTATCAGTAATTGTTACCCCCTATATAGAGACTATTATAGCCCCTATATAGGGGTTTTTCTTTTTCAAATAGTACGAACTTTGCACCGTCAAACAGCCCACGCATTGGGCGAAGTTCAACTATTAAAAACAATACAATTATGAAGAAGAAAAAGAACAATTTCACAATGACCGTCTTCGGGGTGCGAGTGAAGCAATGCTGCGCCTCATGTGTATGGAAGGATGCGACACGCTTGATGACCAGGCGCTATTGCACGAAACAAAGAAAGGCCGTAAGTCCGAGTGGCTGCTGCAAGCACTGGGCGATGAACCGACAGATGATGGAGGTGCGCAAGTCGGAAGGCCGCATCAAGCGACGCGAGTATCAACTTTATCTGCTGAAGATCCGTGAGGAGGAAGTCCTGAACGGAGTGATGGAGGAACGCCCCATCGAGGATATCCGAGCAGAATTCGAAAGCCTTTACGGTGACATTTATTGGAACTAAGAGGTTAGAGGTTAGGGGTTAGAGGTTAGAGATGGGCTGACCAAGTAAAACATAAAACAAACTACAACACATGAAGAAAACCAAGAAATTACCAAGAGGGTTGCGCAACAACAACCCCCTGAACATCCGAAAGGGTGCGCAACGCTGGCAAGGGCAGACGGGCAACGACGGTGCCTTCTGCATCTTCGAAACCATGGAGTACGGCTACAGGGCGGCATTCAGACTCCTGCACACGTACAATACTAAGTACAAGATCTATTCGGTGAGGGAGATCATCTATCGATGGGCTCCCCCACATGACCACAACAACACCTCCGCCTACATCGAACGGGTCTGCAAGGAGGCAGGATTAAAAGAAACAGACCTGATCGTGGTGAACTCGTGGATTGACGAGAAACGCAACGACGCTATCTGGCTGGTGTGGGCAATGGCAAAGGTGGAGAACGGCGATGCCTTCATCACGTTCGAAGACATGAAGAAGGTGAGGAAAGGATACGACCTCGCTTTTGCGAGGTGAAAACTAAAAACTAAAAACTAAAAACTAAAAGTAAAAATTACCAGAGAAAACTAAAAGTAAAAGTTACCAGAGAAAACTAAAAATTAAATTAACCGATTCGGAGGGTGAGTGAAGGAAGTCATCGATGTGAAAAAGGCCTAATTCTGACACTATCCTGATGCTCACAAAATTCGATTAAGGTATGAACAATTCTATTCAGATTTTCAGAAATGAGATGTTCGGTGAAATCCGGACAATGACGAACGAGAAGGGCGAGACCTTCTTTGTAGGTAAGGACGTGGCAATTGCGCTGGGGTACAAGAATACTTCAAAGGCTGTCCAACAGCATGTGGATGAGGAAGACAAAGGCACCCTCCCAATTCGGGAGAGTGCCTACGAGACCCGAGCCATCGTCATCAACGAGAGTGGACTTTACTCCCTCATCCTCTCCTCGAAGCTGGAACAGGCGAAGGCGTTCAAGCGTTGGGTGACCTCGGAGGTGCTGCCAACCATCCGCAAGACGGGCAAGTATCAGCTGCAGCCCCACGAATTCAGGCTGTTGGGCGAGAAGGCTGAGTATTGCGACGAGGTGCTCCAAAGCGTGGACTGCGTGACCACGACGCAGATTGCTAAGGAGATGTCGATGACGGCCCCGGAACTCTACCGCACGCTCGTTGCTTTAGGCATCCTCTACTGGCAAAGCGGCGAGTATATGCTCTATGCGGATTTCGCCCGCATGGGACTGGCCAAGACACGTACCCACGGCCGTCGAAACCGCCTGGGCATCTATCATACGCACCGCTACCTGGTGTGGACAGAGGAAGGTAGGAAGTTCGTGCATGAGATGGTTCAATTTAACTAAACCGCTATGAGTGTACACATGATTTACTACAAGGATGGGGCGAAGATGATGCGCCCCATCCACTCCCGTGAGGAGTACCTGAAACTCCGAAACAGCGAGGAACAGCAGTCAGTGGTGAGGGCTGTGAGAAGCGGCAATGCCCAGCTGAAGAGCCGACTCATTCAGATGAACTACAGCTGCCTGCCCAATGAGGACGGGTCGCTGAAGGGAAGCACCATGATGAGCAATTCAGTTGGCATGGACATCGACCATATCCCTCCAGAAGAGATGCAACCCCTGAAGGAGCTCATCCTCAGCAAGAAAGACGAACTGGGCTTGCAGATGATGGAGATGAGTGCACGAGGTGGAGGCTACCACCTTGCGTTCAAGCGCAAACCCGAACTCTCGCAGGAGGAGAACCTGCAATGGGCAAGCGAACTCCTGGGCGTGGAATTCGACAAGGGAGCGAAGGACATCACACGGGTGTTCTTCACGACCACGGCAAGCGGGGAGGATCTGATTTATTTGGACGATGAGCTGTTTGATAATAGTGGCGCGGAGATTTTGTCGAACACGGATCTAACGGATCTAACGGATAAGGAAAAGAATCCGTCCAATCCGAGCAATCCGTGTTCAAATAAAAAAGAATCTTCGTGTTCTTATCCTGACAACTATCACGGCATCCCCTTCACCGACATCATCGCGAAGTACTGGGAGGTGAACAATCGCGGCTTTGAACCCACGCAGGGCGACCGCGACACGCTGACCTATCAGTTGGCCTGCGACCTGCGGCACATCTGCGGACGCTCGTTTGAGTGGCTCGACCAGGTGATTCCCTGCTACGACGGATTCCCGTTGGAAGAGAAGCGGGCGAAGATCAAGAGTGCGCTGAGTTCGGAGTTCAACGGCTTCCCCATCCGACTGCGGAATGTGCTGAATGCGTTGCAGATGGCTGATGGAAGAAGTCTGAAGGAAGAGGTTGAGGACGACGAGCAACTATCAACTGTCAACTCTCAACTGTCAACTCGCAAAATGCCTATGGGTGTTCGCGAGAGTATCGATGCTGTTGGTCCTCAGCTGACGATGCCCATTGTGGCGGCTATCTGCCCTTGTATCGGAGTGTTGGCAACGGGTGTGAAGCTCGATGTTCACGGTCAGAAGAAGGGACTGAACCTGATCAGTTACATCGCCGGAGACTTCGCCAGCGGAAAGGGTTTGATAGACCCCGTGGTGGATGCCTGGATGAGCGAGGTGATGGCGCTCGACAAGATGTATCAGAAGCAGGAAGACGAGTGGCGCGCCAAGAAACGTGCGGCGAAGAACAAGAAGGAGCAGCCCGAGGAACCCAAGTTGCCCGTGCGCTACCTGACGCTGAACAACACCGTAGCCAATCTGGCTGAACGCTTGGCCAACACGGAAGGCAAGCACGCCTTCTCCTTCACGCCTGAAGCCGATACGGTGGCACAGAAATGGAAATCGACGATGAGCGACTTCTCCGTGATGCTGCGCCAAAGCTATGACGGAAGCAAGTATGAAAGGGAGGCTCGAAGCGCGGAGGCAGTGAATGTGCATATCGAGCACCTGTTGTGGAATGTCACGATGTGCGGCACCCCTGATGCCCTCTATCGTGTGGTGAACAACTACACCGATGGTTTTCAGAGCCGTATTGCTGTAGCCCGCACACCTGACAACACCTTTGCGCCGCTGGAGGATAAACCCTACGTGCTGACCGACCGCCAGAGTGAGCGCATCAAGCAGATAGCCCATCTGTTGCCCTTGATGTACGGCGAGGTGGTGCTGCCCAAGCTGGAGGCGAAGGGTCGCGAGTGGCTGGAGCGCATCCGACTGGAGACGATGAAGAATGATGACCGCACTCGTGCCCGTCAGCGTTTCCGCGTCTGCGTGACGGCTCAGCGCATGGTCTGCTGCCTGATGCTCTGCAAGGTATGTGAAGGGCTGATTCAGAAGCATGGGTTGAATGGTGCGGAGGCACATCTGAAGGAGCATCCTCATCTCTGGAAGGAAATGCTGCTGAAGGCGCAGACACCTCAGTTGTTGGAGGCTTACGACGTGATAGCCGACTCGCTCTTGGAGAATGCGCTCTACTTCTTCCGCGACCGCATCGAGAATGCTTTTAACAGTCGCGACTATGTGGGCAATTCCAGTGGAGAACGAACGAAGCGGGGCAAGAACGACAGCATCTATGCACGTCTGGATATGGAATTCACGTTTGAGCAAGCCATGCAGCACAGCGTAGCCGTCAAGGGGGCTGGGGTCACTCGCAACACCATCACGCAGATGTTGAAGAATTGGCGTAAACAAGGGCTTGTTGTACCATCTGACATTGGGAAGTATCGTAAAATTGACCATTGAAATGGATGTCAAAATGTCAAAGTCATTTTCGGTCATTTTCATTTAAGAAGGGTACAAATTGATATATAAACATTGAAAAAGAAGAAGTTCATCCTTTGGATGGACTTCACTTTTTTATAATTTTATTTCGTCTTTTTACAATTTTTTAAGTCTTTTTGTTGAAATTTAAAAAAGTTTTTGTACCTTTGGCGCTCAAACCTAAAGATAGAAAACCTCGCAATCTCAACATTTTAAGATATAAATAACTAAAACTATAATAATATGAAAAATCAACGACACTTACTTTTTCTGTGGCTGGTAACGCTGTTGCTGGCTATGCCACAAGCCCTGAGGGCTACTGATTATTTCGAGGACAAGTACACAAGTATGTGCTTTATGGTCACTCCGAAAGAACCTGGTTGTGTCCATATCAAGGTCTTGCACCTTGACCAGTGTACAGGTTCGAATGGCTACATTGAGAGGAATGATGACCGCCCAGAAGGTGGTTGGGTTTATGTGACGGTTGCAGGGGAATCGAAAAGGCGCTATTTGGTGTCCCTCTACAACAAAAACGACCGCAGCGATGATAATGACGATTACATTGATGTGTACATGCGTTTTTCGGAGAGGGGTGAGAACGGTTTTTCCAGCAATGGTGTGTTGTACCTCACTAATCCCTCATCGGGAGGATCAACGAAGATGGAGTACAAGAATAAGTCATATAGGGTGAAGAAGCCAAAGGGTGATGCGCGTTGCTTTGCGGAGTTTGACTGGTATTACCCTGTGGAACTGGCAGGTAAGGAAATAAAGTTCTATATTACAGCAGCTGTGTCGGATGGTGAGAACTTGAATGACCGCCAATTTTCGGGCAGTCCACAGACTGCCGCCAGTGTACCCGACCTCTCCCTCAGTGCACCGGTTTTCAATCCTATGGGTGATAATGCAGGCTATTACAGTCTGTTGGTATCGAACACAACGGGAGAGAAACTGCAGATCAAGCAAGTGTCGGAATTGGATATGACCACGGGGAGTATCAACAAAGACATTACCAGTGAGTGCAAGTCTTCTTCCGACGGATTCTCCCTATTGATTCCATCGGCAAGTTACACACGGCAAGTGAAAGTCGAAGCGCAGGTGCCCTATAGCAAGTACATATACTATGACATGCCAGCCCAGACTGCAACACTTCAGGCCTTGCACAATCCAAAGGATTTCACCTTCACGGCCGATTGGGGGAAGAAGGGTTCGACGGTGCTGAAATGGACGGTGCCCAATGCAGAGCAGCAGGATGCGTTGCTTACGGATGTGTTTATGGTGCAGCGTCAGCTTTACCATACGACGTATGGCGATTCAGAAGAGAAAGTAACCCCTTGGGAGACCATCGACCAGGTGGTGATGGAACAGGGCAAGGCAGACTATGAGAGTGTGGACAGCTTGACGGGCTGCTATGGCGATAGCATCCACAACAGTGTGCGCTACCGCCTCTACCGTGTGACGTTAGGAAATACCGAGCAATACACGAAAATCTGTACGATAAGGGACAAGCGAGCCTACATTTCAGTAGGACGTTTCGAACCTCGTGCTGTCACCTTGACCAATGGGAAGGTGAAACTCACCTGGTTCCCTATCGGTTCCGAAAACGATGGCATTAAGAGTTTCTTGCCAGAGGGATGGTCGCTCACCCTTCTCCGCACGGCTCATTATTACAAGAATGGCACGGAGATAAATGATGCGACGGAACTTAACATCACTGATAAATTCACCTACCAGAATGCAGAGGGGCTTTCTGAATATATAGATGAAGACTTCGTGCCCTGTACTCGGTATTCCTATGCATTGGTGATCTACCCCAACGACCCTGCAGGTGTGATGAAGCGGCAAGAAAAACCTTTCACGAAGGATGGAAAGACGGTCGTGGTGGAACCTTTCACAGATGACACCCAGATTGGCAATTTCAAAGCATCCAACGATGAGTTGCAAGACCGCATCCATCTGCAATGGGGGCTCGACATGAAACGCATCGACAAGCTTACGGTGCAGAAGCAGAAGAACGGCCAGTGGGAAGACCTGCCGATTGACACCAAACTGCGCTACTACGATGACTTTGATGTAGAGGCAGGACAGGCTGTGAAATACCGCCTGACCATCATCTATGAATGTACGGATGGTGTGAAGACGCAGGTGGCGGAGGCTACGGGAATGCGTCGTGCATCGGGTAAGATCAGCGGTTTCGTCACCTTCAAGGACGGAACGGGACTGAGCGATGTGGAGATAAAGCTGACGCAAGGCGGCAACGTGATTGCCACGCAGCAAACGGATGAGGCAGGTGCTTATCTCTTTGCCGATGTGCCTTACAGCGACACTTACTATCAAATTCAACTCAAAAGCGATATCACAGAATTTGACAGGGTGCAGATACCTGTTTATGTCAATAAGGACAAGCCGTTCAACTACGACAAGAATTTTGTGAGTGACGGTTCGTTCGATGTGGATGGTCATGTCTATTTCGAGCAGACCACAGTGCCCGTGTATGGCGCCACGTTCAAGGTGGATGGCAAGACGGTGGTTGACAAGAGCGGTAACCCCGTGATGAGTGACAACGACGGACACTTTGCCTTCAAGGTGCTGAAGGGCACCAAGCGGCTCGAAGTGGTGAAGGAGGGGCACACCTTCATGTATGACGGTTTGTATGCCGACAACAAGGGCAACGCCATCACTATCAACGAACCCCGTGCGAACATCTTCTTCTGGGATCAGACGAAGGTGCGCACCATCGGTCGAGTGGTGGGAGGTCTTGACCAGGGTGACAAGCCATTAGGTTTCGGACTGTCGGAAAACAACCTCGGCGATGACCTGCGCATCGTGCTTGAACTGGATGGCAACCAGCGTTCATGGCTCGTGAAAGATCAGCTGAACGATGCCTTGACCACTCGCTACGACACCCTTACTTTCGAGGCGACACAGGAGAAACTGACCAGTACGGTCATTACCGAACGCCACCGCATTGTCATCAGTCCGAATGCTGAGACGGGCGAATATATAGCAGACCTGTTACCTACACGCTATAAGGTGGTGGAAGTTTCTGCCAAGGGTTATCCTTCCCTCTTCCAGAAAGGCAAGGTAGGTGAAGTGCTTGACCTGACTGACAGCTTGACAACGAAGAATGTGACGAATGAGGATACGACGGTGAATTACAACGCCATCTACAACCGCATCTTCCGTGTGGAGCCATCGGTGACCATCACGGAACAAGATATCAATACAGGTGCACTATTGTCTAATGTGGGTCTGGCGACTTATACAGAAATGGCCGACGATGGTAAAACACCAGTGGAGGTGCCCATTTATGATGCGAAGACGAAGACCTACACCTTCGGCTATCCTGTGCTGACGGTGGGTAAGCACGACTTCCGCATTGCTGCCACCGAGAATTACTACTACAACGGTGTGCAGACAGGACGATGCGACAGTGTGCCATTGCGTGGTGGACAGGTGAGAGTGTATGACGATTTCGCTGCTGTTCAGCACGACACCCTCTGTGTACTCAACACCCAGACCGGTGAAACCACCATCAGTGTGGATGTGCAGAACACCGTCTATGATGTGCAGGGAACGAATGCCCTGCGCCACATTGATGCGACATTAGAGCATGAAGGACAGTTCATCGACGGTAAGAGCCTCCGTGCCTTTGTGATGGGCAACAAGCAAATCACCGACGATGTGATGAGTGCCGATGGTGTCATCGAGTTGGTTGATGTGATTCGTGACCCACAAGGTAGTCGAAGCTATGCGTGGGTGGATACGGAAACCGTTTATAACAGCCAGTTCCATTGTGACATCGGTGTCAACGTGGGTTTGAAGTTAGGTTATGAGACAGGTACTCGCAGCGATGTGGTTTCGGGTGTTTTCGCTGGTGCACCCGGAGGCACGTTTGCTGGTACCACTACAGCGGCAACGACGACGTTCGCCGTCGGTCCTACCACCGTTCCTATCATTGGTCTTCACTACACCCACAATGGCAGCGTGACGTTCCAACTGAACGAACGTATCCAGACGAGCAACGACCCTGCCTTTGTGGGAGCAAAAGGTGATGTCTATTGCGGTTATGAACTGGTGGCAGCCAGCAGCTTTGTCCGCAATGTGCGAGCCATCAATGAACCCACTTACCTCTACCTGAAGGAAGCAGGACTCTTCAGCGAGGAAGACGGTGCGTGCCATCTTATTGCCGAGGGCAAGACCACTGGAGGAATTCCTTATTATCTGATTAGTGACTATGCCCACCAGATGGGACCCAAGGTCAAGTCAACCTTCACCTACACGCAGGACTATATCCTCAATACACTGTTGCCGAAGTTGCGCACTGCCCGTAACGCTTATTTATATAAAGGTACGCGCGAGCAGGCACAGGCACAGGCGAATGCGACGCTACGCAACGTGTTCTTCTCACTGCGCGATGAGGATGACCCACGTTACGGACAGGACAACCGCGATGATGAATTCGACTATATCTCCATCGACCGCTATGACGAGTTGTATGACAAGCTGAACTACGAGGTCATCACACCAGAGTATGTAAAGATTCTCAAGTTGGAGAAGCAATTGGCTGTGGAAGCCTCTGCCACTGACTCCGTACGTATCATGAACCGCCAGATTTCTCAGTGGGAGTATATCGTGGCAGTGAACGAACTGGAGAAAGTGGAGGCATTTAAAGCCATCGACAATGACGCTTCCAAGCGCAGTAAAGAGGATTATGACCCAGGTACCCCTTACAAAGTGAAGGACAAGAACTACTATGCGGAAAACCATAGCGTCTCGGGAGGGACCTCCTACACTCATGCGGAATCATTCTCTTACAAGGATAAAAGCGACTTGAAAGTGCCTGTCTTGGGCTTCGATGTGACAGATTGGAGTAGCGAGCAAGGTATGAATTACCTCAATAAGGTGATTAACGGTGCAATTAACGTCGGCGAAGGTGCAGCTGAAAGTGCATTGTCAACCAAAATGAAGGATGTGGCCAAAAGTAAAGGCTGGAGCACAAGCAGTCCTCAAGTGAAGGTGACCTACAATAAAAAACCTGTTCCAGCAGGACAAGATCCAGACCCCAATGGCTTTGATGATGATCCTCAATATAATCAGAGAGCGCAAATTCTCAGAGGTAAGGATTTGCAGAATGCGGCAAAGTTGAAGAGTATCATGGACAAAGGCACTGAGGTCTCTGTAAAGGCAGCCAGCACCTACACAAGGATGACTATTGTTCCAGATTTTGATGTTACATACGATGTGAACAATGATGAATCGACTTCTACCACCATCTATCGTGGTTATGAGTTGGCAACGGATGCCGACAGCCATCTGAGCATTGACGTCTATCATGATGTGCAGACGGTGACTACAGGTGTCAATGTTGTTGGTGTAGGATCAAGCGAGCGTACACTCTCTAAGGGCAACTACATCTTCCGTGCAATCGGTGGTGCGACGAAGTGTCCGCATGACGAAGGTGAAGTGACGCAGATGTATCTCCCCGGCACACCGATTTCACAACCGACAGCCTACGTGGAGAAACCTCGCATCACGGTAGAGAACCATATCATCAGCAATGTACCTTATGGTGAGACAGCCAAGTTCAACTTGGTGCTGAGCAACGAGGGTACGGTGCGTCAGGAGGGTTCGTTCGACCTCGTGCTTATAGACAAGACCAATCAGGTGGGTGCTTCGCTCATCATGGACGGTGCACCGCTTGGAAACGGACGCTCTATCGTGGTTCCATTCGGTACGGGTATGGTGAAGGTGCTGGAGATTGGACAGGGCATAGTGGATGACTACGAGAACATCCGTTTGGCACTCCGTTCACAGTGTGACCCATCAGTGGCTGACACCGTGAGTCTGTCTGTCCACTTCGTTCCATCGGCAAGTCCTATTGCTGTCATCACACCACAGGACAAGTGGGTGTTGAACACGAACTCAGCACAGGATGATCGTGGCAGGTACTATATGCCTGTAACGATTGGTGGCTATGACGTGAACTTCCGCAATTTCGACCATGTGGAACTGCAATACAAGCAGAGTCGTGAACCAGAGTCACGTTGGACGAACTTGTGTAGTTACTACAATGTGGATAGCCTCTTCCAGAAGGGTGTCGGCACGAAGGCGATGCTGACAGGTGGTACGCTGACCCATGCTTTCTATGGTGACAGCGATCCTGTGGAACTGAAATACGACTTGAGGGCTGTGACCTACAGCCGTTTGGGCAACGACTTCGTAACACAAGCTTCGCCTGTCTTCTCAGGTATCAAGGACACGCGCCGTCCGCAGTTGTTTGGATCTCCACAACCTGCTGATGGCATTCTTGGAGTGGGTGAAGATCTGAAGTTGATCTTTAGCGAGAACATCGATGCCAACCGTTTGCTGACCACCAACAACTTCAAGGTGACGGGTCTGCCTAACAACAGTGCGATTGCCACGACTACTTACCTTTATATGCCTGGCGATTACGAGGCTTATCTGGAAACGGAGCAGAACTATAGTGCTCCAGACGAGAGCTTCACGGTGGATATGATGTTGAAGGCAGATGCTGTGAAGAAGTCGAATTGCACGCTGTTTGAGCATAATTATGACAATTATGGTTACACAGGCTTTTCAATCGGTTTGAATTATATCAACAACTCTACGGTACCTATGTTGGTGGTGACAGCAAAAGAAAATATAAGGGAGCAACAAAATATTTCGGCAAAATTAGATGATCTCTCCACCGACTTCCAGCGTATTGTGGTGGTGTATGACAAGGATGCCCGAAATATTTCCATCTATCAAAACAACGAACTGAAGGTGCAGAGCGAACTGGTGAAGCAGGTGACAGGTATCAAACGTAGCGGTAAGATGGTGTTTGGTAGAAAATTTGCCGGCAATCTGTTGGAGGCTCGTGTGTGGTCAAAGGCTTTGACGAAGGAGGAAATTGAAAAGACGGCGGGTAAGGTGCAGTATGGCAGTGAGGTGGATCTTGCCGCTTATTATCCGATGAATGAAGGCTACGGTACATCATTGAGAGATATGGCGCAGAACAATAGTCTTGTAATGAAGAATGCGAAATGGGTGACGCTTGATGGTACTTCCCTCCGACTGAACGGTATGGCCTTCAAGCATGAACTGAATCGTGAGATGTTTGAAAAGACTTCGTTGGAGAAGAGCTACACGTTGGGTTTGTGGTTCAAGGCAAGTCAGAAGGATGCGAATGTCAGCTACCCCATCATGGCTTCAGGCTATGGTGTGAAGGGTGAGGCAAAAGCCAGCGAGAAACTCTTCATCGGCGTGAAGAGTGGTAAGATGACCATTAGCTGTGACACAACGAGCATCGTCATGAATAAGGGTTATGCTGACGATGAATGGCATCAGTTGACCTTTGTAGTGGATCGTTCAACCAACATCGCTTCTTCCTATGTGGATGGAGAATTGACGGGACAGGCGGAGGCTTCAGGTTTCGGCCAGTTGTATGGTGATGCTCCGTTCTACTTAGGTCAGTTGGATGTGAAACCTCAATTGGAACTCCTCGGCTATATGGAGGGCTTCATCGATGAAATCGTTCTTTGGGATATGGCATTGCCTCGCAATGTGGTGAAGCAGCGCATGAACGAAAGTCATGATGGCACAGAACCTGGATTGCTGGCATACATTCCATTCAGTGAGAATGTAAGACAGATCACAGGTGGCGGCACGAAGGCGGAATTCTCGACGAAGTACTACTACAACAAGTGGGATACTGAACAGCAGAAATATGTATGTGGTTCGGAGAGTGCTTTCAGTAACTCGACCGACATCTCCAAGGTGAAGGCGTCTCAGCAGGGTGTGGAAAATGCTCCTGTGAGGGCAAAGGGTGTTGAGCGTGACCTCCGTTTCGACTTCATCACGAAGGATAATGAACTCATCATTGCCCTGAAGGAACCTGCCAAGGATATTGACCGCACGACGGTGAACATCACCGCTATGGGCATCGAGGACATGAACGGCAACGAGATGGCACAGCCTGTGACGTGGTCGGCATTTATCGACTGCAACTCCGTGCGCTGGGCTGATTCGTATCAACTAATTGACATCAATGCCGATACGAAGGAGGACTATACCTTTACGGTCGAAATCAACAATCTGGGTGGCGCCCGCAGGGATTACACCATCGAGGGCTTGGCTGACTGGATGACTGTGGAGGAAGGTACAATGGGTACGCTCGATCCAGAGGAGAAGCGCACGTTGCACATCACCATCTCGAAGGACATCAACATCGGCACTTACGACGATGTGCTCTACCTGAGGAACGATGAGGAACTGGTGAATCCGTTGGCACTGACCATCAAGAAGGTGGGTAAAGCTCCTGACTGGACATTCAACAAGAATGCGATGCGCAACATGCAGGTGGTGGCTGAAGTGAAGAAAGGCGACCTTGTGGTGAATGACAAGGAGAGCTTGGTGGGTGCTTTCGACGAATATGACAAGTGTCTGGGCACTGCGCATGTGGACACCGACCAGAACGGGAAGGCGATCTTCTATATGGTCATCTATGGTGAGAAGAAGGACGCTGAGGTGTTCTTCCGTCTGTGGGATGCCACTTCGGGCATCACCTACGGATTGACGCCAGAACGTGCCATCACTTACATACCTGACAGCATCGTAGCCTCGTACGAGAAGCCTATCGTGATGACAGCCAATTCAAACATTGCGCGTGAACTGGAACTCATCCCAACTTGGACATGGGTATCGTTCAATGTGGCAAGTCCGAAGGCTGGTGACATGAACCAGCTGATGAAACGTGGTTCGTGGACGAATGGTGACCAGTTGAGGGATCTGGAGGAGCAGACCTACTACACCTACAACAAGGGTGTGTGGAACAGCAGCAAGGCGGGTGCCGTGATGGATTCGCTGAGGTGTGACCGCATGTACTACATCAAGAGTCAGATGCTTCAGACGGTGACAATCGAAGGTAGTGCGCTTGTCCATGAAAGCCAACGTACCATCAAGTTGCATCCGAAGTGGAACTACATCGGTTACACGCCACTGGTGAATCTGCCTGTGAACGAGGCTCTGGAAGACCTCAATGGTAAGTTGAGCGATGGTGACATCATCAAGAGTCAGGACGAATTCGCGACCTACTCTGTCGCAGGTGGTGGTTGGAGAGGAAATCTCCGCTACATGAAACCTGGTAAAGGCTATATGCTCTACCACAAGGTGACGGCAGAACATCCAAAGGAGAATATCGAGTTTGTCTATCCGTTCAAGAGCACATTGGCTGTGGCGGCTGAAGCGAAGGGACGTGTGGATGTGGTCGAGGATGAGCCGCTGTGGATGAACACGCGTCTGACGACCATGAACATGATTGTTCGTACGGAGGGTGTGAACGCAGAGGAAGGTGATCGTATCTTGGCATACGCTGACGGCGAACTCTGTGGTATTGCCGAAGCGATGAATGTGGATGGCGAGCCGTTGTTCTTCCTCTCCGTAGGAGGTGAATCAAAGAAGGAGCTGACCTTCACGTTGGAACGTGACGGCGAGTGCTTGGGTGCTGCCACCCGTGCGGGTATTGTGTATCAAGCCGACACTCTGGAAGGCACGACCGATATGCCGAAGGTGATCAACTTCAGCGATGCAACGACCTACGAGACAGGCATTTGGTACACACTCACGGGTATCCGTCTGGGTGAAGACAAACCAGCTGTTCCTGGTGTGTATATCTTCAATGGACAAAGAGTAACGATAAGATAATTGAAAATTGAGAATTGAAAATTATAATTTTAATTGATAAATCAAAATGACGATGAAAAAGATATTTGCAATATTGACGATGGCTGTCACCCTCATGGTACTATGGGGGTGCAGCAAGTCGGACGACGACAATGTGAACAATAACAAAAAACGCTTTACCAGTCCTTTGGATGACATATCCACATGGGTGGTCGATATGAACAAAATCAAAGGAACTATTGATGGAAAGCCCGACTGGCATGTGGTGGATTTCTTCGACTACGAAATCAGCATGACTGCCACCGTGTTTATTGATAAAGTGTTTGGCACCCACCTCACTGCGGATGATCGCATGGCTGCTATTGTGGACGGAGAGGTGAGGGATGTGTGTGCGCCTGTTCCCTTTTTCGATGACCTTGAGGATAAAGACGCTTCTCTTGACTGCTTCATGTTGCTCATTCCATACAGAATTGGAGAAAATGAGGTGGAATTGCAATATTACAATGCAGAAAAGAATAAGACTTATGTATTGAAGGATGAATTCAGCGTAACGGACGAATCAGTGGGTGATGGTGAAGCATTTATGTTCACGTTCTGTCCGATGGCGTTTGGTCTCTTCAAGCTGCCTCAAGATCTTCCCTGCAAACCTGGCGAAGGTGACAAGATGGCTGCGTTCATTGGGAGTGTGTGCTGTGGAGTGACAGAATATAATGTATCAATGGAAGACAATATATGGCTGATAGACATGTACAACCTGCCAGGAAGTGACGAAAAGGCGTATATACGCTATTACAATGCTGAAAAAGACACCATCTACACCACCAAGCCCTACATCACCATTAAGAATGGGGATTTCATTGATGTCCACACGTTGGAGTTCATTTAAAGAGGGGGCTTACATCAGCAGGCGTCTGGCAAACTCCCAGATGACGATGCCTGCGGTGGTGCTGACATTGAGGGAGTGCTTGGTGCCAAATTGGGGAATCTCGATGCAACCGTCGGAGGCATCAACCACTTCCTGATGCACACCCTTGACTTCATTGCCGAGGATGAGGGCGAATTTAGAGGTGACAGGTGACAGTTGAGAGTTGACAGTTGAGAGTTGAGAGTTGAGAGGTGAGAGGTCATTCAGCATGGTGGAGCCTTCGCATTGCTCGATGGAATAGACTGTATAGCCCTTTTGTTTCAGTGCTTCGACTGCTTCGAGGGCAGTGGGGAAGTGTTGCCAGGCAACGGTGCCCTCGGC
>JAEEGJ010015870.1_pt1 | contig 17450 bp, 9 predicted proteins | sample 8958761 | NCBI WGS metagenome assembly JAEEGJ01 (sample SAMN16246546, study PRJNA631951) | gut metagenome | biome: gut microbiome; feature: rumen; material: RS-attached | host: Bos | place: Iran: Karaj | collected 2018-10 | reverse complement strand
TTACTCACCCATTCGCCGGTCGCCATCAAAAGTAGCAAGCTACTCTCATGCTGCCCCTCGACTTGCATGTGTTAAGCCTGTAGCTAGCGTTCATCCTGAGCCAGGATCAAACTCTTCATTGTAAAAAATATTTTTCTAATGTACTGTTGACCTCACTCAGGCTTCCTGCATTTATTCGTTAATATCTATTATGCTATTGACGTTTTGCTTGACTGCATTGCCTTTTCTTGCTTTGCTGTCTGATTTCTTGTCGCAGTCTGTCAAAGAACTATCATCTTTCTTCGCTTCCCTGCCGCTCGTCTGCGGAGAGTGAAAGAAAATCCCATGACAGAGCGTGTCATGGATTTCCTAAAAGCGAGTGCAAAGGTAAGGACTTTTTTAATACTGACAAAAATTGTGTGCGTTTTTTTTGACAAAAACCGCGTTTTTTCACTTTTTATGCTCAGGCAGCATAAAAACAGTAACAAAAGAACAATAAAAAACTAAATTTCATCAAAGAGAGGTAATACAAGAAAATATTATTTACTCTTCAAAACTATCGTTTTTTATATTGCGGTATGCGTGTTTGAGGTCATCTTTGGTAATTTTTATACTTCGTTCCACAGGCCTTCCTGGGTCTTTTAGCGAATGGGAGAACAGCCAGTCGTAAGTTTGAGATATATAAAAATAGCGGGAAGGAAGTTCATGCGACCCTCCTTTCAACCAGTCGTAACGAAGGCGTGCGTCGTTGTGTTGTTTTCTCATAGTTTCCACAATCACTTTAGACTCTTTAATGTTTACAGCTTTGTCTGCTGTTCCATGAATAATCCATAATGGCAGTCTACCCAATGGCTCATAATCTTTGATAGTTGTTCCTCCACAAAGAGCCATTGCCGCAGCAACTTTTTCTGGATATGCTGCAGAAAAGTCAAGTGTGCCATAACCTCCAAGACTCATACCAATGACATAAACGCGATCGTGGGCAAAAGCATAATTCTGTTTCATCCATTCGAGAATATCATTTATTTTCATTGGGCTCCAAGGACCGCCTGGATTGTGAGGAGCAATAACAATGGAATGTATAGTGAGTCCGTATTTCGTAGCATTTATTGGTCCATATTTTATAGCTCGGTTCAAACTACCGCCACATAGGCTTGCTCCATGTAGAAAGATTATAAGCGGAGTATGTTCTTTCGTTTCTGGGTAGTCTTCTGGTAATTGAATCCAAAAACTATAACCTTTTGGATAGACATTGTGGTGAGACTTCAATTGTTCACCTCCTGCAAACATATTGAGGGAACAAATCCACATCGCTATATATATATATATAATGTGTAGTTTTTTCATGTATATTTAACGATCTTGGCACAAAGGTATTATTAAAATTGTAAAAAAGGGAGGATTCCTTGGAAAAATAAAGATAAATGTCATACTTTTGTAGAGCGCATTGCACTTCAGAGGTACGCATCAAGACAGGAGGCAGCCCCACGCATCACTGCGCAGAGCTGCTAAAATAATCTTTAAAAATAACCAAAGTTCATACAGGCGTCATCACGACGAGCTTAATAGTATGATAATTGTATATTTCTCTGTGCAATGCGCATTTTTTGTGTATACAAAAAGCGCAGAACTGCTATTTCTCTATACTCTGAATTGAGGTCCTGGAAACTACCTTGAGAAAAAATATAGAAAACATCGCAATCCCACGCATGGCGCGGGAACTGTACGAAGTATTCCTTGTTTCTCTGTTGAAATTTTCCAGGTTTCAATTCACAAGTATTCCGTGTACTGTTCGAGTAAAAAAAAGTTATAAATGCCACTATAGACATAAAACTATGCGCAAATGTATGGGAATTTTCATAAACTTTCAAACAACATTATCAAAAAAACAATATATAAGTTAACTTTTTTCCATAATTTTTTTTGTTTTCTGATTTTTGTCATACATTTGCCACTGGAAACTACCTTATTTATTATTATAAACCTTAATTTCTAATTGCGTATGAAAAAAATCTACACAACACTTTTAGTGTTTGCATTCGCTCTCATAGCAAATGCACAAAGATTACCAAAAGCCGTTTACACTCTGGATTTTGAAGAAGCTGAGTCCGTAGCAGATTTCGGAGGAATTCAGCACGGTGACGGCACATTAATTAATTCTGAGGATGAGCATTTTGGAACTTACTATCAGAACAATCCAAACTGGACAGCCTATACACTTCAGACAAACTTTTTGGAAGTTCCTACTAATGTACTAACAAAAGTATTAGCAAAAGACACTAAATCCATATCTATTGGTTTTTGGGTGAATGCTACAGTAGGTAACCAGAAAGATTTTTCTAACTATTGGGGACCATTGTTTAACATGTACAACGAAACAAGTTGTGCTGGACACACTTGGCCTCAGGCTCTAGAAGTGCGTTATGGTGGTCAGATTCATGGTAATGCAAACGGTACTTGGTATGACAACAACCATAACACAGGTACCAGTGCAGATGGAACCATCACCTACGACGACGATTTCATGAAGTCGATAATGCAATGGTCGATACAGAATGAGGAAAAGCCTGACTTTGCTGATAACTGGCACTACTTCACTACTGTTTATACTCAGATGGATGGTCCGACCATGAACTACAAACTTTACATAGACGGAGAACTAAAAATAGACTGTAATGAAGCGCTCAGTGGCGATGCCGACATTTGGGCAAAGTTGAATGCTTTGGACCGTTTCTGTATCGGTGGCAACTCTTTCAACTGGGGTGACCCTGACAATGTTTATGCTTACGACGACATTGCTTTCTTTGCCGATGCTATCACAGAGGAGCAGATTCAGTTGCTTATAGACTTAAAGATGGGCAACATGACTGACGAACTTAAATTAGCTCTTGCCCAAGGTCAGCTTGAAGATATGATGGATGATGCCAATGACTATTCAGCAGTATTAGCAGATGCAGGTTTGCAGAAGTTGGCTGATGCACTGGGCGACTATGCAATGGATATTGACCCATCCAGCTACGAAACAGTAGAAGCTGTGAATGCAGAAATAAAAAACATTCAAGACATAATGGATGCTGATGCTCTTGTTCTTGCAGCTTTCAACGAAGCAGATGAAACTATTTTGGATTATAATTCTTATGCGACTGCTACCAGCTATGCCGGTGTAGATGATTTCGTCAAAGCACTTGATGATGCGACAAAAGCTATTTCTGATGTAGAATCAGTTGAAGCTATCAGCACAGCAATGGCAACTCTGGAACAGGCTAAGGTTACATATATATTCACTCAGACAGGAGATGTTATCGATGTGACTCGAGTAATCGACAAACCCTGGTTCGTAAAGGAAGCATATGAACCAACTGTTACAGAAGAAAGTATTGAATTTCCTGCTGATGCAGCTACTAATTTGAATATCGGGACTTGGAAAATGACAGCATCTGAGGAACTTAAGGGCGCTACAGACCTGAATCTTTATTTCACAAACGGTCGAACTACAGCAAACCTTTTCCATAGTTCAAATGTTGCTAATGGCGTACTTGATGTACAACAGACTATCACTGACCTGCCTGTAGGATATTACGAAGTAAGTGCCGATATGTGTTCTACTTCAGCAGCAACCAACAACCACATTTATGCAAGTTCAGGTGAGTTTACTCAGACTTCGTCCGAAGCATTTGGTCTTCCAACTCCATTCAATGAGGCAGGCAAGACTCCTGCTCAGCAGGCTATGGATTGGATATCTCTTACAGCAAACAAGGTTTATGTAGGAGATGACGGTAAACTCACAATCGGTGCTACATCAACTACTGATGGTACACAATATAAAGGTTGGTTCTGTGTAACCAATTTCCAGCTCAAATACTATGGCAAAGAATACGACATGGATGAGGATGTTCAGGAAAAGAAGAATGATTTATTAGCACTCATACCAAATTTGATGTGGAAAGGTGATAGAACAAATGCTGATGATGCACTTAATTTAATTATCAATCTTGAAGAAAGTGCTTACACAAAGTTGTCTCTGATGACAACTCTTGAAAGTACAATCAACAATTGGATTTTGCAGGAAGGAGCATTCGACACACCTACAAAATTGAAGGCACTTGTTGATGAAGAAGATAATGCAACTGCTAAAGCCATCTACAACATGGGATTCAACTACATGAGCGAAGTCGTTGCAAGCGATGACATGATGATTGCCAAAATAGAATCGCTGAATGCTCTCTATGTACAATATGTTCAATTGGCAGGAAATGCTATTTCAGCTGTAGAATGGGGTACCACTGGAGCAAGTGCTGCAGCATCAGCTGTGACAAGCAACCTTTCAGGCAACGAAGGCAACATTGAAGCAGTTAAGGCTGAATCAGAGAAACTGATTGAAGCAATGAAATCTTCTATTACAGAATTTGAGGCAAGTCTCGAATCTCCAAAGGAAATAACTGCTCTTATTGGTAATGCTTCATTCGACAATGACTTGCACGATGCCTGGACTATCGAAGGTTCAGCTGGATTCCAGCAGGCAGAAATTGAGTTCTACAACAACTCATTCAACCTCTATCAGGTTATCACAGACATGCCTAAGGGTACATACAAAGTTACCGCATCAGGTTTCTACCGTGACGGCAACGATTATCGCGCCATCGTAGATAACTACTGGACACCTTCTGCTGAAGATCCGGAAACAACAGTTTACGACACTCATGCAAACATGAAACTCTATGCTAAAGTAGGTTCAGAAAATATAGAGACAGCATTCGTTTCAATTGCAAGCGACTCACTCTCATTCCACGCAGAGGATGATGATACATATTACGATTATTATGGAAATGAAAACCATGTATCTACTGACTTTACAAGCAACGATAAGACAGTTGACCCAGTCGTTTACTATCCTTACTGGATGTGGAATGCATACGATATGATTTCAAATCGTGGTTTGTACGCAGGTAATGAAGTTGTCTTCGTAATTTCAGAAGAAAAAAGTGACATAACAATTGGTGCTAGCAAAGCCACTACTATTCCTAACGACTGGGCTATCATCGACAACTTCCAACTCTTCTACATGGGTCAAGATATTCCAGATGCTATCGAAGACATCACTGAGAGTGCAGTAGAGAATTCTGTTCCTGTAGCATATTACACAATCAGTGGAGTTCAGGTAGCAAATCCACAAGCAGGAATTTATATTGTTAAGTACGCAAATGGCAAAGTTGCTAAAAAGTACATCAAGTAAAAAATTACAAAATACTGATAAAAAAAACGAGGGCAGGCGAACACTCACCTACCCTTGTTTTTTTTCATAACTATAAAAATTTTGTTTCTTAACTATAAAAAAATATTTTCTTAACTATGCAACAAAAAATAGCAAACTAAGCGTTTCAAATTTGTAAGTATAGAAAAAAAATTATTACCTTCGTGCTGTAATGTAAAAACAAGATTATGAATATCATCTCAGCAGAGTATAAAAGTTCGAGTCCAAGAGCAGATATGTGTCCACAGACAGATAAGCCAGAATATGCATTCATTGGCAGGAGCAATGTGGGCAAATCTTCTCTAATCAACATGCTGACAGGTCGCACCAAACTTGCAAAGACCTCCCAGACTCCAGGTAAGACAATGCTGATAAACCATTTTCTGATAAATGGCGAATGGTATTTGGTGGATTTGCCTGGTTACGGATTTGCACAAAGAGGTAAACGCGAGATGGACAAGCTGAAAAATCTGATAGAGCACTATGTACTGGATCGCACACAGATGACTCTGCTTTTTGTCCTTATAGACATCAGACACGAACCGCAACAGAAAGATTTGGATTTTTTACAATTCTGTGGCGAGAACGGAATTCCAATTGCACTTGTTTTTACAAAAGCCGACAAACTGACCAAAGTGAAAGCTGGAGCAAATGTAGAAAGTTACTTGAAAGTGTTGAAAGAACAGTGGGAAGAATTGCCACCTTATTTTGTAACGAGTAGCGAACGAGGCACAGGGCGTGAGGATTTGCTTGCATACATAGAATCAATTAACAAAGAGCTAGAAAAATGAAAAAGGCACTTTTGATAGCACTGAAAACTGTGGGGTGTTTGGTAATTGTAATAGTTGCATTAGCAGCCGTTGCATTCTTTATTGTCAACTCTTCATCTATTCAGAACAAAGTTCAACGCAAAACTACAGCTATTTTGGCTCAGAAATTGGGGACAAAGGTGGAGATTGACAGCGTAAGCATCGACCTATGGAAAGGAGGAGTAAGCCTATACCGACTTGAGCTGTGGGATCAGAAAGATGTGAAGATGCTTAATGTTGACACATTACAGGTCTCGCTTGGTTTATGGGCTTTGGCACAGAAAAACATAGAAATAAAAAAAGCTACACTTGCAGGATGTAAGGCTGTGCTTTATAAGCTATTACCCGACACGGTTGCAAACTATCAATTCATTATAGACAGCCTGAAACGTAAGCCAACAACAGACACGACAGTAAAACAAAAGAAAAAGAAGAATAAATTCTCACTTGACATAGGAGAGATAAATCTGCGTCGCATAGAACTAAGCTACGAAACAAGCAAAACCAGAATTCCTCTGATATTAAGGAGCAAACGCATGAAGCCTATTTTGGCGGCACAAAGAAAAAAAGGCAAGTTTGTAGAGCCTGAAGAGGAAAAGCGTTGGCTGATGCAGAAAATCAAGCTTGAGGAACTGGTTTACGAGAAATCCAGATTCGGCAAGCATAAAAAAGGCGTAGTTACAGTAAGAAATCTGAATTACTGGAACGACAACGGACTGCCTCGCAAGAATACAGGAAGGAAAAATCGCGGTTGGTTTGACTCAAAGCACATGGATATCACCATGAACATTAATGCTAAGGTGAATTATCTGGAGGCAGACAGTATGAACTTTTCTATAGTCAACATAACGGCTAAAGACTCTGTGACAGGCTTTGATTTTAGTAATCTGCATTTCAACGCGAGCTTAAAGAAAGGCATTGCAAAAGTGACAGATTTTCATGTAACCCAGCAACAGAATACAACACTGGAATTTGACAGTGCAACATTCATATTGCCAAGCAAAAAGATTGGTCGCAAACTGCAATACTGGTCGTCTGAGATAAAAGGAAAAACATTGCTGAAAAATATATCACGTCCATTCGCACCAATGCTGAAGGGATTTGAATTGCCTTTGGAACTAAAAGTTCAAGTAGCAGGAACCGACACTACCATGATGTTCAACAACATTTATGTGTACAGTCCAGACAGTCTAATTCAAGTATATGCTTATGGCGACATACAGGACATGAAAAACAAATATGACCTGGTGGTACATTTCAAAGTGACGAAGATGATAGCAAGGGGGGCAATAAAGCATCGAGTCATAAATCAGTTCTCCGTTAAGAAGTACATGATGTCACAGGTGAACAAGCTTGGTAATATCAGATACAATGGTAACATATATGTACTGTGGAAGAAAGTGGCATTTGATGGAGTTCTTGGCACAGCTTTAGGCGGTTTGAATTTCGACTTTTACATAGACGGGAATGACAAATATCTTGTGGGAAGAGTTTCGAGCAAAACACTCAACCTTGCCAAACTGACCGACATGAAAAATCTGGGCAACCTTAACTGTAGTGCTTCATTCAAGTTTGATATCTCAAAACCACGAACAGCCCTGATGAGAAAGAAGATTGGTGGCAAATTGCCTATGGGCCGAGTTGACGCAGTAGTAAATGAGACTTACTTCAAGAAAATCAAACTTTCAAACATTTATGCAACTATTGAAAGTAATGGAGCCGTTGCAGAAGGTAATGTTGTGATGAAAGGTAAACGAATGGATGGATTATGTAAATTCTCGTTTACTAATACAGACTCTATCTCAAAAATGAAGATTAGGCCTGGAGTCCGATTCCACAAGATGTCGGACGAAGACAAAGCCGCACGAGACAAAGAAAAGGCAAAGAAAGCCGAAGCAAAAGAAAAAGCTGCACAGGAGAAAGCTGCTGCTAAAGAAAAGGCTGCTAAAGAAAAAGCTATTGCAAAGGAGAAGGCAGCACAAGAGAAAGCAGCAGCTAAAGCAGCTAAGAAAGCAGAGAAAGAACGGAAGAAAGCAGAGAAAGCAGCAGCAAAAGAAAGAGCAGCACAAGAAAAAGCTGCAAAAGCTCAAGCAGAAACAACATCTTCTGAATAGTCAACAAAAAGAGCATAAATTAAGCATAGAAGCGAAAAATGAGAAGTTTTTTGAATTAAGCATAAAATTTTTCATTTTTCGTTTTTTTATTTTCAATTATAGTTCGTATCTTCGCAGCGTTTTAGGAATATATAGTGATTTTACTAAAACACTCTGATTCTTTAATCAGATTGCTAAAATCCATTATACACATTATTTATTATTTAGAAGCAAAAGCATGACCCACTTTTATGTGGTCATACTGAACGATATATACAATAGTTTTTATGTACAATTTAGAACAGCTCGCAACCAAAGAGTTGAGTGAACTCCAGGCTATAGCAACAGAACTGGGGGTAGAAAATGCAGATAAATTAGAGAAAAACGACCTGATGTTTCGTATCATCGACGAGCAAGCCGATGCTGCAGCAAATGGTGCAAACGTAGAGAAAGCTACTAGAAAACGCACGAGGGTAAGTGTGAAGAATGTTGACAGAGTTTATTCTGCATCACAAAACAAAACAACTAAGATTGACAAAAAGATGCAAGTAGCTCTGAACGACACCTTGTTCGGCAGTCTGTCGCAAGAAGAGAAAAACATGCTTACACCTTCAGACGAACAGCAGACAGATGTTCCTGCAACAGAGAGTGCTCCTCAGACAGAGGAAGCTCCAAAGAAAAGAGGTAGAAAGAAGAAGGAAGAGGCAGAGGTTCCACAGACTGAAGTACAGGCAGAAACAGAACAACCAACTGAAGCCCAGCCTATAGAGGAAGTTCCTCAGGCAGAGGAAGCTCCAAAGAAAAGAGGTAGAAAGAAGAAAGAAGAGGTAGAAGTTCCACAGACTGAAGTACAGGCAGAAACAGAACAGCAGACAGAACAGGTTATTGAAGAGCCAGAACTACAATTTGACGAAAGTTCAGACTTTATCATTCTTCAGGACATCCCAGCAGCTGAGGACTATGTAGAACCAGACCTTATGGATGTATTCCATTCAAAGCGCCAGAATGAAATGGACATTGAATTGGAAGATATTGAGGATGACATCTACGACGAGGCTCCATTAGAGTCTAATGAAATAGACGTAAAAACATCTATTAAAAAACAAGCCGAACAATACGACTTCAGCAACATAATTAAAGTCTCGGGTGTTCTTGAGGTAATCGAAAATTACGGATTCCTTCGTAGTAGCGATTATAACTATCTGCCATCCCCTGACGATGTGTATGTGAATATGCAACAGATACGTCATTGGGGACTGAAGATGGGTGATGTTGTAGAAGGACACGTGCGTCCGCCACATGAAGGAGAGAAATTCTTCCCACTGGTAGATATTGTAAAGATAAACGGATGTACACCAGAGCAAGTACGCAATCGCATTGCATTTGAATACCTCACACCACTCTTCCCAGATGAGAAATTCAAACTCTGTTCAGGTGCTGGCGACAGTAAGTCTTCACGCATTGTAGATTTATTCTCACCTATTGGAAAGGGACAGCGTGCACTCATCGTAGCACAGCCAAAAACAGGTAAGACACTCTTGATGAAGGATATTGCAAACAGTATTGCAGCCAATCACCCAGAGGCTTATCTGATGATGCTTCTTATCGACGAGCGTCCTGAGGAAGTAACCGATATGGCAAGAACAGTAAAAGCAGAAGTAATTGCTTCCACATTCGATGCCCCAGCGGAAAACCACGTAAAGATTGCCGGTATAGTACTGGAAAAGGCAAAGAGAATGGTAGAATGCGGTCACGATGTAGTAATATTCCTCGACTCCATAACACGTTTGGCACGTGCCTACAACACAGTGAGTCCTGCCAGTGGTAAGGTGCTCTCTGGAGGTGTGGATGCAAATGCACTCCACAAACCAAAACGTTTCTTCGGTGCTGCACGAAACATTGAAGGCGGAGGTTCGCTGACAATCATTGCCACAGCTCTTATCGACACAGGTAGCAAGATGGACGAAGTAATCTTCGAAGAGTTCAAGGGTACTGGTAACATGGAACTGCAGTTGGATCGCAACCTCGCCAACAAGCGTGTATTCCCAGCTGTCAACCTTGTTGCTTCATCTACTCGTCGCGACGATTTGTTGCAAGACCAGCGCACACTGAATCGCATGTGGGTACTTCGCAAGCACATTGCCGACATGAACCCATTGGAGGCAATGGACACAGTGATGAACTACATAGAAAAAACAAAGAACAACGAAGAGTTCCTCATTTCTATGAACGGATAATCGAAGTAATTAAAAATTTCAGAACAATCAGAGTAATCGGATTACTCTATAAACAAAAAGAAAGTCACTTCAAAATCAAGTGGCTTTCTTTTATTTTCCATCACAGAGTTTCATATACTTCTGCACATGAGGGTTAGCTTGAAAATCCTTTGGAGCCCTACTGTAGATTTCATCAATCTGAGGAGTTGTATTCGGATATCCAAAGCGTTGATAAGTTTCGTTGCATAGTTCCATAAACCAACTAACACCGAGCACATTGTCAAAATTGGAAATGATGAAATTTGTTTCCAGTTTATCCATTGCCATGCGTACATCTGCCTCTGCCTCACCCAAAGTATGCAGGATGTAATCATGATCGTATCCCTCAAGAATCATTTGACTCTCTCGACGCGGCAGGTCGGTAAGAATCATGATGAGCGAATCGCGCGAAGCCAGGAATTTATAAAGCACCTCATTAAGTTCTGTTCCCTCCACCTTGACAGTCTGACTCTCCGACGACACACGAATCTCTCCACTCTCCAACACAAGAGGCAGATGGAAATCACCCATGTCAAGTGTGACACACATAACAGAATCGAGCGGACCGGACATTGTAAACTGTCCGTGAATGATTTCACAGGAATCTAATGAAGAATCCTTGCCATCAATCAGATTACTGAGGTATACCATTTTCCCATCGAAAACTGAATGCATAGAAGTTCCAACAATAGTATATTTGTCAGAACAAGAAGAAAGCAACAAAAGCGTTGCTACTACATTCAATAGGGATAGTAAGTATTTTTTCACATCACAAAGGTATTGCATAGATAAAACGTGACAAAGGATTTTAGATTTTGTTAAACGATTTTACCACTTAATCATCAAATATTAACAATTAAAATCCATAATAGCAGTGCTATTTGCCGTACCTTCGCGACGAATAACAACAAAAGAAACAAAACGACCTTAAGATTATGTGGAAAAAAATAGTCTTTTTTGCAGCAATAATATGTTGTAGTTACAACGCGATGGCAGATTCGTACGCCAAGCAGTTGAAAGATAAAATCACTAAGATTGAAAACCGAAGTGATATAGATCCGGACAGTTTTGCCATTGACATAAAGACATTGGAAAACGAACTGGCAAAACTGAATACCGAGGGCATCAAAATGTCTTCAGAAAAGCGTACCACCTACAAAGCTATTCTGCGTGGTGTGTTGGCTACTGCCTACAATAGCATGCTCTACAGCAACATCAATGCTTTTGATGAAGAGACAAAAAACAAATACAGAGAACTGAGCAAGAGTCATTTCAATCGTGTTCTTGAGGACATGCCGACTCTGTCAAAGCAAAACAGCAAAGACTACGAACCACTTATCGAAAGGACAGGTGGCAGTAGCTATTTCGGACACAATATGTTGGGTGTGATGCTTGACTTCCGACTCGATAACGACAATAGACTGACAAAAGCGGAGAGGGACAGTCTTCACTTGGCAGCGAGACGTGTTTTCCAGATGAATGGTGACAGGAACTCTGATGCTATGCTCCGTCTGAAGGAATTGGAATATATGCCTGATGGAAGAGGAAATGGAGACAAAGAAAAGCAAGAATACTGCAAGACCTTGGAGGCATTACTCGATTCAACTAAAGACATCACTGTCGGACAACTAGTTAGCAACAAGTTGGAGATTGCCAAAACCATTATTAAGGAAAGTAATGTAAACATTCGAATTGAAGAAAACCTGTTGGCCGACAAACCATTCAAGATGCAAATCCACTCTGCCAACACACCTTTGGTTCAGTTGCAAGTGATGGAATACAATGGTGAAAAAACATATAACATTGAAGAGAAACACATAGGCAGAACAATTCTGCGCAGAACATACACCCCGACCGATGAAGAAAAGATGAAGGCATGTTGGACAAAGTACTTGCCAACACGCGACTCGCTTGAGGATGCAATGTCGCTGCCAGTAGGCAAATACCTTTTGCGAGCAACTATTTCTGGCGACACCGCTTCGGTAGTAGCACAGATAACGAGTCTGCATCAGATTATGTACAAGACGCCCGACGGAAAATCGCACATAAAAGTGGTTGACAGAATTACCGGTTTTCCTCTAAGTGGAATAGCCGTGTTGCTTTATCACGAAAGGAACAAAACAAGCAAACACGAAACCTTCATAACGGATAAGAGTGGCGAGGTAGTAGTTGAGAATGAAAAATACCAGACTATGCGTGCAGTAAGGGACACCACCCTGCTCGGCACATGCAAGGAAGACGCTACAGATTACATCTATATACGTTCCTACGACTACCATTCGGAGGATGCTCAGCAAACTCTTGGAAGGATTTATACAGACCGCGAACTGTATCGCCCAGGACAAACCGTTCATGTTTCGTCGATGATTTACACTATGTTTGGCGACGAGACAAAAGTCAAGACCGATGGCAAATACGAAGTGAGTTTGCGAAATCCTGATGGTGAGACAGTCGCTGCCGACACATTGAGTCCAACCAAAATGGGCACGATGACTTGCGACTTCACCTTGCCAAAGGGAAAACTAGGTATCTGGTTTATTTATCTGAAGACATTGGGCAGCAACAAGTGGGACAACATCGAAGCTACAAACATCAGAGTAGAAGAATACAAGCGTCCTACCTATACCGTGGAGTTTGCGAAAGACACAACAGTATATTCGCCAGAGGACAAGATAGAAGTAGCACTTAATGCGAAGGCACTCTCCGGAATGTCAGTTCAGGGAGCAAACGTATCGTTAACAGTCGAGGCATGCAAACAGGGATTCTGGTACTACAGGAGTTCCGGCTGGCAGTGGGTTGACAACATTAAAGGCACCACCAACGACGAGGGCAATATGCTGTTCGACATTGTTCCTGCCGAGAAGGAGACCGTAAAGAACATCATTGCCAACGCACGTGAGAAAGAAAAACTGCTGTTGCGCATCACAGCTGAAGTAACCGACAATGCAGGAGAAACGCATAAGGCAGTCACCACCTATCTGATTCCTCTGAAGCCTGTCAAGCAGGAGGAAGAGACAAAGGAACCCGAACCTTTGCAAGTGTCGAAGAAGGAAATCCACGCAGGTGAAACACTCGACATCACATTTACGCCAAAGCACAAAGATGCCTATATAATATATTATGTAGTGGCAGGCGGAAAGATTATCGACTCTCAGGAGAAGATTGTCAACGGCAAGATGACACGTTCGCTGAAGTGCAGCAAGCAGTGGGGCGACGGTGCTAATATATATATATTGTATGCCAAAGAGGGCAAAATTTACTATTACAGGAAGACGGTGAACGTTCCGAAGCCCGACAAGAAACTGAAACTTGAGTGGCACACCTTCCGCGACCACCTCGTTCCGGGTCAGCAAGAGACATGGACACTCACCGTAAAGGACAAGAACGGCAATCCTGTTGTGGGTGCAAACCTCCTGGCAAGCATGTACGATGCATCACTCGACGAACTCAGTTCGTTCGACTGGACATTCCAGATTCCGTTCGTCAGCCACATCACATCCATGTGGTTCCGTTACACGAGTTCTACATCCGTAAATCCTTTGATGTTGCATTACAGTCCTGCAGTGAGAAACATCATGCCGACGGAGTTCGATAACCTGAAACCGTTTGAACATGCAGGCGGAAATCTGAGATTCAAAGGTGGACTTCTCTACAGCAGAAACTCCACTTTGAGAGAAGTGACAGTTAAGGCAAAGTCAGCCAACGTAGCCGATTATGCTCCTTTGGCAGCCTCAGCTCCGTTGCAGGGCAAAATAGCTGGTCTGACTATCTCTGAGAACTCAGCCGAACTCGACGCAGAAGAATCTATGCGATTGCAAGGAACAGGAGAGGCGAATGGCGAGAATGGCGGCATGGCAAACATAAAGCCAAGCATCCGCAAGAACTTCAGCGAGACAGCATTTTTCTATCCTAACATCACTACCGACAGCGAGGGACATGCACAGATACAGTTCACCTTGCCTGAGAGTCTGACGACTTGGAAATTCCAGGGATTTGCCCACACCGACGACGTGCGCTACGGCATCATATCCGGAACGGCAGTAGCAAACAAAGACTTCATGGTTCAGCCGCAGATGCCTCGATTCGTACGCACAAACGATGAAGTAACCATCCAGGCTCGCATACAGAACCAGTCAGACACACATACTGCCGGACGTGCCACAATGCGTCTGCTTAGTGCTGCCGACGAAAGCAAGGTACTGTGGAAAGACGACCAGGCTTTCTATGTTGAAAAAGGCAAGACAACAATAGTTACGTTTAACATTCCTGACGGAACTCTTACCGACGACGTAGTGTGTGAGATAACGGCAAACGACGGGGTTTGTAGCGACGGCGAACGCAACCTGTTGCCAGTGCTGCAGACCAAAGAACAGATTACGGAGAACATTCCGTTCTATATCGAAGGTGCAGGCAAGAAAGAAATAGACTTGCAGACCCTGTACAACAATAACAGCGAGACTGCAACCGACCGCACGATGGAAATTGGTTACACCGACAATCCCGCACTCGACGTGTTCCGTGCACTACGTGCCACACAGATGCCGCAGCACGACAATGCTCCTTGCTATGCAGCAGCTTTGTATTCCAACACCATCATGCTCGACATAGCAAACAAACTGGCAGAGTACAACGACACGCTGATTCAGAACTTCGACAAGACAGAGGCGCGCACCCTTGCAGCAGAAGCAAGTACCAAACTCGCAGCATTGCAACTGTCCGATGGTTCGTGGAGCTGGTTCAAGGGTATGGAAGGCAGTCCGTACATCACCCTTGCAGTAGCCGAACACATCAACCGCCTTGGAACACTTACCGACGAAAAGGCTGTCGGTATGCTTCGAAACGCTATGAACTATCTCGACAAATACATGCAGGAGAACTACGAGGAAAGGAAAGCAAATAAATGGTCGATGACTCCAAGCGAATTCGACCTGCGCTATCTTGACATTTGCAAGGCAGAACAGAACGAGATGGTTAAGACATACCTCAGCGAAGTGGTGAAGAATATGAAGCGCACTACGATTTACGGCAGAGCGAAGTGTGCCGTGATACTTCAGAAATTCGGCAAGACAAAAGATGCTGTTAAGTTTGCCGAATCAGTAAAGCACTACCTCGTCTTCAAACCAGGTTTTGGTCGCTACTTCGCTACCGACAAGGCATACTACTCTTGGCAGGACTACCGCTTGCCGACACAACTGGCAGCTATGCGTTGTCTGCAAAAAGTGGATAGCAAGAAGAACAGCGCCCTGTTGCCCGATATGCAGATGTGGCTCCTGCGCCAGAAACAGACACAGCTGTGGCGTAACCCACTTAATGCCATCGATGCAGCCGACTACCTGCTCACCTACTCCAAAGAGGAAAGTCTGCGTGCAGCCGACACACTCCAAGTCCGTCTTGGCACCCAACACATCCCAATAACCCCAACCGCCCCATCAACCCATCTCACCCCATTAACCCCAATAAGCCCATCCAAGTCTCTCACCGTTGAGAAGCGCTCCCCTGGCATCTCTTGGGGATATGTTCGCGGCACGTTTACCGAGAAGGCAGAGAAATTGCAGAACTACACTACTGGCGAACTCTCCATCCAGCAGAAATTCTATGTGAAGCAGGGCAAGGAGTGGGTTGAAATCAGTCCTGACACAGAGTTGACCATCGGCAGCACCCTTCGTATTCGCAATATAATCCATGCAGACCGCGATATGGACTTCGTATCCGTCAAGACCAAGCAGCCGGCTTGCTTGGAACCAGTTCGCACTCTCTCCGGCTACACATGGTTCGGCAACCGAGGCGGTTATATGGAATTGCACGACACAGAAACCGACGTATTCTTCGACTGGTTCTCTCGCGGCACAACAACTCTCGATCTGGACTACTACGTGACTCGTTCAGGTCTCTACCATGCTGGCATCACTACTGCCACCTGCGAATATGCTCCCGAATTCGGTGGCTATGCAAAAACATTCAGTATAAATGTGAAGTAATATGAAACTACTTATCGACATAGGCAACACTTCAGCTAAAATAGCTATAGGCAACGCAGACGAGATTATCTACACGGAGCATTTGGAGCAGTCGTGGACAGAGGCTATAGAACGACTTCTGCAACAGTATCCGATACAGCATGCGGTGATTTCGGATGTGGCAGCAAAAAGCGCTGAACCAATCTCTATCATACAAAAACGGGGAATCCCCATCGTGCAAATCTCCGACACTACGGAATGTGCCCTGAAGAGTATTCCGAAGGGTTATGGAGCCGACCGCATTGCAGCCGACCTTGGAGCTTTGGCAAAACATAAGGGGCGCACCATCCTCGTTGTCGATGCAGGCACATGCATCACCTACGACCTGATAGACCGCGAGGGGAATGTCATGGGGGGGGCCATCTCGGCAGGAGTCAGTCTTCGTCTGAAGGCTATGCATGAGCACACCGCTGCCCTACCCCTTTTGGAAGCCGATGCCGACACACCGCTCTTGGGTTACGACACCCGCACTCACATGATGTCGAGCGCCATCCACGGCACTCAGTTCGAGTTGGAAGGCTACGTTCGCAGTTTTGCGAAGACCTATCCCGACCTCGTTGTCTGCACCACCGGCGGAAACGATCTTGAACCCACAGAACCGCTGCCGGCAGAGGTGGAACACGACCCATTGCTTCTTTTCCGCGGTCTGAATACTTTGTGACAGGAAAAAAATTCATACCTTTGCATACGAATTTATTAAAACACTATAACAATGGAAATAGCAAAAAACATCAAGTATATCGGAGTTGACGATATGGACATCGACCTGTTCGAGGGTCAGTACGAAGTGCCGGAAGGAATTTCTTATAACTCATACCTTATCGATGATGAGAAAATCGCAGTGATGGACACAGTGGATGCACGCAAGACCGAGGAGTGGCTCTCCAACCTCGAAGCAGCTCTTGCCGGTCGCACGCCCGACTACCTCATCATCCACCACATGGAGCCCGACCACGCAAGCAACGTGCGTCTGCTTCTTGAGAAATATCCTGCCTGCAAAGGTGTTTGCACACAGAAGGCAACCGTGATGGTAAAGCGTTTCTTCG
>JAEEGJ010015866.1_pt1 | contig 17453 bp, 13 predicted proteins | sample 8958761 | NCBI WGS metagenome assembly JAEEGJ01 (sample SAMN16246546, study PRJNA631951) | gut metagenome | biome: gut microbiome; feature: rumen; material: RS-attached | host: Bos | place: Iran: Karaj | collected 2018-10 | reverse complement strand
TCGAATACACCTGATCGACGAACGATGGACCATCTTCCTGCAAAGGGGAGAAGTCGTGTGCCCACTTGGCATTCTTGATGTTGATGATGCCATGGCTGGTGAAGAGCATACCATTGCGTCCGTTGCGGGTAGGCATCACGCAGTCGAACATATCGACGCCGCGCTCAATGCCCTCGAGAAGGTTGGCAGGAGTGCCAACGCCCATCAGGTAACGTGGACGGTTCTGGGGCAGAATCTCGTTGACAACCTCGATCATCTCGTACATCTTCTCGACAGGTTCACCCACGGCAAGTCCGCCGATGGCGTTGCCTTCGACATCCATGGCAGCAATCTTCTCGGCAGCACGACGGCGCAATTCGGGATAGGTGCAACCTTGAACGATGGGGAAGAGGGCCTGATGATAACCGTAAGGGCCGTTGCCTTGTTCGTCTTCAGTCTCCTTGTAGCGTTTGTAGCAACGATCGAGCCAACGCTCAGTGAGGCCTAATGACTTCTCGGCATACTTGAAGTCGGATTGTCCGGGAGGACATTCGTCGAACGCCATCATGATGTCGGCACCGATTGTGCGCTCGATGTCCATCACACGTTCGGGAGTAAACAGATGCTTTGAACCATCGATATGGCTGCGGAACATGACACCCTCTTCGGTGATCTTGCGGTTCTCGGCAAGCGAATAGACCTGGAACCCGCCCGAGTCGGTGAGGATAGGACGGTCCCAACTGTTGAACTTGTGGAGTCCGCCAGCCTCCTGCAGGACGTCAAGACCTGGACGAAGGTAAAGGTGATAGGTGTTGCCGAGGATGATTTGAGCCTTCACGTCTTCCTTGAGTTCGCGGAAGTGGAGACACTTCACTGAACCCACGGTACCAACGGGCATGAATATCGGCGTCTGTATCTTGCCGTGGTCGGTGGTTATCTCACCAGCACGGGCCCAGCTGTTGCGGTCGGTGGCTTGTAGTTCGAAAGTCATAGGTCGGAAATCACTGTTGTTTTCTGCGCGCAGTGGCACGGTTGGCGGCAATCACACGATAGACGTAATAGGCAAAGCCGATGATGAAGATGATTGCCAAGGCAATCTTCACATAGCTGCTGTAATGCTGCACCTTGGCGATAAGCACCTCTTCGCTTACGGTCTGACCGATGAAATAGCCCAGATAGGCAAGGAAGGTGTTCCAGACACCAGCTCCGATGCATGTGCAAAGCAGGAAGACTGACATGTTCATGCGTGCAAGGCCGGCAGGGATGGAGATGAGCTGACGGATGGCAGGAATAAGGCGACCGATGAGAGTGCCAACAGCGCCATGGTCGGCGAAGTACTTCTCAGCCTTTTCAACACCCGGCAGGTCGATGAGGAGCATATGGGCTATCTTGGTGTCGGCAAAACGGTGGATGATGGGACGGCCCAGCCAAACAGAGAGACCGTAGTTGACAAGGGCGCCGATGAGAGCGCCAATTGTGCCGAAAAGGATAATAAGTGGGAGCGAGAGTATGCCCTGATGATAGGCAATATATGCAGCAGGAATGATGATAATCTCGCTTGGGAAAGGGATAAAGGAGCTCTCGATAGCCATGAACAGGGTGATGACACCATAACTCATGTTCTGGGCTATCCAGTTATAAATTTCTTCCATTTTTACTTGTTAAGTTTCTTGAGCGCCTCATTGTCGCCGATGGCCTCAAAATAGGCGCGCATCAGTTCGCGGGACGTAGAGTCTTTGGGTTTGAGTTTGAGCAATGTGCGGTAAGCCCTGTCAGCCTCGTCGTATCGCTTGAGGCTGAGTGACAATTCTGCCTTTGCCAGCAGATAGGTCTTGGACTTCGGCTCGAGTTCGATAAGTTCGTCCAGCACTTGCAGCGCTTCGTTGAACTTGCGAAGTTCGGTCAGCAAGGTGACATAAAAGCCGAGATAGGTGGTGTTGTCGGGCTCGATTTGAATGGCTTCACGGATATATTCGACAGCCTTTGGGGTGTCTCCCTTGTCCATCGCCAAAGATGAAAGCCGGTAATAGCCTTCTGCGAACTTAGGAATGCGCTGCACGAGCATCTCGTAGCATTCACGCGCCTTGTCGAATTCGTCAAGAGCCATGTATGCCGAGCCAAGCAGTTCGTAAGTGACGCTGGTCTGCTGCTCGACTTCCTGACGGTCGAGGTGTGGCGCCTCGTGCTGGAGCTTGCCTTCAGCATACTGACGTGCCACTTCGAGGTGCTCAACGGCTTCGGTGTGCTCTCCCTTCTGGTAAAGGATGAAGCCCAGGGCGAAGTTGAAGAGCGGATTCTTGGGATCGATGGCAATGCCCATCTCACAAGAGTTGCGGCATTCGTCGAACATCTGTAGCTCGAACTGACAACGCGAAAGGTCCTGCCATGAATAGACATCGTAGGCATCCATGTCGAGGGCATGTTCGAGCACAGGGATGGCATCGCGATGGCAATTGCAGTCCATCAGCAATGCTCCCATGCGGCCCAAGGCCTCGGCATCCTGCTCTTCGGCTTTCGAAGGCTTGCCTACTACAACATCGGCAGCCTTGGTGATGTATTCGGCTGTAAGATGATGGGGTAGGTGGTCGAAGAGTTCATCGATGATTTCCACAAACTCGAGTCCTGTAAGATCGCCTTTCTGCAGATGTCTGAAAAGGGTCTCGTAAGCCTCTTCCTGGTCTTTAGTCTTCACATCGATACCGAAATGTATGCCAATGCCGAATGGAGACTGTTCATCAGGATTGCCCTTGACTAATTTCTCGGCCTCGTCGTATCGATTCATGTGCAAAAGGATCTTCGCCTCAATAAGTTCGAGAAACTCATCTTCGGGATGTTGGTCAAGACCTTTTTGACATGCTGCCATAGCTTCTTCAGCATCGCCGTCATCCAGCAGATCGTAGATGATCTGCGAGATGTCGTCGGTGCTGTAGTAGCTGACCTTATCGTCGGCCAGGTCGAGCATGTATTGATAGTAGGCGCGGCTTTTCTTTTGTTGCACTTTATAAACTTGTCGAACGAATAATAAAATTACTTGGATGCCTTGAGCGAAACGGTGCGGTTGAACACGATCTTCTCGGGCGTGGTATCCTTGTCGATGCAGAAATAACCGATGCGCTGGAACTGGAACTTCTTGCCGACCTCGGGATCCTCGGCAGCAAAGGGTTCAACGTAAGCGGTAACCACAACCTCGCTTTCGGGATTGCGCTCCGACTCGGTCGTTGCCTCCTCGTCGAGGAAGAGGTTGTTGTAGAGACGTGCCTCAACCGGAACAGCGTGCTTCGCGCTTACCCAGTGGAGGGTGCCCTTCACCTTGCGGTCTGCTCCTGGCATGCCGCTCTTGGAGTCGGGATCGTAGGTGCAGAGGATGTTGGTGATGTTGCCCTCGGCATCCTTTTCGACGCCAGTACACTTGATGATGTAGGCACTCTTGAGGCGCACTTCCTTGTCGATGGTCAGACGGAAGAACTTCTTTTGAGCCACCTCCTGGAAGTCCTCGCGCTCGATGTAGAGCTCACGGGAGAAAGGCATCTGATGTACTCCACTGCCTTCCTGCTCGGGATTGTTCTCCATTTCGCACAGTTCAACCTGGTCCTCGGGATAATTGGTGATGGTGAGCTTGACGGGATCGACCACGCCCATCACACGGGTGGCAATCTTGTTGAGGTCGTTGCGGCCGGCGTTCTCGAGAAGCTTGATGTCGTTGAGGGCATCGTACTTGGTGTAACCGATGGTGGTGATGAAGTCGCGAACGCCCTGAGCTGTGTATCCACGACGACGCAGACCGCAGAGGGTTGGCATGCGAGGATCGTCCCAACCGCGTACTACGCCAGTTTCCACCATGTTGCGGAGATAGCGCTTCGACATCACGGTGTTGGTGAGGTTGAGTCGATTGAACTCAATCTGACGAGGCTTGTACTCCGTACCCCTGATGTCGGCCATAATCTGGGCGAAATAGTTGTAGAGAGGACGATGTACTTCGAACTCGAGTGTGCAGATGGAGTGGGTGATACCCTCGATGAAGTCGGACTGACCGTGTGCAAAGTCGTACATCGGGTAAGCCTGCCACTTCGTTCCTGTGCGGTGATGCGGGTACTTGATGATACGATACATGATGGGGTCGCGGAAGTGCATGTTGGGGTTCGCCATGTCAATCTTGGCGCGCAGCGTCATGGTGCCTTCGTCGAACTCACCTTTGTTCATGCGACGGAAAAGGTCGAGGCTCTCTTCCCAAGGACGATTGCGGAAGGGGCTTTCGACACCAGGCTGGGTAGGAGTGCCCTTCTGCTGGGCAATCACTTCGGAACTCTGCTCATCGACGTAAGCCAAGCCGCGACGAATCATCTCTTCGGCCAGATCCCAGAGCTCCTGGAAATAGTCGGAGGCATAATAGAGGCGATCACCCCAGTCGAATCCGAGCCAATGGATATCCTCCATGATGGCTTCAACGTATTCGGTATCCTCACGGCTGGGATTGGTATCGTCGAAACGAAGGTTGCACTGTCCGCCATATTTCTCGGCGGCACCGAAGTCCATGCAGATGGCCTTGGCATGTCCGATGTGGAGATAGCCGTTGGGTTCTGGTGGGAAACGTGTGTGAACGATATGTGTGGGTGATGCAGCAACCTTGCCGGCTGCAATGTCTTCTTCGATGAATTCTTCTACGAAGTTCGATGCTTTCTTTTCAACAGCAACTTCTAAACTATCCATACTTTTTGTCTGTTTTGATTAGGTAGTATATATATTTATTTGGGCGCAAAGATAAGTAAATTATTTCATAATTGCAAATTTGGACCTGAAAATGCACGGTTTTTGTCCTGATAAGTCGGACGAAATGATGAAAATGTAATATCTATTAACGAAATGGAAAACAAAAAAAGAAAGGGAACGCGCGTCGGCCGTAGCCTTGTCATCGTTCCCTTTCCGAAATGAATGGTTTGAAAATTTGGTTAGAGGTATGCAAGTAGAAGCTTGGCATTAGGTGATTTGCGGATCTTCAGGAGGGCACGTTCGCGAATCTGGCGAACACGCTCGCGGGTAAGACCAAGCTCCTGGCTCACTTCTTCTTGTGACTTCTCTGGACAATCAATTCCGAAGGTCTCCTTGATGATGAGCGCCTCGCGGTCCTTGAGCATAGACTTGAGGAGATTGTCGAGTTCGATGTGGAGCGACTCGTTGTTGAGTGTGGAGTCGGTGGCATCGAGTTTTGTGTCGGGTGTGATGTCGAGCAACGTTCCGTCCTCATCGTCCTGAAGAGGGGAGTCGAGGCTGACACCGCGGTTGTTGGCTGCCATGGTCTCGCGCACCTTTTCGGGGGCTACATCCAGTTCCTCGGCAATCTCTTCAATCGTGGCAGGTCGGTTCTGTTCTTGTTCGAAACGGTTCTGAATGACACGAATCTGACGAATGAGGTTGTTCTGGTTGCCAGGCAGACGGACCATTCTGGCTTGCTCGGAAAGTGCCTGCATAATGGACTGACGAATCCACCACACGGCATAGGAGATGAATTTGAAACCACGGGTTTCGTCAAACTTCTCAGCGGCCTTTACAAGACCGACGTTACCTTCCGAGATGAGGTCCGAGAGTGAAAGCCCCTGGTTCTGGTAGAGTTTTGCGACAGACACCACGAAACGAAGATTGGCGCGTACGAGTTTGTCGAGTGCTTGTTGATCGCCTTTGTGAATTCTTTGGGCCAGGTCCACTTCTTCGTCTGGGGTAACCATGTGCTCCTTGCTGATGGCGGTAAGGTACGACTCGATCGACTCTTCAGTGCGTCGGGTGATGTTCTGCGTAATTTTGATTTGGCGCATATCTGTTTCTTTCTTCTTTTTAAGATTGGGACATAGTTATCCCTTTCGAAAAATAGTGTGCAAAAATACTAAAAAAGAATCGAGAAAACAAATTAATTATTAGAAAAAAGGAAATAATTTATGATAATTCCGCAAATTGCCATGCAAACATTGCAAATGTGTCTCTATTGCAAGTGATTTGATATTTTCTTTAATCAAGATATCTACTATTTAAAATATAATATGTATCTTTGTACGAAATTTGGTTGGGATTAACTTCCGCATTAAAATCTAACATTGATATGAAACGCTTATTTCCCTTAGTTCTTTTCTGGTTTTCGATGACTGCTCTTTCGGCACAGACTGTAATGGAGCGCGTGATCGAAATACGTCGTGCCTACGCAGAGGCTCAAACGATGATGTTAAATGCCATCGAAGAACCAAACCTGGACAATTCATTGCATATCAAGATGCGTCGTATGTTCGGGGGGAGTGGTATGCAGGAATATACCGTTGACTACTTTTGCGGTGATTTCTCGGAAGAAGAACCAATGAATGGTGTCTTCACCTGGTCGCCTTATTTCATTCGTGTGAAATACAACTGGGGTGCACGTGTCACTGTATCGGAGTATCTGATTGAACCTCGTACAAGCTCGCTGATGTTTGTCTTTACGAAAAGTGATGACAATCCTCTTGACATTTCCCTGTATAGCGAGGGCGAATATGAATTGCGCAAATACTACTATTCCGATGGTAACTATTGTACGGGTTCGATGAAGGTGACATTGCCTGATGGTTCGGAAAAGACGCTGGATGAGGAACTCAACGCCGAAATCCATCCATTCGATACAGATACTGATGAACTCAATTTTGTGCGATACTTGATAACGATTCAAAACCAGATGATGAATTTCGAGTAAGAAACTTCATTCAATGAGATTTCTTTAAAATGGGGCATCTTTAGTTAACAAAGTGTCCTTTTTTAGTTAATTATGTTAAATCAAATGTATTTTTCTCACTTTTTCCTTGGTGGTTTTAACGAATTAAGTTAATTTTGCAGCGATTTTAACAGATAAATCGATGAGAAAACAGACAATTTGGTTGATTGGAATTGTGCTTTTGATAGCATTCGCCGGTTTGCTGGTCATGCAGTTTACTTACTTGAGTGAGATAGTGAGCACTCGTGAGGAACAGTTTGACGAGGCTGCCAAGCGTGCATTGTTTGGCACCATGCGTCAACTGGAGCGTCAGGAGACTCGCAAATATCTCGACGAGTACTACGACGATGCCGAGAAACAGGCATTAAGCCAATTGAATCAAGAGAGTTCCACATCAAATGTGACCACTAGCGGAAGCATTTCGGTACAGGGACCTGACGGCTCGGTCAGTACGTTCAAGTTCCAGAGCAACGTCGGCGGAGATACACTGAGCCAGCATCATTTTGAGATGCAGCCGAGAAACAACCGAAATATCCTGAGTCGTCAGCGAGCAATGCAGGACATGCTGCTCGGACAGTACATGTATCAGCGTAATCTGTTGGACGAAGTGGTGTTCCGCATTATCAGCCAGACCAACGACAAGCCCATCATGGAGCGTCTTGATTTGGAACAGTTGCGACGCACGTTGACCGAAGAGATGCAGTCGGCAGGATATAATCTGGATTACGAGTTCTGCATCGTTGAACGCGATGGTTCGGTGGCTTATCGTTCGGCCGGCTATAAGGCTGAAGAAGCAGAGAAGGAGGGCAGTTATATGCAGATGCTGTTCCCAAGGTCGCAGATGGCACAAGATTATGGCAAAGCGCCTTCGCGTGTCAGTTACATGGAAGTGTATTTCCCGGGACGACACAGGTTGCTTATGAATAATGGCCTACATTTCATGATCCCTTCGTTTGTGTTCACCCTGGTAATGCTGATGCTCTTCATTTTTGTCATCTATGTGGTGTTCCGACAGAAGAAGTTGAGCGAGATCAAGAACGACTTCATCAACAATATGACGCATGAGTTCAAGACTCCTATCTCGAGTATTTCGCTTGCTTCGCAGATGCTCAATGACCCTGCTGTCTCGAAGTCGCCCGACATGGTGAAGCATATCACTGGAGTGATAGCTGACGAAACCAAACGACTGCGTTTCCAGGTTGAGAAGGTTCTGCAAATGTCGATGTTCGATCGTCAGAAGACCAACTTGAAACTTCAAGACATACCTGTGAATGCCATCGTGGAGAGCGCTTGCTCTACATTCCGCCTCAAAGTAGAGAAGGCAGGAGGACAAATCGAGACGCATCTTGATGCAGAAGACGACATCTGTATGGTCGATGAAATGCATTTTGGCAACGTCATCTTCAACTTGATGGACAATGCCTACAAGTATTCGCGCGAAGACGTCCCCTTGCATCTCACCATCAGTACCCGGAATGTCGGTAAGGACAAGCTGGAACTGCGAGTGCAGGACAATGGCATAGGCATTAAGAAAGAGGATCTGAAGCGCATCTTCGAGAAGTTCTATCGTGTCCCCACTGGAAATGTTCACAACGTGAAGGGCTTTGGTTTAGGACTTGCTTATGTTTGGAAAATTGTGAAAGATCATGGAGGTGACATCAAGGCCGAATCCACCTACGGACAGGGGACAGCTTTCATCATCACCATTCCACTTATGAGAGAAGATAATTAATATGTGTAACTTATAAACTTTTGAATTATGACACAACAACCAGAAAAGCTTCGCATCCTGCTTTGCGAAGATGACGAGAACCTCGGAATGCTCTTGCGCGAGTACGTACAGGCCAAAGGCTATCTCTGCGATCTTTACGGAGATGGAGATGCCGGATACAAAGCCTATCTGAAGGGTCGTTATGACTTCTGCATCCTCGACGTGATGATGCCCAAGAAAGATGGTTTCACCATGGCTCAGGAGATTCGTACACTCAATGCCGACATCCCTATCATCTTCCTTACTGCAAAGAGCCTGAAGGAAGATATCCTCGAAGGATTCAAGATTGGTGGCGACGACTATATCACCAAGCCTTTCTCGATGGAGGAGTTGCTGTTCCGTATCGAAGCTATCCTGCGCCGTGTAAAGGGTAAGAAGGGCAAGGATGTGGTAGCATATCATATGAGCCGCTATACGTTCGACGTACAGAAGCAGTTGCTCACATTCCGTGGTGACGAGGGCGAAAAGTCAATCAAGTTGACCACAAAGGAAAGTGATCTCCTCGGTCTCCTTTGCGCTCATGCCAACGAAATCCTGGAGCGTAATTTCGCCTTGAAGACGATCTGGATCGACGACAATTACTTCAACGCACGATCAATGGACGTTTATATCACCAAGTTGCGTAAGCACTTGAAGGATGATCCAAGTATCGAAATCATCAATATTCATGGCAAGGGTTATAAGCTGATTGCCTCTGATATTGAGGTGGAAACGAAGTAAAAATTGTAAGATTCATTTTATAAAATTGCAGTTTTTTGCAAAAAAAATCCACTTTATGAATAAAAAATTAGTTTTTTTTGCAAAGTTTTTTATAAAATGAGTACCTTTGCACCGCTTTTTTAAGCAATGTGTTATTTATTTAAGGTAAAAATTTATAATTATGAACAACGAAACAATTGGCACAAACGCCGGCCTCGTCTGGAGTGCGCTCAACGAAAAGAACGGCCAGACTGTAAAGGAGCTTAAGAAGACCACTAAGATCAAGACTGATAAAGTTCTCTTCTCTGCTATCGGTTGGTTGGCTCGCGAAGGCAAGGTAGTCCTCGAAGATACTGAGGATGACGTTAAGGTTACCCTCCTGTAATTTTAGCAGGTTCTAATAAAAAAATCCGTGGCAGTTTAGATTGTCACGGATTTTTTCGTATTATTATCTTTCCTCCTTGAATCACTATTCCCTGTATCCCCTCATCTGTCGGTCGTCCCATGAGATTATAAGATATTTCATCTTCTTGGTCAGCAGATATCTCACGGATATTATCAGGTACTTCTTCTTCCTCTTCTTCTTTGAAGTAAGCCTCTCGCAGTTTAATGTTGAGCTTCAGGTCGTTGGCGCGATTCTGATTTTCTTCTCCATAGAATGAATAGTCATCGAGCATGCTGTTCATGATCACCCACCCTTCGGGATAGAATATGAAGGCCAAAAAGGGAATGGAGTCTATCAGACTTACGCCATCGGCTTCGTTCTCGTTGCCTTCGCAGTGGAGGAAGGTTGCATGGCATGCAATAGAGGATAAGAATGACACACCTTTGCTTTCCAATTTTGCATTGATGTTCTTCTCAATCCTCTTTTTGGCTACATCGACGATTTCAGGATGCCCTTCGATGGAGTCGGTTGCAAATGTGTTGATTTCCATCCTGCTCAGGTTTTCGCTGAGTGTTACCCATCGATGATGCATCGGGTAGGAAATCTTTGAGCCGGTGGTGATGTCGAAGATGGAATCGGTATGATTCTCATTGTAAGCCATGGCCACGTCGGTTGTGTGGAAATGACCGGTGAAGACCGTATGAATGCCTGCTTCCATAAAGCGCGAACGGACGTTTTCATCCTCTTTGATGATGGCATCCGACTTCATCTCGGTTTGTCCGTTGAAGTGCTCCATGATGGGATGATGCATCATGGCGATGATCTGCTTGTCTTGTTCGCGTGCATTTGAGGCCTGCTCACAAATCCAGTCCAACGTCTTTTTGCCAATCTTGCGCGAATGAGAGTCGATGCCGATGATGACGAGTCCATCAAAAGGTTCGGTAACATAACTCAGTGAGTTTTCGTCTCTCACCGAACCTTCATAACCGAACGAAGCGTACATTTCAGCGAATTCCTCGGCAGTGATGTTCTCGGCCTTGTATCGCTTGCTCCCATCAAAATATTGTGCATTCTCGATATTCCCGATATCGTGATTGCCGGGGACGACATATACCTTGATGCCTGCGTCGGTCAATCTCGACAGTTCTTGGGAGATATATTGGTGAGAAAGCTTTTCTCCATCTTTGGAGATGTCGCCGGGAATCATGACGATGTCGGGCATCTGCAACAAGATGGAATCTATCATATTCTGGAACAAGCCGACGCTATAATCTTCCAGTTTGTGCGATGAATTGATGTAATTATCCCAAGCCGATCCTTCGTTAATAAGAAGCCCTGGACCCATTACATGCAGGTCGGTAGCAACAAATATGGATATATTCTTGGCTGCTGCAGAGCTGCAACCAAGAATAATCAATAAAGTCCAAATAGATCGTTTTAAGATAATAAGCTTTTTCAACGACGTATATTATTTTTGTTCGGCTGTATCAGCTGTAGTCTTGCGACGACGGCCTCCACGGCGAGTGCGCTTCTTTTCGCTTGATGAGGGACCCATAAGTTCCATCATCTCGGGCGAAAGGGGAGGAAGTTCGATAACGGGAGCTTCTTCAACGGGAGCTTCAACGGGAGTGGCATCTTGCAAGGGAGCCTCTGCGGGAGTTTCGTCCACAGAATCATTTTCAACCTGAGCAACTTGATCGGCAGCAGTTTGGAGTGCCTGCTGCTTACGGGCTTCCTCTTCGGCGGCAAGGCGTGCAGCCTTTTCGGCAGCAGCTCGTTCGCGGTCAGCACGACGTTGTTCTTCACGACGCTGCTGTTCGAGACGAGCCTGTTCCTTACGCTCGCGATTTTCCTGTTCGCGGCGCTCTTGCTCTTCACGACGGGCCTGTTTTTCGGCTTCGCGACGTTCCTGTTCGAGCTTGGCTTGTTCCCTGCGTTCCTGCTCCTTGCGCTCTTGTTCTTTACGTTCCTGCTCCATGCGTTGCTTCTCGTACTCCTTCTTCTGTTGTTCGAGCTTGTCGCTGCGACGCTCGCGACGATCACCAGGACGGAATCCTTCAATCCACAGGGAAAGTGGTTTCTCGATTTGTACAGGTTGGCGCATTTGAACGTCTTGCATCCATTGACGTCCTGCGGCGAGGGTCAGGAAATGATATTGTCGGGTGTACTGGTCCAGTAGTTTGAGGTCGTCCATGGTAAGCACCATCGGACGCTGGGGTTCATAAACCTCCCGCCATTCGACATCGCCAATTTCATTAGTGCGCTGCAGATCATCGCACATGCCCAGTGAACGGATTGCCACCGAAGCATCGTTGGTGAGGAGCAGCACTTTCTTGCCTTGCGCGAAGAGCTCGACAGTGCGTCGAATGATGGCAGGATCTGCAAACGAAGAATGATGACTTTCGGAACCGATGCCCTCGATGCGCAGACGATTCTCTTTCTGCTGATACAGCATCAAACGTTTGGCTAAGCGTGCTGCAACGTTCAAGCATAGTGCAGGATCCTTCCAGTCGGCCAATTTGTAGTCGGTAGGCTCCTGCATGGTCGCAAACCTGTCGACTTCCTCGTACGTCTCGCTCATGATGGAGAACTTGCCACCGATCTTCTTGCACATCTTGGAGATGAACTCCAATTGGCGCTCAAACATCAGTCGTGCGTTGACGCGTGGGTCGGAGTGGCTTGAAGTGTGACCGACGAGAAGTTCCAACCAGATGTTGGTATCTGAGAGAACGATGTCATAATCGAGCACGTTTGAGATAATAGCCTCGAAAATGAGGTCGCGCTCGTAGGCTTCCTCGTAAGTCAGCTGCTGAATCTGCTGGTCGCTAAGCAAAGGAATATATCCGCCAGAATTGGCAAGGTCACAGAAGTCGCGTATCACCAGATTCTTAGGCATCTTAGGGATAGGCTTCACGGCCGGTTTATCTACCGGCTTTTCAACTTCTTTTACGGTTTCCTTTTTGCTGGCCTTTTCAGGTTTCTTATCTGCCGTTTTGTTTTCTACTGCGGGCTCCTCAATTTTTTCTTCTGGAGCAGCCTCGTTTTTAGTCTCTTCTTTTGCCTCCGGGGCAACTACCTTTTTGCGGGAGCGGGTGACCTTCTTTTTCTTGGGGGCCGCATCGACCGCGGGCTGAACATTAGCAGCATCTACGGGTGCTTCAACGGAGGCGATTGTATTGTTTTGTTCTTCCATTAATATATTGTAAAAATGTGCAATCAACACTAAATCGCGGCGCAAAGATATTTATTTTTTTGTTCATGTGCAACATTGCAGGGCAATTTTGCTTTCAATTGGCTCAAAAATCTTTAGTAGAATTGACAATTGGGTGCCAAATATTACAAAATCCTATAATTTTTGGATGAAATACCTCCATTGGTTTCGAAAAGTGGAATATATTTTGTAAATTTGCGCACAAATTTTATTATATTCGGGAAATAAGTGTGTAAATATGTTAGATAAAAAAAGCAAGATTTATGTGGCAGGGCATCGTGGTCTCGTCGGCTCTGCCATTTGGAATAATCTCTTGTCAAGGGGCTACACCAATCTCGTAGGACGCACGCACAAGGAATTGGATCTTACCGACCAACTCGCTGTACGCCGCTTCTTCGATGAGGAACGCCCAGATGCCGTGGTTCTCGCTGCTGCTTTTGTAGGAGGCATTATGGCAAATTCGCTCTATCGTGCCGACTTCATCATGATGAACATGAAGATTCAATGCAATGTCATCTCCGAAGCCTATGCCCATGGTGTGAAGAAACTGTTGTTCCTGGGTTCGACATGCATCTATCCGAAGAACGCACCTCAGCCGATGAAGGAGGATTGCCTTCTGACGTCTCCTTTGGAATACACCAACGAGGAGTATGCTATTGCCAAGATTGCCGGCTTGAAGATGTGCGAGTCGTACAACCTTCAATATGGTACGAACTATATCGCTGTGATGCCTACCAACCTTTACGGACCCAACGATAATTTCCATTTAGAGAATTCTCACGTCATGCCAGCGATGATGCGCAAGGTCTATTTGGCGAAACTCATCAACGACAACGATTGGTCAGCCATCCGTCGCGATCTTGCCATTCGACCTGTGGGCGCCACCATTCCTGAGCAGGATGGTAAGGTACGCTACGAGATTGACGAGACATCCGACGAGTCAGTTATCCGCAAGGTGTTGGCTTGGTATGGTATTGAGGATAACAAGGTAACCCTTTGGGGCACCGGCACTCCTCTTCGTGAGTTCCTGTGGAGCGAGGATATGGCTGACGCTTCTGTCCATGTACTCCTTAATGTTGATTTCAGCGATATCATCGGAATCGAACGTTATTCTTCGGTCCACTATGGAGCCACCACCGATGGCGCTGTTGATCGCAATCATTCTGCAGGTCGTGGAGGTGCTATTCCTTCCCTTGGCGAGATTCGCAATTGCCACATCAACGTAGGAACCGGTAAGGAATTGACCATTCGCCAACTCTCCGAACTCGTGGTTGACGCTGTTGGTTTCACTGGAACAGTGGAGTTCGATTCTTCGAAGCCCGACGGAACGATGCGCAAACTGATTGATGTCTCCAAACTGCATTCGTTGGGTTGGACCCATAAGGTGGAGATTGAGGATGGTGTCCGTAAATTGTTCGACTGGTACAAGAAGTCGATCGAATAAGTAGATTATTATTTATTAAGACGTAATATTATGACAAAAAGAAAAGTCGCCCTTATTACGGGCGTCACTGGCCAGGACGGTTCTTATCTGTCTGAGTTCCTTATCAGCAAGGGTTATGAAGTGCATGGCGTCATCCGCCGCAGTTCTGTCGACTATCGTGAGCGTATTGCTCACCTTGAGGGCCACCCCCAGTTCCACCTCCATTATGGAGATATGGGCGATTCGATGAGCCTTGTGAAGGTTATCGACAAGGTGAAGCCTACTGAAATCTACAATCTTGCTGCACAAAGCCATGTGCAGGTAAGTTTCGATGCCCCTGAGTTTACGGCTGATGTCGATGCCACGGGTGTACTTCGTGTCCTCGAGGCAGTGCGTGCCAATCATCTTGAGGATTCGTGTCGCATCTATCAGGCTTCCACCTCCGAGCTTTATGGAAAGGTCGAGGAAGTGCCTCAGAACGAGAATACTCCTTTCCATCCCTATTCTCCTTATGCTGTGGCCAAACTCTATGGCTACTGGATCGTAAAGGAGTACCGAGAGGCTTACAACATGTTCTGCTGCTCGGGTATCCTCTTCAACCATGAGTCAGAGCGTCGTGGCGAGACCTTTGTGACCCGCAAGATTACTCTTGCCGCTGCTCGTATCGCACAGGGTAAGCAGCAGCGTCTTTACCTCGGCAATCTGTCCAGCCTTCGCGACTGGGGTTATGCCCGCGACTACGTTGAGTGTATGTGGCTCATCCTTCAGCATGACGTGCCCGATGATTTCGTGATCGCTACTGGCGTGCAGCATTCGGTACGCGAGTTCTGCTATTATGCTTTCAAGGCTGCTGGAATGGAACTTGAGTTCCATGGAGAAGGTCTCGATGAGAAGGGCGTTTGTGTAGCCGGACCTGCCGACCTTGTAGGCAAGACGCTCGTCGAGGTGAGTCCCGACTTCTATCGCCCCACTGACGTTGTGAACCTTTGGGGCGATCCCTCCAAGGCAAAGCGTGAGTTGGGTTGGGATCCTCAGAAAACGACCTTCGAGCAACTTGTCAAGATCATGGTTAAACATGACATGGAGAAGGTGGCAGCCGACCACGTGGCTTCTGTCATGCGCACCAACCTGGCCGAGTTCCTCGAGAAGGGCGTGGTTAAGTAATAATCGAAAAATAGTTGAAAGTCCTTCACTACATCCCTTCCATGTCCCGACAGGATGGAGGCACGAGCATGTATATGCAGTCGCTGTCCGATTCGTTGGGCGAATTGATGGAAATGCATATCGTGGCGCACCGAACTCAGGAAGAGTTGCCGGTGCGTCATGCACTAATGCATTATCTGCCCAATTCGTGGAAGATATGGAGTGTGCGTTTCGAATATTTAAGACTGCTCGACACAATTCGTCCCGACATCGTTCATGTCAATTGCTGCTGGCAGCCTTTTTTCGCCTATGCAGTCCTTTGGGCCAAGAAGGCGGGTTATCCCGTCGTCCTTTCGCCCCATGGTATGCTCGAACCTTGGATTGTTCGTCGTCATTACTGGACACGCAAAGTCCCTTCCTTGCTCGCCTATCAACGCAGGGCGCTCTTTGCTGCCGACATTGTTCATGCAACAGCGGAAAGCGAAAAATGGAACATCGAGAATATTTCTCGTTACTGTCCTTTGCTTTCCGATTGGCATCCCAAGCTTCATGTTATTGGCAATGGCGTTGATACTCGCGGCATCGTGGTGAAGACAAGTTGGAAGAGGAACCATAAACTCTTGTTCCTAAGCCGTGTGCATCCCAAGAAGGGGATTGATCTGCTGCTACAGGCTTTCTGCGAATTGCGAACCCTTGACGGGCCATTGTGTGACTATGTGCTGCAAATCGTTGGTGAGGGGGACAACGCTTATCTCACAAGCCTTCGTTCTTTGGCCGATAGTCTTGGAGTGGGGGAGCATGTCCAGTGGCTTGGCGGTGTCTATGGCGAAAGGAAATGGGAATTGATTCGTGAAGCCGACCTTCTGGTGCTTCCTACATACTCTGAAAACTTCGGCATCGTAGTGGCTGAGGCATTGGCTTCGGGTACACCGGTCCTGACGACGAAGGGTACGCCCTGGAACGTGCTCAATACGGAGTGTTGCGGTTGGTGTGTGGATGTGAACGTGGAGGCTATCAAGTCTGCACTTTGTTCATTTGCCAATGCCTCAGAAGATGAATTGCAGCATATGGGGCTTCTAGGAAGAACGCTGGTCGAAGAAAATTATGATACTCGCAGCATTGCTCGAAAGTATGTTGAATTGTACGCGTCGATATGCAAGTGACACAGGAAACGTTTGAAATGGCTATATTGGCGGCACCCTTTGTCGTCCTTGCCTTTGCGGGCTTAGCCCTTGTTTTGCTGGTGCTCCGCAAATGGAAGGCGGCGCTTGTCGTGGCATTTCTCGCATTGCTCATCAATGGATCTACCGAGCAGATTCCTTTCCGTTTTTCCCCCGAACTTCCCGATGCCAAGCCTGCGGGTACCTTGCGCATTCTGGAATATAATATTTGCGGGAAGGTCGAGTATGTGCCGAAACATCAACAACCTTTCCGTGATTATGTCAAGAATCTTGATGCCGACTTCTTGTTCCTGCCTGAAAATACGCCAGGTACTTCACAAGAATTCGAAAAGATGTTGAGGACTACTTATCCTTACAGCCTTCATGACTTTCCAGAGTTCGAAAAGTTGTCAACCATCTATGCTGACCTGACCATCTACAGCCGCTTTCCCCTTAGTAATTTCCGGACTTATCGTTTGGATATGGAGCGGATTATGCGCGACTATCCATATTTGGATAAGGATGATGTGGAGTTTGTCGGAAGCTATATGATTGTCTATGAGGCCACAGCAGATGTCGATGGCAAGCCGGTCACTTTGGTTCATGTCCACCTGCGCACTAATTCTTATGACACAGCTATGAGCAAGAGCAAGGGTAAACGGCAGAAAGTCCACAACATTTACGAAAAGTTGCAGTTCGGCTATGCTTATCGCGGTCTTGAATCGCGTTCGATTGCCGATTCTCTTCGCAATTGTCCCAATCCGCTCATTGTCTGTGGCGATTTCAACGATTTGAGTGGTGCCCGATGTGTGCGTACGATTCAGAATTGCCGCAGCCACAATATTCATCCCGATCATCGCGATCGGCTGAATGATGCCTGGTGGCGCGGTGGTCGAGGTTTCGGATTCACGTTCGTCGAACAGAAACTCCGTCTTCGTCTTGACCACATCCTTTATTC
>JAEEGJ010015863.1_pt1 | contig 17455 bp, 11 predicted proteins | sample 8958761 | NCBI WGS metagenome assembly JAEEGJ01 (sample SAMN16246546, study PRJNA631951) | gut metagenome | biome: gut microbiome; feature: rumen; material: RS-attached | host: Bos | place: Iran: Karaj | collected 2018-10 | reverse complement strand
TAACGATGCAAAAGGAAGGTAGCCATGCCCCGTTTTATGTCGCCGATGATTCGCCGCAGGCCAGTTACAGATAAAATTGACGAAGAGTCTCGCGCCGTTGGCCCAAACGCAATCTTGCCGACAAATCAAGAGTCCGCTCAATCCTCCATCGAACAAAACGACGAGCCCGAACAGCCTTCCGACATCCGCATCAGCGAAGGCGCTTTCAAACAAATTCGCGATGAAAGTCTCGTACTGCTATCACAGGGAATTTCGCACCGCATCGAGCTTTCCGAAGATGGCCCTTTCCAGATTTTCGTGGAGCCCGAAAAACGCCGTGCAGCCCAATTCCAAATTCGTCTTTACCACCGCGAAAATCCACCGCGCAACGAAAATCCACCCCTCCCGCTAAAACTCACACTCCAGCCGCTATGGGTGCTTGCCGTTCCCGTGGCCTGCACACTTTTAGACTTTTCGGACGCATTCGTTCAAATGCACAACGCGGGCGTTGCCGACGCCGCGAAGATTCTGCGCGGAGAATGGTGGCGCACGATTACCGCCATGACGCTCCATGGCGACAGCCGCCACCTTGCCTCAAATTTCGTCTCAGGATTCCTCGCCTTAAGCCTCCTGCACTACCGCATTCCACTTGCGAAACTCGTACCGTTCCTCGCCGTTGCAAGCGCAGTCGCCAACTTCTTCGTTGCGCTTACAGTACAGACAAACTTTCGTTCCATCGGCTTTTCCGGCTTTGTTTTTGCAACCATCGGTTGCCTCGCCGTCATTGAATTCCGTCTCATGCCGCGCGAAACGCACGGCCTGCTCCGCAGATTCGCGCCGCTCTGCGGCGCCGCCTCGCTCGCCGTATTCCTCGGCCTTGGCGAGAACGCCGACATCCTCGGCCACCTGTACGGCTTTATCGCAGGCCTCCTTTGCGGATTCATCCCCAAAAAGAAAACGCTCCGCTGGGGAGCGCCTACAGAAGTTACAGATATTTTCTGGATTCTCGCTTACTACGCATTATTCGCCATCGGCTGGGCACTAGCCTTCTAACGGCGATTAAAGAGCGGAACCGACTTTCACATTTTTTTCGTCCAATTTTTTCAATTCCGTATAGAACCTTTCCACAACCTCTTTGCGGATTTTATTCTGCTCTTCTTCGCTGAAATTGTGGTTACGCAACCTGAACTCGGCCGCAAGTTCATCACACTTGGCCTTGTCGTACTCATGCGTTTCGCACTTGATGCCGCTGTCCACCACATCATTTACAAACTTCTCCGGCGAATCTCCACACGCTGTAAAAGACAATGATACGGCGACCACTGTAAATGCCCATAAAAATATTTTCATGGCGCTCCCTCCATTTTTTGTTGTGGATAATAAGAATATAACTTATAAAGAGTTACGTGTATGTAAATTGATTTTTATGAAATAAGAAATAATGGATTCTTTCCCCTAGCAGCTCCGCAAAGACAATGTCTGACTTATAAAAAAACTCGCCCCAGCGAGGAGCGAGCATAAAAGCTTTTACGAATTACTAAAGAACTTCACTGGATCCTTCGACTACAGGCTGCGCCTTTCGCTCAGGATGACGCCACTAATTAGATAGCAGCGAGGAACTTTCTTGCCTTGTCAGAGAGACCGCGGTTGTCGCCATAGACATGGAGCAACTTTTCGGCCGTAGCCTTTGCCTTGTCGCTTGCACCGAGCTGCTGGTACACGAGCGTGAGCTTCCACATGGCGTCAGCAACCATCGGGACCTCGTCAGCCGGTTCGTCCTTCTGGTAGCGGTCTTCCTTGTCGCCAGTGCGCTTGCCATATTCAGCAATGTACTTTTCGAGGAAGTTTGCAGCAGCAGAGAAGTCGCCCTTTTCCATCTTCACGGCGGCAAGACCATGCATGGCAGCCGAACGTACGAGAGCAACGGAACCAGCGTTATCGAGAGAATTCTGGAAGAGGAGGGCTGCACCATCGTAGTCCTTCTTTTCGTACTTGATGTTACCGGCGAGGAGAGAAGCCTTTGCAAGAGCAAGGCCTTCGAGCTTGCCAGAAGCGATCTTGTTTTCGAATTCAACGAGGGCGCTGTCCTTTTCACCGGCATAAAGATAAGTAAGACCCATGCCAATGAGTTCGCTCTGTTCTTGAGCAGCAACCTTGCGTGCTTCCTTATACTGCACAATGCCAGCAACAAGAGCAAAGAGAACGACGAATGCCACAACAATCTTCGTACCATGCTGGACAAAGAATGCTCTAAGGGATTGATTATTATTAGATTCGTTAGCCATAGTTAAGCTTCCATGTTAAAAATTTTCTCGTAGACCAATCATAGAAAAAAAAATAAAGGTTGTCAGTAAATCTTGACAAGAATTAATCGTTTTACTATCTTTGTTCTCGCTTCGCCGCTCTAGCTCAGCTGGTAGAGCAGCTGATTCGTAATCAGCAGGTCGGCAGTTCAAATCTGCTGGGCGGCTCGAAAGACTCCTCGGATATAAGTCCGGGGAGTTTTTGTTTTAGGTATGAGCAATGAGCTCGGTCGCCAAAGGCTCCCTTTGAGGTATGAGGTTGAACCTTCGGTTCTCTGAGGATTTCCTTGTAACTATAAAACTCAAAGGGGCGTAGCCCCGACCTCACACCTCATAGCTCACCCCCCTAAAACCTAAAAGTAAGATTTTCAGCAAAAACGTACGACTTGCGAAACGCGTCCTAAATAACTAAATTTGTCGCTCTATGAATCCGAATGGCGCAATTATTGTACAAAGTAACCTCGAAATCATGGTCGAGGTCGATAATCCGAACTATACCACCGCACGTGATGCAATCGCCCCTTTTACAGAGCTTGTCAAAAGCCCGGAGCACTTGCACACTTATAAGATTTCTCATTTGAGCTTGTGGAACGCAGCCGCAACAGGCCTGCGCGCCCCCGAAGTTCTCGAAAGACTCGAGAGCCAGAGCCGCTACCCCATACCGCCGAGTGTCGTTACTGAAATCGAAGATTACATGGCCCGCTATGGCCTGCTTCGTTTAAAGAAAGAAGACGGCCGCCTGATGATGGAATCCGATGATAAATTAATGTTCCTCGAAATTTGCAAGTTGAGGGATGTGGAACCGTTCATCATCGAATACATCGACGACACACACGTTGTTGTGGATCCGGAACGCCGTGGCCACCTCAAGATGGTGCTTACGAACTCCGGCTTCCCGGTCGAAGACTTGGCCGGTTACACCGTTGGCGACCCGCTCCCGATTCGTCTCCGCGAAACAACCGTTTCGGGTAAGCCGTTCAACCTCCGCGATTACCAGAAGGATGCCGCACAGGTGTTCTACGCGAGCGGTAGTGAAAAGGGCGGTTCCGGCGTGATCGTGCTCCCCTGCGGTTCCGGTAAGACTGTGATTGGCCTTGCCACGATGGCTTTGGTACAAACTAAGACATTGATTTTGACACCGAACATTTCGTCATCCCGCCAGTGGATTCGCGAAATCTGCGACAAGACGAACCTCACGCTCGACCAGGTCAAGGAATACTCCGGCGAAGTGAAGGAAATCGGCCCGGTGACTGTTGCCACCTACCAAATCTTGACGCAACGCAAGCGCGCTAAGAAGGGTGACGAGAACAAGGAAGGCAAGGAACCAGAAATGACCGAAGAAGAGGTCAAGAAGGAACTCGCCAACTTCCCGCTTTTCAGCCAGGAAAAGTGGGGTCTCATGATTTACGACGAAGTCCACTTGCTCCCGGCTCCGGTGTTCCGCCTCAGTACTGAAATGCAGGCTACGCGCCGCCTCGGCCTTACGGCAACGCTCGTCCGTGAAGACCATAAAGAAACCGAAGTTTTCAGCTTGATCGGACCGAAAAAGTTCGATATTCCATGGCGCATCCTCGAAGCACAAGGCTGGATTGCCACTGCCGACTGTAACGAAATCCGCATCCCGATGGATCCGGAACTCAAGATGAAGTACGCTCTCGCCCCGGTACGCGACAAGATCACGCTCGCAAGCACGAACCCCGAAAAGACGGACATTGTCGAACGCTTGCTCAAGTATTTCAGCAAGCCGGACGACCGCGTGCTCATCATCGGACAGTACATCGACCAGCTCGAAGCGCTCTCCGAAGACTTGCAGATTCCGCTCATTACCGGCAAGACGCCGAACAAGGAACGCGAAAAGCTTTACGGAGCCTTCCGCTCTGGCGCTCAGAAGAACCTGATGGTTTCGAAGGTCGGTAACTTTGCAATCGACTTGCCGGACGCCAACGTGCTCATCCAGATTTCGGGTACGTTCGGAAGCCGCCAAGAAGAAGCCCAGCGCCTTGGCCGCGTGTTGCGCCCCAAAAGCGACGGCGGCGCCGCCCACTTCTACAGCATCGTGACGCAAGACTCCAAGGAACAGGAATTTGCGATGAACCGTCAGCTGTTCCTCACGGAACAGGGCTATGCCTATAAAATCATCAAGCGCGGCGACTGGGACATCCTTAGCCGTACACCAGAAGAGCTCGCCGCAAGACCGTAGTCTCGTAGAAGCTTCGACTATTATGCAAGCATTCTCGCTACTCTCGGCTTCTACGTCATTCCTTTTCAAGGCTTGACTGGGGCGCCTCGGTAATGAGAATGCAAGCATTCTCACTACTCTCGGCTTCTACGTCATTCTGAGTGGCGAATAGCCGCGAAGAATCCAGTTATTTCTAGCATATAAAAAGACTCCGCCTTTGCGGAGCCTTTTTTGCATTTTCACAAAAGGTCACAACCTTTGCAAACTCGAAGCCAGCCTTACTTCACGGCAATCCTAGCCGTGCGCACCATTCCGATGCTTTCTACGCGCACCAAGTAATTCCCTCTGTTCAAATGAGCGAGGCTAAAGCTCTTGGAGCCCACCACAGGTTCTTCAAGAGATTCAACCAGATGGCCCGTCAAGTCGAACACTTGCACACGCACCATCGAAGAAGCCTGCAACGCAACTGTCAGCGCATTGTTCGCATAGCCAAACTTCACGCCGTTCATCGCCACAGTCGCCATCTTTACGGTCGCTTCGCTCGAAGAAGACTCTTCCTTATTGTTGGAGCTAGAAGACTCAACAGAACTGCTCGAAGACTTCGAATCGCTGGACTTTGCGGAACTTGAAGAGGAAACCACAGAGCTCGAAGATACTGCTACGCTAGAGCTGGACTGCACGGCAGAGCTGCTGTACTTCGCGGAACTTGAAGATGCCGCCTCCGAGCTCGAAGATGCCACAACGCTAGAGCTGGACTGCACAGCAGAGCTGCTGGACTGTGCAGAACTGCTAGAAGACTGAACCTCTGCAGAGCTTGAAGAAGCAACCTCTGAGCTCGAAGATGCCACAACGCTAGAGCTGGACTGCACAGCAGAGCTGCTGGACTGTGCAGAACTACTAGAAGACTGAATCTCTGCAGAGCTTGAAGAAGCAACCTCTGAGCTCGAAGATGCCACAACGCTAGAGCTGCTCAATTCACGCACAACATTAATCTTGCCCGTTACAGTCTTTGTTTCTCCATAATAATCCGTCAGTTCGAACGAATAAACGTATTCATGGGCCGCCATTTCAGGATCCACAGTTCCATAAATCTTAACTTGCTTTTTTTCTTTATCTTGTTCCACTTTCAAATCAGCAAGGATTTTTTTACCATTAATAAGTTTCACATGGTTGTACTGATAAACTATCGGAACAATCTCTTGGCCAGCAACAACCGTTTGATTATCGCTACCTTCAATAACATCGAACGACATAACCCCAGCTGCTACATTAATCGTCGCCTTTGCACTCGCATTGTTGTCGGCACCAGTGACTGTAAGCACAACTTCATACGGGCCCTTAGCATTTTCTTCAACCAGCCCTGTAATAGTCACCGTATTACCATCTTTTTTAAGCCCGTAACCACCCGGGAAATTCGTAAGCTCAAGATTAGAGCCATGTTCTACCTTGAAAACAATCGGCTCGATAGAATCGCCGGCAGTCAGCGACTGCGTTTCATTTTCAATGACATATACCTTCGTCTCTACAGACTTATGAATCACATCAACGTTTGCAAAAGCGGTATCATTGTTATTTTCACCAATTGCAATAATTCTTATCGTGTATAATCCACCCTTCAAATTCTCATCGACAGTTCCACTGCACGTGAGCTTATTTTCTTCTACACTATACGCAAACGATCCTTTTAACGATCCTTCGAACTTAAATGAAGATAAACTTTCATCGACATGAACATTTGCAAACTCGAACACGACAGGCTCAATCTCATTGCCCGCCAGGACTTCCTGTCTTGCTTTTTCACTAACAAGTTTTATTGATGTGCGAGCCTTGCCACTTTCCACAACAATCGTTCCCGACAGGCTCTTTTCATCGCCTTGGTCGTTCTTAACAGTGACTTTGTATTCATAATCACCAGACATTACATCGCTATTTACAGAGCCGACAATCATGATTTTATGTTTTTTTTCATCAATATTCTTTACAAGTCCAGACGGGAGTCCACTCACGCTATAACTTGTTAATCCCTCGTAATCGAAAACGATAGGTGTAATAGACTTACCCGCAGTGACTTCCTGATTCACGTCACCGCTACTTTTATTCCATTTTAAAGACAACGTTTCTTCTTTTTCCAGCACAATGAACTCGAACTCTGTCTTGGCGAACTTGCCTTCATTGTCCTGGACGACGATAAATGCAGTGTACGTACCAGCGGGAATATCATCCCTCATCTCTCCCGCAATTTCACAAGCGGGCCCCTTAGTCCACCTTTTCGACAATCCAAAATTTTCCAAAAAGTTCGTTGATGAATATTCTGGTACAGCATCTTCGCTAAGGCCAGTATTTTCATATAGAATTTTAACCGGCTTAATTTCATCGCCAGCATACACAGTCTGGGAAAGTTCCCCTGACAGAACCTGTTGCGTGATTTTTTCCGAAGCCTCATACGTTTCAGCGGCATTTGCTACCGCAAAGAACAAGGCAAAAGCCAACGCCATGATTTTTTTCATATTGCCCTCCATTTTTCGCCCCTAAAAAGGGCCAAGGTCACCTACTAAATTGCAAATATAAAAATATTGAAAGAGCCGCATTCCCTGCGGCTCATTCCGATTACTTTCCGAGCAATCTGTGGTTCACGTGCGCTTCGACGACGTTCACCACGTAGTCCCCCAGCTTTTCGCAGTCGTTCACCACATCCATGTAATGCACGCCAATCTGGTAGCTGTAGCGCTGCGCATTGATATCTTCGATATTCAAGTCCTTGAGCATCTTGCGGTAATCGTTGATTTCAAATTCAAGCGTCATCGTATTCGAAGCCTTCGTATGCGGCTTGTCCTCGATAACATCCACCATCTGCACTAGCGCCTGATCGCAAAGTTTCATCATGTTTTCTATGCGGCTGTACTGTTCCTCGGTAAAATCTTCCTCAAGATGGAACTTGCGGTTGATGGCGCGAGCCATGTTGTAGCAAGCATCGCCGATACTTTCGATTTCAGAAATTTCCTTCTGCATGCACTGCAACATCGTCTTACTTTCGATACTCAAGCGACCGCCGCTGACCTTGTTCAAGTATTCACCAATTTCAATTTCAAATCTGTCGCTGATACCTTCGTACTTTTCGATGCGGGCGAACAGCTTTACAAAGTCCTCTTCATTTTTCATCTTGAGGAGGTCCGGCAAGAAGCGGAACATCTTGAGAGTGCGTTCTGCAAAAACGTTAATTTCCTTGCGGGCTTCAAAGAGCGAAAGTTCGGCCGTACTCATGAGGCCACCGCTGATAAACTTGATACGGAAATCTTCGCCGTCTTCCTTTTCCTTGATAATTTTGCAGATGAGCGTCTCCATCGGCTTAATGAACCAGATGAGGAGCAGCACGTTGCAAAGGTTAAATGCGGTATGGAATCCGGAAAGTGCGTATGTCACGCGAATGCCTGCCTGAGCGATTTCTTCCTGCGTCTGCGGAACGAACGTCGGGTCAAAGCCGACAAAATGGCAAACCATGTTCACAAACGGGTGGAACAAAATCAGCACCCACACCACACCGAACACGTTGAAGAGCATGTGAGCCAGAGCCGCGCGCCTAGCTTGCGTACTTGCCGATAGCGCCGCCAGGTTCGAGGTCACCGTCGTACCGATGTTTTCGCCCATCACAAGCGCAATTCCCTGGTAAATCGGGAGCACGCCACTAGAGCAGAGGATAAGCGTGATGGCCATGATGGCCGCAGAAGACTGCACGCACATCGTAAGGATACCGCCCAGGAGCAAGAACAAAAGCGTGCTCCAGATGCCGTAGCCGCCCGTCGAGGCAAAGAAATCAATAATCGTCTGGTTATGCGAAAGGTCCATCGCCACCGCGTTTTCACGGAGCGTCGTGAGCCCGAGGAACATAAACGAGAATCCGAACACAAATTCGCCAAAGCTCTTGACGCTATTCTTACGGACGTAGGTTAGCACAATGCCAAGCGCAAAGAACGGCCACACCACGTTACTCATGTTGAACTGGAATCCGAAGATGGACATGAGCCACGCCGTTGCCGTCGTACCGATATTTGCGCCCATAATAACAGGAATGGCCTGCCTAAGAGTAAGCAAGCCAGCGTTCACAAAACTAACAGTCATGACGGTAGTCGCAGTCGAAGACTGCACAGCAGCAGTAACGGCAGTACCTGTAATAAGTCCACCAAGCCTATGCTTGGTCATAGTACCAAGAACCGTACGGAGGTGTCCACCAGTAAGCTTTTGCAAGCCTTCACTCATCGTCTTCATGCCAAACATAAGGAGAGCGAGGCAACCGATCATCTTGAGAATCATAAGAGTCATAGGTCAATCCTATAAAAGCGCCTCTTACCGGGGTCATCGTCGCTGCCTTTCAGCTAGTCCGGATTCGAGACGTAGTTGTTTGTGTTTTTTAGAACTATGTAAAAAATAGAAATCCCCCTCTGATTCGTCAAAGGGGAGAAGCTTACATTTTTAGTAGGATGCTTCTTGTCATGCCCGCCTCTTTGTCATCCCGGACTCCGTTCCGGGAGGGCATCTCCATCTAAGCAATCCAGCACTACCTTACAGTCACAACCCTTGCCTGCGAGCCACTGCGGACGATGTAGCGCCCTGCCCTCGGGACCGCGATATTCACCGACGGGCCATGCGCACGGACGGACTTCACCAAGCGCCCCTGCATATCCATCACGAGCACCGGTCGATTTCCAGAAAGCCCCGAAACCGCAATGTTACGAGCAACCACCTGAACACTTAACGGAGCAGCCTTCGCCATCACCGGAGATTTCGGAGTCGCCACAGGACCTTCACCACTTCCCGACCCCTGATTATCCGTAGAATCGGCAAAAATCACGTTTTCCTGGAAAACGATTTGATCGACAAAGCTTGAATCAAAGTAGTCCTCCACCACGTTCACCTTACAAGCCGTGGTCGTATCGTGCGCAAGCTTCGGCAAGCAATCACCAAAAATCCACGTCAAGCCACCGGTCTCCAAATCCATAGAAGCCGATTTCAGTTCATCAAAGGTCTTGGCTTCGACATTCCTATAAACCTTAGAAGTATCATCTAGGGAGATTTTCACAATCGCAGGAGCATCTACCAAACCCTTGCCATAATAATTGCGTTCTATATAAGTAAATCCCTGCCAGTCATGAACTAGCGCACCAACACCATTACCCGTCAACGTATCGGTATAGCTATAGCTACTGTACAGTTGAGCGTGTTCGACCGATGCGAGCACGCCACCAGTCCATTTCTTGGACGACGGACCTTCATTTTTCACAACACCCCTATTGTAGATTCCATGGAATATGCCAAACTTTCCATAGCCCGCAATACCGCCCGCATACGAGCTGTCTTTCGACGTTTTGACATACACGGGGCCATAGTTAAAACTCTCCAAAAAGTTTGCACCCGGAGTCGGCTTTTCCAAGCCCCTAACAGGCAACCCTTCGTACCATCCAACAAGGCCACCCGCATAGGCGACATTGCCACCCAAGATATGCACGCGGCCCCAGTTCCCGAGCCTATCCAATGTCGAAGAAGAATCGATTCTACCCGCGATACCGCCCGCATAGACCTTAGCAGAGGCAGACGATGCTTCAACAAGTCCCGTATTCAAGGCATCCATAACCTGCAAGCGGAAAGAATAGCCGACAATGCCACCTGCCGCTACGGAATATTCACCAGAACCGAGAATCGCCCCAGTGTTCGATGCATTCTTGACAATTCCGTTATTAAAGTAAGAATAACCCACAATGCCACCGGCCAGTCGCGCCGAGACCTTGCCCGAATTGGACGCCCCCACAATAAATCCATTGCTTTCACCCGCAATGCCACCCGCCTTATCCGAGGCGTAAACCGGAGTATTCTCGTTTGCCACCTCCAACATCGTGCCATAACTGTTAGCGACAATACCACCCGCAACGTCACCGCCGCGAACAAGACTATTACGGATTTTCACATTACGAATAGCGCTATTCTTTTTTAACGAAATCGCGATTCCAGCCGCAGACATTCCATAATCATTTGCAAAACGGCTGTTTGCAATCGTCATATTATCAATAACGGCACCCTCGGCCAAGCAATAGAACATTGCTCTAGACATGTTCAACCCGTAAACGGTATGGCCTTGTCCGTCAAACATCATGTTAATGCAAAGTCCGCTCGTATCAATAGACATCTTGCGCATAGAGAGGTGCGTAGAATCCTCACCCATCACAATATCGTTTGCAAGTTTGACCTTGAACATTTTGTATCCAAAGGACGAGCCCATTTCCAACATAGTCGCAAGTTCATCAGCAGTCTTTATAGTGTAAACAGCAGTATCATTCACGATTTCTGCAGACGGAAGCGCATACGTTTGCAGATCAAAGAAAAGTGAATCATTTTTATACAAGCTGTCGAAAGTCAATACCGGGTATCCACCACGGCGCACCCACAATTTGCGGTCGGACACCTTACCATTTTGGGTGTTCAACATCGCAAGTATTTCATCGTTTTGCAATGCGGAAGTAGCTCTTCCACAATCCGGATCATCCGCCGTTTCGAAATAGTTTTTTCCAAACGATTTCACATCGGCAAGAGTCTTGTCAAAATAAGTATTGCTAGGAACTGCGGCCTCAAGCGAATAGCCAACAACACCACCCACAGTGTCACCCGTAATTTCCGGTGTAGCACTATAAGCATTAGAAATAGAGGCAGTCGGATAACGGTTCAAGCCCACGATACCGCCCACATAGCTACCGCCATAAACAAGCTTGCCCTTTGCCAAAATTTTTCCACGATTGTAAACATCGCTGAAAACAATGGCATCACCATAGCCCAGGAGACCGCCCACATTCAAAGCCTCGGACACACTTGACGTATCCGCAACAACGCCAGTCACACTGCCATAATTAAACGACTGCACAAATTTCGGATCATCTACAACATAACCTTCCATCCGCCCTGCAAGTCCACCGACATGGGTGCGGAACGTACCTCCGCCATAGACATTGCCTCGGTTCTTAAGCTTTGCAAAACCGCTATATACATTCATATTAGCCAAACCGATGACACCGCCCACAGACGTTTTCGTCAATTTGCCAAAACCATGAGCAACAACGGAACCTCGATTAAGGGCATTAGTAATGCTCGACCGGTCCGCATTTCCAACAACACCGCCAACCATGAAGTCGCCATTTTCAATCCTGTTATCAAAAACAGCAAGCACATTCCCTTCATTCAACAAGTCACGATTTTCACCGGAGTACTTTCTAGGCAAAGAATGTTGCCCTGCAATTCCGCCCACATAAGAAGCCGCGGCCCAAGTAGATTTCGCCGTATCTGAAGCAAATGTAACCTTTGATGAAACTTCTCCATAATTTTGAAGATTTTCGATATTCCCATCAACTTCGCCAGCAATGCCGCCTACATACGCCCATTGCGCCAAAGATTCCATTTCGATTTTTCCGCGATTGACGCAATTTCCAATGGCAGTGCCAAAGTCCACTGTAGAATACGCCACAATGCCACCAAGATGTTCAATCATTTGCTCTTTTACATTTGGATTTTCAACCGTATAAACTCGAGCAGAATTTGAGCAACCATGAATTTTACCCGCAGAAAAACCGGCAATACCACCAACATAATAGCTACCGCCAACGGAGCCGCCTATAACATGGCTATTAAGGATAAGAGCATGTTTACCATCGGACCCATACGGGCTTGATACGTTAGCAGCAATGCCTGCCGCATCATAAGCGCTACGGACATCCGTAGCAATCACATTTACATTCCAAAGGGACCCATCCAAAATATCCGCAATTGATGCCGCACGAGTCACGGAATCGCTACCAAAAGAACCATGCACCACGCTGACATCATGAACAGAACCTGCGCTCATGCCCACTTCGCGGAACAAAGCATTTTCAGCATTCAAACCATAAATGGAATGTCCACGTCCATCAAATTCACCCGTAAACATCGACTGCTCTTTATTACGGACCCAGCGTTTTTCGCAAAGTTTTGAAGTATCCGCCCCGAATACGACATCATTTTTCAAGTAAGCCTTGAGGGACTCATCTCCGGCCTTACCCACTAGCACAGAATCCAAGAAGCCAATCAGTTCCTCCGGAGACGTGATTTCATAAAAGTTTTGCCCGTCCTTTTCAACGACTTTCGGCACTTTCGCCGAGCCATCCCACGCCGCCAAAGAAACCTGAGCGCAAGTAGCCACCATAATAGCTACCGCTGCATAAAACTTTTTGGACATAAACACTCCTTCCAAATTACCTACAAGCTATAATATACAAAATATATTACGGACAAAAAAAGCCCGACCGGGATTAAAAACCCAGCCGGGAACATAACCGCGCCACGAACTCTATTATATAGAGCGCACCATCGCAACGGCCTGGCTTGCAATACCTTCGCCGCGGCCCGTGAAACCTAGCTTTTCGGTCGTCGTGCCTTTGATGCCAATCTGCTTCACATCAAGGCCAAGCACGCGGGCAATGTTTGCCTTCATTTGTTCCTTGTGCGGGTTCACCTTCGGGCGTTCGCACATCACGATGCTATCGATATTGATGATTTCGTAGCCAGCCTTCTTGACTTCTTCGCCAACCTTGCGCAAAAGTTCCAAGCTATCAGCACCCTTAAATGCCGGATCCGTATCCGGGAAATACGTGCCGATATCGCCGAGACCTGCAGCACCAAGCAAAGCATCGCTAATCGCATGCAAAAGCACGTCTGCATCGCTGTGGCCGAGCAAGCCCTTTTCGTACGGGATGTCCACGCCGCCGATAATGCACTTGCGACCTTCCACCAACTTGTGAACGTCAAAACCAATACCAGAACGATAAATCTTATCCATAATAATTCCTTTTTTTATTTCATCTAAATAATAAAAATTTTATTCAGCCGATATGCCGTAGACCCTCTTCATAGCCACAACAACTTCAGGAAAATCACGCTCGCAGACAATGAATGTTTTTCGATATTGACTGTTTTGAAAAACAATTGTGTTGTAACCATCAAATACACTAATTTTCATTTCTGGCCGATTCGCCTTATCGAAAGAAAAAGCCATCTCATCATAACATGTACATAACACAAACCTATCCTTGTAGCATTTGACTTTATGGACAACTTTTGCTGAAAAACGCGCATTTAAGAATATAAAAGGGGCTCCTATCACAAAGAATAGTGAAAACACCAAACAGAACATATCATCTGTGCGAAATAAGAAAAGACCAAGACAAAGAGTCAGAATCGAACAAACGTGCTGGCGTGCAATTTCAAAAGCGCCATCATGGTCTCTCTTAGACTCAAACGTGACGCATTCGTCCTCTTTTTCCAAAGACTCCTCCATGGGCGAAACATTGCCAGCCGATTTCGGTTCTTCAACCGGTTTCGGAGCCCCGCACCACGGGCAGCAAGACTCGTAATAATCGAACTTTTCACCACACTTCGGACAAACCATATTTAGCTCATTTTTCTTTCAAATTCAACTTCAATGGAAAAAATTCAGAGCACCTTGTATCTTCCGGTTCTGTTACATTCCATTTCAATTTTCCATCAACTATAGAAGGTGTTATCGTCCATATTGATTGATGAGGACATCCGAAATTGAGTTTATAAGATATCTTCAATCCTGCATTCAAATCTATAAAATCAAAATATTTAAAACGTGATGCATAACCAATCTGTTCAAAACTTCCTATTTGATGTTCCTTATCAAAAAACAACCCTTGTTTTTCCAAATAATCGTCAACACCAGCATTCAAAACCGTTACGACCCGTGTTTTTAAATCATTACTTATGGTTTCAGAGATATTAAAAAAATATCCCCCAAAAAACACGTAAGTCAAATTTAAAACAAGCCCTAGAATAGCTACTACTTTCATCCATAAGCCACCCCTATACTTCTTGCCATTTATTTTATTTTCATAACGGCCGTTCCCAATTGTCCACGCATCTATAAAAACAAGCACAGCCACAATAAAAATCATTATTCCTGCAATCAAGTCCAAGCCATACATAGGTTTCCCTAAGAACATTACAAAGGGAACTGCAAGAGGAATGATAAAGCAAGAAATAATGGTCATAGACAAATAGAGCAAACCTCTTAGGGTTCTGCCACTAACAAAACAGTGAATCCCCAATTCACCCATAATTTCACAAAGCCAAAAAATCAGAGTCCCTTTAAACGTCTCTTTGTTCTTTTCATCACTTTTCGGAGTTGTCATATCAGAAATTTCCTTTTCAAGAACAAAATACAAAAAAACATCCCGACTTTTTCAGCCGGGACGTTTTTCAATTTGGTAATGGTGATTTACTAGCCGATCAAAGCAAGTGCCGGGCGAGCGCTAATCACGAGGAGCGCGATAGCGGACACGGCAACAGCAAAGCGGAGCAAGTAAACGTATGCGTAGTTCGACTTGCAGCAGATATGATCGCCACCGCAGCACTTGTCGTCCTTTGCCGGGGCAAAGAGCACATAGGCAATGCGGAGGTAGTAAACTGCAGCCACCAAGGAGAGGCCAAAGCCGATAGCGGCAAGCCAGCCGAGGTCAGCATTGAAGGCTTCGGTGAACAGCGTGAACTTGGCGAGGAAACCAGCAACCGGCGGGAGGCCAGCGAGAGAAGCAAGGCACACGGCAACGCCAAGAGCCACAAACGGACGGCGGCGACCAGCACCCTGGAGGTCTTCAAGATTTTCCTTGCAATCATCCTTGCCCGACATGTAGGCAATACCCGTCAAGGCGCCCGCAGAGGCAATCGCATAAGTGATGAGGAAGTAGAACATCGGGCCCATCTGGATTTCGCCCTTGCCGAGGTAATTCGGGACCAAGAGACCAATCACGATAAAGCCAGCGTTCATCACAGCAGAGAATGCCAAGATGCGACGCACAGACTTCTGAGCAAGGCCGCTAAATGCACCAATCACCATGGAGAGGAGAGCAACCACCAAGACCACGTAGAAAAGCGGCTTAGACGGATTTGCGACAGTCACCTTTTCGGCGAGGTTCCACACAGCTTCGGCACCGGAGCGCGTCACGAGAACGCTTACCCAGACCGTACCGAGAGCGGCAAGAGCACCGACCTTCACGACAGCGGCCATAAAACCCGTCACGGCGACAGAGGCGCCCGTATAGACATCAGCCACCCAGAAGTGGAGCGGAGCAGCGCCAGCCTTGAAGAGGAGGCCTGCAATCACAAAGAGCATACCGACGCTGTAGATTGCCATACGGCCTTCGAGCACGTGACCGCAGAAATGCGTCGAGCCCGTTGCACCGTAAATCAGCGAAACACCGTAGAGGAAGATAGCGCTGAAAACAGCACCCGAAACGAAGTACTTGAACACACCTTCGTTTGCATTCACATCCTTACGACGGATGCCCACGAGAGCGTAAATCGGGAAGCTCGTGAGTTCCATAGCAATGAACAAGGCAACAAAGTCGATAGCCTGAGTCATGAGCATGGCACCGCTAGTAGCAAGCATCATGAGGCCATAAGCTTCACCGCCCTTGAACTGTTCACGACCAAGAGTCCACTGGAGGCCCGAAATGCCGAGGAAACCGCAGAGGAGGATAGCCATGCAGAGCACGCGGCGAACCGGGTCCATCGCGTAAAGGTTCAAGAGAGCTTCGGTCTTTGCGTAGTACAAAGCGGCAACGCCAAGAGCAATGAAGAAAGCGGCCACCCAAGGAAGAACCTTGTGCTTGTTTTCGTCGCGCAAGAACGGTTCAGCAGCGAGAGCCACCATGCCGCCCAAGACCACGAAGATCACCGGCAAGAGAAAAACAAGATTACTTAGCATCGGAAGCCTCCTTCACAGATTTTTCAGATTTTGCATCAGCGGAAGCGTCGCCCTTCATCTGAGCGATGATCGAAGCGCGTTCGTCATCCTTGAAGCCTGCTGCGGCAAGCGTCGAATCCAGCTGGTGGATTTCTTCGGCAGTCATCGGAGCTTCGCCGTTATTGAGAGCAGCGCTGTTCAGCACCTGGACTGCAGCCGGATCTTCGGTCGTTTCAACTTCGTTGAGGGTATCCGTCACGTATGCCGGGTGGAAACCGAACACGAGGAGGAGCAAGAGCATCACGGCAATGCTAACGCCTTCGAGCGGCATCGTGCGACGGCCTTCTTCGTATTCACGTGCCTGCTTACCGAAGATAACCTTCTGGATAAAGCGGAGCATATATGCAGCGGAGAGAATCAAGGTGAAACCTGCCACGAGAGCCGGAAGCGGACCCATGTCCCACAGAGCGAGGAGCACGGAGAATTCACCGACAAAGCCTGCCGTACCAGGAACAGCGAGAGCCATCACGCCGGCAAAGCCAAAGAGCGTCGAGAACACCGGATTCTTGGAAGAAAGACCGCCAAGCTGATCAAGTTCGCGCGTACCCGTCATGCGTTCTGCAATACCCATGAGGTAGAACTGAGCGCCAGCCGAAATGCCGTGAGCAACGAGCAACACGAGCACAGCCGGAAGCATAGCTTCGGAGAGGCTGAACACGCCAGCCACAGCGAGACCCAAGTGGCCCATGGAGCTGAAAGCGAGGAGCTTCTTGCCATCCGTTGCGCGGAGAGCCATGAGAGCGCCGTAAACAGCAGTGAAGAGGCCAAGCCACATCATGCAGGAGACTGCGTTCATCGAAAGCGGGAAAATCGGGAGGATCCAGACGATAAAGCCAAACACGCCAGCCTTACTCATTGCACCCGTGAGGATTGCAGAGAGCGGAGCCGGAGCTTCGGCGTAAGTGATCGCCTGCCAGCCGTGGAACGGGAAAATCGGAGTCTTCACGAGGAATGCCAAGAGGAAGCACACGAGAAGCACGTTCTGGGTTCCTTCCGGGAGGCCCTGGACAGCAACGGCGAGCGAGATGAGCGTCGAGTTATCGGCAATCGTCAAGATGTACCAGAGAGCGACCATCATCGGAGCAGAACCGACCAACGTGTAAATCGCAAACGTCATCGCAGCCTTCATTCTGTCCTTGCCACCGAAACCAGCGATGA
>JAEEGJ010015855.1_pt1 | contig 17464 bp, 14 predicted proteins | sample 8958761 | NCBI WGS metagenome assembly JAEEGJ01 (sample SAMN16246546, study PRJNA631951) | gut metagenome | biome: gut microbiome; feature: rumen; material: RS-attached | host: Bos | place: Iran: Karaj | collected 2018-10 | reverse complement strand
GTCCGCGAGATTTCCCGTTTCATTAGCCATATCCGCTTCTGCCTCAACATCGTCTTTAGCATGGCGGTGGTTGGGTATTACATTTTCAAGAGCTCTGCAAACCGAAAAAAACAGAGCCATGAGCCCTCAGTTCCTGCTTTTGGCATGAAAGTCGTAATCGACCGTTTCTTGCAATGGTTTCTGCTGCTCTGGTTTGCCTATGCCATCTTTATCATTGAATCTTTGTCGGGTTATGTGATTCTTATGGTGGTTGCCGTTGTTTCGGCCGTCTACGCCTTCTTGCAATGGAAAAAGAGTAAAGCATGGCATATTGGTGTAGGGGCTGCTGCATTGTCGGCTGTTGTCATTGGAGTTGTGGTCATCGTTCATTTCGTGAAGCCTAAGTTGAAGGTGGAGCCTGTGGATTTTGCCGCTTTGGAAAAGACGACGGCACAAGGCAATCCTTATTGGCACGACACGGTGTACAATCCTGTTGATGACGGCAAATATGTGGGGTTGTATTACTGCAAAAAGGAGATGCAGGAAGCTTGGCCTCAACGCAGTAGCATGCCTTTTGATGGCCTTACCACCAACGGCGAAAGCCTTGAAGCCACCTTGGCGCGTTATCTCACTTCGAAAGACTTGCGTAAGGATGCCCAAGGCGTAATGGCCTTGACGGATGGGGACATCCGCAACATCGAGCAGGGTGTGGCCAACTACAACAACTGGTGTCATCCCGGCCTTCGGGCAAGACTCTCTTCGACCCTGTTTGAATACAATCTTTACCGTCGCTTCAACAATCCGAATGGCGGATCGCTAGCACAACGCATCGAATACACAAGGGCTTCCTTCCACCTCATCGGGCAGCATCCATGGTTCGGCGTGGGCACGGGTGACGTGCCGCAGGCCTTTGCCCAGGCTTACGACGAGCTCCGTTCCCCGCTGAAGGAGGAATTTCGTTTTCGTGCTCACAACCAGTATCTGGCCATCGCGGTGGCTTTCGGTTGGGTGGGCTTGGCGTTTTTCCTGTTTGTGCTGTTCTATCCTTGGTTCTCGTCGCGAAAAAACCACACCTATTTATATATGGTGTTCCTCTGCATCATACTGCTCTCGATGTTTCCCGAGGACACCTTGGAGACCCAGGCCGGTGCCACGTTGTTTGCTTTTTTTGAGGCGCTGTTGCTTAGCTCTCCCACCGAAGCCGAAAGGGATTAAATAAATAATATGGTGTACCCCGCCGTGTTATGAAGTAGAATAAGAGCATAAACAAGAAATGGCTTTTCAAATGCTGAAAATCTAAGCGAGAAAGAAAAAAAACTGTATTTTTGCAGTCTTATTTATTGGAATAACAATAAGAAACGATAATAACCACGATATGAAAAAAGCATTTTTGCTAATGTTCGCATCGCTACTACTAGGCGGAATAGTGAATGCTCAACAGCACTATTCTTTTAGTGTGAATGCCTACGAAACCAACATGCCTGTGACGATTCAAGTCCAAATTAATGGCGTAGTGCAGACTTCCGACGAGCTTGAAGTGGGAGCTTTTGTGGGCGATGTCGTTCGCGCTTCCCAACGTGTCAGAACTGAAGATGAGCTGGCTTGGACGCAGGTCTATTTTGACAATAATGACGAAACCGTTTCATTCAAGCTCTACGACCATACAACAGGAGCAGAATACAGCGGTTGCTCTACAACAATAACGACGTTAGAAACAGGTTGGGGCTTACCTTCAACACCTGTCATTCTTAACTTCGTCACCACTGAAACCTTTGCCAGGGACATCGCCGGCTATGGCGACACCAACGGCAGCTTCTACCTCATCGCTTCGCCTATCGGAGAGGTGAGCCCCTCAAATGTGGGTAACATGCTTACCACCGAATCGGGGTACGACCTCTACGCCTTCAACCCATCCGCCGATCCTCTGGAATGGGTCAACTACAAAGGCGAAGATGACGGATTCAATCTGGTTCCCGGTCAGGGTTACCTCTATGCCAACAGCACCACCACCAGCCTCATCTTCAACGGCACGCCCTATTCGGCCACTGAGCCTGTCGAAGTGCCGCTGGCCTATGATCCAGAGGCCCGTTTTTCCGGCTGGAACCTTGTGGGCAACCCCTTCGCTGTGACCGCCTACGTCGACCGCGACTTTTATGTGATGAATCCTGATGGCGATGAGATTATTCCCGCCGAGACCGACACTGTCGCGACTATGGAAGGCATCTTCGTGGTCGCCGATGGGGTTGGGGATACCGTGACCTTCAGCACCACTGCACCCGAAGCCATGGGCTCGGTCACTCTCAACCTCAGCAATGGAAGCACCATCGTCGACCGTGTCGTTGTCCGTTTCGATCATGGCCACCAGTTGCCCAAGTTCCAACTTCACCCCAACAGCACGAAGCTCTATATTCCACTGGACAATAGGGATTACGCCGTAGTCAATGCCGAAACCCAAGGCGAGATGCCGGTCAACTTCAAAGCCAAAGAAGACGGCACCTACACTTTAACCGTTTCAGCGACTCTCAACTCTCAACTCTCAACTCTAAACTTAAATTACCTGCACCTGATTGACAACATGACTGGCGCGGACATCGACCTGCTCCACCCCAACACCCTCATTGCGGGCGAAGCCTCATTCCGCGAAGGCGGAACGCAATCTCATACACCCCAGTACACATTCTACGCCAAAACGACCGACTACGCCAACCGCTTCAAGTTGGTATTTGTCGTTGATGGAGACTCCAGAAGCCGATAACATAAGTTGTCGGCTTTTTTTGTGCCATTACATGTTTTTCACTATCTTTGTGCCGTAATATTATGGAAAGGGCAATACAATGATTACGAAGAAACAGTTTGTCTGTCCCTACGAGGTGTACGATTCCATGGATGAGTTGCAGCCTCGGGATGCCGAGTTGATGCACAAGGCTCACGAAGCTGCAAGGAATGCATACGCACCTTATTCGAAATTCCATGTAGGCGCGGCTGTGCGTCTGGCCAACGGTGCGGTCGTGTTGGGCAATAACGTTGAGAATGCGGCTTACCCCAGTGGCTTGTGTGCCGAACGTGTGGCAATGTTTTCCGCCATGGCACAATATCCGGGTGAGCCCATCGAGGCTTTGGCGGTGACAGCTTGGTCGGATACGAAAGCCATCGAAGAACCTGTCGCCCCTTGTGGGGCTTGCCGCCAGGTAATGGTAGAGGTGGAACAGGCCTCCAAAAGGCCTTTGCGTGTGCTTTGCCAAGGCGACACGGGACCTGTCATGGTCTTCGACGGCGTCGAGTCCTTGATGCCGTTTATCTTCTTGGATAAATATCTGGATTAAGCAAACGTAAACAACAGATTACCGAAGAAATTCCAAAGCGTGGAAGCACCTACGGCAAAGACCTTGCTGAGGTAGAAGTTCCATTTCAGTTTGCCGTTGAGCAGCCACACCGTAAAGGTGTCGATGCCCAGACCCACCAAGGCGATGCCGAAGTATTTGGCATATTCCATCCCGATCTGTGGGTTGGTGCTTTCAAAAGTCCACCAGCGGTTGAGGAGGTAATTGGTTGTGGCGGCAAAGATGAAACCCAAGATGTTGCTCAGGTATTTGTTCCACTTCAGCCATTCCTTGCACACGTAGGTGACGCCGAAGTTGACAAACACGCCCGAGAAGCCCACCACGCCGAATTTCAGGAACTTCAGCAGAAATTCACGGGTCAGTTCTATCTTGAGTAGGATTTTCATTTCGATAAATTGAAGCGCAAAAATAGGGAAATTTCCCTATTTTTGCGCAAATTTTCATAGATGACAACAGTTAAAGACATCTCCATCGAAGCCTACGACTATCCCTTACCCGAGGAACGCATTGCCAAATATCCCTTGCCTGAGCGTGATGCGTCCAAGTTGTTGGTGCTGAAAGACAACGAGATAAGCGAATCCCAATTCAAACATATCGGAGACTTTTTGCCACAACATGCCTTATTGGTCTTCAATGAGACCAAGGTCATCCGCTCCCGCCTGCAGTTCCGTAAAGCGACGGGTTCGCGCATCGAGGTGTTCTGCCTTGAGCCGGAAAAAGATTACCAGATGGCGTTCTCGGCATGCTCGCCTGTGCGTTGGAAGTGCCTGATAGGCAATGCGAAACGTTGGAAAGAGGGCAAACTTGCGATGGAATTGAAGGTGAATGGCGAAGCAGTGACGCTCTATGCCGAGCGGCTGATGCAAAACGACCAGTATGCTGAGATCGAGTTCTCATGGACACCCGCGAAATTGTCCTTTGCCGCGGTGTTGGAAGCTGCAGGGGAGATTCCCTTGCCGCCATACCTGCACCGCGATGCCGAGCCCGACGACCGCGACCGTTACCAGACCGTCTTTGCCCGTTACGACGGCTCGGTGGCGGCACCTACGGCAGGCTTGCATTTCACCAAACCCCTGATGGAGGCCTTGCATGCCCAAGGTATTGCCTTCGATGAGGTGACGTTGCACGTCGGGGCGGGCACCTTCCGCCCTGTGGCCACTGAGACCATTGGCGAACATGCCATGCACTCAGAGACTATCATCGTCCGCAAGTCGTTGATACAAAACCTGATAAAACAAATCGGGAAGCCCATCATCCCCGTAGGCACCACCAGCACCCGCACTTTGGAGAGCCTTTATTGGATTGGCGTGATGCTAAAGGAACAAGGTTTTGACTTGCGCCCATTGCATGTCGAGCAGTGGTTCCCCTACGAGAAACATGCTCCACTGACCGCCGTTGAGGCTTTGCAAACCGTCTTGGATTATCTTGAAAAACATGCCCTGACCCGCCTTGAAGCCAGCACGGCCCTGATGATTGCACCGTCATACAAGATGCGTATCATCACCGGACTCATCACCAACTTCCACCAACCTAAAAGCACTTTGTTGCTATTGGTCTCCGCCCTCATCGGTGAGCGTTGGAAGGACTGCTACCGTTTCGCTTTGGAGCATGGTTTCCGTTTCCTCAGCTACGGCGACAGTTGCATTTTTTTGCCTGTTTGACAGAAAAGTAGGTGAAAACGACCTTTTTTGGAACAATAATTGCGGAAATAACAAGCTTGTAATACAAACACAACTAATACTACAACAACATGAAGAAATCCCTGTTATTTGGTGTTTTGGCATTCTTTGCCGTGAGCGCCATGAGCATTCAAGATGTGAATGCCCAAAACGAAGTGAAAGCCAAGAAAGCGGAGACCACCACCGTGACCGAGAAGCAAGAAAAGCCATCAGCCACTACGGTTGCCCAGGAGCCTGTGAAGCAGAAGAAAGACGACTGCTGTGCCGATAAGAAAATCTCCTCCGACAAGAAGGAAGTGAAAGACTGCTGTGCTGAGAAGAAAGTATCGGAGAAGAAAGGCGATTGCTGCGCTGAGAAGAAAGTGACGGAGAAGAAGGATGACTGTTGCGCCGAGAAGAAAGTGAGTGCTGAAGGCAAGAAAGCGTCTAAAGAGGGTGTGAAGCCCGCTCCCAAGAAAGCCAAAAAGTCGAAAGTGAAATCAGCCAAGGCTAAAAAGTAATTGATTTTGAAAGGAAAGCAAAAGAGGCTCCGGATTCGGGGCCTCTTTTGCTTTTACTTTTTCCTACCTGAAAGCAGCTCGGCGTAAGCCCGAAGGTGTATTTTCCTATCCTCAGGCACACTGACAGCCTCCAAAGCGGCCAAAGCCTTCCGGTCGTAGTCGAGCATGACCTGTTCGACGGCTTCTTTCACGTGCAGACGGTCGTAGATGGCTTGCACCTCTTCGATCTTCTCTTCTTCGTCGTGATCCATGCGGAGGGTGAAGAGATAGGCGAGGCGCTTACGGTCTTTCTCCGAAGCAAGTTCCAAGGCCTTCAGATAGAGGTAGGTTTTCTTGTTCTCGGCGATGTCGCCGCCGTGTTTCTTGCCGAAAACCGCAACATCGCTGTAGAGGTCAAGAATGTCGTCCTGCAGTTGGAAGCTCATGCCCATGTTGATGCCGAAGTCGTAAAGGTGTTGGATGTCGGCTGGGGACGCGTCTCCCACCGTGGCGCCCATCTGGAGGGCTGTGGCCAACAGGACGGCGGTCTTCAGCCGGATCATCTCCAGATACTCTTCAATGGTCACGTTGCCTAAAGTCTCGAAGTTGAGGTCCATTTGCTGGCCTTGGCAGATCTCGATAGCCACCTTTCCAAGCTGTTGGGCGACTTCGGCACCTTTCTTCGGCTTCAAGGCATATTGGAAGGCCATGGCGAGCATGGCGTCGCCGGAGAGGATGGCGATGTCGGAGTTCCATTTCTGGTAGACGGTCTCCTTGCCGCGGCGCAACGGTGCCTTGTCCATGATGTCATCGTGGATGAGGGTGAAGTTGTGGAAGGTCTCCAAGGCCAAGGCAGGCCATAGGGCTTGCTGCTCGTCACCACCAAACATCTCGTTAGCCAAAAGGCAGAGCATAGGACGGAGACGTTTGCCGCTTTGCAGGAGGGTGTAAGAAATGGGTTCGTATAATTCTTTTGGTTGACCGTTGAGGTCGGTTTTCGCCAGAAACTCGGCGAAGTCTTGTTGCAGTTGCTTGATTTTTTCCATGTAATTTCAAATTGATGGCACAAAATTAAAGATTTATTCCTGATTGGACAATTTTGGAGCGAAATTTGTAGTTTTATTTTGATTAGGGTCCCTGAGTCTTGAGCTTATCGAAAGGTCGAAGGGCCCGGTACAAAAAGAAGAAAAAACTAAACAATCATGAGATATCTTCGTTTAATTCCCGCACTGTTGCTCACCACGCTGTTGGCATCCTGCAACACGACCAAGAAACTCTATGAAGCCCAAGAGTATGACCAAGTGATCCAACGCCTTGCGCCTGACATCTGCGATGGCGACATGAATGCAAACCGCATCAACATGGTGGCGGCATCATACCATAAAGCCAACCAGGCCGACCATGAGCGCATCCAGGCCTTGAAAGCCACGGGGCAACCCGATGTGTGGCCCGAAATCTATCAGCGTTATTGCAGCATGAAAGGCCGTAACAAGGCTTTGGCTTGTTTCCCGAACAAGGTAAAGAAGGGCATGAACTATGTGAAGCTCGACCTTGATGATGATATGAATGTGGCTCGAAACAAGGCGGAAAGCTTTTTGGTGGCCAAGTCCAATCAACTGCTGAGCACGGGTTCGAAAACGGATGCCCTGGAAGCGGAGGATTATATCGAACAGCTATGGCATACCAACAAGGACAACAGCAATTTGCCCCAGTTGCAGAAGAGCTGTTTGTTGCGTTCAGCTGACCATGTGCTGCTCACCATCGAGAATGAGGACAGAAGGTCTTTGCTTCCAGCCTTTGTCGAAACGGCTTTGGCTTTTGATGCGGGTGAGGTCCCCTATAATGTGACTTGCGCTCCTCGGAAACCAAAAAGGAATGGAAATGATGCCGAGATGCTTGTCATCGTGAAAGACATCCAGGTTACCCCCGATCGCCTCGATGAAGTGACCTTCAAGGAAACCAATGGCGGCAAAACCGTTGAGGTGACCGACCATTCGCAAAACAAATCCGTAACCGTTAAAGGAACGATAAAATACTATGAAGCCAACGGCTATCATGCTTTGGCATCGGTTCCCTTTGAGGTGAAATCCACCTTCAAAAACGACTATACCACCATCAAGGGTGACCGCGAAGCCTGCTCGGCGGAAACCTTGAGCCGCTTGAACACTAAGCCGGTGCCTGTTCCAACGGATGACAGCATGCTTATTGATGCAGCCAAGAAACTGAATGATTTGATAGCTGCCGAATTACGGAAATAGCGGAACCCCGAAGGGGTGCGAGAACTAAGGCTCCGATTGCTCCGATTGCTCCCGCGACAATCGATTCATCACCGAGTCCATGATGTGTTCCAGCGCCTCAGGCCGCTCGGTGTAATACCTGATGTTTTGCGAAAAGATGCTGTCCGTAATCCCATAATGCTCAAAGAGCTGATTGTAATATTCCTTTGACAACTGGACATAGTCTTTGGGCTCGATCTTGATGGAGTCGCTTAACTCGCGTTCGCGCGACTTTTGGTAATTGAGGTCGGCCTCGATGATTTGCACGTCGGTCATGACGTCAATCATCTCCTGCTCCGTGAGCAGCCGCTCGGGCATAAAGCCTTTGTCCTTGTGACCGCATGCGGTCACAAGGACAAAAAGCAATACAATAATTGATAATCTTCTTTTCATCTTCGATTAGTTGCCGACGTCTGACAAGAACTTGATGCGCATCAAACGGACCTCATATTCATCATATTCGTCTTCGCCGAGCTCACGGAGGGCCGTCTGCACGTCGTCGGATTCGGCCTCGTGGAAATAATCCAAGATGTCCTCTTGATGGTAGACGTCCACATTGTCTTCGATGTAATAGTTGATGTCCAGATGGGTTCCTGAGGAAACGATGCTCTCGATTTCCGACAAGAGCTCGTCGAATTCCAGGCCTTTGCCGTAGGCGATGTCTTCCAACGGGATTTTCTTGTCGATGTTCTGGATGATACCGATTTTGAGGGCAGAGTTGTTGACCACCGATTTCACCACCATATCGTTGGGGCGGGTGATCTCGTTCTCTTCCACATACTCCTTGATGAGCTTGATGAAGGGCTCACCGAATTTCTCGGCTTTGCCTGCACCGACACCCGCAATCTGGGTCATCTCCTCTTTCGTGATGGGATATTGGATGGCCATATCCTCCAACGACGGGTCTTGGAAGATGACGAAAGGCGGCAACCCGTTCTGTTTGGCGATGGTCTTGCGTAGGTCTTTCAGCAGGGCGAAGAGGGTCTTATCGGCGCCACCGTCTTTGTTGGCACCCATGGCGGCCATGGTCTCCGGATCATCGTCTTCGGAGTTTTCATAGTCGTGGTCTTTGACCAGCATGATGGTGTAAGGCTTCTTGATGAAGTTCTTACCCTCTTTGGTGATCTTCAGGATGCCGTAGTTTTCGATGTCCTTGGATAACAGTTTGTTGACCAAGGCCTGACGGATGACGGCGGTCCAATATTTTTCGTCATGTTCGTCGCCGGCACCAAAGAATTCGTTGTTTTCCTGTTTGGCGGCCTTGATATCGCCCGTGAGTTTGCCGGCAATCAGTTCGGCGATATGCTTGGTCTTGAAGAGTTGTTTGGTGTCTTCCACGGCTTCGAGCACGAGCTTGAGGTCTTCTTTGCCGTCGAATTTCTCTTTGGGGAAGCGGCAGTTGTCGCACGAGCCGCAGTTTTCCTTGTTGTATTCTTCACCGAAATAGTGGAGCAGCAATTTGTGTCGGCAGACGGCAGATTCGGCGTAAGTCACGGTCTCGTTCAGCAGCTCGCGGGCAATCTCTTGTTCGGCCACGTTCTTGCCTTTGTTGAACTTCTCCAGTTTATGGATGTCTTCATAGTCGTAGAAGGCGATGCAGTTGCCTTCGCCGCCGTCGCGGCCCGCACGACCGGTCTCTTGGTAATAGCCTTCAAGGCTCTTGGGGATGTCGTGGTGGATGACGAAGCGCACGTCGGGCTTGTCGATGCCCATGCCGAAGGCGATGGTGGCCACGATGACGTCGACTTCCTCCATGAGGAACTTGTCTTGGTTCTCTTTACGCGTCTGGCTGTCGAGGCCGGCATGGTAGGGTAGGGCGCGGATGCCGTTGACGACCAAGGTCTCGGCCAGTTCTTCCACCTTCTTACGGCTAAGGCAGTATACAATGCCTGACTTACCCGGGTTTTGTTTGATGTATTTGATGATGTCCTTGATGACATCCTTGGTCTTCGGGCGTACCTCGTAATAGAGGTTGGGACGGTCGAACGACGACTTGAAGACCTTGGCATCCATGATGTCCAGGTTTTTCATGATGTCGTTCTGCACCTTTACGGTGGCGGTGGCTGTCAAGGCGATGATGGGGAGGTTGTCGCCAATGGCGTTGATGATGGGGCGCAGGCGACGGTATTCAGGGCGGAAGTCGTGGCCCCATTCCGAGATGCAGTGCGCCTCGTCGACGGCTACGAATGAGATCTTGAGACCGCGAAGGAACTCTGCTGTCTCGTCTTTGGTGAGTGACTCGGGCGCCACATAGAGCAGTTTGGTCTTTCCGCTCTTCAGGTCTTCCTTCACCTCAAGCAGCTCGGCTTTCGAGAGCGATGAATTCATCACATGGGCAATGCCCAACTCGGTGCCGAAATTGCGGATCATGTCGACTTGGTTCTTCATCAATGCAATAAGCGGGGAGACGACGATGGCCGTGCCCTTCGACAGTAATGCCGGTAGCTGGTAGCACAACGACTTGCCGCCACCTGTAGGCATCAGAACGAAGGTGTTGTTGCCGCCAAGGATGCTTTTGATGATCTCCTCTTGGTTTCCCTTGAATTGGTCGAAACCGAAAACATTCTTCAGTAGCTTGTGTATCGCCTGGTCATCTTTTTTTGCCATGGGTTCCTCCTTTTGGTATATTCCAAATTTTTGTGTTATTTTGCAATCTCTTTCAAAAAACTGCGTTTTCAGAGCGGGGATGGTTTTCCTCTTTGACGCAAAGACAAAGTTATAGTTTTTAAATCATTCGGAGCAAGAAAAAAGCGAGAAAAAATGAAAAAAAATGACACAATAATAGAATTGGCTAATCAAATCATTGAAAATGAAGCTGATGCAATCATGGGATTGAAGCGTCAAATCAATGAGGATTTCCAAAAAACCGTGGAAATGATGCTCGAAAACAAAGGGAGTCTGGTTTTTTCAGGCATCGGGAAGAGTGCCATCATCGCCCAGAAGATTGTGGCGACGATGAATTCGACGGGTTCCTCGGCTGTTTTCATGCATGCTGCCGACGCCATCCACGGCGATTTGGGCATCATCCGCGAAGGTGATATTGTGGTCATTTTGTCAAAAAGCGGCGAGACACCTGAAATCAAGATGCTGGTGCCGCTCATCAAGCTGAGGGGCAACAAGATTGTGGCCATGGTCGGCAACCCACAGTCGTATCTGGCTCAGCAGTCCGATTTTGTCCTGGATGTGAGCGTCAACGATGAGGCCATCCCCGACAGCCTTGCTCCGACCAGCAGCACCACGGCGCAACTGGTGATGGGTGATGTGCTCGCATTAATATTAATGAAGTGTAGAGGTTTTTCCACTGATGACTTCGCCAAGCTCCATCCCGGTGGCGCGTTGGGCAAACAGCTCTATCTCCGAGTGAAAGATTTATATGTCAAAAACGAACGCCCTGAAGTGGGTCCTGACGACAACCTCACCCGCGTCATCATCGAGATGACCCATAAACGCTTGGGTGCCACGGTGGTGTGCGACGGCGACAAGGTGTTGGGCATCATCACCGACGGTGACCTCCGCCGTATGCTCATGAATTGTCCCGACATCGAACACGTGAAAGCCTCTCAAATCATGACATCCAACCCAAAGACCATCGGGGAAGACGCCTTGGTGGTGGAAGCCTTGCATAAGATGCGCCACAACAGCATTACGCAACTGCCCGTGATTCGTGAAGGCAAATATTTGGGAATCATACATTTACATGATATTTTAAAGGAAGGGATTTTTTAATTGATAATTGATAATTGAAAATTGATAATTGAGAATTAGTGATGAAGTTGAGAACGGAACATTTGGTGAAGAAATACGGTCAGCGCACCGTGGTCAATGATGTTGACGTTGAGGTCGAACAAGGCGAGATTGTGGGTCTGTTGGGGCCCAACGGTGCTGGCAAGACCACCACGTTCTATATGGTCGTGGGGCTTATCAAGCCTTATTCCGGCAGGGTTTTCCTTGACGAGGAGGATATTTCTGATTTGCCCATGTACCGTCGTGCGCAAATCGGTATCGGATACCTGGCGCAGGAGGCCTCGGTGTTTCGGCAGATGAGCGTTGAGGACAACATCGCATCGGTCATGCAGTTCAAAAAAGGCCTGACAAAGCAACAACAAGCCGAGAAGCTGGAGGGTCTGCTCGATGAGTTCGGCCTGCAACATGTGCGTAAGAGCAAGGGCATACAGCTCTCGGGCGGTGAGAGAAGACGTACCGAGATTGCCCGCGCCTTGGCCGTTGACCCCAACTTCATCCTTTTGGACGAGCCTTTCGCCGGCGTTGACCCCATCGCTGTGGAGGACATCCAACGTATCATCTTCAAGCTGAAGCGAAAGAATATCGGTGTGCTCATCACCGACCACAACGTGCACGAGACACTGAGCATCACCGATCGTGCCTACCTGCTTTTCGATGGACATGTGCTGATGTCGGGCTCACCCGAGGAATTAGCTGCCGACGAGCATGTCCGCGATGTCTATCTCGGACATAACTTCATCTTGCATAAAAAGGAGATGTAAGGGAGATTTCCGCGTAGCGGGAATCTCCTTAGGAAACTACTCCATTTTCTCCGCGAAGAAGATCGAGAGCAGGATGTAGAGCACCATCACGATAGGCAAAGCCAACCATTTGAAAATCACGAAACTGATTATGGCAACGAGCAGGAAAATCCACCTGACTTCGTTGCCTTTCCATTTTGCCGACTTCATTTTGAATGAGAAGAAACGCAGGCGGCTTACCATCAGGAAAGAGAAGAACAAGGTGATGCCCAAACAGGCCCAATATCCCAAACTGCCGTCGGTGAGATGTCCTACTTGGCAGAGTGCCAAGGGCAAGGATGCCATGAAGATGGCCATGCCCGGTGCGGGAATGCCGCGGAATAGGGTTGTCTGGGTGTCGTCGATGTTGAATTTGGCCAATCGGATAGCGGAAAACACAGGTAACAGGAAGGCCAAACAGGGCAATACGCTGATGCCAAGCAAGGATACTTTTGGCAGGTCAATGGCATGAGCCATCAGCCAGTACATGATAAACCCTGGAGCCACACCGAACGAGACCACATCCGACAGGGAGTCCAAGTCGGCGCCGATGGGCGACTTTGCATGAAGCAGTCGTGCAGCGAAACCGTCCAGGAAGTCGAATAAGCCAGCCACGAAAACCATGATGGCCGCCTTGACGGGCATGCCTTGTGTGAGAAACAGGATGGAAAGACACCCCGACAAAAGGTTGCCACAGGTGATGGTGTTGGGAATATGTTGCTTGAGGCTCATGACGCTGCATTTTTATTGCCACAAAGGTAGCGTTTTTTTGAATTATAAATGCAGAATTATGGAAGACATTCTGCATTCCACATTCTGCATTTTTTATTATCTTTGCAAGTCGTTTTACATAAATCTATGCAACACCAGTTTTATTCTCTACAAAAAGTGGCCGAAGTCGTCAATGGGAAGCTGGAAGGCATCGCTTCCGAGCGAAAAGTCTGCGACCTGCTCATTGACAGCCGCCACTTGATGGATCCCGCTCAAACCTTGTTCTTTGCCTTGACGAGCAACCGGAATGACGGACATAAATACATTGAAGACCTTTATGAAAAAGGTGTCAGGGCCTTTGTGGTGAATCGTATACCCGACACGGAATGTGCCGGTGCGGTGTTCATCGTCGTCAACGATACGTTGAAGGCCTTACAAGCTTTGGCATCCTATCATCGGCAGCAGTTCGACATTCCCGTCATTGGGGTCACAGGCAGCAATGGCAAGACCATCGTCAAGGAATGGCTGTACCAGATGCTCAGTCCTGATTTTAACATCGTACGCAGTCCGAAGAGTTACAACTCGCAGGTGGGCGTGCCTTTGTCGGTGTGGCAGATGAACGACAACAACGAGTTGGGCATCTTCGAGGCAGGTGTCTCCGAACCTGATGAGATGATGGCCCTGCAGGACATTATCCGCCCGACTATCGGTGTGTTCACCAACATCGGTCAGGCCCACGACGAGAACTTTATCAGTCGCACACAAAAGGCGGGGGAGAAGCTCAATCTTTTTACCAAGGCCGAGCAACTGGTCTATTGCATGGATTATTCTGAGATTCAGCAGGTTGTCATCCGGTCAGGATTGTCGTCCAAGGTGAAATTGTTTACATGGAGCCGTAAGTTTGAGGAGGCCGACTTTTTCATAAAACAGGTGACCAAGAACGAAAAGACCTCCACGATTATCTGCAGGTATTTGGGTGAAGACTTGTCGTTTGTCATTCCTTTTGGCGACGATGCTTCCGTTGAGAATGCTATCCATTGCATCGTCGTGAGCCTGTTGTTGAAGTTATCGCCAGCCCATATCGCGGAGCGTCTTCTTGCGCTGACTTCGGTGGCCATGCGCTTGGAAATCAAGGCGGGTGTGAACAACTGTACCATCATCAACGACTATTACAACTCTGATGTCAACTCGCTCTCCATCGCTTTGGATGTGATGAAGCAGCAGCACCAGCATAAACGCAATGTGGTCATATTGTCCGACATTCTACAGAGTGGCCGCAGTGAGCTGGATTTGTACGCCGAGATTGCGCAACTGCTTAAAAACAAGAATGTTGATATGCTGATTGGTATTGGTGAATGCATCTCACGCCAATCCAACAAGTTCGAGATGGAAAGCTATTTCTATAAGAATGTGCCTGACTTTTTGGCTCAGTTTCCCTTCTCGAAGTTCAATAACCAGACCATCCTGCTGAAGGGCGCTCGTGCTTTCGAGTTCGAGCAGATCGGTATGGAGTTGCAGGAGAAGGCGCATGAGACTGTGCTTGAGATCAACTTCAACCATCTGGTCAACAACCTGAATCATTTCCGTTCCAAAATCAAGCCTGAGACCAAGCTCATGGTGATGGTGAAGGCCTTCGGCTACGGTAGCGGTAACTTGGAGGTCTCCAATATCTTGCAATTCCATAATGTGGATTATCTGACGGTTGCTTTTGCCGATGAAGGTGTGGAGCTGCGCCGTGCGGGCATCAACCTGCCCATCATGGTGATGAGTCCCGAGGTGAACAGCTATGACAATATCATCAAATATCACCTTGAGCCAGAGGTGTTTAGTTTCCGCAATCTGTCGTTTATCGAGAAAGCGATTGAAAACATAGCCTTACCCGAGGCGCATCCCCTCAATGTGCACATCAAATTGGACACGGGCATGCACCGTTTGGGCTTCTCCAACGAAGAGTTACCTGAGCTGATAAGTCGTATTAAAGCCAATCCGATGCTTCACGTGAAGAGTGTGTTCTCGCACCTTGCCACAGCCGACAACCCCGCCGAGGACGAGTTCACCTTGAGCCAGATTCATAACTTTGAGGAAGGCAGTCGGATGATTGTGGAGGCTTTCCCGCACGCGTTGCGTCATATCCTTAACACGGCCGGCATCTCGCGTTTCCCAAAGTACCAGTTCGACATGGTGCGCTTGGGCATTGGTTTGTACGGTGTACCCACCTGCGAGGCCGACAAGGGCGTTTTGGAGGCTGTGGTATCGTTGAAGACCACCATCAACCAAATCAAGCACATCCCGGCGGGTGACAGCATCGGCTACAATCGCCATGGCCGCGCCGAACACGACATGCGCATCGGCATCGTGCCTATCGGCTATGCCGACGGCCTCTCGCGCCTGTTAGGCAACGGCAACGGCATCTTCTACGTGCATGACAAACCCGTGAAGATTGTAGGCGACATCTGTATGGACATGTGCATGCTGGATTTGACCGACGTGGAGGCTGCCGAAGGCGATACGGTCGTCATCTTCGATGGCGAGCATGATATCAATGCTATTGCCAAGGCTTGCCAAACCATCCCCTATGAAATAATGACACGCGTCTCACAGAGGGTGAAACGCGTGTATTATCAGGAATAAAAAAGAGGGCAGCTGGCTGCCCTCTTTTTTATCTACCCATTCAAAGCCTCGGCGCCACCGACGATGTCGATCAGTTCGTTGGTGATGACGTTCTGACGGGCTTTGTTGTATTGGATCTTTAGTTCTTGCGACAGCTGGTCGGCGTTGTCGCTGGCGATGTGCATGGCCGTCATGCGCGCACCATGTTCGGCGGTCAAGGCGTCCAGCATGATGGAGTAAAAATTAGTACGCACTACCTTGGGGATCAGCTCGTTGACAAAAGTCTCCTTGTCGGGTTCCACGATGTAGTCGAAGCTTGGACCTTCGTTCGAAGCCACGGCCTTCAGAGGGAGTACCACCTCTCTGGTGGGCACCTGAACACCTGCGTTCTTGAAGTGGTTGAACACCAATTCCACACGGTCGACTTTATGGCTGAGGAAGAGCTCCACCATCATGTCGCTGACATCCATGGCCAAGTCATACGACATGTTCTCCGCCAAAGGCTCGTAGGTCTTCTCCACCTTGATGCCGAACTTCTTGGCATAGTCGTTGATTTTCTTGCCAAAAAGGAAGACGGCGACGTTCTCCGCGCCTAGGCTTTCCACGTATTCGTCATACACTTGCTTGAAGAGCTTACATACGCTGGAGTTGTAGACGCCACACAACCCGCTGCTCGACGAGAAGGCCATCAGAGCGACCTTCTTCACTTCACGCTTTTCGGCCAACGGGATGCTGACTTCGCCCTCAAGGGAGCCGAGATAGTTGGCCAACGCCTCGCTCAGTTTGTTCTTGTAAGGCAAGAACCGCGTCGTGATACCCTCGGTCTTCTTCAGCTTGGCCGCCGACACCATCTTCATCGCGCTCGTGATTTTCTGTGTCGAGGCGACGGAGGCGATGCGGGCTCGGATTTCTTTTAGTGATGCCATTTATTTTGCTTTTGGCTGCTGGCTTTTGGCCTTTGGCTTTTGTTGGCTGTTAGCTTTTAGCTGTTAGCCATTAGCTTAGATGGTACTAGGCTAACAGCTAATGGCTAATAGCTAACGGCCAATTGCCAGAGGCCAGTAGCCAGAAGCAATTATACGAAGTGTTCGCTCAAATTCAAAGCTTCCTCTTTCAGCACTGCCTTGATGTCGTCGTCAATCTTGCCGGCGTGCAGTTGTTCCATCACGTCCTTGTGCTTGACTTCCATGATGTCGAGGAACTGTTTCTCAAACTCTAAGACTTTGTTTTCGGGCACTTTGCTCAGCAGGCCGTTGGTGCCGCAGAAGATGATGGCTACCTGTTTCTCGACGGGCATGGGCGTGTATTGTGGCTGTTTCAGTAGCTCCACATTCTTGCGGCCTTTATCCAAGATGGCCAAAGTGGCGGCATCGAGTTCGGCGCCGAACTTCGAGAAGGCCTCCATCTCACGGAACTGGGCCTGATCGAGTTTCAAGGTACCAGCCACTTTTTTCATGGACTTGATTTGGGCGTTACCACCCACACGCGACACCGAAATGCCGACATTGATGGCCGGACGGATGCCTGCATTGAAGAGGCTGGTTTCCAGGAAGATCTGTCCGTCGGTGATGGAAATCACGTTGGTGGGGATGTAAGCCGACACATCGCCCGCTTGCGTCTCGATGATGGGAAGTGCGGTGATGCTACCGCCGCCTTTCACGATGTCCTTGATGCTGTCGGGCAGGTCGTTCATCTGGCGAGCCACATCGTCGTTCTTGATGATCTTGGCGGCACGCTCCAGCAGACGGCTGTGGAGGTAGAAGATGTCGCCAGGGTAGGCCTCACGTCCTGGGGGACGGCGCAGAATCAATGACACCTCACGGTAGGCCACGGCCTGCTTGGAGAGGCCGTCGTAGATGATGAGTG
>JAEEGJ010015854.1_pt1 | contig 17464 bp, 9 predicted proteins | sample 8958761 | NCBI WGS metagenome assembly JAEEGJ01 (sample SAMN16246546, study PRJNA631951) | gut metagenome | biome: gut microbiome; feature: rumen; material: RS-attached | host: Bos | place: Iran: Karaj | collected 2018-10 | reverse complement strand
GCTCTGTGCCTGCCTGCTCTTCATGCGCCGTATGGCTGAGACCACCGATGTCAAGGTCATCTCTCAGGAGATCAACCCCGAGGAGGAAGACAGCGACTTCCAGCTTGGCAACCTCGAACACCTCACCATCCCAGAGGGTGTGGAGGTCTATGAGATCAACGGTCCCTACTTCTTCGGAGCCGGAAACCGTTTCGAGGAGATTATGGGTGCCTTGCACCATCAGCGTCCCCGTGTCCGTATCATCCGTATGCGTAAGGTGCCTTTCGTCGATTCCACGGGCATCCACAACCTCACGAACCTCTGTCTCATGTCGCAGGCCGAGGGCATCCAGATTGTCCTTTCGGGCGTCAATGAGAAAGTGCAGGCTGTGCTCCACAAGGCCGGTTTCGACACGATGCTCGGCGAGGAGAACATCTGTTCCCATATCAACGAGGCTCTCGAACGCGCCCGCCAGATCACAGCGTGATAGCAGAATTAACACTATTCAGAACATGTACTAGTGCAATAGAGGATGTGCCTATTTTGACACGCCCTCTATTTTTTTAAGACACTAAATAGACATAACTGATATCAATGAGTTGAGACTGATTACACAGCCATTGATTGTTTGCTTTGTTCTGTTAATCCTCTGTCTGAATATTTATGCACTTTGAGCCGCAGCTAACCTTGTCGGGTGTTTAGACTAAGGAAACTGAGAGTTTGGGTTAAGGAAAGTCCCGGTTTAGTCTAAGGAAACTCCCAGTCGCAGACACTATGCATACATATTCAAAAATAGCATGTTTATTCATTTGCATTACACCTCCTTTTATATAGGGGAGTAGCCCAAACACCTCATCATCTCACTCTGACCTCTGAAACCCCAGTGTGAGCAGGCGTTTCAGAGGGTGAGATGTTTTCTGAACACCTCACTCAACACCTCACTTACCATCCACCGAAGTTCGTGAAGCCTACTACAAGGTGATGGTGAAGTGATGCATGAGATGTAAAGTAAGGTGTTTGACAAACACCTCACTCTTTCAATATGCTCAAAATCATGCAGTTATAAGCTAAAAGTGAGATGATGAGGTTATTACATGTCGTAGACCACCTGCATGAGGCGTTTGCCGAGTTCGTCGGCCTGCTCCATGGTCTGGGCCTCGCTATAGACGCGGATGATCGGCTCGGTGTTCGACTTGCGGAGGTGTACCCAGCGGTCGGGGAAGTCGATCTTCACGCCGTCGATATCGTTGACGGTGGCGCTGTTGTCGTTGGCGAACATCTGCTTCACTTTCACGAGGATGGCGTCGACATCGGTTCCCGGGGTGAGGTCGATGCGGTTCTTGGCAATCTGATAGTCGGGGAAGGTCTTGCGCAGCTCGCTGACGGTGCAGCCCTTCTGTGCGAGCGAAGAGAGGAACAGGGCGATGCCTACGAGGGCGTCGCGGCCGTAGTGGCTCTCGGGATAGATGACACCGCCGTTGCCTTCGCCGCCGATGACGGCGCCCACCTCTTTCATCTTTGTGGTGACATTGACCTCACCTACAGCGGCAGCGGTGTACTGGCCGCCGTGCTTCTCAGTGACGTCGCGCAGGGCGCGGGTGGAGGAGAGGTTGGAGACGGTGGCCAAGCCGTTGTTCAGACCACCCCGCCCTCCGGGCACCCCTCCTAACTCAGGAGGGGAAGATAATACATAGTCGGCGACGGAGACGAGGGTGTATTCCTCACCGAACATCGTGCCGTCTTCGCAGATGAAGGCGAGACGGTCCACGTCGGGATCGACGACGATACCGAGGTCGAAATTGCCGCTCTTCATACGGTCCATGATGCCGTGGAGGTTCTTCTCCAGTGGTTCTGGGTTATGGGCGAAGTCGCCTGTACACTCACCGTTGAGAATCTCGTAGTCGAGGCCGAGGGCCTGGAAGAACTCGGGGAGGATGATGCCACCCACGGAGTTGATGGTGTCGGCACAGACGCGGAACTTACGCTTGCGGATGGCCTCGACATCGACGAGCTTCAGCTGGAGCACGGAGTCGATATGACGGCGATTGTATGTATCGTCGATGGTGCAAGTGCCGAGCTGATCGACCTCAGCGTAATGGAAGTCTTCAGCCTCTGCGATGCGGAGCACTTCGGCACCGTCGGCAGCGGTGAGGAACTCACCCTCGCTGTTGAGTAGCTTCAGGGCGTTCCACTGGCGGGGGTTGTGCGAGGCGGTGATGATGATGCCACCGTCAGCCTGGGCCATGCGCACGGCGAGCTCGGTTGTCGGTGTGGTGGCGTAGCCGATGTCGATGACATCGTAGCCCATGCCCATAAGGGTGCCTACGACGACGTTGCGGACCATGAGACCGGAGATTCGGCCGTCACGACCAACGACGATCTTATGACCACCGATGAACTGTGCATAGGCGGTGGTGAACTTGACGATGTCTAATGGATTGAGTGTGTCGCCGGTCTGTCCGCCGATGGTACCGCGGATGCCGGAGATGGATTTAATCAAAGTCATATTGTAATTGTTTTAAATTTCGCGCTGGAACGTGATGGTGTAGAAATAGGGCGTCACGTTCGATGAAGCATAGACATGCCCCTGGGTGTGGGGGACGATGAGACGCACCTTTGCACACTCATCAGTCATCGTCTGCGGACGTCCCACCTTGATATAGGTGAGCGGCGTGAGCCAGCCGGCGGGGACTGAAGTACTGTAAGTGCTGGCCATGACGCCGCTGAGGAACGAGGCTGTGAATGTGCCCGATTTGCGGGAGACGGTCATACGGTCGGGAATCGAGGCGTAGTTGACGGTCAAATTCTGCGTCGTCGTCGTGTCGTTGAGGATGTCGTACTCCGAGTAGCGGCAGTCGAGGGTAAGTTCATCGCCGTCCTTGAAACCTTCGCCGCAACCTTGACGCATGATCTGCATATAGACACCGCTTTTGTCGAGCTTGACGAACTCGCGGCGACTGAGGTCAGTCTTGTAGCCGTTCTTTACGAACTCTTCTTCTGAGATGATGGTAAAGGAGCTGTCGGCGATGAATTTTGCGATGGCGTTACGCTCTTTCTCCTTCTTGTCACCATAGGTCTCATAGTCGTTGCAGCTGACGAACACAACGGCCAGGAGTATCAGTATGTAAGCTAATTTCTTCATATCGGGTGCAAAGTTACGAAAAAAGTGGAAAAGTGAAAAGGTGAAAAGGTGAAAAGTTGCTGCGCCTTGTCGTTTTTTAACTTTTTCACCTTTTCACCCTTTCACCTTTTCAGTTGTTCGGCATAGGCAATGATGGCTTCACGGACAACCTGGACGGCCTCGTCGATGGTCATGTCGAGGTGACCGCCAGAGGCGTTGAGATGGCCGCCGCCGTTAAAGAACTCTGCCGCCATCTTGTTACAGGGGAACTGATCGACGGAGCGCAACGAGACCCATATACGGTGCTTTTCGGAGTCCTCGCGTAATGAGATGGAGAGTTTCAGTCCGCGGATCTGCTGGGGGATGTTGACCAGTCCTTCGGCATCGCCCTTGATGAAGTGGAACCGCTTCTGCTCCTCACGGGTGATGGTGTAGTAGGCGGCATGGAACTCGGGCAGATAGACCAACTTCTCATACATGACGTATCCCATCAGGCGGATGCGGTCTTCAGAGTAGTTGTGGTAGACGTTGCGGTAGATACGGTCCTTGTCGATATGCTTAGTGAGCAGCTCGCCGATGATGAAGTAGATTTCCGGGCGAGAACTGTTGTAGAGGAATCCGCCCGTGTCAGTCATCATGCCGCAGTAGACGGGTACGGCGAAACGCTTGTCGAGACGATCGAAAGCACCCAACTGCCAGACGATGCGGAACACGAGCTCGCAAGTGCTGCAGGCCTCCGGCTGGGAGATGGTGAGCACAGCTGGTACGTCGGGATCGAGATGGTGGTCGATGAGCACCTTGGGGGCGGGGGAGGAGACGAGGGTTGCCTCCATATCCTGGACACGGCTGGGTGTGTTGAAGTCGAGGCAGAACACGAGGTCGGCGATCTTGAAGAGCATGTCACACTTCTCGGAATGCTTGTCGTAGCGCACAATCTTCTCCGTGTTAGGCAGCCATTGCAGGAAGTCGGGGTACTGGTCAGGCACAATGACGACGGCCTCTTTTTCGCGAGTGCGCAGATATTCCGCCCAGGCCAGACAAGAGCCGATGGCATCGCCATCAGGACTCTTGTGGCAGGTGATGAGTATTGTATCGGCAGAGGCAATCAGCTGGTCAAGCTGACTGAGCTGCGCTTCGTTCAGAATGTCGATATTCATTAAAAAAGCTTATTCGGGTACACACCCTCGTCGACGAGCTGCTGGATGCGAGCGACAGTGGAGTCGCGGTCGGCAGCGTAGGTGACTCCGAACCACTTTGATGTGGTGTCGAGTACCTCGACGGTAGCGGTGCCGTCGGTAATGAGTTTGTTGACCATCAGGGGAATAAAGAACTCGGCCTTGAGGTTCTCCATGTTCTTCGGGTCGCTGAGGAACTCACGGAAGTAGTCCTCAGAATACTCGAAGTAGTCGGGCGTGAAGCCCCACATATTCATAGAGACGGGGGTGTTGTCGTCGACGATGACCCACTTCCCCTGTTCGTCCTTATAACGGATGGGTTCGCTGGCAGCACCGGCGTTGGAGCCATCGGCAGCACAGCGCACAATCTCCGTCCGCTCGACAACGGTAGTCAGATGGCCTTTGTCGTTCTTCGAGCAGATGCCACGGGCGACGGTGCCGTTCTCGGAAAGGGTGTTGCCTACGCGGAATCCCACCATCGCATACTGGTTGCGGGCACCCTCGGGGAGATCGGCGAGATACTTGCCGATGACCATGAAGGCATCTCGGTTGTAAAAGTCGTCGCAGTTGATGACGCAGAACGGTTCCTTGATCACATCCTTACCCATCAGCACAGCGTGGTTCGTTCCCCAAGGCTTCTGACGGCCTTCGGGTACGGTGAAGCCCTCGGGCAGGGCGTCGAGTGCCTGGAAGCAGAGCTCGCACTGCACCTTACCTTCGTATTTCGCGAGGATCTGGGTGCGGAACTGCTCTTCGAAGTCCTTGCGGATAACCCATACGATCTTGCCGAATCCGGCCTGAATGGCATCGTAAATACTGTAGTCCATGATGGTCTCGCCGTTGGGGCCCAGACCGTCGAGCTGTTTCAGGCCACCGTAACGGCTGCCCATGCCTGCTGCAAGCAGAAATAATGTCGGTTTCATAATAATGCTTTTTTTGAGTTTTATTTGAATTTGCCTGCAAAGGTACTAATATTTTTTTAGACAGAAGAACATTTTTAGACATAATAACAATTAGAGACAGAGTAATTTTATAGACATAGTAACATATTAACATACTTTTTTTAGACATAATGATATAAGAACATATCTGCCCTTTCTTAAGCGCAGCCATTTGTTAATATGTTACTATGTCTTAAAAAACTTAATATGTTACTATGTCTTTAAAAAAGATACTATGTCTTAGAATGGGTAGCCGATGGCGAAGTGGATGGTGTTGGCTCTCCTGAAGCTGGGGATGTTGAAGTAGCCAGACTTCTCAGTCTCGTAGGGGAAGTGGAGGGCGAAACCCCAGTCGAGACGGACGACGAGGAAGCCGAGGTTGTAGCGCAGGCCGATACCTGTACCTAGAGCGATGTCGTTGAAGAATTCGGAGGGTTTGAACGACATCATATCAAAGAGGAATTCGTAATAATCATACTGTTCCTGTGCCGTTTCGCCGCCTGTATCGGAGTAGTCCTCGTAGTCATCCAGGCTGTGTTGTAAGCTGGATCTCAGGCACCACACGTTACCTGCATCGAGGAAGAGAGCTCCTTCAAGATTGCCGAAGAGGGGCGCACGGTATTCAAGGTTGGCTACAAATTTTATGTCACCGTTACGCCAGTAGTAGTCGAGCTGTCTGGTCTTGTTGAGGAACTCTGGCAGGCGACCCGGACCGAGCTCGCGCATGGAGAAGGCGCGGATGCTGTTGGCACCTCCCACGTAGAAAAGCTCAGTGGTGGGGGCGTCGTCACAGTTGCCGTAACTGTAGATGATGCCGGCATTGAGATGTCCCACGAGTTTCGAGGCCGGACCTAACGACCAGGTCTTGGTGAAGTCGGTCTCCACACGGACGAACTGGGCGTAGGGTGCCTTGAACCACGTCTTGTATTTCTCGTCGTAGCCCCTTCCTCGGGCGAGGTCGATGAGCGAGGTGATATTACCGCTCTCCTCAATGGTTGTCTCCCAGCGGATGGGGTTGCGCAGCTTGACGGGACTGGTGTAGGTATAGGTGTAGCGCATCGTAGGGATGAGATAGTCCTGCATGGAGACTTTGAGGTAGAGGTTCTTATTGACGGCGTCTTCGTACTTCTCTGAGGTACTGCTCTTGAACTGATACTTCACCGTCAGGGGCGAGAACTCGTGGCGGCTGGTGGCGGTGGGTTGCCAACGGTAGGTCCATTCGCCCGAGACAACGTGCATATTGTAATATTCGGGACGCCGTAAGAAGTCGGTAGAAGCCTTCGCATAGGTGATGGGAGCGGCAAAGGGACGGCGACGGGGAATACGCCGGCCGTTCTTGTCGCGGCGCACACGGTCGCTGTTATAGAACGGTGCGATGATGCGTGGGAACTCGACGGTGACATCGGCACCATACTGGTAGGTGTTGGAACTGGTCTCACCACCATGCTGCCACTCGTAGGACCCATGCAGGTTGATGTCGAGTTTCTCACCACCACGGAAGAGGTTGCGACGGGTGAAACCGATCTTCACTCCCGGACCATAGCGATGGCTGGTGCGCCCGATAGCATTGGCTTCGATGTAGAAGTCATAAGGCTTGTCGAACACGCAGTTCAGGTTGAGGTCGAGTGTATCTGTGCCGGCCCGGGGCGTAAACTGGAAGTCGGTGGAGGAGAAGACGCCTGTGGCATTTATCTTACTGGCCGACTCGAGGTAGTTGTCGTAGCTGAACTCCTGACGCGGACGCAGCCTGAGGTTCTTTAGGATGACGTTGGGACGGATCGGCGGATTCTTGCCGTTGAAACGGATGGTGAGGTGACGGCGCTTGACGCTGTCGGTGAGTTGTTCGCGCATACTCTTGCGGAGCTGTACGGAAATATTGCCAATATACCACTTCTGAAGTGCCTCTGGGGGTAGTCCGTTGGCCAGCTGGAAACGCAACTGTGCCTGTCCCGCCACTTGGAAGGTATCGGCGAGGTAGGAGGCGTAGTTGTTGTTGTAATAATAGTAGCCGTTGTTGCGGAAGAGGTTGGTGATACGGCTGCGCTCCCCGTCGAGGGCGGAGACGCTGAAGGCATCCTTCGGCTTGATGAGTGCCTCGCTGCGGGTGGAGTCGATGAGGGCTTTAAGGGAGTCGGGGAAGTTGACGTAGGCCACACTGTCGAGGGTGAAGAGAGTGTCGAGGCGGACGGTATAGCCGATCTTGCACTTCTTCGGGTTCTTCTGAGGCACCTTCTCGTAGGTGACTTCGCTGCGGAAGTAACCGTTGCTCTGGAGAACGGACTGGGCGACGGAGGCGCGCAGAGCCGGATTCACCTTACTCATCAGCACGGGGGCACGCCCAAAGGACTTTGTCATCCAACGGGCGAACTTGGAGTCTTTGTCGGCATATTTGTTGTAGACCCACAGTCGCCACGACCAGGGCGTGTGGTAATAACTGCTGCCGAAGATGGAACCGTTGGGGGCTGTGGCCAGGGTGGCCTCGACTTCTTCCTTGGTTTCGTCGAGGTGATCCTCGAAGGGATTGTCTTTAGGCTCATCGACGTAGGTGATGGACTTCAGACCCGTGAAGAGCTGGTCGTCTTCAGGGATGTTCTTGGTCATAGAACAGGAGACGAAGAAGAGTAAAAAAGTAAAAAGGTAAAAAGGTAAAAGGGCGTGCGCCTTCACCTTTAACAGAATGCTATGATAGTTTAATTTTTTCATTTTTTACCTTTTCACTTTTTTACTTTTTTACCTTTTTACTTTTTCACCTTTTCACCTTTATACTGTCAGCTTGTATGCTGTCGCGCTGCACCGTCGGCCGACGATCAGAAGATCCAGGCTCTAAGGGCGGGCGGTTGAAGGTCGGCTGTTGATCCTTTCTCCAGAACCTGAAGATGTCCCAGAAGTTGTCGAGCTTACGACGCCAGACGAAACCGATGCCGTATTCGCTGGTGTAGCCTTCTAGCCAGTCATAGACATTCTGCTTGTAGAACATCTTCAGGTTCTGCGTGCCGTTCTGGTTCAGGCGATACTCCATCGTCACGTTGTCGAAGAACGACTGCTTCTGTCCCATAGCGGCGTTGCTGCCTGAGGATACGACTCCACCGATCTCCACGCGGAGGCGGTTGTCAAAAAAACGCTTGGCGAACTTGAATGAGTAGTCGGTATGGCTGGCGCCTGTGGCATCGGTGCTGTTGTCGACGCCTACACTGAGGTCGATGGTCTTCAGGGCGGAACCCGCGATGTTGTTGATCTCACTCTGGAGGAAGGAACTGAGGGCATTGTTCATAGAGAAGCCGCCCGTGTTGCCGTCGGCGATGTACATACCTGTGGTGAGCATCGTGACGGCGATCTTACCACGCTCTTCGGCCGACATCGAAGCGAGGTCGGTATTGACGGCATAATCCTCCGGGGCCTCGATGATGAACTGCACCCCCATATCATTGAGCGTCTTGGTGATGATGACACCACAGTCGAACAGCACGCTGCGGCCGACACCAGTATCGTCGCCGACGGTGGCTTTGGTTCGCTCGGTGGCGGTGATGTTCAGTCGTGGGTTCATCGGGTCGCCAGTGAACTCTACATAACTGCCGTTCTTGATGTTGAAGGTCTTCAGCGGGATGACGGGCAGCGAGTATTTCATCTCACCGCTGGTGAGCGTGTAACGGCCAGTGAGGTTAAGTCCCTCATAGTCATACTTCATACGCAGGTCACCACCGCCTGTCAAGTCGGCATAGTTGGTCTGCTCGGGGTTGAGGTTACAGACGATGTGGGCGCCTTCCGACACACCGATGGTGAGGTTGACATTCATACCTGTGGGCTGGGGACGCGTGATGACGGTCTTGGTGGAGTCGGAGAAGTCTGTGAACTGCACCAGCTCATCGAGACGGTTGTCTGCCGAGAGGGGTGAGTCGAGTAGCATGTAGGTGAGGTCTGTGGATCCGAGTACGTCGAGACGCCCCCGCACGTTGAGCATGTCGAGCGGTCCTTGTATCCTTGCGCCGACATTGACGAAGGCCTTGCCCCAGGCAATGGACTTTTTCTCCTGCTTCGTGTTGACGAGTAAGAGGTTACGGGCCCTCACACGCAAATCCATCAGGATATGGTCGAGGTCGGAGAAGTCGATGCTGCCCATCATGTTCAGCGGCTCGTCGTTGTAGGCGTATATGCCGAAGTTCTCCAACATCAGCTTGCTGCCGATGATACGGATGGGGTCGTTGTCGAAGCGCATGCGGATGCCGTAGGGGATGCTGACGAGATGGGCATCTTCGACGAACATCTCACCGTTGATGTCCGGATGACGGGTGGTACCCCTGACGGTCACGCTGCCTTCTGCGTAGCCGTCGAGACCGAAGATCTGGTCGGGTGCAAAGCCGTTGACGAGCGAGAGTGGCATACGTGTCATGTCGAACGTGGCATCGATGATTCCTTCGCCCTTATTCTGATAGGTACCACTGAGCAGACCGAACTCCTCATCGTCGAGCAGCAGACGGGCCTCGATGGCGTGGGTGTCGTTTTCATTCTGCAGATAGACGAGCTCCGTGCTGAGATTGCCGATGGGAGCACCCTCATAGGTCATACTTGCCACAGCCATATCGGAGGCTACGGAGATGTGCTCGTTCCGGTCTTGCAGGATATGGTAGTCGCCGTCAAGCTTACCCGTGATACGAGGTAGATAAGGTATCACAGACGTCAGTTCTCCCAGGTCGATGCGATGGAGGCTGACGGTGAGGTCCTGCAACATGGTGGAGTCCTGATGCTCGGTGTAGATCTTCATACCAGTCTCATCGTCAGAGATGAGATCGACTTTCGCCTGGATCTTCTTACTGCTGGAGAGGAAGATGTAGTTGTCTTTGTTCAGGTTGAACTCCTTATATCCCAGCGTCGGACGGTCGGGCAGGAGCCTGAAGCGCAGACCGTTGTCCTCCATCTCGGCTGTGGCTCCGATGCGGACACCCATACGACCCTTCCCGTCGAAATAGCGCAAGCCCGCCAGTGCCCCGTGCTCATGGACGTGGCCGTCGAAAAGGGCGTTGAAGACGAACTGCGGATTCTTCTTGTTGTTGCAGATCTGTCCCTGATAGGTCAGCCGATCGCCTTTATGTATCAGGCTCAGGCGGACGGTGTCGATCTGGATGCTGTCGTAATTGAGCGAGAAGATGTGTCCCTGACCGTTGATGCCTGTCTCTGGCGAGGTGGTGAGGTCGAGCGTCAGCTCCTTGAAGTCGGTGCCTGTGGCGCGCAGGAAGTTGGCGACAGGATTGTTGCGCTTGCTCTCCAGATGGACTTTCATCACTGGCAGCAGGGCCTTGATGGCGGGCTGGTTGATGACCTTGTCCTCGAACTGTCCGGCGATGGAGTCGGAGAGGGTGGTGAACTGACTAAGCACCCGTTGGTATCCGCCCGTCGCGTCGAGCTTCAGGATGAAGTCGCCGCTCTGCATGCGGGCGTAGGTGGTGTCAGGATTGGTCTTCAACAGGATGCCGACATCGCCTGGAGTGTAGGTCTTCTGCCCATCTTTCACATAGACATCGTTCAGGCGCCCGCTGATGTAATGGGTGTCTTTCATGTCGGAACTAATCTTCAGACTGCCGTTGGTGCCGATGGTGAGGGGATTCTTCACCAGGCGCATCTGGTAGAGGTCGGCTTTGGTGAAGTCGCCGCTGATGGTGCCCTCGATCTTATGGGTGTCGAGCAAGAGTTCTGCACCGATGCAGCCGTCAAGAATCTGGTTGTTTCCGACGATGTCGAATTGTCCCCGTCCGTTGAACAGGGTGACTGAAGCCATCAGGTTGTCCAGATCCCAGCTGCCGTATTGCAGCCGCTCGATGCTGGCATCGGCATTGAGGCGGCTCTCGGGCGAGAAGAAGTCGGTGCCATAGCCTGAAGCCTTGATGTCGGCCGTCAGCATGTAGATAGAGTCCTTGGGCAGGAAATGGTGCAGGTTCAGGTTCCTGATGTCGATGTCTGTGTCATAGGAAATGCGGTCTGAAGCCAAAGAGCCTTTGGCATCGAGGGGAATCCTGACGTTACCGACCAGCTTGATGCTCCCGCCGGCCTCGTTCAGAGTGAGGTTGGTGGCATAGTTGGTGCCGTCGGCAGTAAGGTTGCCGTTGAGCGTGATGCCGTCGGGGATGCGGACGGTGTTGCTCATCTCTGGATCGATGAGGGCGGTCATGAAGTTCAGCTTCTTCGACGTTGCCTCTATCTGTAGGTCGGCTTTCATGCGGCTGAACTCCGTGACGTTGTCGATCGTTCCCTTGATGGTAGCGTGCAGGGCGGTGGCGAGGTCGATGTCGATGCCCGTCAGATCCAGATGTTTCATATTCCCGTCTGCGGAGCCTCTGATGATGAGCGGCTGGTTGGGGAAATGTTCTGTGAACTTCTGGGGCAGCTTGCCGGCCACCGTGAAGATGTCCTGCTTGCCTAATTGTGCGAAGAGGCGCACCTTGAAGATGCCTGGCGTCTGCTCGTCGAAGGCGTTGAAGTCCAAGTCTGTTTCGAGCATAATGTTCGAGTCGGGCGTCTTCAGCGTCATCAGGGGCATGCGGATGTGGTTGTAGGTGGAGTCAAGGTTGAGGCCACCCGTCAGTTCTGTGATTTTCAGGCCGCTCTTGTCTGTCAGCAACGTCTTCCGGATGAAGAGTGACGTGCCTGTGGGTGAGTAGCGGATGGAGTCGACGCCGAGTGTGACGTCGCTCAGGCCTATCGGTTCATAGTCCAGCCGACCGTCAGAGAGGTCAAGACTCCCCACCTTATATAATGGTCTGGAGAGATCGGCAGTGACCTGTCTGGCCACAGCCTTCCCTAATGCGAGGTTGAAGTCTACGGTGTCGTTGGGAAGATGCAGGGTGACATCGGTTCGGCTGATGCAGAGACTGTCGGCATCGATTACCCATTTCAAGGCCTCCGTGGTGTCTACGGCGGCGGTGTCTGTGAGATTGATGTCGAGTTGGGCGTCGGAGAGGCGGGCGCCGTTCACCAAGACGGTCTCCTTGCCGAGGTTGATGCCCTTCGACACGAGCCACAACTCCTGAAACTGTCCTTTGATTCGCAGGTCGCTGATGAAGCCGTTCGTGTTGATCTTCGCCTGACGGAATAAAAGTTCCTCGATGTCCACCTGTTTTCTCAAGAGGGGAAGCAGACGCACGTTGACCACCAGTTTCCTGACATCGGCGATAGTATCTGTCACATCTGCCACAGAGTCGTTTGGATGCAGCATGCGGAAGTCGTCGATGCCCAGGTCGAGCGGGAATTCCAGGTTCACGTGACCCACCGATATCTCCATCCCCGTCTTTTCAGAGGCGATGGAGACAACCTTCTGTACCACCCAGTTCTGTATGGGCGGCACGTAGAGTAGGGCGGCGAGTATGATGAACAGCAGAACGGGCGTGAGTACCGCTATCCCGATCCACTTGAGCCATTTCCTCATTCGTTTTCAGCGATAGACGTTGCAAAAGTACAACAAAAAAGTGAAAAGTGAAGAGTGAAGAGTGAAAAATTTGCTGCCGTCCTAGAAAAATTATTTTAAATAAGGTACGCAATGGCGTATTTCCACAGGGATGGTTTCCACTTCGAGGCAGTCGCGGCTCACTCTCAGGCGCACCATGCAGGCCTCGCTGTTCAGAGGCTTGTGCTGGTCGAAGATGAAGTTGCCCACGCTGTAGTAGATCTTGTGGCCGCCATAGTCCTCGACAGTCTGGAGGGTGTGGGTGTGGTGGCACACGAGCACGTCAGCACCCGCCAACACGAGCATGTGGGCATCGTGACGCTGACGGAGAACGGGCTGCAGCTTATGCTCCTGCCCCCAATGGAGCGAGACAATGATGACAGCTGTGGAGTCCTGCTGACGAAGATGGTACACTCGTGAGAGCAGCGAGTCCATCGGTTCCTGACTCACACAGGGCTTGTCCGTCAGATAAGCGTAGTTCTCAAGGGCGAGGCGCAAGGAGGGCACGAGCCACACCTTTCGGGGATGGTCGGCGAGCAAGACGGGCTCTGAGGCCTCTTGCATGTTTGCTCCGGCGCCGACGGGCACCATACTTGCTGCGATGATGTTCCGTCGGGTGTCCATCAGTCCCTCGCGCCCCTGATCGATGGAGTGGTTGTTGGCGAGGTTCAGATGGGTGATGCCGTGCTGGCGAAGGCTGTCGAGCCATTCGGGCTCGCTCCTGAAGATGAAACGCTTGAACACTGGCGACTTGATCTTCGTGGCCGGACACTCAAGATTTCCCACGACCACCTGGGCAGACTGAAACACGGAGTCGATGCCATCCGAGAACAGATGGCTGACTCCGTGTTGCTCAATCACTCGGCGCACTCCACGGTCGAGCAGGATGTCGCCCGTGAGGACGATGGTGAGAGAATCGGTGGTGCGGGGGTAGGGGGGCGCGGTGGCGCGAGAATAGTTTGAGGGCTGAGGGTAATCTCGTACCCCCGCACCCTCGTGCCCTCGTACCTCCGAAATACAGTACCCCAGCAGCAGACTAACAGCCAGTACTATAGAAGAACTCCTCATTCGCCTCGGGCAATTTGTTCAGCGGCACGAACAGCGGATTCATCCACTCGGGCACACCCTTGCGGGCGTTCTTCTTCAGCTGCTCCTGCCATTCCTCGTCCGTCAGGCGCTGCTCGTCGATGGACTGGATGAACTCACGATAGCTGAACACAGCGCCGCGCGTCAGCACCAGATAGCCGCCGATCTCGACCACCACGTAGATCTCATCGGCATCGCCAATGGCCTCGAAGAGGATTGACTTGTTTGGGTTATTGTCGGCGTTGGCGGTATAGACATCAGCCACGAGGGCCACCTTCTTGTCTGCGCCCTGCACGTCGCTCCAACCCATAAGGTATTGGTCTTCGCTGCGGATGAGGTCGAGCGAGATGTACTCGATGGTCGCACCTACGGCTTTGATCTGATCGTACTCCTCGTCGGTTGGCTCCTGGCCGGCCAGCTCCTTCTCGCTAATTCGCAGCAGGAACTGGGCTTCTTCGCGCATACGCTCTGTGGCGTCCTTCACTTTCTCTGGGAGCATATTCTCCTGCTTCAGCAGCTTCTCGGTGTTGTCGAGCAGCTCGATGGCCTTCTTCCAGAAGCCGACATTGGGCTCCACATAGCCTTTCACTACGGGATCGGGTATCTCTTCGCCACCGCCGCACTCAGCTCCTGCGGGCTGCTTGGCGTAGAGGATGGCGTCGTGCTTCAGTTCGGCCCACGAGGCGAGCACGGCGTTCAGGTCTTTCTTGTCCCACTCGGGTGTCAGCATGAAGTAGGGCATCTTGTCCTTGCCTTCCTTGTCGGTAAGCACCTTCAGGGCGTTCATCCATTGCGTGCAGGTGGTCTCCTGCCAGTCGATCTCACCCATGCGCTTCTTCATCGACTTCAGACTGTCGCCCAGCGCCTTCCAGTCGGTCTTCTCCTCCATCAGGATCTGCTCAGCGGCAGAGACACCCATTGCGGCGAAGAAGTCGAGGCCCTTGGGCACAGCGCGCTTGGTGGGATTGTTGGTGTAGTCGACCATGTTCAGCAGCACTTCGCCGTCGGGCTGGTAGCGCTGGGGCATCACGTTGATCTTGTTGTGGCTGGTCTTCTCAAACTTCGGACGGATGCGCGTCTGCTTGTCGCCGATTTCCTTGAGCGCGGCGGTGATCTTGGCGATGGCCTCGTCGCTGTGGATGAGGTGTTCCATCTGCATGCTGGTCTTCTCCACCTCGGCCAATACCTGCGGCAGACTGAGATTGTCTGACTGTCCCATCATGTAGGTGATGAGCTGGTTCAGGCGGTTGTAGTTCTTCTGGGCGGTCTTGTCGCTTTTCAGCGCACAGGCCTGCTGCACGGCGGCCCGCACCTCGTCTTTGTTGTCAAGGCCGAAGGGCACACTCTGGATCCACATCATGCCTCGGAAGTAGCGCTGCAGCTTCTCCGTGCGGGTATAGTGGCCACGGGGACGGAAGAGGCTGTAGGGGAACAGGATGTCATGATAGTCTTCCATGTAATCGCTGAGGTTGTTTTCGGAGGCCATCACATTTTTATACTCCTTCATATCGTTGCTGTCAGGCTCGGGGTCGGAGATCCACTCGCCGGTGAACAGCTTGTAGGCGACGTTGTAGAAGGTGGTGTTGTGCCTGGCCACCTTGTTGACTTGCTCGTCGAAGCCCGACCAGCGCTCCATGTTGTAGAGCAGTTCGTGCATGTTGCGGCAGAACTGGATCATCATCGGCAGCAGCTGATTCTCCTCTATCTCGCGCAGCGTGCAGTCGATGTAGAGGTGGTAGAGTTGCAGGAAGACGTCGGTGGTCACGAAGTTGGGGAACTGCGAGTAGTCGTTCTGCTCGTAGATGTTGAACAGCTGGTCGTGCGTGGCGGGCACGATGGCGAAGCCGTCCTTGGCCAGATGGGCGCAGAGCAGCGAGTCGAAGTCCTTCAGCTGCGTGGGGTTGGAGAGGTTCTGCATGTTCACGCGCAGGCCGGCCTCCGTGGCGAAGTTCTCCTTCAGCAGCTCGGCCTCGCGGGCTTTCATGCGGTCGATGAAGGATTTCTCTTCGTCAGAATATTTCACGGCCTCTGTCTCGATGGCGGCACGATAGTAGAAGTCGCGCCAGGGCTCGCCCTCCTTCATCTTCTCCGTGTCGAAGTGGTTGGTCTCTGAGAATTTCCACATCAGCGAGTCGTACCAGGTGGTCGTGGAAAAGATGCCTCTCAGGTAGGCGTCCTTGATGGGGAATCCCTTGCGGGCAGCGGGGGCTTGCGAGAGCAGGGTGATGTCGCTCAGCGGCAGACCCGTCACGTCCATGTCGAAGTCGATACTGTCAAGAAGATTCTCAACGTTGATGTGCGAAACGGGCACATTGACTGCGCTCTGTTTCTGGCTGCAGGCCGCGAAGATCATTGCGGCTAAGCAGGCGATAAGGAAAGATTTTGTCTTCATTGGCTTAAGTATTTAGTTGCTGTTTCTTTGTCTGTAAAGTATTGGAGAGCGGTATCCTTGTCCACACCTTTTATAATAAAGCGCTCGAACTTCATACCGAAGCCGCTCCACTTATAGTCTGATACCACATAAAGCGAGTCTATGGTCGATTCCAATGCTCTTATCCGACCTATACTGTCGCCCTCTACTGGTGCCACGAATCGGAAATCTTCCAGAATACCTCCCAGCTTCGATCCCAACCACATCGGTCGCACTAACTTCCTGCGGTGCATAGACGCAGTGGCGTGAGATGACTCCTGCGGCAGCTTCCCCTCCTGAGTAGGAGGGGTTAGGGGTGGTCTGATCCGCCCTTCTTGTCTTCTCACTCCCGCTTTTGCATCTATCTGTTTAAATATGAACAGCCTTTTTCCCATCGGATAGTACCTCGTCTTCTTAATAACTCCCACCATCGCATCCTCGCTGCCATCTCTATCTACATCCCCCGTCTGGAACTGATACACCGGATGCTCTATCCGCCACTCATCGCTCTTGCTTCCGCCCTTCACGCCGAGCCAATACAGGCTGTCGTTCTCCTTCCGCAGCTCAAATGCCTGACTTCTGCCTTTGATGGGGAAAAGGCATAGCGTCACGAGGCTGATGGTTAAAGTCCTGATCATTCCAAACTCTGATTTCGACTGCAAATTTAAGCAATTTTTCTGAATCGTGCATCTTTTTTCGCAGAAACTTCAAAAAATCTCACAACGGGGTCGGTCTTGCGTCCCTTTGGTAGCAAGCGGCAAAGCCGAGCGCCCCATTGTGAGATATCTGGTCACACCGCCGTCTTGTATTTGAGCTTGCGGAAGGAATTATCTGTCACAACTGTCACATACCCTCGCGAGCTCCACTGACGGGTCTGCTCACCGGCTCCCTTCAATGACAGACCGCATTGCTGGCGTACGCGCAACACATCGTCCATCGTGAACTCATCAGGCAGCATCATCAGCATGTTCTGAGGCCCGCGCTTGGTCTCGTAGCAGGTGTCATCTGTCTCGGCGGCAATCATCGCTCCAAAGAAGTTCATCTTGCACCAGAGGTCGTTCTGCAGCGACCAGCGCACAAACTCCTCGATGCTCTTCTCCCACTTGCAGCCGTTGGCCACGTAGAGTACACAGGCTTTCAGCCAGGCGATGACGCAGGCACGGTGAGACAGATCGTCGAACACGCGGCTCTGGGAGAGCACGGCCAGTTCCTGACACTCCTTCTGCAGCTTCTTGGCCAGCTTGGAGGCCTGCGGACAGTCGACGAGTCCTCGCGAAGCACAGAGATTGAGGATATACGGCTTGAGCTCTGTGTCGAACA
>JAEEGJ010015853.1_pt1 | contig 17464 bp, 12 predicted proteins | sample 8958761 | NCBI WGS metagenome assembly JAEEGJ01 (sample SAMN16246546, study PRJNA631951) | gut metagenome | biome: gut microbiome; feature: rumen; material: RS-attached | host: Bos | place: Iran: Karaj | collected 2018-10 | reverse complement strand
GCATGGGAAACCAGGGATTCCACGCTGTTCCAGAAGGGTTCTCCCCGGCCGATGGGAAGTCCTTCCACCGTGCATTCCACCACACCGCCCAGGGAATCACCTTCGGCCTGTGCGGCTTTCAGGGCCTCCGGCCAGGCCGATGCATCGGCCAGCCCGCCCACTTCCACCAGTTGGGCGTGGAACTTGGCGAAGTACAGCATTTTCTTGGCGATGACGCCCGCCGCCACTACGCCCAGCGTGATGCGGCCGCTGAAATGGCCGCCGCCGCGGGGGTCGTTGAAACCGCCGTATTTGAGGTTGGCGGTGAAGTCGGCGTGGCCGGGACGGGGATGCTCCCGGAAGCCCTCGTAGTCTTCGGAACGCGTGTTCTCGTTGCGGAAGAGAATGGTGAGCGGGGCGCCGGTGGTATGGCCTTCATACACGCCGGAGACTATCTGCGGGAAGTCGTCCTCCGTGCGGGGCGTGGTGCCCAGGGCGCCGGCCTTTCTACGGGCCAGGTCCTCTGCGAAGTCTTCTTCACTGAGCGGAATGCCGGGCAGTACGCCGTCTACGGTAACGCCGATACGCGGCCCGTGGGATTCGCCGAAAATACTGATCCTGAATTTGTTTCCAAATGTATTCATAGCTTGTCAAATAATTCGTTGAAACCGGGGAAGGACTTGGCTACGCAGGTGGTGTCGTCAATGACAACCGGGCTGTCGGCCCCCAGGGAGGCCACTTTCAGGGCCATCACCATCCGGTGGTCGGCGTGGGACGCGTAGTTACCGCCTTTCAGGAGATGACCGGTGGCCAGGCGCTGGCTCAAGCCCATGCCCGTAATGGTCATCTGGTCGTCGTCTATACTTACCGGCACGCCCATTTGTAACAGCATCTGTTCGATGGCCTGTGCGCGGTCCGTCTCTTTATGGCGCAGGCGCTGCACCCCCAGAATATGGCTTTCGCCGGGGCAGAAGGCCGCCAGGACCGCCACCATCGGGAACAGGTCCGGGCAGTTGTTGAGGTCTGCGTCGAAGGGGCTCAGAGGCGCCCGCTTGATGTGGATGCTTCCCGTGGGCTCGTCCAGCTGGGACATGCTGGCCCCGGCCTGCATCAGGATGTCCAGGATGGAAATATCGGCCTGCAGGCTGGTGGTGTCCAGGCCGGTGACCTCCACGTCGCCGAAGATGGCGCCTGCGGTGAGGAAAGGTGCGGCGCCGGACCAGTCGGCCTCGATGGAAAAATCGGCCGCCTGATACCGCTGGCCGCCTTTGATGTGGAAGTTGAGGCCGGTGCACAGGCTCCAGTCCTGCGTTTCCAAGAATTCGTCGTCGCCTTCCATCTCGCTGCCTATCCTTATGCCGAACTTCTTGAGCACGTCTACCGTGATAAAGAGGTAGGGGATGCTGCGGGGGTCGTGCACGTAGACGGTGGATTTGCCATCCATCAGCGGCAGCGCGGCCAAAAGGCCGGAAATGAGCTGGGAACCGCCCTTGCCGGAGACATCGGCCCGTCCGGGAATGAGGGGGCCGACGACCTTGAGCGGAAGGTAGCAGTCGGCCTTCCGTTCATCGCTAACACTATTGTTACTTTCTGGATAAAGCCTTACCCCGAAGGCGGCCATGATGTCGTGGGCATCGGAAAGAGGCCTGTTCAGCAGCGTTTTCTCTCCGGTTACCCTTACCGGATTTTGGGCGATAGCGGCCAAAACCGGAACAATCAGGCGGGTGAGGAAACCGGACTCTCCGGTGTGGAGTTCGGTCAGCTTCAGGCATCCCGGAGCCGCGCCTATTCCAGTTATAACAATGCTGTTTCCTTCCTGTGAAATCCGGGCTCCCAGGGCCTTGGCGGCCGATAAGGCGCTCTCGTTGTCCCCGCAGGGGGAGTAGCCGTCCAGGCGGGAAGTACCCTGTGCCAGCGCGGCGGCGATGATGGCCCGCTGGGCGAAACTCTTGGAAGAGGGCATGGGCAGGTTCTGGGCCTGTACAAAGCGGAAACCGCCGTACAGGGCCTGCCGCATCTCCTCCGTAGTCCACTGGCCGGGAGCCGTGGCTTCTTCCTCATTTAAACAGGCATAGGTGAAGGGCGCGCCCCGTTTCAGGGCTTCCTGCCGGGAAGGCCGGCCCGCTTCTCCCATACAGAAAGCCACCAGCGTGCCGGGTGCGGCCGCTTCATAGAGGCTTAAGATGATATCGTTGTCGGCCGGGGAAGTGGCCGTGGTGACAATTTTTACCACTTCGCCGCCAAACGTGCGGGCGCGCTCCAGGATGGAAAGGAGCACCTCCCTGGGCGGCGTACATTCATAATTATGGTAGGAACGGATGAGTACGGTGCCGTAGGAGCGGCAGGCTTCCCGGATGCGCCGGCCCACGGCGGCGGGGGCCTCCATCTCCAGGTCCACGTACTTGGCGCCGGCCTGGATGGCGTTTTCCAGGATTTCCGGGGCCTGGGGTTCCTCGGCCAGGCGGCAGGTGGCGATGAGCGGGACGTCGGATTCTCCGAAGAGCAGGTCCACATCCTCTTCCTCCAGGGCGCAGCGGTCCAGGCGGATTTCGGCCATCTCCAGTTGCTGCAGCAGGGCCTGGATCTGGGACAGTTCCTTATTCTGTATCGAAGTGCAAATCATAGGGATTTATTTCATGGAAGACTACCTCTCCGGGTTTGACGGGCAGCACAAACTTCACCTTTCCGCCGCCCAGGGCCTTCTTGTCCTTGCCCATGGCCTCTTTCAGGGTTGCCAGCGGGTAGGGACAGCGGGTGGGCAAGCCGGCGGCCTGGAAATCGGCCTCCAGCTGCTGTGCAAGACCTTTTTCGCCGATACCCAGGGCTTCCGACAGCCGCGCCGCCAGGATGATACCCATGGCCACGGCCTCCCCGTGGGAGATGTCGTCTCCGCGCAAGCGGGCCTCGTGCTCGATGGCATGCCCGAAGGTATGGCCCAGGTTCAGTTTGGCGCGTATGCCATGCTCCTCGGGGTCCTGTGCCACGATATCGGCCTTAATCTCCGCCGCCCTGGCAATCAGTTCCTGCGTAACGCCCTTGAGGGCTTGCCGATAAGCCCCGGCGTCTCCAAGCAGGAAGGTTTTCAGGAGTTCGGCCAGGCCGGAGAGGAATTCGCGGCGGGGGAGGGTGCGAAGGACATCGGCACAGAGGAAGGTGACCTCCGGCATGCGGAAGACGCCCAGCATATTCTTGTAGCCGTCCAGGTTCACGCCGGTTTTTCCGCCGATGGCCGCATCCACCTGCGAGAGCAGCGTGGTGGGCAGGTTGGCGTAGCGGATGCCACGCTTGTAGATGCCTGCAGCGAATCCGGTGATGTCGGTGGTGATGCCGCCGCCCACGGCCAGAACCAGGGCGCTGCGGGAAGCGCCGGCTTCCATGAGCCATCGGCAGATATCCTCTGCCGTGCTCAGGGTCTTGAGGGCCTCAGATGTGTAGATGGGATGCGTGGGCCAGGGAAGGTCCTTGACCACCCACTCTACATGCTGGTCAAACACCACAAACACTTCCGGTTCGCGGGCCAGACAGGCCACAACATCGGCCGGCTGTATCAATTCCTCCGTCATAGAATACAAAGATAAAGGATTTTTCCGTATTTTTGCGGAAAAGAAATTGGATATGCTAACAGTAATTGCCCTGGCGGTTTTGCCAGCCCTCATCTTGATTTATTACACGTATCAGCAGGATAAACTGCAGCGGGAACCCACCAAGAACCTGGTGAAGGCTTTCTTCTTCGGCTGCCTGTCCGTCTTTGCATCGCTGTTCATTTCCATTCCGTCCATGCGGGTAGGATTGTTTCCGGCGGAAATTCAGTCCATTGGAGATGCCTTCCGCACGGCGTTTTTCGGCGCCGCTATTCCGGAGGAATCGGCCAAGCTGTTCCTGTTGTGGCTGTTCCTGCGCAAGTGCAGGGACTTTGACGAGCGCATGGACGGTATTGTGTACGCTGTGTGCGTGGGAATGGGCTTCGCGGCCTTCGAGAACATCGAATACCTGTTTGCTGCCGGTTCCGCATGGGTGACTACCGGTATCGGCCGGTCCCTTACCGCCATTCCCGGCCATTTCGCCTTTGCCGTGATCATGGGCTATTACTATTCCCTCAACCACTTTGACAAGTACCGCGCTCCGGGCGCCGGCCTCAAGATGTGGCTGTATCCGGTGCTGGCCCACGGTATCTATGACACCATCGCCATGACGGCAGCAGTTACGCCGGAACTCAGCGGCGTCATCTCCCTGGTTATCCTCCTGGGCTGCTTCTGGGCCTTGAAGAAGGCGCAGAAACGCATGACCAAGCACCTGGTGGCCGATTCTTACGACATTCGGCGGGGAATAGACCAGCAATAGGGCGTTAACCCCTGGCCGCCTTGCGGTATTCCGTGGGGGAAAGCTTGAACTTTTCGCGGAACAGGGTGTTGAAGTGGCTTCGGGAAGCGAAGCCGCTCATTTCTCCAACCAAACCTACAGGATCGTTGCTGTCCCGCAGCAGGCCGGCGGCGTGGCGGATGCGCCAGTCGTCCAGGAACTCTCCCAGCGTGGCGCCATCGGCAAACTCGCGGATGGCGGCCGCTACGGCGTTGTAGTTGGTTCCCAGCATCTGCGCCACGGCATCCCGGTTGAGGTCGCTGTCGGTGTAAGGCTGCTGCTCCCGCATCAGCTGGCACAGCCGGCCATACAGTTGCTGGGATGCCGATTCTGGAGCCGACAGGGCCTTTTCCTGCTCCTTTTCCTGCTGCTGCAGCATCTGCTGCACGGTTTCGTAGAGCTGGCGGTTCTTCTCTTTCAGCCGCTGATGCGCCAGCCAGATGCGCCAGAGCGCCACACCCACGATGACCAGCAGAAGGACCAGTCCCGCAATGATGACCCAGTGCAGCCGGGCTTCGGCCTCCTGCTCCTTAATCTGCATTTCTTTTTCCTGCGTACGCATCTGCTGGGCCCACATCAGCGTCTCGCTGCGACGCTCGCGCTGCGTGAGGCTGTCGGTGAGCACGGTGTAGCGGGTGAGCTGCTCGTAGGCCTCGTGGCTTCGGCCCAACTTGTCCAGGCCGATGGAATAGGACTGCAGAAGGATGGCGTAGTCGGTGGAAACGGTATCCTCCCGCTCCCGGTAGTAAGGTTCCAGAACGGCGAAAAGCTCGTTGATGCGCCGGGCGTTCCCGGAAATGACATAGTAGTTGAAGATGTCGTGCTGATGCTCCGGCAATTGGCTGCACCTGGTTTTCTCAAAGGCCTGCGCACTGCGGGCGGCGGCGGCTTTGTCACCCAGCTGGTACTGGCAGTAGGCCAGGAGGCTGTAAACGTAGGCGCGCTGCTGGTCAATATAACCTGCCGGCGCGGTGGTATATTCCTTCTCTATGCGGTCTATCACCTGTTCGCGCTCCTGGGTGAGCGCCACGGCACGGGCATAATCTTCATTGTTGACGGCCATCCGCGTCACGCTGCCCAGATAATAGGAGAACATGGGAAGGGCTTTGATGTTCGTGCTTCCGCGGAACATTTCCAGGCTACGGTCCAGGTATTCGGTTCCGCTGCCCCGCTGTACCTTTTCCATGGTCTCTCCGGCGTCAAAATAGAACTGCGCTTCTTCGCCGTTCCAACCGTTTTCGTGGGAAATCCGGGCCCCGTCAAGGGCATAATGGATAGCGTTGTCATACGTCTTGGGGTCCCGTTGGTTGATGTCTACCAGCAGATGGTAGGTCTTTACCCGCTGCAGGCTGTCGGCCACCGGATCCTGGTTGTCCAGTACCGCCAGGCAATATTCTTCTGCCTTGGCAAGGTCTTCCTTTGAGCCGCCTGCCAGGTAAACCTGCGCGCGCATCCAGTTGGCATAGTTCACATCGGCCACGCCCCGCATCTGGGCGGTGTCCACCATGGTCAGGGCGTGTTCCGGCTCCTCCAGCAGGTAGTGGCGGATGCTTTCCCACTGGTAGCGGCTGTCATCGGCCGTATTCGGCGTCTGTTTGGGCTGGGCGCAGCAAAGGATGGCGGCTGCGGTAAGAAATACGAATAATGGCTTCATAATAGGCATTTTGCAATGGCAAAGATACGAAAAATAGTCATTTGTGCGCCAGGAGAACGAAGTTGTGCGCCGTGAGAACAATACTTTTCCGAACATGTTGTACCTTTGCAGCAGAAAGTTCGGAAAAAAGTGGAAACATTCTCCTTCATATTGGCGGTTGCCCTTTCAACGGTGGTAAGCCTGCTCATCATCGGCCTGGTGCTGGGCGTGCTGTATTACCACTGGCGCACGCGGGAACTGATGGGAGGAATTTCCGACTTCATTGACCGGAACTGGAAACTGGAACAGGAAATCAAACAATTGCTGAAAACCAATAATCCTAATAAATAGTAGTGTTATGAAAAAAACTATGATGACGCTCGCAGCCGTCCTTTGCTGCGCCCTGGCTTTTACCGCATGTCAGAAAGACAACACCCCTGGTGGAGACACCCCTTCCGGTAACGACCCCGACACCCAGATTGCCAAAGTGGTGGTGGAGTACAGTTTCCAGACCACGCATGCCATGCTGCAGTACTTTGACTTCAACCTGGAATATCTGGATGCCTCCAACGGTTCCAAGGTGAGCGAGAAGATTGTATCGGCCGATTTCAAGGTGGAGTATACAGACGTGAAACTCCCGCTGGAGATGGGCTACAACCTTACCACTACCCTCAAGGCCGGAAAGACCATTGATGATGTGAAGGCAGTGGAAAAGATGGATTATATCCTTCCTTCCCCTTCGGCCTGGATCTACTTTTATAATAAGGACGGCAAGCAGATTGGAGAGGGTGGATACCGCGTATCCGTCTCGGGCCCCATACCCGCGAGCGGGACAAAGGTTGCCCAGCGTTTTGAAGAAGGTCATTTCAGCAAGTCCTATTTACAGTCTGTGGATGCCAACGGTAACGGCACTCACGGTGAATGGAAATAACCCCTTAACCCATCAATACCATGAAAAAGATTTTTGCCATTGTGGCCGCTGTGATGGCCCTTCTGATCTCCTCCTGCCAGCCCCTTGAAATGGGCACCGTTATGTACCACGTCAAAATTGACGAAAGCTTCTTCGACAACATGGACATCCTTGCCTATGGCATTGACGAAGGCTTTGCCCAGGGCGGTCTCACCAAGCTGGAAGTAGGCGCCCACTACTGGAAGTTGGAAGGCGAGAAGAACGCCTGCAACAAGAAAGCTTCCGACGCTTTCCTCAATCGCTGCAAGGCCATCGACAACGACCGCTCCCTGCTCACTCTTCCCCTGGATCTCAAGGGTGTAAAGGTTACGCTCATCTACACCTACAGCGGTGACCATGAGCTCACTTCCTACACCTTCCAGAAGTAAAACTAATTTTGCTATTTCCGGATTTTGACCTATCTTTGCAATCCCTACCAGCCCGGATGGCGGAATTGGTAGACGCGCTGGACTCAAAATCCTGTGATAGCAATATCGTGCGGGTTCGATTCCCGCTCTGGGCACGAAAGAAATCCGCAACAGCTTACAAATGAAGGCGTTGCGGATTTCTCTTTTCTTTTTGCACGACATTTGCACAACAGATATGCCGGCTTCTTTAGAAAGAAACTAAAGCGCTTGTTGCTTTCTCCTCCAATTAAATAAAGGAAGGATAAAGGATATTATGGCCGCTCCCAACCAAAACCAACTAACATATGTAAAATCGTGAACTTGGACCCCCACGTCATTAAAATGGATATTGTTGTCTAATAAAAAGCCAGTCACAACGTTTTGAAGCCCGGCCGCCGCATATGATGCGATTCCAACTATTCCAAGAGCCGCCCCCGTTGCTTTTCTCGGGACCAAGTCAATCGCCATAAGTCCACCAAGAAAGGCTATTAAGACCCCGATAGCAATACCGAATAAAATCATAGCCAGCACATTAACCCACCTGGCTGGGCCTCCGAACAAAAATAATGCGAGTGCAAATGATTCTAGTATACCGGCAACAAATGCTGGGTATCTTCTATCTCCGTGAAATAAAACATCTGATAACCATCCTCCAAACACAGTACCAAGAATCCCAAATATTGGATTAATACCTATGATTGCAGCAGCACCTGCGAGATCATAACCTTTTGCTTCTTGAAGGAATATCGTTCCCCATTCGTTGATCGCATATCGGCTCATATACATAAAGGCACTGGAGAGTGCCAAAATCCACACTCCCGGATTCTTAATAACGGCTTTTTGCATTCGTTTAGTCTCTGCCCTTTGTGCAACTTTAATGTCCTTGCCGCTCTTTTGTAAATCAGAATGTTGCACGTCATATTCATTCTGCGTCTGTTCTCCGGACACGACCTCAATAGGAGGTAATCCCTCGCTTTCAGTGTGGTCATGCAACCAGAATAGAATCAGAACAATTCCAATGAGACCTACAAGCGCGGCACCAAAGAAGCCCCATCTCCAACCGAACGCCGCCACAATGCTACCAACGATGATAAAGGATAGCCCCTCGCCCAGATTATGAGAAGCAGAAAAAAAGCCATAATACGTTCCTCTTATCTTTAAAGGGAACCATCGTGACAAAGAAACAATAGCCGGTGGGGCTCCCATAGACTGCGCCCAACCATTGACGGCCCAGAATATAGCAAAACACACAAACAGGGCAGATGTGGGGAATGCACCGTTTAAGGCAGTCACACCTAATATCCCCATAATAAAATTCATGCAGACTGAAATGATTAACCCCGTAGCCATAAACCTTTTGATATTCGAGGCGTCTGCCAAAAAACCATTTACCAGTTTCCCGATTGCATATGTCCAATAAAGACAGGCTCCAATGATTCCAAGTTGGGTTGCAGTAAGCAACCCGGTATCAATGAGCGGCTGCTTCATGACGCCCATTGATAATCGGCAAACGTAATAAAGGGCATAGCCGAATGTCGCAGCAAGGAATGTTTGCATTCTCTTGCGCTTATATACCTTTTCTGTATGCTCCGCAGATACTCGGTCTTTACTTGGCGGACTTATTTTAAAAAAATCAAACATATGCTCTATTTTAGTGTATGCCTATTCTTACTCTTTAACCAATTGATCAATAACTCAGGGCGGTCTGTTTGAATCATTGAGACACCATTATCAAGATATTGTTGGTAAACATCTCCAGGATTTTTTGCAACAAATGCCGCGTCATCGTCATTACCATCGCCCCCACAAAGGGAAGCCCAAATAGTATTTACCCAAACTTTAGAACCTTGTTTGAGTATTTTTTCGCATGCAACTTCAAACGTTCCGTCATTTGACTGCCAACATACTTCATATGCAAGTGGAACAACACCCTGTTCCAAGTAAGAGTTCAATAGTTTAATCCCTGAAGGTTTCTGGATATCTACAATGGGCATATACATCATATTACGAGCATATTTCGCCTCATGAGCAGCCACGACCTCAATAGGTTTTTTCCCCTTAATGAGGATCTGATCTGTAACACCTAATTCTTCTGTAATAGCTAGCACCTGATCATAATATTCATATCCCTGGTCTACATTTACACAGATTCTATCTTTGCAACATAGCAGCGCCTGACGTAATGTTGGCATCTTGACAGTGTCTATAGCAACGCCATGTGCCCTCTTAAGAGATAGTTTTTGTATCTCTGCATATGTCAGGTCCTTGACTTTGGGGCTCTTCTCAGGTTCACTTTTGTATACCGTTGTGAAATTTGTGCACCTTAAAACATCATGATCATGTGATAATACAAGCACAGAGTCTTTTGTCATCTTCAAATCCAGTTCCATGATATCCGCACCGGAACGAATAATACTCTCAATAGCCGATATGGAATTCTCCGGAAAATTGCGCCAATCACCTCTATGACAAGCTACTACGACGTATTGTGAATTAGGATTGTGGATTGCGGCCACGATAGCCTCTGCTCTATTAGAATACTTATGCGAGGAATCAGAAGCACAAGCTGCGGTGAAAACCGCAGCCAGTAAAACAAATAATACTTTTTTCATTGGTTCCGTTTCTTTATTTAAGTTTCAATATACAAGCATGCTTCTTAGCACCAGGGGTAGGATAATCTCCTACAAAGCCTAAATACATTACTCCATTACGGATATGAAGTCCCTCTGGTTCAAAAGAACCATCTGATGATAGATTCAGAGATATCAGTTTCTGTTTGTCCATACTGACGCCAAGTTTAACTTGCTTTTGGAGAATATTTCCATCAAAATCCAGAACCGACACAAGAGCTGCATCGTCATTCTTTCCGCCCGACTCAACATAGATTTTATCATCATAAACACACAGTCCCTGAACGGCGCCAGAGTTAGTTGTCCCTGTCACATTTCCCACTCTATCCCAAGCGAATTTGGCGAGAGGTTTTATCTGACTCAAATTATGGACCTTAACCTCTGCTCCTTTATTGTGGGATGATCTTGTTATCTTCTTGGTAATAGTCGGCGCTTGTTTGATTTCAGAAAGAGTATAAACATAAAAGTAATCTTTGTTATTCTCAAAAGTCCAACAAACCATAACATCATGTTCAGTGTCAACTTCAACGAAACGGCATCCGTTATCGTTTAGATAATAGCATTCATCCGCGTCTTCGGCAAATTGAGTTTCTCCTGCAGTAAATTTATGCCGGCAAATGAGGCGTACAGCATTATCCGTTGCTTTTCCCCCAGAATAACCGCCGTTACTCAGGTGCTCACCAAGTGTTCCACTGGTCCAAAAATAAACTTCTTCCCCATCATTTTCTATGCTAAAACCATCTCCGTGACCTCCAGATGGTAAGGCCATATCTTTACCCATGGGAACTCCATCTTTGTTGTAAGCCCTCACAAACATGGAAGAGTTCTCTTCCCAAGACATGTAAAAAACACCCCGCCTGTCAACATCCATGCCTTGCATAGTTATTCCCGTCAAGCCAAGAGGAAGCGCAACCATGTCTGCGGTTAGAGGTTGTGCCAAATCTTGAAAAAAACGAGTTTCACTGTTCTCTTTCTTCACCGTTGTCTTTAAAGGGCCTGAAACGGAAATGTTTCTTGCACTTAGCGTCAATTGAACTGTACCTTCAGAAACCCCTTTAACTTTGCCCCCGGAAATAATCTCTGCTATAGAATTATCAGATGATGTGATCATTACATCATTTGGATTAGAGACAAAATCGTATTCTGTTTTCGTATATACCCCTCGGTCCCATTTCTCATACAAGATAGGGACAACTAGGGTTTCATTAACAAAAACAGTAAGCTCGCTCTGCGAGAATGAAAGACAGTCCTGTTTTTCTTCTTCATCGTTCCGCTGCCCATTGCACCCTATTAAAAGAAACAGAATTGCCATTATTTGCATATAATAACAAGGCCTCATAATGGATAAGTAAATCATGCGATGGCAAGTGGAAATGTCAACTTGCCATCGCATGAAAATAATAGTCTATTTTGCGAATACAATATTGGATAGTTTTTCCTTATTTGCTTCCGATATATTACCAATATAATTCATGAATGTACTCTCTGATAGGCTATACATTTCATGAGAGCCATCTTCCTTATAGAGGCCGATTTGGCCGCTGACAGTAAAATCGGAAACAGAGGTAAATTTACTGAAGTTGGCTGCAATCAAACCTAGATAGGATGCATTTGCTCCAATAATGGTACCACTGTTCCGCCCACCCTTGATAACAACAGTGTTGTCATTGAGCAGTGCCGCAATAGCTCCAGTTGTAGTTTGTGCTCCAGTTGTTGTCAAATTGCCGTTATTAATGCTCTCAATAATTGAGCAATTGACGCCGAGAACAGATACAATATTCCCAATTCGTCCATTGGGGATAGCATTTACTTGGTTTGCATTATTAATACATCCTTTAACGACTGTTCCAGCATTAGCTGTAGCAACAATTCCAGAACAACGCCCCAAAGAAACGTCCAGATTCCCGCTTACAGTACAGTTCTCAATCGTCACGCGCGAGTCATCTTTCGGATTCGTGGTAAAGCCAACAACGCCACCATATTGTGCGGCGGTAGCGCCGCTTGCAAGATTGCTTCCTCCAACAGCTGTTACACCGCAGTTAATATCACAGTCCTTAATATCTGTGTTCGCAGCCACCCCGTCATTGGCGATGCTGAAAGCATAGCCAGCCAGACCGCCCAACGAAAAACGTTGTGTCGTTGACGTGCCTGTTGAACTAATTGTTCCTTCAATCTTGACGTTTTCGATCGTTGAACTAATAACGGTACCGGCTAAGATGCCTGCATCTGCGGTTCCATTGGCAGAAACTACAAGTTTTCCAATGATTGTCAGGTTTTTAACCGTCGCTTTGTCAAGAACCCCAAAGAATCCTAAAGTTGAAGGGGCTTCCATGGTTTCAGAAATCGTAAGATTGCTAATAACATGACCTCCGCCATTAAACACTCCAGTGAACGCTGCCCCTGTGTAAGAGCAACTGTTATTACCATTATTTATCGTCTCCGGTTTACCGATAGGTGTCCAAGAATCAATGGAAGCAAGATTCAAATCCGTGAGTAATTCAACTTCTCCATCTGCATTCAACCAACGAGCATATGTTGAGCCCTCATTTACAGCGTCAATAAAAGCTCTAAATTCCTCTAAATCAGTGATTCCACCAATACTCGCATTAGGATCTACTGGAGCAGTATACCCCTGTTGGCTTATCGGTATTATCAAAGATGTTCCACCGCCGGAAAATTTGATTTCACCACTTCTAGGAGGGATGTCCGTCTTTTCATTTTTATAATTTGATGAGATGGTGAACGTAACGGTAGAACTACCGCTCCCAACACCAGTGATCGCATCAGGGACGGCCCAATTGGGAGCTTGTACAATCCAATATGGAGCATTCGTCGAAATGATCAGCTTCTCCATTCCAGGTTCTTGCGCCGGGACATCCGTTATCGCAACCCTGTCTGATGATATAGTGTATACAATATCCTTTTGCTTATTACATGATGACACAACCAGTGCCAAGATGGATAGGATTAATATATGAGTTTTCATACTTTCTTTGTTTTAGAGATTTACACCATCGCTCCATCCCGGATTCTGAGTAAGGATACCACCAGTAAGAGAGCGCTGATCTGCCGGAATGGGCCATAAATAATCTCGGTTTTCATCCCAAGAATAATCCTCTGATTCATGGTATTGCAAATAGCCGCTCGTTCCATTTGACAATGTCCATCCGCTATCAAGGCCAATAATATTTGTTATCGGGGCCGCAGATTCAGGAGCGGTTCCTTTATAGATACAGAAATCAACGACTCCGTCTTTATCGAGATCGTACTCTCCGAGCGACGGTATATAAATCCCATTGAAGCCATTGGTTGATTTTGGAACAAGCCATTTACCTTCTCTCCATCTTAAAAGATCCCATTGACGCAAGCCCTCGGCAAATAGCTCAACTGTTCTTTCGCGACGGATTTCTAAAATGGCCGCCAATTGATCTCCTTTTGCATTCGGATAGTATTCTTGCATTAATGGATCAACAATCGCAGGAACACTTGCCATCGCCGGCATCCCCACACGTGCACGGATAATGTCGATCGTTTTTGCGATATCATCATTGGTCAATGTGCCAAGTTCAGCTTTTGCCTCAGCATAGTTTAAGAGCACTTCGGCATAACGTAGAATAGGAAAGTCTGTTGTAGAAGTAGTTGCATTCTCATGATCTGCATTACTTATGAATTTGATAATACGATATCCACTGAGTGTCCTGTCGAACGAAAGTACTTCGTGAGCATTATCTCCATAAGCTATATAATTTGGTCCATGAAGCGTTTGTGCCATTCTGGGGTCTCTTCCTTGAAAAGACTCATAATAACCCATTGTTTCATAACCCGTCCTACTTTGGATGGGGGATCCATCTGACTGAAGATAATGATTAACAAAGCGAGCCGTTGCGCTATGACGTCCATTTTTCATATCAAACTGGATTCCATGGCGGACAAGTATGTCAACAGAATAACGGCGAGAAAGGATAGTCTCCTCTTGTTCCGCATCTTCCAGGATGAAATACTCTCTATATGACGCGTTTGTCGCTTTAGCCGAAAGCTTTAAGGTGTTTTTCGAGTACAGATTGCGTTTGCCGAGCATTTTTGATGCTGCCTCTGCTGCTTGCTCAAGGAACCACTTAGAAGAAATTGTTATTCCGTCGTAAGTTTCTTCGTCTACCGGAACAAACGCAGTCCCGGCATGATATTTACGGAAAGTTCCCTCAAAAAGCGCTGCACGGGATTTAAGCGCCAAAGCCGCATCCTTAGAAACATAATAGACGGCATTTGCCCCCCAAGTTTCGGGAAGAAGTTCATATGCCATATCAAGATCTTGACAAACCTTTAGCATGACATATCCCCTAGGATCACGAGCCTTATTTAAGGCATCTTTATCTGAGGAACCGATAACTTTGTCATAATACGGCACGTCTCCATATTTCTGCACCATATTGAAATAGAATAGAGCACGAAAAAAGTGGGCGACGCCTTGATATTTTTGACTGGCTGATTCGTCAGAACACTGATTATTCTCAAAAAAGTAGTTTATATCGCGGAGAGGTTTCCACGTTGATGTTGACCACGATTTTGAAGAAGGGGTCCTTGTGCCTTTCTGAACAGCATTTAAACTATTTGTATAATGGTCATCTGCGGCTAACTCTGCCAAGTCTTCTGCGGAGGGCAAGATATCATTATAGAACTTATTAGTCCAAAGTTCGCACTCGCCTGCTGTTTTGAAAAAAGAATCAGGGGAGAGGCTTGTCTCTGGAGACTTTGTAAGAAAGTCGCTACATGAAAATAATGTTATAACGGCGACGAACAATATAAATGAATTAATATACTTTTTCATTGTCTCGCAGGTTCTAGAATGTTATGTCAATACCAAATGAGAATGTCCTTGAGTAAGGATACAAGCAGTCATCAGCTGCAGTAGTTGTTGCAACTTCCGGGTCAATTGTCTTGCACGCCTTTGTCAGTGGTGAGATATAGAAAAGGTTTTCACCAGAAAAATAAATCCTTGCTTTTTCAATTACCTTAGACTTAATAGGAAGAGTATATCCAACGGTTAGATTCTTCAATCGTAGATATGCTGCATTTTGTAGCCAGTAATCTGATGTCACAAGATTCCCTGAAGAGGCAATTTTCCCTCGCTTTCTCGGGAAGATAACATTACTATTGTCTGCCCCATCTTCAGATGACCAGCACAGACTATTGAAATCTTTCGTGATAAAAGTAGGTCTTTGGAATGAATACGGTCCCCAGAAATAGATGCAATTACCTGAGGGCATCCAATCAATTTTACCTACACCTTGGAAGAAGAAACTGAAATCTATCCCATTCCAACTCAAATCTCCTTTCAAAGCATAGTTATAACGAGGAAGAGAATTACCGATGATTTCTCGGTCTCCCGGATCTTTCAAAGTATTTGCCCCAGCATTAATGGCATCATTATTATCAAGGTCTTTGTAAATAATATCACCAGCCATCAAATGGTTGTATGGTGCTTTACATGCATAAATACCTTTATTAACGACACTAGAGTTGTACTTTGCTTCATATGCGGCTGCGTCCTCGTCTGTTTTAAACAAGCCCTCAGTACGATATCCCCAAATATCGCCCAGACGCTCGCCCTTATAATGATCGCTCAGTTGGCCGTCCTCATTCTCAAAACGGGTGATATATGTCTGATAATCACCAAGCGTCGCTGTAATTCCATACGCCAAAGGTTTTCCTGCGAGGGTAACATTATCTCGCCAGCTGACGGCAAGTTCGTATCCATTTGTCCGAAGATCCGCGGCATTCTCTTTGGGTGCTGATTCTCCATATACAACAGGAAGAGTCATCGCCTTAGTCAGCATGTTCTTTGTGTCTCGAATAAAGTAATCCGCAGTTATCGAGAGACGCCCCTTAAAGAAGCCAAGATCGAGTCCCACATTCTTGGAAACAACCGTTTCCCATGTCAGACTGCTGGATACCGGAGAAGAAGCAGAGGCGTATCCTGCTTTGTTTGAACCATCAAAAGTGTAAGAGAGTTGACCCGTGTTGATTTTGTCCCAATAATAGTAATCACTTACCTGTTGATTTCCCAGTGTTCCAAAAGAAACACGGATTTTGGTGTTGTTTACTACATCACGAATACTATCCCAAAAAGGTTCTTGCGACAGTCGCCATCCTGCGGATGCTGACGGGAAAAAGCCCCATCTATGCCCAGCTGGGAAACGCGATGAGCCGTCATACCTGCCGGACACTTCCAATAGATACCGCCCGTCGTAATCATAATTAATACGACCAAAGAAACCTAACGTCCGATATGCAGAATTGCTTTCAGATGCTTTCGCTATTTCTCCATTTGCCATATTAATATAGGAAAGGGACTCGCTGAGGGAACCTTTTTGGTTTATCGTTAGAGAACTACTACGATAATTGTCAAAGTTTCCACCCAAAGTAGCGGCTACATTATGTTTGTTCGCGAAAGAATGATTATACTGGAAATAGGCATTAATGATGTGCCCATCAAGATAATACCTGTTTTCTTGATAAAAGTCATAGACTGAGCCGTTGGAAAAGAGACCACCTGTCAATCCATTTCCCTGATACATTCTCTTGTTTGCATTATCGTAGCTGTTGGCGGTAGGAACAGATCTGTTTCCAATTGTTTTGTCTCGCCTGCGATATGTATAATCGACAATAAACTTAAGGTCTTTATAAATATTAACAGTGAAACGATTGGTTAGAGTTAGGTAGTTGTTTACATTGGAGTTATGATTACGCCCATCCATGTAGACTCCTCCTCGACCCGAGAATAAAGGAGATGTTGCATCTGCCATATATCCAGGAACCATGTTAATTGTTCCGTCCGGATTGAAAGGCACAAGATTTGGGCCTACATTTTGAGTTAAGTTATACAATATTCCATTTGATGTATTGCCTGAAGATCCGTCTTGCTCCCAGAATCCGCCATACTGATAATCCGTTCTCTCAAAACTTACATTGTTTGAATATGTCAGCCACGATGTAAGTTTAGCATCAATCTTGGATCGGAAAGAATAACCATTATAGATATCTTGAGCAGTCCCGGCAAAAAGGCCTTTACGATACAAATATCGACCGGAGGCATAATAAGTTATTTTATCGTTTCCTCCTCGAACAGTAACATTATGCTCTGTTTCGGGGCGCGTTTTATTGAATAGATACTGATACCAGTCATAATTACCTAAATATACATACGTGTATTTCCCGGTTTCATCTGGCAATACCCAGGGGCGTGTAGGGTCTTCTGTTTTGTCGTTACGACGATCGTACATCATCTGAATCTGTGAGTCCGTATACTCCCATGCCCCGTGTCCCATGAGATAAGGCTCACCGGGATTTTTCCGTGGGAACAAACTGTAAGCAGTTGAACGATTTACGCATATATTCTGGTTAGTCTGAAGAGGAAGAACTTAAGATCAATAATACCTCTAAGTTGAGCCCTGAATGCCTTGATTTTGGTATTCAGGGCTTCTGCTGAAGCATTGGTTGAGCGGAAGAG
>JAEEGJ010015852.1_pt1 | contig 17467 bp, 18 predicted proteins | sample 8958761 | NCBI WGS metagenome assembly JAEEGJ01 (sample SAMN16246546, study PRJNA631951) | gut metagenome | biome: gut microbiome; feature: rumen; material: RS-attached | host: Bos | place: Iran: Karaj | collected 2018-10 | reverse complement strand
GTCTGGTGGTCGTCTGTTCTCCCGATACCCCTTCTTCCGAATGGATCGACCGCGAGGTTGCCGTTTTCATAGAGATGGGCAGAGCTGATCATATCTATCCTCTGCTGATCAGCGGCGATCCCGAGCAGTCTTTTCCGCCTTCTCTGAAACTGGTGCCGGACATCATGGACCGCGTCATGGACATCCGGGTCGAAAACGGAAGCGTAAAAAAAATGATGGCGAAAGAAGAGACCGAACTGCTGCGAGTGATCGCCGGAGTCGTCGGCTGCAAAGAGGCAGAGCTTCTTCGGGAGCACAAACTGCGTAAAGTCCGGCGAGCCGCGGCGCGCGCCGTCACAGCGGCGGCAGTCTTCGCCGGCGTAGCGGTTGTATCCCTCAGCCTGATGAAACTGGCGCAGAGCTACCGGGAAACCAAAAACCGGCAGGAAGCAGCTTCCATGCGCATCCTGAACGAGCTTACTTACGGTCTGCCCGACCATTTGACCAATGTTCCCGGCGCTTATGGGCGCATTGCGGGCATTTTGCAGCAGAACACCGCCGATATTGAGGAGGTTTTGGCCCTCTCCGCTGACAAAGAGAGCGCGGCGTTTGAGTCTGCGGCCAATTATGAAAAGCTCGCCAACGCGAGCACGGTTCTCGGCAGATATGAAGAAGCTCTTGATGCGCAGCATACTGCCATTGCGCGTTATCAGGACCTGACGGAGCATGGCGCTGCGGGGAGCATGGAGAAACTCGCTTCCGCTTACAATAATCTGGGTATTCTTTTCCGTGCGGCCGGGCGCTACGCGGAGGCAGCGTCAGCCTTTGATACGGCTATATCCCGACAGCAGCTCGCCGAAGAAAACCGACAGCAGCTCGCCTATTTCTATCTGAACGCCGGCACAAATGCAATGGATTCCGGTGATCTTGCGCATGCGGAAAAGGACCTCGGTGAGAGCATCGCGCTTCTGCCCGATCCCGACAGCAACGAGGAACTGGAAACCGCCGTGAAAGCCCATATGAATGTCGGCATGCTGCAGTACCAGGCGGGACGGTATTCCGACGCTGAGGAACAGCTGCGTACTTCCTGCGCTCTTTGCGAGCAGCTGCTGGAATCGGTCGATTCCCTGCAGAACAGGAAGCTATGCGTTCAGGCGTTGGGCGATCTTGCACTTGTCCTGAGTGATTCCGGGCAATATGATGAGGCGGATAGCGTTTACGCAGAAGCCATTGCGATGGCGGAGCAACTTGCGGAGGACGAGGAAAACACTGACAATCAGAGAGTTCTGGCGGATCTCTGCAACAACCAGGCACGCAGCTATAAGACTCGGGGCGATAATGCCGCCGCAAACAGCATCTATACTCGCGCGGCGGACATATACCGCACTCTCAGTGAGAAAACGGGCTCTGATCTGGACCGGGCTGCATATGCTCTCAAGCTGATCAATCTCGGAGAGAACATTTTCAAGCAGCAGGACTACACACGTTCGCGCGCCTGTTTTGAAGAAGGCCTGCAGGTCTATCAGTCAGCCGTTGAGGGTCTCGGCGATCATGACAAGGCGCAGTACCATGCCTGGCTCTCCTATTACCTGCTGATTTTCGAGAGAGATTACGCCGCCTCTCTCGATGAGGCGCTCACAGCCCATCAGCTGCAGCCGGACAGCGATCTTGTGAACATGATTCTGGCTTACGCCTGTCTCTATAACGGCTATTACGACGATGCCGATATACTGTTCCGCGCAGTCGCAGCCATTGGCCAGGGCGAGATCGATATGATGCAGCGGGATCTTGACTCGCAGGAGCAGGCAGGGCTGTATTCCGAACATACACCGGCTGTTCGGGAACTGCTGAGCAGCATGTCCTGACAAGGAAATTCCATGCTCTCCGTTTCCGCGGAGAGCATGTCCTCTGAATCTCTGTTTAGAACAAATTCCCTATTTATTGAAGTCTTATCATTTGCGTGAAGGAGCTCGAAACCATGTTGTCATTCAGTGCGGTGATCCTGTCGGCAGCGCTGCTGCTGGCAATGATCCTGAATCTGGCACTTAAGCCGTCCTTCTCAGCCCGACTTACCCATGGATGTATGCTTCTCGCGGTCATCGGCGGGCTGATCTGGTACGGGTCAGGCATATACGAGATAACGGGAGACCTGGCGATCGCGGTGGTCCGTACACCGGTCATGGTGCTGCGTTCCTTTATCGGTGTCAACGAACTGGCCACGATCGCTTCCACGCGTCTCGTGTCAACACGCGCAGGACTGTTCGGATTCTGGCTTGTGCATCTGATGGCTTTCTATTCCATGACAAGCGCAGTGCTTTCGACGCTCGGCGCCGAACTGCTGCGGCAGATTCGGTTTTTCCTCTCCCGGCAGGGCGATCTGACGCTGATCTTTGGCATCAATGAAGACAGCATCGCACTTGGCAGAGAGTGTTATGCTTCCGGCGACAGCGCAGTGGTCTTCGTGGCGGACAGCGTCTCCGCTGACGTTGTGAACGAACTGAATCTGGCTGGTATGTCGGTCCTCACCGGACCGGCTGTCTTTGCGGATGAAAAGAGCCTTCAGCGGCTCCACTTTCCGAAGCGGAAGCTCACCGTCTATGCTCTGGACAAGGTAGACGACAGAAACCTCTACTTCGCGCTCAGCCTTAAAGATGTTCTGGAAAAACAGCAGGTTCCGCCGGAAAATACCCGTGTAACTCTGCCCGGAGCAGAAGAGATCATCTGTCCCCTGCTCCAACTGTCCGAGGAGAATTACGGCTTCGGTTATGTGAACGTGTTCGACCGCAGCATGCTGGCAGCGCGAGCTCTTGTCCACACGCTCCCGCCCTGGGAACTCATCTCTTTCGGGCCTGACGGTCGTGCAGAAGAGGACTTTTCGTGCGTCATTGCAGGTTTCGGATCTCATGGGCAGGCAGTTCTGAAACAGCTCGTTATGAACGGCCAGTTTGCGGGCTCTCAGTTCCGTGCTGCAGTCTTCTCTCCGAATTTTGAGAAGGAAGCCGGCTATCTTCTGTCCGACTGTCCCGAGCTTCTGAAGCGGTATGAGATCAGCAGTTTTCAGGAGGATGCGCGAAGTATCGCGTTCTGTCGTTTTATCGAAGAGCACCTCTCCACACTCAAACTGATCGTGATCGCCACCGGCGACGAGGACCGCAACCGTGAGATCTCCGACGACCTGATGCTGTTTCTCAAGCGGCGCAACACGGAGAGTATCTGTGTCGTTCGCTGCGGCGACAATGGCGTATATTATCAGGAGCGCGTGGGCAGTCCCATTCAGACGACAAATATCTTTACACGCGCTTTTCTTTCGGCAGAGGATGCTGACCGCGGCGCGATCCTGCTCAACGCAAACTACGATACATCCGATCGCACCGACTGGGAAAAGTGGGTAAGCTGCGACAGTTTCAGCAAGATGTCCTCGCGCGCCTCGGCGGATTTTTCGCCTGCCTTCATCCGCGCTTCCGGCAGCACCCGTGAAGTGCTGCTTGCCGGAGCGTGGAAGCCTTCCGACGAAATGCTTCGCAATCTCGGCGAGACAGAACATCTGCGTTGGAACGCTTTCCACTTTGCAATGGGCTATCGGCCGATGAGCGAAAAAGAGTTTTCCGCCAATGCAGAACACTGGATCCGATGCCGTGAGGAAGGGGTCCCCTGCCGCGTCAACATCGTGAAAAACACCGCGGCACGCACCCATGCCTGCCTCATCAGCTGGGATAATCTTGACCGGCTCTCTGCCCGGGTAAGTGAGATCACCGAACGTACAGTCGATTATCGGCAGCTCGATATCAACAACGTGCTGATCCTGCCAAAGCTCCTGCAGGCTGAGGAAGAGAGGAGAACAGAAAAATGAAACGCCATGGAAAACTGATCTTCTGTGCGATCGCAGTCTACGTTCTTCTGCTCTTTCTGCTTGTGGCGGCAGAGTCGCACAGCGCCGACGCTACTATCCGCACTTTCTGGGATGCCATCTGGTTCTCCCTGATCACAATGACCACCGTAGGTTACGGCGATCTTTCACCGGTAACGCCGCTCGGACGCGTTCTCGGCCTGATCTTCGCCCTGTGCAGTATCGGCATCCTGGCTGCAGTGATCGGCATTGGTCTGCAAATCATCGGCAGCGAGTTTCTGCCGCGGCTTCGCCTCCGCTTCGGACGCAGTAAAAACTGGTTCTTTTTCAGTGAGGACGGCGCGGACGCTGCCGCACTGTCTGCCGCGCTGCGCTATGAAGACCGGGGCTGCCTGCTGATTTTCCCGGCGGGAGGCAGCAGGAGCGTCGGCGGGGAAAGAGTACTGCGGATGGACTGGACAGCAGAAGATGTCAGAAAGATACGAGGCGGCACGGAGGGCGTTTCGCTCTTCTTCATGGGGCCGGATCCCTGCAAGAACTACACCTAAGCACTTGCGGCCTGCGAGGCAGGACTCAGATGTTACTGCATGGCAGATATCCGACCGGAGCATCCGCCGAAGGAACTGCAGCTTTTCAGCCCCTGCGAGGCAATGAGCCGCAGTTACTGGAAAGATTACCCTCTAAAAAAAGGCGAGAATCTGATATTGCTGATCGGGTGCGGGGAGGCGGGCAACGCACTGCTCGAGCGCGCGCTGCTGACCAACGTATTTGAAAACGGCAGGCGTATCGAATACCATGTGTTTGACGACACGGCGCATTTTGCCACACTGCATCCGGAACTGGTGAAAGCTCTCAGCAGCGGGCGACCGGATGAGGACGTCCTTGTTTTTCATACGGAAAACTGGATAGAAGCACGTGATCTGATTCAAAGAGCCGATCGTATTCTGCTCTGCTATGACCGGGATGAGGACAACCTCAAGGCTTGTGAGACGCTCAGAAGCTGGTTCGTCAGTACTGCAGCGCTGCATGTGCATCTGGCGGAATGTATGAACGAGTTCTGCTGTTTCGGCAGCCGCGAGCAAATCATGCGGCCGGAGTTCATCATGAAAGATGATCTCAACCGCTGTGCCAGGCTTATGAATGATATTTATAATGAAGGATCCGCGCTGCCGCGCAGATGGGAAGAACTCAGTCCCTTCCTGCGCCAGTCAAACATCGCAGCGGCAGATCACCTCATTGTCAAAGCCCGGTACCTGCTCGGCAACGATACACTCTCTGACCTTAGCAAAGATACCTGTGCGCAGGCGATAGCCTGCTGGGATGCCCTTCCCGCTGAGAAGCGTGATGAGTTGCTGAAAATGGAACACCGGCGCTGGGTGCGTTTCCATCAGTTCTATAATTGGAGCTATGCACCGGTGCGGGAAAACGGACAGCGCCGTCACCCGATGCTGCTCCCCTACGAGGAGCTGAGTGCAGAGGAGAAGGCAAAAGATGCCTACGCCTGGGAAATGCTGGGCAGGCTCTCGGAGCGGCAGTAATGAAGGCCTGCAAGAGACGCAACGCATAATACACATTTGATAAACGGAAGCAGACAGACGTTATGGATAATCACGATTCTGAAATGACCCGGCAGGAACCTGCCGTGACTGAACCCATACCGCAGAACACCAGAAGTATGCCCCTTCTCTCACTGCTTCTCGGACTCGTTCTGATCCTTGTTCTTCTTGCAGTCAGTATCGTAAATACAATGACCGTGAAACGCATGGCGGACCGGTTGGAGCAGTTGGAGAACAGGCTGGCTCAGCTGGAGACCCGGCTGGCTGAGATGCAGGAGGTACAGCAGGATATTGATGGGATGACAGAAGCAGCGGATTTGGAGAATACATCTGCTTCTGCTGAAGAGAAGAGCATTATGCGCTCCATTGCCCATCGCGGTTTTTCCGTTGAAGCGCCGGAAAACACGCTCCCCTCTTTTCTGCTGGCATGGCAGCATGGCTTTCATTATGTGGAAGCCGACATCCAGTTTACTGCCGATGGCTGTCCGGTCCTCCTGCACGATATGTGGATCGACCGCACCAGCAACGGAAGCGGTCGGATCGACTGGATGACGCTGGAGCAGGTACGAGGTTATGACTTCGGTTCATGGATGTCGGAAGAGTATGCGGGCACGAAGATCCCCACCTTCGAAGAGTTTCTCAGGCTCTGCCAAAACCTGCAGCTTCATCCCTACATAGAGTTGAAAGTGGAAACTGTTACTCCTGAACGTGTGCCGACTCTGGTTGAAACAGTGAAGGATCTTGACATGGAGGATAAGGTAAGCTGGATCTCCTTCTCACCTGCGCTTCTCGACGCTGTGCGGAGCTGTGATGAGAACGCGCGCCTTGGTTACCTGGTGGGAACCGTAGGCTATAACGAGATTACTGAGGCGATGCTGTTATTTACTGAGACGAACAGCGTTTTTATCGATTCCTCGGCTTATTCCGAACAGGAATGCCGTCTGTGCGAGGAAAACGGTCTTCCGCTCGAGGTCTGGACGATCGACAGTGCGGATGCGATTCTCGCACTCGACCCCTATATCAGCGGTGTTACCAGCAACTGCCTTATTGCAGAGAATATCCTTGCGAAAGCCGTCGGCTGATCTTTCTCATCGTTACATTTGCAAAAAGCCACTCGACTGCCGTCGAGTGGTTTTGCTTTTTAAACAATAATAAAAAGGAGCTCTGCATGAACAGAGCTCCCTGAGAATTGATTATTCCTTTAATCCAGTGCAGCCAGACCCGCTTCCGCAACAGATGTATCTTCTGCAACGCTGCCGCCGGAAACGCCGATGCCGCCGATCTGAACCCCATCCTCATTATAGATGGGAATTCCGCCGCCGAACTCAACGATGCGTCCCGCATGCTGAACGGCAATGCCCTGGAGTTCCGCACCTTCAATGGCGAGATCCTTCACCGATGCGCTCGGCATCTTCAATGCCACTGCAGTGAACGCTTTGTTCGGAGAGATCTCCAGACTCGCCAGCAGAGAATTCTCCATTCTGTGGAGAAGCACCAGATTGCCCCCCATGTCGCAAACACTGATAACCATAGGAACATTGATCTCAACCGCCTTCTCCGGTGCAGCCTGGACCATGATCATTGCCTTGTCAAGGAGTTCGCCGCCGGATGCGGTCAGTTCGGGATCCTCACCTTTTTCGTAGGCCTCCAGGCCTGCTTTTGCCACAGATGTGTCTTCCGCAACGCTGCCGCCGGAAACGCCGATGCCGCCGATCTGAACGCCGTCGGGATTCACGATCGGGAAGCCGCCGCCGAATTCAACGATCTTGCCGGCATGCTGTACAGCGATACTCTGAAGTTCGGCTCCTTCTACCGCAAGACCTTTCACATCTTCGCTGGGCATTTTCAGTGCAACCGCTGTGTATGCCTTATTCTGGGAGATTTCCATGCTCGCAAGCAACGAGCCTTCCATGCGATGGAACAGGACAACATTCCCGTCCATATCCATTACTGTGATCACCATCGGAACCTTGATTTCCTCGGCTTTGTTCATGGCTGCTTTTACCATGACCTGTGCGATGTCCAGAAGCTCACCATTTGCCGTCGTCGGCTCTTCTGCAAAAGCCATGCCGCAGACGGTCATAAGCATCAGACATACAAGAACCATTGCCAACAGTTTTTTCATGTTTTTACCTCCTTTTATAATTCCAGTAATAAGGCTGATTTAAGAATATCACCTGATTTGAAGATAAGTCAACATTGATATATATGTAACGACAATTTCGTTAATTTTGTATAAATCAGCTTTCGGTTTTTGAACAACTTGACAGCATCCTCCGCTTTGCAGATCGTATATTCCCAAAAGGAAAAACACTGTAATGGGAACCTTCCAGCGTGGTGTTTTTTAGGCTATGTCTGAAATCTATTTCCGGTGGTAGTTCCAGCAAAGCCGTACAAGAGCCTCTCGGCTTTTCTTCACGTCTTGAAAGCACTCCTGTTTTCATGATATAATTCTCGCATAATTGTTCTGCGGCAAAAAATGAAAATCCGAAGATAAGGAGCTGCATAATGAAAACGATCTATCTTGCAGGCGGATGTTTCTGGGGGATGCAGAAGTTTCTGGATCAGTTTGACGGTGTTATAGAGACAGAAGTCGGCTATGCCAACGGCCCGGAACCCGCTCCGAGTTATCAGGATGTCTGCCGGAGCAGCGGACACGCTGAGACCGTGCGGATCGTCTATGATCCCGACCGCATCTCTCTGACAGAGCTTCTGAACTACTATTTCCTTGTGATCGATCCCCTTTCCCTGAACAGGCAGGGAGGCGACAGCGGCATCCAGTACCGGACCGGCATTTATTATACGGAAGAGAGCCAATTCCCGGAGATCGAAGCTGTATATCAGTCAGAGGAAGAAAAAGCCGGTGCTTCACTTGCTGTGGAACTGCTTCCCCTTGAAAACTTCTTTCCCGCGGAGGAATATCATCAGAAGTATCTGGACAAAAATCCCGGCGGATACTGCCACATTCCCAGCCGGTATTTTGCCCTGCAGTAGAACCCAGATAAACAGTACCGCCTGCCTCAGAAAGGGCAGGCGGTACTGTTTATCTGTTCGTATTTTTCAGAATGTTGCAGTAGCGAGGTAGCCGTAAGCGGATTCCGGCGCTTCAACGACTGTGATCCGCAGCGTAGTGCCGGGGGCTTCGTAATTCCAGTAATCGGAATACTCACAGATATCCGACGTGATCACGATGTCATAAGTGCCGTCGCTGTTTGCGTAGGCGCCGTTCAGCACGATGTTGTTGGCGTCTGTACGCCAGGTGTTGACCCACTTACGATCCAGAAGCGCCAGGTCCATGCGCGTGCGCAGCTCGCAGTCCTGTGCTACATACTGAAGAAGAGAATAGTAGTAATACTCTGAATTTTTTGTGCCGAAATAGCCGTAATACATTTCGGCGAACGCGCAGGCAAATGCGTACATGCGTTCACAGATCTCCTGGTCGCATTCATAAAGATATTCTTTCTCTTCGCCGATCGGGTTTTCCGGCAGGACGATCTGGTCAGGAACGGTATCCGGCTTTACATAGTTGTCCGGAAGCGCATCTACAAGCCAGGCATCCGGCAGATATCGTGTCCCTCCTGCCTGATTGGCAGAACGGTTCACCGCCTGTCCGGCATAATACATGCAGGAGGAGTTGCCTCCGTCCATGTTGGCAGCGTTGATACATTGGAATTTATCCACCATGATATCAACACAGTCCTGGAAAGTTACCCCGATGCTGTATCCCTGACGCCCGTCTATGACGACCATCACAACAGCTCCGTCTTCCCTCTGTCCGATCATGGTTCTGGCGCCGATGCCGCTCTCAAGTTTGGCCGGATCTGCTTTTTTCCCTTTTTGAACCAATGCAGGGCCAAAGCAGACCGCGTCGCGGATACCGATGTTTTCGCAGTCGTTATAATCGTACCAGCCGGCCCACATGTGATCATTTCTGTCAAGGCCGGCGATCGGACCGTACTGTTCTCCATTGAAGTTCACGCCATGGCTGTAGGTGATGCCGCTGGGCGGCCAGCCGTTCCCGCCGCCGCCTTCATCGATAAACCCGCCAGCGTTGATCCCGGCAACCGCGCCATACTGTTCTGCCATAACATCCAGCGTCAATCCGTTGCCCCAGTCTCCGGGGTTGGGCAGCGCAGTACCGACAAAGACCCGGTTCGGATCAAGAACGATCAGCGCATAGACTGTCGCGCCTTTATAATGGAATTTATAGTTGATGATACCGTCGCCGTCCTCATCGGAAAGCACCTCTCCGATGATCGGTTCCGGCGTCGGCTCCGGCGTCGGTTCCGGTGTCGGTACCGGTGTGCTGACCTGCGTTTCTACCGGCGGCGCAATGATTTCTTTTCTGGCGCCACAGGCACACAGTCCAGGTATCATTATGGCAGCAAGAATCATAGCTGCTGCTTTATATAAAAATCTGTTTTTCATATTCGTTTCCTTTTCCGCGTAAAGCAAGGGAGAATTTACACTAATTCCGCGGATAAGTCAAGTCCAATCGGGCTGCACCGTGTTCGTCTCTCTTTTGAAAAGCAGAAAGCTGACGCTTTAAAAAGATAAGGCACAGAATCGGAAAGGTCATCCTTCCAGTTCTGTGCCTTTTTTCTGCTATATGCTTTGGGGTTCTCCGGTCTGCGCGTGACCGGGCTGATCGTCCAGGTATTTCGCTTCTCCGCGTTCCGCTCTTTTTTCTTCTTTTTCGAGAGCTTTTCATATGGAATAAATCTGTCCATATTTTCTCCTTTCTCCCTTTTCTGAAGGCTTTTGCCCAACAAAAATGAATTCTTCCCTGCCAGATTGTAGAGGATAATTCCCCTGTTGTCAATTGTCGTTTCTGACGCGATACATCAAGCCGTCTGTTTTATATGCTTGCGATAATTGCTCATATGTGATATAATTGACAATAGAATAAAAAATGTTTCCGAGAGGTGATCCCCAATGGGTACGTTTTCAAAGATCCATCGTTTTCGCGAAGCCGGAGAATCGGCCAATATTAATAATGTGGAGTTGTTCGGAGAGCCGCTGCGCTCGTTGTTTTCGAGCACCAAAGTGATGACGCTCCATCACCGCATCGAGATCTTCGACGCGCAGGAGAACGTTGTTTACCGGTCCGAGACAAAATTCCCTTCCCTCCATGACAAGACCGACGTGTTTGACGCTTCCGGCAGCCATGTGGCACATATCGAAAGAAAAGTTTTCACGCTGCATCAGCGGCACTTTATCACTATGGCGGACGGAACGAACTTCGAGCTTTCCAATGAACTGTTCCATATCATCAAGGACATTACCAATATCGAGGGTCTTGGATGGCAGCTGAGAGGCAACATTCTCGGCCTCAATTTTGAGCTCTATGATGAAAATGAGGAGATCATAGCCGTGATCTCGCAGAAGATGCTTTCCCTTCATGACAAGTACTGCATCGATATCTACCGTCCGGAAGAGGAAAAGATCGTCGTCGCGATCCTTATTACGCTCCAGCATATGATTCGGGATCGGGAGGCCGCTTCCTCAGGTTCCGGGTCCTCCTCATCGTCTTCCTCCGGCTGAGAAAAGGCATTTCGCAGGAACCGCTTCAGCCTGTTCAAAAAAGCAAAAAAACAGTCCTGACCTCGAAATGAGATCAGGACTTTATACTATCTGTCATTCAGACTGCTGTATACAGCGCGGCGATCAGCGGCATGGTAAACAGGCACAGTATAGTTGACATAATATTGATAGCGCTGGAATACTGCGCCTCTTCCGCACTGCGATACATCTGCGTAAACTGTGTGATCATGACAGCGGCAGGCGCACCTGCCGTAAGTGCAACAACGGTAAGGACCTCTTTTGCCTGCGGATACAGACGGAACATCCCGAAAAGCCGAAAGATCAGAATGGCAGCAGCGGGATAGACGAGAAGCCGGCCGGCGGTAACGATCCAGACCCGGCGATTCAAAAATACCGCCTTCAAGTCAGCACTGCCCAGGATCATGCCGATCGTGAACATATATACAGGGCCCATCATGCTGCCGAAGGTGCTCACCGTCTGCCCGATGATCCCCGAAAGATGAAGACGCAAGAGAAACATTGCAAAGCCGAGAACTGTTGCTATCAAAACGACGTTTTTCGTCAGCATCGACAGACGAAATCTGTTTTCTCCGCTGATTATCGCTTTCGCATGCGTGAACATCAAGACATTCGACACTAAAATGCATGGGCTGAGATAGATGACCCATTCTCCGCCCATCGCCGCAGCAACGACCGGCAGCATGAAATTGCCGGCGTTCATATAAATGAGATTGGTCTGGTCTACAATGGACAGCTTCAGAGGTTTTCGCAGCAGCGCTGTCAGAACACCGAACAGCAGCATCACAATCAGGATCGCCAACAGGCAGATCCCTATTCCGGCAAGTTTTTCACTGCTGAACTCAAACTGAAAAGCGTTCAGCATGGCGCAGGGCGTCAGCACGAGCAGAGCGAATTGATTGAGCGGACCGCTGTCCTCCAACCGCATCACGTGAAGGCGCACAAACAGAAACCCGATCAGGATAATAATGGACAGACCTGCGATCTTCTCAGCCAGAACAAAGGCAAAATTCATACCGGACCTCCCGGGGTGCGATTCTTTACTACCTGTTTATCATAGCTGAAAAAGCATAAAATGCAAGTGCTTTCAGTCTGCGTTTTCGCGTTATCCGCGATGCCTGTCCGTCCCCTGTAAGTTGACACTTTGCCTGCCGGATGATATGTTATTTTAAAGAATATGCAGCATCCTGTCCACCTGTTCCCGTCAAAGGGATCGTCAGCTATATCGGAGGAACAATATGGAGTATCAAATCATTCAGATCAACCGGAGTACCTGGCGCATTGAGGATAACGGTGTGCGCTTTTTCCTTCTCACAGGTGAGAAACGCGCTCTCCTGGTGGACTCCGGACGGGACGTCCGCAACGCGCGTGAGATTGCGGAGCAACTGACAGATCTGCCTCTTTCCCTGATCAACACCCACGCCGATGGAGACCATGTCGCCTGTAACGCGCAGTTTGATTCCTTTTACATGCACCCGGCAGAAGAACCCAACTACCGCCGCGGAAACCGGCCCGGAACGATCCTTCCGATTCAGGAAGGAGATGTGCTGGACCTCGGCGGTCGAGCCCTGGAGATCATCCATCTTCCCGGCCATACACCCGGCAGCATCGCCCTGCTGGATACTGCAAACCGTGTGCTGATCAGCGGAGACCCTATCCAGGACGGCCGCATCTTTATGTTCGGGTCGTATCGCAATATGGAAAACTATATCCGAAGCCTGGAACATCTGCAGAACTGGGCGGGGCGAGTCGATGAGATCTGGCCGTCTCACGCTTCGATCCCTGTTTCGCCCGACCTGATCGGGAAGCTGCACGATGGGGCACAAGATGTTCTGGCCGGGAAAGTCTCCGGTTCTCCGGAGGAACTTTACGGAAAGAAGATCCTCGCGTTTGACCTCGGATTCGCCACATTTCTGTGCGACGCATGACCGATCCTCACCTCAGTGAATCGGAGATACTCTCATGACAAAAGACGAAATGATCGAATATGTGGCTGCACGGTTTTCCACCGACGCAGAGTATCCCTGGGAAGATGAGAATTTCATCTTCCGCCATCAGGGAAACCGGAAATGGTTTGCCGTTGCCATGCGTATCGCGTATCGAAAGCTGGGGCTGGACTGTGACGGGCTCGTAGACATCGTGGATGTAAAATGCGGTCCCCTCCTGATGGATACGTATCGCCGACTGCCCGGCATTCTGCCCGGATATCACATGAACAAGGACAACTGGATCACGATCCTGCTGGACGGTTCCGCGGATGATACACTTATAAAAGAACTGTTTGAGATCAGTTTCGACATCACAAACACCCTGCCAAAAGTGGCAATGCATAAACCGAAATAATATCCGTACCCTCCCGGAGGTCTTCCATGAACGAAGGATCTTCAAAAACGCCTGCGGAAGGCTTTTCTTCCGACGGCTATATCATCAACCAGGACTGCTTCTCTTCCGTCCGTTACCGCACCATTACCTCTGACATGAACGGCTGCGGATGGATCGCTGCTTACGATCTGCGCCGTGCGCTCGGCCACACCGTTTCTTGGGAAGAAGTCTTGGAGGAGCTGGACAGCATGCATCGCCTGCGCATCCCGGGCCCGACGCTGATGCGCTTCATGCGGGAATATCTGGACCGTTATGTTCCCGGCTGGGTCGAGACAGCCGGTCGGGAGGAAGCGATTGCCGCCGCTCTGGAAAGCCGGGCCGGTATCTTCCGTTATCAGGAAGAACATGTGCCTCACTTTGTCTGTTTTATCCGGCAGGAGGACGGGAGCTTCCGGTTTTTCAATGTCGCCGACGGTCTGGAAGACTCTATTATGCCGATGGAACGATTTGCCCGGGAGCATCTGACCCACGGCACTGTCATTGCCCTGACCGTACCAAACGAACAGGCTCCCACTTTTCCCGGGTTATCGGTTGCGAAAACCGATCCTTCATGATAAGATAAATACAGAAAAACCGGTTGAGGAGCGTTTGCTCCGGAACATACAGATCATATGAGGAGGAGAACCATGTACGAAGTATATCTTCCGTTTATCGGAAAAAAGTCTGAGCGCCTTTATCACCGTGTCAGCGCTGATTCCATCCGCGCGTTTGCGCTGGCGATCGGCGAGGAGAATCCCGTTTACAGCGATGAGGAATACGCTAAAACCACAAAATACGGCCGTATGATCGCCCCGCCCACCTTCTGCCTGACGCTCAAATGCGCCGATATCCCCGGTCTCTGGATCGCGCCTGTCGGCAGGATCCATGCCAGCCAGCGCTTTGTGTGGAACCGGCCGATCTATGCCGATGAAGTGGTATCCGTCGAGCAGGTCGTCACCAACACGTTTGAGAAGACCGGCAAGAAAGGCCAGATGATCTTCCTGGAACAGACCAAGAATGTGTATGACGAAAACGAAGAGCTCATCTGCTCCATGATCCAGACTACCATCACCATGGCCAACCTTTTCCCGGAGGATATGTCCAAAGTATCCGTTCCCACTGCCGAGCGTGCCGCGGATAAATGGCAGGCAAGGCCGTCGCCGAAGATGGAAGTCGGGCTGAAGTTCCCCCAGATCGACCTGCCTCCTCTGACCCGCATGGGCCTCGTGCGCTACGCCGGCGCCTCCGGTGACTTCAACACGATCCACATTTTCGACTCGGAAGCCCAGAAGGTCGGCTATCCCGCCGTGATCGCCCACGGTATGCTGACAGCCGCTCTGCAGAGCCGCGTGGCTGAAGCCTGGATCGGCGACGATTATCGCCTGAAGGATTATTCCCTGAAAATGACCGGTCCTGTCTTCTCGGACGACGTGCTCAGCTTCAACGGCACGGTCACCGAGGTGGATGAAGCTGCCAACACGGCAAAAGCCGAATTCAATGTCACAAATCCCAGAGGTCAGACCGTTCTGACCGGCACTTTTGAGGTCGCCGGCATCTGATCTTCTCCTCTGTCTGAAACAGCAGGAAGCGCCTCCTCAGAGAAGCGCTTCCTGCTTTATTTTTACTTGTTGTTTATGCGGCGTTTGACGCTTCTTCAACGACCTCTTCTACCGTTTCCTCCGGTATGTAATCGCTCACATCCACATTGTCGGTCACGACGCCGGTGATCTCATCGCGCTTGGCGCAGAAGGAGCAGAGACGGGTACGGCCGGCAGCGATAGCCTGTTCCACGGTGCCGTAGGTCAGCTGTTCGCTCTGGTTCAGAGCCTGGCAGTCGTCATGCGTGTGATAGACCTTGCCGAATGGGCTCCAGTATACATCGTCCACAATGGCTTCCATAGCCGCTTCCTGCTGCTCCGCAGAAACGGGATTGTAGTCGATGCTGGTGGCACCCCCGATCAGCAGCGCGATCGCAGCCGCGACAACAGCGATGGTCTTGGTCTTCTGGTCGATCTCCTTGTTCGTGAGCAGAAGGATGATGAACGGAACAAAGGCAAAGCAGCAGACCACAACGCCCATGTTGTTCCACAGCCAGAACAGGAACGGATTCTTTTCGGAAGCCGGTTTGATGTGGTTCGCTTTTTTCCAGAGCTGCGCGCCGATGATGACGCAGGCCAGATCCAGCACGATGAACAGGATCAACTGATACAGCTGCGGCATAAACGTCAGGTTCAGCTTTCCGAACAGGACCAGAACACCCAGGATCTCAAATACAATGGCAAATATCCACAGAATGATCGCGCCGACGCGCAGGCCGGTGGCATTGCCTACAGGAGGTGCAGCAACAGCTGCCGGTCTTTTCTTGGAACCGGCCGCCACTTCTTCGCCGGTATCGGCGGAGACGATCTTTTTCTTTTTTGCTTCAGCCATAAGGGACCTCTCCTTTTTCTCTAAATCTTGTTGTCTGAGAATTGCTGAATAACATTATATTGCATTATTCCTATAAATACAAGATAGTTTGACTCATTTTCTGAAAGAAGAGGGAGGCGCTTTTCGGCGTCTCCCTCATTCATCTTCTTCTATCAGATCTTCGCCGAGCAGCTCGGCGATCAGTTCATATATCTTCTGTTGTTTCCAGAAAACCTGATACATCGTTTCTTCCACAGGTTTCAGCCTCCTTTAAGCTGCGTCCTTCTTCCTTCTATATCTTCTCGTCGCCGGTAAGCCATGTCGCTTTTTTGTCTGCCGCTGCCGGTAGTGGGATCCGCCCGCTGCATGAAAAAAGTGCATGCAGAATGTTAATTATGTAAACGATGCAACTTAGATGATACAGAAGTATAGAGGCCCGGTCAACAAAGAAACGTTAACAGTTTTCAGCAAAAACAGTAAAAAATAGAAACAAATAATAATTATTTGTCAATCTCTTTTATCGTTATGCATCGGAACTGCCGCTTGTGTTCCTAACGCGGCAATGATATAATGCAGACGGTGTTGTTATGGATTATGAAAAGACCGGCAAGGAGTGGGATTCCCTCTCCTACAAAGAAAAAAATCATCAGCTTTACCTGCGGCAGGTCGCCCTTCTGGATCGTTTTCTTGAGAACGGGGCTATCTCGCAGGCGCAGTACGACAAAAGCTTCCGCGATCTGACGGAGAAGATGGGAGAGACAAATGAGCAGGACTGACTATGACCAGCTGAACCGGGATCTTGCCGCCCTGTCACAAGGCACAGGCGACCTGATCGCCGTTCTGGCCAATGCTTCCGCGCTGCTGTATGGGCGGCTGGAAGATCTGAACTGGGCTGGATTCTATCGGATGAAGGACGGACGCCTGATCCTCGGCCCGTTTCAGGGAAAACCGGCCTGCGTGGAGATCGCCGTCGGAAAAGGCGTGTGCGGCACTGCCGTGGCGGAAGAGAAAACACAGCTTGTGGACAACGTGCATCTGTTTCCCGGGCATATCGCCTGTGACGGCGCATCCAATTCCGAGATCGTTGTCCCCATTCGCGTCTCCGGACAGATCATCGGCGTTCTGGATATCGACAGCCCGCTCTTCAGCCGGTTCAACGCGGAAGACAAAGACGGACTGGAAGCTTTTGTCGCGGTCCTGGAGCAGGTTCTTTCCGCCTGCGTATGAGGTGGTCGGATGATCATCCGCAAACATTTTCATTTCTGGGGATGGGTCCAGGGCGTCGGTTTCCGTTACCGTGCCCGTCATGCCGCGGAGCTTTACGGCTGCACCGGATGGGTGCGGAATGAATATGACGGTTCGGTATCGATGGAGCTTCAGGGGACGGAGGACGCGATCGACGGCGTCATCCTGGCGATCGAGCGCGGACGCTATGTCCGGATCGAGAACCTGGAGATCCGTACCATTCCTGCGGTCCCTGAGGAACGCGGCTTTCACACAGAAGCATGATCTGCATTCCATGAAGAAACCCGGCCAATGCGGCCGGGTTTTCCGTTTTGTCAAACCATGTTTTATTTTTTATCGCTCTTTTCCGCGGAAGAACAGCCCCAGCATACCGGGGCCGACATGCGCGCCGGAAAACGGCTCATGCTGGCAGATCGTAATGGGAACGCCCGGTGTGATCTTGCTCACCAGATCGGCAAGGTTTTCAGCGTCCTCCAGGCAGTCACCATGGGAGATACAGACCTTCTGC
>JAEEGJ010015846.1_pt1 | contig 17470 bp, 15 predicted proteins | sample 8958761 | NCBI WGS metagenome assembly JAEEGJ01 (sample SAMN16246546, study PRJNA631951) | gut metagenome | biome: gut microbiome; feature: rumen; material: RS-attached | host: Bos | place: Iran: Karaj | collected 2018-10 | reverse complement strand
GTTTGCTATCAAGGTCTCATTCATCTGCTCCACATCCTTGAAAGGACGATTGCAGAAGCCTATGATATTCGCATGGTTGAAATGCGTATCGGATGTAAAGAACGTATGTTCTGCATTAAACTTGAAATTCATTGTTTCTTTCTTCTTTTAACCTCTCCACACCCACTAGGAGTGCGGAGAGACGGAAATTTACATTATTCTATGATATAAGCCTGACTCATGTAGACCTGTTTAACAAGGGCAGTACAGAACTTGTTGAGTTCCTTGTTCAACAGCTTCTGCTCGCTCTTTTCAAGTGCAGCATACAAGTTGCCATGCTCCTTGAGGAAGTCTTCGAGCACATCCTTGGAGAACAAGCCCATCACTTTGCCGAAGTCCTTGGGGAAATGCACTTCACCGATATGGCTCACAACGTTTGCCAGACGGTTCTCGGTGACGTAGGTTTCACCCTCGACAATCAGTGCCTTCAACTCCTCGCTATAAGGCACAGGCTCGACAAAGAGTTTGGTGCGGCGCTTTGCGCTTTTCCGCTCTGCGAACCGCTCGTTCTTACTCTTGATAAGCACTCGAGAGCCGTTCCTCAGATACATTGGAGTGACAGGACGGATAACGATACCCTCGCAGATGTTGTCCTCGATAGCTGGCAGGCCTAACCATTCAGCAATCTTGCTCTGGAAAGCGTTGGGCTGCTTCAGGCACTCAGTCAAAGTCCCTCTGAAGAGAGTCTTGGCATAAAAGAAACTATAGGTCTCGAAGAGCTCGTTGACTTCATCAACAGGGAGGAATCTTCCACCCTCCTCAGTGAAGAGGTAGATGTCGAAGCCATAAAACTCATGGTCAGGAGTATAACAGACACCTCTTTGGATTAGGCCGACTTTCTGCCTTGCCTTGACACCATCATGAGGATACAGACCACCAAACATCTCGCCGAACACGGAGATGTGAGTTACCTCTGGATACTTAGCCTTGATGCCACCGAATAGCTTCAGCACTCTGTCCCGGTATCTTTCGAGCAACTCAAGATAGTCATAGAACTGCTCTCCGTCCTCCAGCATTGACGTACGCTTGGCGAACCTCACGGTCTCACCATCGCAGAGGAAGCTGGTATTGGCACCATGTACCTTCTCCTGCACCACATATTCCAAATCCTGTGGCATCTCTGCCACCACGTGCTCCATGAACTCACGGCTAAAGGAGTTTTCGATAGAGCTGTACTTCTTGAATTCTAACATTTTCTTTTTCTTCTTTTGTGCGCATCGCTGCGCGGTTAATACTTTTTTTGATGTTTAGGTTGTGCCCAGCTGCTAAGGCCGCGGAGAAGTACGGGAAATGGACACACAGATAACGAAAAACCGTTGGAAAGTTTGGTAAGCTCTTTCCAACGGTCTCGTTATCTTCTATACTCTGATGGTCGGCTGCATCTATGCCGTCCGGTCAGACTCTCTATCTGATGATGTTCGTTGGAAAGTATTCGTGTACCAGTCACGTGCTGCAATACTCATCGAGTTTGTCGTATGAACATAGCAGAAGCCTCCAAAGCTCTCTTTGCCCTGGAGTGGTAACAGTGTTGATATGTTCATTCTTTGTTGCAGCATGGCTCTTTGTTTACATAAATTTGAAAAACGGCGGCAAAATTATACATATTTTCACAAACAACCAAACTTTTTCGTATCTTTTTTGCATTTTCACTCAATATTTCCCTTCTTTCTATTTGCTGTCTCACAAATTCTTTGTAATTTTGCACTCGAAAGCATCAAGAGCAGTCGCCTTTGGGCGGACTCGCCAACCGAGCTTAACTTTGCCACGGTGGTCAGTACGATGTGGGAGTAACATTATTCACTTCAAAACAAAAAGTTATGCAACAGCACATTTATTACATCAAGTTTGCTCTGCGTTTTGCAGACATGCAGATTCCCGAGTTAGTAACCGTTTTCAACGACCAGGTGCAAAGCCGAGGCTGGTCCTCTATGCGTGTCTACCACGACCAAGCGCTCGTTGACGAGTTCCGGCGTCGCGGCATCGATACCACTGCCGTTACCGATGGAGAAACTATTTCTTTCGCTCACCCTGTTAGGTACGACATGGCCGGCAATCGGCTTATAGCCATCGGCTGAACATCCTCCCTCATACAAAACTCCGCCCTTGGCAGTCTGCTCTTTGCCAACGGCGGGGGTTATTATATTCTAGAAAAAACAAATGCAATGCAATATTGCAATATACAAAATATGGGCAGTTATGCTACCAACAATAATGCAACGATAGTTCCTAGACTTTCTGCAGCGATCTTTCCGAACCAATGGTCGTCAGACAGTTTGTGTTCTACGATGTAGTCACGCAGCTTCATACGCCAGGCCTTATTCTGTAGTAAAATCCATAATGATTCATCGAAGTAGGCAAACTTAACATTCGCCTTCAACCATGCTTTAGATGGCGTCCTGCTTTTACTAAGACGTTCGCCCTGATAGTTTAAATGCCAGAACCCATCACTTTCCAAGTGCCAGAACGGTTTGTCTATTTCAGTCGTTCCATCAAACTGTGAATCCTTGGCATATTGAGACATTAGCATTTTATAGTGTCCTTCGAGCCAATCGTTGATGGCAAACTGATTGTTGGTAAATACGTTGCTATCGATGGCATCAATAATAACTACCATAAGTACAGGCTTCGCAATAATAGTCTCCCCATTTATCCTATGTTGGCGAATAGATTCAATTCGCTTCTGATAGGATTCGAAGCATTGTTCATAGCTGAAGAATGATATTGTCCTGTCCATATTTTTTCTGTCTATACTGCTATTCCTTTCTGCGCCAGCTTTTCCCTAACAGCATCTTCATCTTTTCCAAAGAGTTTGGCCAGTTGATCAATAGTCATTCCTGCCTGATAGTACCCTACAAGGTCTTTCTCTTCCTTAAACGTCCAACGATGAGATTTCCTTGGAGTAACAACAGGCTCTGCAACAACCTCCTCGACCATAAGTTCTGGTTCTGCATCCTTCTTGCTGTATGCTTCTTCAGGCACGACATATTCTTCAACCTGTGGAGCTGGCTGAGAAACACCATCAACATCATAGTTGCGGGAGAAAATCTCTTGCTTAACTTTTTCTAAGTCATTGAAAGAGTTCTCACCATTCTCCATCAACTTCATGATATGATAGAAACCACCATTGGCATACTCGTTAATGAGGTTGATGGCATCCGAAGGATTCTTCATAATATCTAATGAACCAGCCTTTGCTATTGCTAAACAAATAAGAGCTTGAGCATCTTTCTCTCCTCCATTATTGAGCATGGTGTTTAAACTAAAAGGTCTGTCAGCAATGGGTGGCGTCAGCAGGCGCCTTTCATTTCTAAGAAAGCCAATGATAGCAGCCCATACAAAGCATTGCCAATGGAAAGAAAAAACGTTATAGTCTCCACCTTGTTTGTTTGAGAACTTGTATATGACTTCATCTTTTGTCTTCTGCTCAAAAGAGAATCTTATTTCGAATATATTATCCATAATAAACTACCTATTTGAGTGATTTTACAATTGTTGACACCTCCCAGATTTCTGGCTTTTTACTGTCAGAACGATAGCTTTGAGTATCAAGCTGAAAAACACGTGAGACTTTATCTTGCTTTATCAAGTCATTATATTTGTCGCTTCCAATTTCGACATCCTTTGTCATAATTATTGTTTGATGGAAAATATCCTTGATTCCCATCAGGTATTTATGGGTCGTACTGGGATCGAAGCTCGAGGTCGGAGCATCACTAATAAAGGGATAGTAAGTTCCTATTGCCTCTTGATTAAGTGAGAGGAGAGCATTAATGATACTCATCTTCTTTCTGTCCTCATGACTAGTATTCAGTCCTGCATCAAAACTAATAGTATAGTCATCATTAATTTCGATTCTTCCTTTGTACCCCCTGTCATGTTCTGTAAATTTATCGTAGAATTCGTTCGCTCTAATTTGAATCTTGGAAATCAACTCTTTACGTGCTTTTTCTTGCACGTCTCGACAAATTGATTCAAGAAATATAGAAATATTCTTCCATTCTGTTTCTGCAACCTTTGTGATAGCACTAGTGCCTGAACTTGATCCAAGATTACGTTCTGCTTCTTCCAAATGTAAGTTATACTCTTTTATTGTAGAAATACATGAATTGAGCAATTTCTTTTCTTTCTCCAAATTTGAACGTGATGCTTTTATACTTGTAGTCAGTCTTGGCACATTGCTAGCCTCTTTATGTGGGTCGACTCCATATTTACGCTTTACATCCTCTATTTTCTTTTCAAGTTCATTCTTTTTGTCATGCTGTTTTTTTCGTAAGGCCATGAGTTTCTCTTCGTCATCAGCTATGTCTTGAAACTGTTTGTCGATTCCTTTTAGACTACGCAAAAGATAATCAGGATAGTCTTGGATTTTTCCGACAAACATATTGAACTGTTTCGAGAACTCCATATTATTGCGATAGTCTTCTAGTTCTTTATAATATTCCTCTTGCATTTTCAAACGATTCATAATCCATTCGACTGCGTGAGGATGGGCTTCATCCACAGGAGATCCACATACAAAACAACGATGATCTTTGTTAAGTATCTCTTCTAATTTAATTCTGCTTGGTTCGTCTATATATTTCTTTTCGGGCAAACTCGATTCTTCCTCGACATGTGAAGAAATGATTTGCTTGCTCTGTTCAATCATTCCATCAATTCCACGAAGCAACCAAAGTGAAGGCAATAATCGACGTTGTTCTGTATCAAGTTCTGTTAGTCTGTTATTTAAACGAATGATTTCTTTTTCACAATTGTCATAATCGGAGATTAAATTTGAAAAACCAGCCAATCCTTCCATTTTTGACTCATCATCAGCAAGCGCGACCTGAATAATCTCGATGTTTTGTTGGTGTTTCTTTTTGTTTTCCTCTTCGATTTGGATCCTTTCCCTGAGCATTCTAATCCTTGCTAATAAAGCTTTGGCTTCATTATTCTGTTTATTTACTTCAGTAAGTTTCCTAACCTCTTGCTTTGCTATTTTGTTTTTTGCTTCTCCTATTATAGCAGTCAGCTTCTCATAAAAGGGATAATATGAAATATGTCTAACTGCTTCTTTTAAATTCTGCCTATTTCTAAAATTAATCAGGCTATCTAAAGACTCGCCTTGGAACCAAATATATCCTCTAATACCTTCTGGGAACAAATCAGAAACAACCCCATCTGCAATAATTCCATTAACAGTTTTAGTTCCTGTAGGAACATCATACGTAACCTTTAATGAAGCTACTGGCAGACTCCAAGACTCTGGTTTGTCCCATTCAGATTGAGGCTGGCGAATTGTGCTAGCTTGACGTTCAATTATATAATTGTTACCTTTATCATCCTCTAATTCCAATTGAACTGAACATGATATTTTTCCATCCACTTTCGCTTCACTAAGAGCTTTCTTGTTAAAATACTCATAGTTATGTAGGGCTTTGTGGGAACTTTGATACAAGTTGTCTGTCGTACACCAGCCTTCACTCGTAACATAAATCTTACCAAACAACACCCAATAGAAGGCGTTAAATAACTTTGATTTGCCTTTTCCGCCATTTCCAATAATTAGGTTCAGACCATCACCAAACTCTATGGTCTGTTCCCCATAATAAGATTGGAAATTGTTAATCGTGATACTATTTATTTTCATAGCTTTATGAGTTACAGATGTTCTTAATGTTAGCCATATATTGATTAACTAGGCTTTCTGCTTCAGATTTCTCTACACTAAGTTGCGTTAACATCTTTGCAACTTGCTTTGCTTTATCAATATCAACGAGCACCTTTTCTCGTTCTTCCTTTACAGCAAGATCAATTTCCTGCTGTATCATTTTGTACATTTCATCTTGTATAGCCATAGTTCTGTATTTTTAGTTATACTGTTCTTCTTCCGTATCAAGTAAATCAAACATTGGAATGTTTAGAGAGTCGCAAACATGTTTCAGTTCGCCATAGAGAATATCAATCTTATTATCAGCCAAAGCAGCAAAGTTCAATATTCTCCTAACTTCACCTGCAAAAAGGCTGCGTTCAACAGTCGATGCAGATTCCGATATGTCTGGTGGCATTACTATCAAGTCCCAGATATAGGCCATATCTTTGCCTCTACAGGTTCTGAGTACACGTCCACGACGCTGAATGAACTGGCGTGGATTACCTGTACTCGATATAAATATTGCATTCTGTGCCCTTGGAATATCTACACCTTCATCAAGACACTTCATTGACAAAAGGATTTGGATGTCACCACGTTCAAAGGATTCGAGTATCGATGGTGCATCATCAAGACCGCTGATATACTGATGGTAAGAATACTTTCGTTCACGAAACATTTGTGAATACTCATCAATGATGTGAATATCCTCATTGTCAATGTTGTATTCATCTATTTCTGCATAGTCAGGTTCGTACCCTTCTGGAACAAAGACAAATGTATAATCGAGATTCCCTTTCTTCTTCTGTTCATCCAGGAGCTCGGCTACCTTCAACTTCTTATTGGCTGCCTTATGTATGATACGTTTCCTTGCCATCAAAAGCATCTCAGCATCCTTCTTATACTTACCTGTTAGTGGGTCGATAAACTTCCTGAGTTTCTCTGTAATGATATTGTATTGCTCCATCTCGTCAGGAGTCAAACTGACGAATAGCGGATAATACTCATAGTGACACAATATTGGCGGGTCAGACTTCCATATCGCATCCTTCATAGTGAAACGATAGGTGTACTTTGGTGGCTCAGAATTGAAGAAATCGTATAGTTTCTTCGAACCGCCTTCGTCATATATGCGTTCAGGAGTAGCTGATAGGCCAATCCTATATTTGATGGAGTGTGGCAGATGTTTTATTGGGCCTGTTGCTCCAAGGTTGTGTGCCTCGTCAGCAATAAAGACAAAACTCTCAATACCTTTTGTGCTCCTTATAAAGTCTTGAATATACTTTCGAATGAAGGTTGCATAGGTAGTGATGACTACAATATTCTTCCTTTGGTTCAGGAGGGACTTTGTCGTATAGCGAGACAACAGATTCTTCCAATCTTTCTCTGTGTGCGTAGATACGATGTTTTGGAAATTGAAATGCTTTACCTCATCTTCCCATTGCAGAGCTAATGCTCTTGTTGGAACAACAATGATAGCTTTGTAGAAGCCATTCTCTTGATACTGCTTCAGAAGACAATTTAGAGCCGTAACAGTTTTACCAGAACCGGTAGCCATCGCAAAGATTCCGTTCCTGTCATTCTCTATCCATGCTTTATATGCATCAATCTGAATTGAACGTTCTGATGGGAATGGGAACCGAGGTTCTTGCTCCTTGAACTCCATCTTTTCAACAAGATATTCAGGAAGAGGTTGGGATGTTATTGGGTCAGAAGAGTCAATCTCATTCACATCACGCAAATCAATTTCACGATCAAGCAGATTCTTTAGTTTTACGCTGCCAAACTTGTCCTTGATATACGAAGTGACCTTGCTGATAGGAATGTGGATTAGATGATCGTTGTCCTCATGCCAATTGTCGTTAAACTTGGTTTCAAGGTCTTTTACATATTCAGGAGATTGCCAGGATGTAAACACAGTAATGGTTTCACTATTCAATTCCATTGCTGTCTGCGAGAAGTTTGCAGAACCACTAAATGCTACTTTGTTTCCACGGTCATCTTTAAACACACCGTACTTATCATGCCCAAGGCCTCCTTGAGTTGAGACGGTGGCCACAAATTCAATCCTGTCAACAGAAATCAGATATGAGAAACAATTAAAGAATTGCTCATCTTGGCGAGACAGCGTACTACATAGCTGAGTAACATTATTAAGAATCTTATCCTCGAAACTATCTATGACACCAGACTGTCCTCTTTCAATTGCCAGTTTGTCTTGCTCGCTTAAAATATGGTTAATAACAACCCTCATTCGTCCACCATTAGCGATGAACAAAGCGAAACCGTATGCCAAGCAGCGAATGCCAGACGTAGAGAAGAACCCCAAGCCAAGATCAAAAGACTTGCTTTCAATCAAAGCCTCTGTGAAGAATTCTTTTGGCCCATGTTGTAAGCCAGAAGAATATGAGAGTTCAAACTTACAGTCCCTTAGCATATCTGTCCTAGTCCAAATTCTATCTTATCAAACAAATAATCGAACCCTACCAAATTCGGGTTGTCTTTTACATCTGCCATAATACGCTCCAGACCATCGTCAAGGTGCAATTTGAAATAGCGAGGTAAGTCTTTGTCAGACATCTTGATATTGTAATGCTTGCACATGATGGCTGCGTATACAGGATAAAGGTTGCCAAATAAGACACCCTTTGAATATTCCTTTCCACCAGAATCCTTTACGTCGAGTGGCGAGAACTTAACACCACTTTGCAATGAATATGCAATGGCAATACGGGCTATAACATTCTCTGCTCCCAAGGCAAACTTGCGAGTGAGAACCGTTACGGCTTCTTTGTTCTTTGCTGTTGTCTTTATCTGGGTGAACATATTAGCTTTCTTTTATGAATTCGTTTACCGGCACCTCTTCAAAGAAGGAGTGTGTGACGTCGTTCTTTATCAGGTAGGTTGTCTTGACCAAAGGCTTCATTACATTATATTCTTCTGCCGTTAGTTCCTTATATAGCAAGGGGAACAGGACAACCTGTTTTGAAATCTGAGGATAGAATTCTGTGATAATCTTTGTAGCATGGCTCTTGTCGAACTTCTGCAAAGGCGAGTCTATGAAAACGGGGAACTGTATGCCCGATTCATCTACTAGAGCTTTCAGGATAGAGGTAGCGTAGAGTTGCTGCTCACCCTTTGATAAAGAATCTTTGTTGATAACTTTTCCGTCAACAGAATACAGATTGATATCCATATCCTCACCGTCTATGACAACTTCCACCTTGCCAATGAAATCTTCCTTGTGCATGAGAGTATTGAGAGTTGTCTTGATGCGACGCTCAAGCGAATATTTCTTCTCCTGCTTCAACGAAATTAGGAATATGGATAGTTCGTCAATGAGTTGTTCAGCAATCGCATCTTTTTTGGCATCACTATCATCCAGACTCACTTTCTTGCTCAGTTCGCTGACCTGCTTACTAACCGTTGCCAGTTCTTGAGATATTTCGCCAATAGACTCGTGCATTTGACGTATTTCCGCGTCTTTCTGAGCTATTGTTTTCTCTATCTGATTCTTTTGAGCACGGATGGATTTAATCAACTCGTCCTTCTCCTTACTCTGGATATTCGACAGCCTTCTGCTATTACGTTCTAAGACAAGTTTGTTCTTCTTGTAATCCTCTGCCAGATGTTCGAACTCCGATTTGTAAGTTGTTGTGAGGTTATTGTAGATGGCCAGAAATTCCTCATAATCCTGCTCTGAGACAGATAGCAAAACATTTTCATCTGTTACATTATGCTTATATTTCTCCAGCACATCTTGAACTTGTAATATCAATTCCGACTTCTCGGGAGATGAAATCGTAGAATGCTCGAACATGAGCATGAGATCTGATGTTATTTGACTCACAACGAGGTTCCTGCTCAACTGATCATTCTTTGCCTCACGCAGTTTGAAGTCATATTCAATCTGGTCACGGGTATCCTTGAAAAGTTTTCCTGTTATCGCAAATGGCGCATACTCAATAAACTGACGTAACTGATGCTTGTATTCTTCATCCTTTTGTTTGGTGGTCTCGATTAGCTTTTCAATTCTGGCTATCTCTGTTGAAGTGGCATCATTGCCCTCACGCATCAGTTGTAATTGGATGGCTTCGTCCTCACTACGTAGTTGTATCAATTCTGATTCCAAATTAGACAGCTTATCCCTTTTGGCAGCAACCAGCTTTTCCAACTCTTCTTGCTTATTAAGCATCGAAACGAGTTTTTCACGACTAGCCACATCGGATGACTTCTTACGGAAACGCAACCTGACATTCTCAAGGTTCTTCTTCAGGTCTTCATATTTGCGCACTCCCAAAACCTCGTTATAAGCTGAGCACAAACGACGTTTCTCTGTCGATGTATTGGTTTCAGCTAAAGCAACAATCTGTTCTGAATCAAAGAAAAAGAATCGTGCAATGTCTTTATTGAGGATGAAGTCGTTGATAAATACCTCTGAGCCTATCGTAGTGGTAAGTTCATTCTTAACTCCATCAATCAATATTTCTACGTTCTCTTTTTCCGTAACCATGTCGTATGAGCGTATCACTTTCAAAGAGGTACAAGGTAGAGATGGGATTACCACATCCTCAAACTCAATGGCAACGTAGTACGTGGTGAGGCGCTTCAAATCTTCGTTGTCAGAAGAATATCCTCTGCGTTTGATGGCATCTTTCTTCGAGTCATCAAGTGCATCAAGTTTTGCCCTGACGTTATTATTGAGGTTGTTTCTTAGGAAAGAGTTATAGCCACTATTAGCAATGTCCTTTCTCACTTCTGCCTCTACTTCCGTAATAAGCCTACCATATAGGCACCATATCAAAGAATGTAGGAATGTTGTCTTACCAAAACCATTCTCACCAGAAATCAGGAAAATAGGTTTATCATCATCTTGTTTGAACTTGATGATGTTTTTGCCTTCGTAAAGACGATAGTTGCCGAGTGTTATAGACTTGATAATCATGCTTCGCCCTCCTTTATAAATGATTCAAGACGAGATTCCAAGTCTGTCTGCAAACCGTATTTTCTCATAAGTAGCACCTTGTTCTTCTGCAAAGCCAACAGCTCTTGGATAAGCTGATAGTGTTTGGGATTGTCAGAGCAAGCCTTTTCCAACAATATGCGTTCTTGCAAACCTATATTGGTATTAGGTATGTTGTAGCCATACACTTCGTTGTAGATGTCATTGACGGTGGTAGAGAAATTACCGTCGCGATACCACAACACTTGAATAGCTATGAGTTCTTGATTGGTGATTAGATCTATACTGGATCGATATGATTGGGTGTCTTTCTGGACAGTAAGCAGTTCTCGAAGGAGCTGGATTCTGTACTCCATTGTATAGTTGCCCAAGTTGTGACCAGTTTCATCTACAGCCTTTTGGCCATTTCTTCGTGTAGAACAACGCAGCTCAGAGACATTACGATTCTCCACAAGTCTGTCTCTGAAATCCAGTAGTGGTTTCATCCACTCAATACCATTCTTAATAAGCGAGGTCATAGACTTGTCTTCTTTAACTACTGTACAAATCCAGCAACCAAAACGGCTCTGACCACAAGAACGGTGGCTATCATCAGTAACTACCGTAGGACATTCGTAGTCATCGGCAGAGGCATCCATGTATATCTTGTACAGTATTTCATTGTCGAATCCCCAGGGTGAAGGAATTGTATTGATAATCCACCAAACCTCTTCAAGCATCAGCTCCTTAATTGGTGCATAGGTAAATGTATTGGGATTCAATGGGTGTTTCGACAGACGATGTCCCTTTATTTCGTGGCGTTTGATAGAGCGTTCACGTTGTTGGCTCTCTGAAAGTCTTGTTCCAACAAGCACAATAGCTTCTCCGTCAGCAGCCACCTGGTCCGTAATGAACTTGGAGGTTGGCTTAATCTTCATCTTTTCTGTGCAGAAACGGAAAGAATTGTTGGGGACAGGATAACCTTTGCCTATCACACAACACCAGAATGAATCTTCCAATTCCGGCGTAGTGGTAGCAACGGATATTGGCATCTGCTGTTCCTTGGCTGCTTTTGCAATCAAGTCTAAAACCTTGGTAACGTACTCCTCAATGATGGGATTCTCCACCATTGTGTCATTACACACCACATGTATATTTCTGTTCAAAGGTTTGCCTTCCTCGCGCAATCTCTGCAAGGCAATCCAAACAAGGGTAAGCAGCACCGTAGAGTCTTTACCGCCACTAAAACCTATAATCCAAGGTCGTGTGTAGCGGTCCTCTTCCAGATACTGGTCTTTTAACTCGTCTATTATCGCTTCAACGCGTTTGCTCTTTATCGTCATTGTCCTAAGTTCCGTAATAGGCAAAAAAAGAACGTACCCTATTCTTATGTATTCCCGCTACGCCTGTCCTGGAAATGAGGCTTGAAACGAAATACAGAGAAAGGGTACGCCTATTACGGCGTACCTAACTTCCTCCGAGGCTCGTTTCAATAAAGTTTTTCCAGGACTTTGTAGCTGAGACCTCTTCAGATAGTTGATACTATCAACTTTGCCAATAATTTTTTGCAAAGCATCCTTTGGTGCCACCCGCTCGTCACTACAACATGGGCAGCGGACACAATGCAATTGCAAAGATACAAAAATATTTTGTTATTCTATTATAATAAGGTGTAATTTAAATCAAATTTAACCGAACACGGGTATTATCAGTTCAAAATATGTGTTTATTCTCAAAATTTGATTTTTTAACGATCGACTCCTTGAAGCCATTCTAAACATCAATAGCAATGCTTTTTCCATCTGCAACCATAGACACATTTTTCTATTAAGGCAAATAAAACAATACTTTTTCAAAATTAGGCCATAAGCAATATTGAGTGAAATAACAAAAAGTAGGCGGCTTCCTACTCTCCCACATTATAATGCAGTACCATCGGCTCTTTCGGGTTTTACTGCTCTGTTCGGGATGGGAAGAGGTAGATCCACCGCAGATATGACCGCCTTCGATTAATCTTTAATAAGGTAGCGTCGGCTACCAAGCAGCGGAGAATAGCACGAATGAAGTAATTGTTGCAATGTTCACCAGGAAAATTGGCAAGCAGATACCGCATACTGACAATACCGTGATGATGCTACACAAAAACAATAGTATTTCTACTACCCAATCAATCCAATTTTTCGGTCGTTCCTATCTAAAGAATAGTATCTTTAGTATATGTATCATATATGACCCTACGGCGAACGGATCACAAAGAGGAACACATACATGGAAGATCGCCATTACTAAAGATGAACCGCCAGTCAAATTCTCCAGTAAGTTTAACGTCTTTCTCAGGACGAGCCCTGCCTAGCATCTCGCTAGACACGCCTAAATTAATTTAAACTTTACCATAATTTAAAAAAATAGGTTTTATTAAAAATAATCTAAGCCCATACTATTTATAGGCCTTATATATTAATACTACTCCTCAATCTTAAACAATTTGCTTCGCTGAGACAATTTTAAAACGATATTCTGTTCCTGATTCAACTCATTTGGCAACTTGTCTCTTAAAATAGAAGCTACATATTGAATCTCTAGATGCTCATTTGCCAAAGCGCCGATTTGCAAGAGTTGATTATCATGGACAAGTTCTTTTCTATCATTCAAAATAAAATGCAAACAGGGAATTTGCTCGTCATCGGCAAACATAATGTAGGCCATATCGAAGCAGGTTATTTCTCCCTGTTTCTTACCTGTGCTAAAGTTGTCAGTGGCAAAGGGCGTAAACTTGTAACAGGACTTGCCTTCCTTGTTTTTCACCAAACTGAACTCTATAGCATAGCTTTCATCATAAAGTCGCTTAGATACAGAGGAATAATACTGATTGAATTTGTCGAGTTGCTTCTGAATGAGATCTTGCTTGCTTTGAGAGAATAGACCGTTGTCAATGTCCTTTAGAATATCTTCATTCAGAGAAATGATTCTCTCAACCTCATCTATTTGTGCAATCCGCTGCTCCAGCGATCCCTTTTCCTGATGTTTTAGATTTAACTGAGCGACCAACTCGTCAAGTGCTTCGACTGATGCCGACTGTTGTAATCTTTCTGCAAGCATACGTTCCTTGACTCGCAAGTTGGCAATTTCTTTATTGCATGCGGAAATGGATTCTCTTATCTGCGGCAATTCTGCCGATACGAAGGCTGCTTTACGGGCCAGCATTTCATTGTGATATGAAACCAATTCCTCAAATGTGTGCTGAAGTTGCCCTATCATGGCTGAAGCCTGACGATAAATCAGTTCAAGCTGTTCGGTGTCTATATCCGACTTCTGAGCATTCAAATCCTCAACAGCTTCTTCAATTAAGGTGTATCTCAGTTGAAGGGAAGTCTGTTTGACTGCAAGCTCACTCAGATTTCCTTTGACTTCATTGAGTTGTACCAGATCATTTTCAAAGTCAGGATTAAGATGCAGCTCTTCTTTCTTCTTGTTTAACTCGTCGATTTCACCCTCAACAATGGCCAACTTTGAGCGTAGAGCACTTTTGCTGGCGGTCTTTTCGAGGCGACGCTTGTATTTATAATCAGTGTTCAACTTTTTGTTGAGTTCCTGCCTACGGTCGCCGTCATCGAAATTGCAGCCAAACATATACAAGTGCAGTGTCTCATATTCTACATCTTTGGTATATCGGTTCAATGTTCTTAGTGTTTGCGTAAGACGCTCCTCATCATATCTGAAATTGTGCGAGATGATCTGCCGGAAAGAAGGCTTAGACGTTTCAATATACCATATAGCCTTTTGCAGTTCTGTGTCAAAAGTTTTCTTATCTATTTTCTGTCCGTCAATCTCCAGTACACATCTTTTCCCTGAAAGAAAATTGCGTCTTACCGTAACATTCCTGGCATCAGCCGTGAATCCGTCTGTCAGGCACAGCGTAATCGTCACCTCTGTATTTATGAGGAAGTTTTTTACTTCTTCATTTACGACTTTTGTTCCTTCGGTTGCAGAATATATCTTGCTACCATCCGAGCCAAAGCAGAAATCAATGAGTCGCAACACGGTTGTCTTTCCCACATTGTTTCCAGTTTCTTCATTTCCAGCAGGAGTTTCATCTACAATCAGATTCAATCCCTGATGAAAGTCTATACGGCGAACTAAACCGTCAATATTCTCTATTTGCAAATATTTTAAGAACATAATACGACCTCCTCATTCTGAATGGAAACACAATTAATCAAATAAAGCCAATCCAAGCATAGCAAGAAAAAGGAAAATGTAAGAGACTTGCTCTTATTCACCTCACAAAACAAACTGGCCAAAGAGATACGGCGTTCCCTTTGAACAATCTGTAAGACTATTGCACCATTGTAGTAGATGCTGTCTTCTGGAGCTATGTTATCTGGCAAGAGCATATTTATTCGGGTTTCTCAAAAATCTTACACTTGACAAACGCATCGACCAACACTATCTTTATGTTCATCATCAACTCCTCGCGTGTCAATGAATCATTGCATGTGCCGTCACCATCTACGATTTCATAAACTTTTTCTAACAACCTATCAAATAAGTCGTCACCTGTATATTCGGAGGCCAGATTCAGATAGAGATCATGAAGCGATGAAAGTACGGCAAAGCTTTTATTTACTCCCTGCTTATCATACTGCCGGTATATCTTATCAACCAATAGACTGTAAACTGTATATTCAGAAACGATAGTCTTCCATTTTACCAGCTTATTCAGATCCATCTTTGGCATTAGGTCGAATGGCGTTACATCAGGATTAACGGATACATCAGAAAGTTTTTCTTCCGAAAGGCAGTTAATGACGTATGTGATTACTGAAGGCCGTCGTTCATCAGCCGAAGCTGGTAATATGGATTTTTCAAGGTATGATGCCAACTTTCTAATCGTATCAATATCCTTGGCCAACACGTCTCTTAAAATGCGCTTGTAATCATAACTATCCGTTTCCGCTTCAAAACTAATTCCTGTAGGTACAGTGAATGAAAATTTCTTCAGATGAGAAACACCCTTTGAAATACAGACAAACTTAAAATTGTAGTCATTATATTGGGGGACTTCTATCTTATCTAATGACTTTTGAACTTTCGTCTTACTGTTATCGGAAGATACCTGAATAAATACCTTGGCAGCATCATCCACCAAATCTATGGCTTTATTGTTTTGCTTGTCCAAGTTTGCATTATGAAGATTCAGTCCATAAACGATGTTCAGAATAGTCTTGAAGATGTCTTCTGACAAGACATTGGAATCAAGGAGATTTATCGAACCGTTCAATCTAATCTCAGATGAAAGGTACGACAATCTTGATGTTATGATGCCTGTCAGTCGCTTCAGTTCCATATAGTTTTATATGAATTATCAAATTTTTGCGCTGCAAAAATACTCAATTTTTACCAAACAACCAAAATATTTCCATGAAATGGATATATATAGATATTATTTTTTCAACATTGGTCATAAATCTGTCCACATTAGTCTAAAGAATAGCTATCCACCATAAGGTGTCGAAATACGGCTCTAATATTAGCCAGAATGGATATTTTTCAAATCTTCACTATGTTCTTTGATGAACGCAAGGATGATGGCATTTACTAATTGACGAATATTAAGTTTCACATTAGACTCGAACTTAACCCGTTCAATCTCACGTTTTACCTCTTTCAGTAGCCAGACACATTCACCATGCTCTGATACGTTTTTGAACTCGTCAAGATAGTGGGTAAATCGTTGCCATTCTGTGGCATCCGCTGATGGTTCTTGGTGTGGTTTGCAGACTGTCTGCTTAGCAAGATTACTCATACCACCCTTTGGCAATTCTATGCTGAACTTTTTCTTTTCCATATCTCTTTGTCGATTATTAACAGACTCACATTATCGCAAAATAGATTTTACGATAAATCGAAAGCTCTCATAGACGGCATGTTTAAGCGGAAGCGGGACATTGTAGGTGTTGACTCGTTTCATCTGCGCCCGATAACCGACAGGTGGGGCAACGATTCCACTTTGTGCAAACTCTTCATCCGTTTGCTTCCATAGTACCAACTCATCATGTGTTCCCATTCTGGCATCTACCTTGTTGGGGACAAAGAAGATTTGGGCATTCATCTGCGGATTGAGTTGACGAAGGCGGTTGATGACCTGAATAAAGGTTCGGGTCGAGGATAACGACTTCGATTCATACTCAAATGGGCAGATGATATAGTCAGCATAGATAAACATCGGGGCCAGACCATCATCCTTGATGGTGCCAGGTGCATCGAACAGCACAAAGCCATCCTGCGATTGTGCATTCTCCATCAGCATCTGCATCGTCTTGGGATCGCTGACCTCAAACGACTGAATGCTGTATGGATCATCCTCTCCAAAGATCTGTCTGTCCTGCTCACGTTGCAAGGTAGCAGACTGTTGGAGATCGGTGTCTATGATGCAGACATCTTTTTTCCAATACGCCAGATAGTCTGCCAGAAGGATACAGAGTGTGGACTTGCCCACTCCGCCCTTCTGATTGGCGAAAACAATGATTTTGTTCTTCTTCGATTTCATGACTTTACTATTTTGTTATAAATCTTAAATGTTAGTTTATTATTCTGTGAGAATGGAGCGGCGGTTAGAACCGCTCCAACTTCTCGCGTTCTGCCCTGGCTATGCTGTCTGCCTTGTGCTTCAGGGCTTTCTCATAGTCTGAGACTGTACCCTCAATGAAGTCTAGTCTATCCACCCAATGCCGTTCGTATGCATCTTCAAGGAATTGCACTTCTTTAGGTGCTGCACCTATTGCCTTGATGAAACGATATTTCATCTGCGTATCCTGAAGTTCAATGATTTTCCTTCGCTGAAAAACAGAATTACA
>JAEEGJ010015844.1_pt1 | contig 17472 bp, 18 predicted proteins | sample 8958761 | NCBI WGS metagenome assembly JAEEGJ01 (sample SAMN16246546, study PRJNA631951) | gut metagenome | biome: gut microbiome; feature: rumen; material: RS-attached | host: Bos | place: Iran: Karaj | collected 2018-10 | reverse complement strand
AAGCCGCAAACCTCGTTTCCGGCAATCCGGAAAGCCTCCGGAAGAACGATTCCGTGGGTCTGCCGTTCCCGAATCAGGAGTTCAGAATCGTCGACGGCGAGCTCTGGCTGAAGGGACGGAACATGATGGAAGGGTACGTCGGGGTCGAAGAACCCGGCGCATACGAGGACGGCTGGTTCAGGACCGGCGACCTTGTCCGGCTCGACGATGAGGGCTATCTCTACATCACCGGCCGCATCAAGGAGATCATCGTGCTCCCGAACGGCGAGAACGTTTCCCCCGCCGAGGTCGAGACGCATTTCAACGCGCTTCCGTTCATTCAGGATTCGCAGGTCTTCGAAAGCCGCAGCGCGCTGGGCGAGCCGATCCTTGCGCTGGAAGTCGTGCTGCGTCCCACCGAGCTTACAAATCTGGACGACGAGGCGCGCAAGGCGTTCGCCGTCGCGGAGCTTGAAAAGATCAACCGCACGCTGCCGGGCTTCATGCAGGTCAGCAGGATCGTCGTCCGCGACACCGATTTTCAGCGGTCCCCGGCGATGAAGATCGTGAGGTACAAGCATGTCCAGGACTGAGATCATCGAAAAGCTCAAGGAGATCCTGCTTGCCGCGGACGACCGCAACCGCGACAAGGTGCTTGCCTGCACCGAGGATTCGCGGCTCGTGGCGGATCTCGGCTTCTCGTCGGTCTCGATGCTCTACATGGTCATCGCGATCGAGGAGGAAATGAACATCCGGTTCGACAACGTCGGCGCGTCCGATTTTGAAACGCTCGGCGACGTCGTGACCTATATCGAGGCGAAGCTCAAATGAAATGGCAGCCCGGCGAACCCGCGCCGGGCGATATGGTGCGGGTACAGATCGGATCGATCTTTCACTACGGCGTTTACGTCGGCGGAGACCGGATCGTTGCGTTCGGTCTGCCGCCCGTGCCGGCGTACGCAGACGCGCCCGACCGGTTTCTCGTGACCGAGACGGACATGGACGTGTTCTGCACGGGCCGCATCCCGGAGATTGCGATCCTCGACCGTGCGGAGCGCAGAAAGCGCATCCCGCCGCAGGAGACCGTGAAGATCGCAAGGGAGCGCCTCGGCGCGGACGGCTACCATCTGATCCGCAACAACTGCGAGCACTTTGCGAACGAATGCGTGTTCGGCGAGAAAAAGAGCCTGCAGGAGGAAGCCATGTTCCGGATGTGGAACACGAAGCCGGTCATCAACGTGTATCTCGGCGAGGCGGACCGGTTCGCGCTCGATTTCCCCGTCCCCGAAGCGCGGCGGGAGGAGATCGAAGCCTGCTCCGCCCAATCGATGCGAAACGCGCGGATCGCAAACTGGGCGATCCTGCGGCTTGCCGCAAGGCACAGCTTTTCGCTCGATCCGGACGACGTCGTCTTTACGCGCAAAAAGCACGGCGGCTGGGACGCGGACCGCTTCTCATTCTCGTTTTCGCATGCGGACGGGCTCTGCTGCGTCGCGGTCTCGAACGCGCCGATCGGCGTCGATTTCGAAACGGTCGAAGGCATTGCGCGGCGGTACGACGCGGAAAAGCTCAAAAAGCTTCGCGTGCGCTGCTTCACCAAGGCGGAGCAGGGCGCATACCCGGATTCCGTCGAGGGCTTTCTGCGCTGCTGGACGCGGAAGGAAGCGATCTTCAAGCAGTCCCTGAAGCGCACGTTTTCGCCTGCCGCAACCGAAACGCAGACCGGCGCCGCCATGACGTACATGCTCGGCGAAACGCCGCGCATCGTGCTGTCCCTCTGCGGGGAGTACGCCGGGCTCGCGCGGTTTTACCGGACGGACGGAAACGAGATTACGCCCATCGAGGCGGAAGGACCTTTGAACCTGTAAGGAGAACGGTATGCTTTGGATTCCGGCGGCATTGATCGGTTGCTACGCGGTGTTCGTGATCGGACCCGCGATTGCCGCCGTGTGCACGATCTTCAAGGCAAAGCCCGGCTCCGACTTTGATACCATGCTGCAGCCGGGCGGACAGTTCGCGCCGTACGCGGAGCGCATGCGCGCGGCAAGGGACCGTCTTCACGCGCATCAGGCGGCGCAGGTTTCGACCCGCTCGCGGGACGGGCTGACGCTTTCCGGCACGTATTACGGTTGCGGCGCGCCCTGCACCGCGATCCTCGTGCACGGCTACCGCACGCAGCCGGAGGTCAACTTTGCCGTGCAGGCGGATGCGTTTCTGCGGCACGGGTACAACGTGCTTCTGATCCGGCAGCGCGGACACGAGCCCGGCTCGCACGTACACTGCGGACTCGGACTCTATGAACGGTACGACGTCGCTGCGTGGAACGATTGGGCGCTTTCGCAGAACGGCGTGAGCGAAACGGTGCTGTACGGCGTTTCGATGGGCGCGGCTTCGGTCGGCTTTGCCGCGGACGCGCTCGATCCCGTGCGTACGCGCGCGCTCATTCTCGACTGCGGATTCCGTTCGCCGGATGAGCAGATCCGGCTCGACTGCAGGCGGCGGAACGTGCCCGGGTTTTTGCTGATGCCGTGGATCCGGCTGTTTGCGCGGGTATTTCTGAAGCTGCGCATCCGCGAACGCACGGACGAAGCGCTGGGCAGAACGACGATCCCGTGCTTTTTCCTGCACGGAACGGAGGACAGGACCGTCCCGTATGAGACCGGCCGCGCGGTCTATGAAGCGTGCGGCACGCGAAAGGCGTTTTTCACCGCGGACGGCGCGGGACACGCCGAAGCGTTTCTGCCCGATCCCGCGCGGACGGAGGAAGCATTGTTCCGGTTCCTCGAAGGAGGACCGATTGAAGGAAACCAACAACAGGAGGATATTTGACATGCAGAAATTTGTAATCCTATGCGACGGAACCTGCGACCTGCAGGAGAACTTCCAGAAGGAATACGACATCCGGGTCATCCCGGGACATATCGTGCTGCCCGACAAGTCGGACGTACCCGGTCCGCTGACGTGGGACCGCTTCTCGCGCGATGAGTTCTATGCCGATCTCAAGAAGAACCCGAACGGCTACGCCACCGCGCCCGCCAACATCGAGGAATTCCGGATCGCGATGGAAGAGATCGTCAGGGACGGCACGCCGCTGCTCGTGATGACCATTTCGAGCGGCATCTCCGGCACGTACGGTTTTGCCTGCACCGCCGCGGATCTTGTGAAGCAGACCTATCCGGATGCAAACATCCGCTGCATCGATTCGCTGCGCTTCGGTCCCGGATTCGGGCTGATGGCGGTCTGCGCGTCGAAGCTGCGCGACGAGGGCAAGACGATGGACGAGGTCGCGGAATGGCTGGAAGCGAACAAGAACCGCTTCCATCAGGCGGGCTGGCTCGACGATCTGAGCTTCGTTGCGAAGAAGGGTCGTCTCACAAACGCCAAGGCGTTCTTCGGCACGCTCGCGGGCATCAAGCCGATCGGCGAATTCGACTACAACGGTCTCACCACCGTGATCGGCAAGGCGAAGGGTGCGAAAGCCGCTTACGCCGCGCTTTTAAACTACATCGAAAACACGATCGAAAACCCGTCCGAGCAAATCATCTTCATCGCGCAGACCAGCCGTTTCCCGCAGGCGGAGAAATATAAGGAACTCATTGAGGAGCGCTTCCATCCGAAAGCGATCTTCATCAACGACGTGTTCCCGTCCTGCGGCATCAATATCGGACCGGGTCTGATGGCGGCGTACTATATCGGAAAGCCGATTTCAAAGGATCTCGGCGAGGAGCGCGCGATCATCGAAAAAGCACTGGCTTCCGAAAAATAAAACAGCTTTCTGAGGGGGAAGAAATCCAAATGAGAAAACTCACCAAGAAATGGCAGATGTTCCTGTACGCGATCGGCGGCATGGGCGTCAATATGCTGAACCTGATGGTCAATTCGTACCTGTGCAGCGCGCTGATCGCGAGCGGATTCAATCCGAACGTCATTCAGTATCAGACGTTCCTCGGCCGCGACCTCGTCATCGCTGCGGTATGGGCGGTGTTCGGCGTGATCGCAAAGATCATCGACGGCGTGATCGACGTTCCGATGGCTTCGTTTACGGACAACCTGAAAACGCGGTTCGGACGCAGACGCCCGGCGCTGATCATCGGTCTCGTTCCGATGATCCTTGCATACGTGCTGTTCACGCTGGTTACGCCGAATTCGCAGGGCGCAACGCTTCTGAACACGATCTTCTACGGCGTGACGCTGTGCGTGTTCTACAGCTTCTATACGCTGACGATGGTCACCTATTACGCGACGTTTACCGAGATCGTCGACACGCAGGAGGAGCGCAACTTCATGTCGAACGTGAAGTCGGTCTGCGACATCGTCTACTTCATCCTCGGCTACGTCGTGGTGCGCATGCTTCTGAACGGTCTGAACGTCCGTCCGGTTTCCATGATCGTTCTGCCGATCGTGCTGACGATGCTGATTCCGCTGCTTTTGATCCGAGAGGATTCCACCAAGGACGGCGTGATCACCCGCGACGGCGAAGAAACGTCCGTTTCGGTCAATCTGTTCAAGTCGATCGCGTACACGTTCAAAAACAAGGACTACATCCTGTGGATGATCGTGTACTCGTTCATGACCTTCGGCGTGCAGCTCTTCCTGTCCGGCATCAACGAGTATTTCTCGGTCGCGGGAATGAACATGATGTTCGTCATGATGGCGGCGTTTGCGCCGGTGCCGTTTACGCTCCTGATCTATAACCGGCTGACCAGGAAATTCGGCTTCGGCTTCTCATACCGCTATACGCTCGTGATCTTTGCCGTCGGCATGGCTGCGATGTTCGCGGTGTCCTATCTCCCGGCAGGCACGCTCAAGACGATCCTTGCGATCGTCACCGGTCTCATCTCCTCGTTCGGCATCGGCGCGATGTTCTCCGTCGCATACTCCGTACCCTCGCAGCTTGCTGCGGAGGAGGAAAAGCGCACCGGCATCTCGAACGCCGCCATGTACTTTGCGGTGCAGGGGCTCTTTGCGGGCGTGGCGTCCGGCATCGGCGGACAGGCGGTGCTGACGATGATGAAGACGAACAATGTGGTGAAATACATGACGCTCGTCTGCGCGATCGCGGTGCTCGTCGCGTTCGTACTCTCCTTCATGCTGCCGAAGTCCGTCACCCTGATGGGCAAGAAAGACAGCGAACAGAACTGAACTTTTCCGGCTGAAAACCGGACACCCTTTTGATATGGCAGTCAAACGAATCAACGGAATCGAATTGGAACAAATGCTCAGAAACGGGCTCGCAAACCTTCGCGCAAGCGAGGACGAGATCAACCGTCTGAACGTCTTCCCCGTCCCCGACGGCGACACCGGCACCAACATGGTGAAGACGCTGGAGCACGGGCTTTCCCTCGCGGAACGCAGCGGCGACGTCAACGTCTTTACAAAATCGCTCGCTTCCGGCATGCTGCTCGGCGCAAGAGGCAACTCCGGCGTCATACTGTCGCAGTTCTTCTACGGCTTTTCGCAGGCGCTTTCGCGCGCGCTTCTGATCGGTCCGGGCGAGCTCCGGAATGCGCTGGTGCGCGGCTACCGCGTCGCGTACGGCGCGGTCATGAAGCCGGTGGAGGGCACGATCCTGTCGGTCGCGCGCGAGGGCATCGAGCACATCCGCTCGCAGATCACCCGCGGCTCCTCGATCGACTTTATCCTCTCCGCCTATGTCGCAGAGATGCGCAAGACGCTGATCCTCACGCCCGAAATGCTTCCGGTGCTGAAGGACGCAGGCGTGGTGGACAGCGGCGCGACGGGCTTCATCCTGATCTTCGAAGGCATGGTGAAATACCTGAACGGCGAAGTTCTGAAAGACAGCGCGCAGCGAACCGAGCCGAAAAACGACGATCCGGACCTCAGCTTGTTCAACGAGGACAGCGTCTTTGTCGACGGCTACTGCATGGAGTTCATCCTGCAGCGCATGAACGGCTCCGCCTATGAGCAGGACTTCCGGCTGAAAGCGTTTACCGGCGCGCTCGACCGGCTCGGCGACTCCATCGTCTGCGTACAGGACGGAAAACGCGTCAAGGTGCATATCCATACGAAGGCGCCGTCCGTCATCATCGAATTGGCGCAGCGGTACGGCGAATTCCTGACGTTCAAGCTCGAAAATATGCAGATACAGCACAACGAGCGCGACCGCATCGTCAAGCCCGCCGTGCACAAGCCCCTGTCCGTGGTCGCCGTGGTGAACGGCGCGGGCATGCGCAAGCTGTTTGAAGGGCTCGGTGCGGACTGTGTGATCGACGCCGACGCCACCATGAACACCTCCGCCCAGGAGTTTGTTTCCGCGTTCGATTCCCTCGACGCCGATGAGATCGTCGTGCTGCCGAACAACAAGAACATCATTCTTGCCGCCGAGCAGGCGGCGTCGCTCGTGCCCGAAAAGCATGTGACGGTCCTGCCGTCCAGAAGCTTCGCGGAGGGCTATTATGCGATCGCCATGGACATTCCGGACGAAAAGGACCTTGAAAAGCGCATCCGCGGCATGCGTTCCGGCATCGACAACATCGTCACCCTGCGGGAAACGACCGCCTCGCGCGATTACACGTACCACGAGATCCGCTGCCGCCGCGGCGAGGACATCGCGTTTCTGGGCGGCGAGCTCGTCTGCGTCGAACGCGACTGGAAGGCGGCGATCCTCGGCGCGCTTGCCATGATCGAGGATATCGACGACCGCGAGACCGGCATCGTGCTGCGCGGCGCCGGCGTTTCCGTGTCCGACGAGGAAGCGCTTTCCGAAGCGATCGCAGGACAGTATCCGATGCTTGAGCTGGAGTTCGTCGACGCCGGGCAGGAGATCTATCACTGGGAAATCGGGATCATGTGAGGAAAACGGTATGGTATGGCTTTGGATTCTGATCGCGCTCGGCGCGGTGCTCTTCTTCTTCGTCATCCCTACGATGATCCTCGCATGGATCATCTATTCCGTGCTGCTCCGGCGCAACAAGCCCGGCAAATGGGACCGCGGCTGCAGCTTTCCCGAGGATCCCGAATACTGCAGAATGCATGACATCGGCATCGAATGGGGTAAAAAATACGCCGATCGCATGCGCGAGGTGGAGATCAGAAGCGACGGATTGAAACTCGTCGGCGAATACTACGATTTCGGCGGCAGTTCCGCCGCGCTGATCATTGCGGGACGGACGGAATGCGTGCTGTATTCCTATTATTTCGCAGAACCGTTCCGCCGCGCGGGCAGAAACGTGCTCGTTATCGACAACCGCGCGCACGGACTTTCCGAGGGCAAGGTGAGCTGCCTCGGCTACCGTGAATACCGCGACATCCTCGAATGGTGCCGTCTTTTGCACGACGACCTCGGCAACGAGCGCGTGTTTTTGCACGGCATCTGCATCGGCTCCTCCACCGCGCTGTTTGCGCTGACCGCGCCGGAATGCCCGGATTATATCGAGGCGATGTCCTGCGAGGGCATGTACTACTCCTTCTACCGGTCGTTCGACAATCACATGAAGGTCGACCGCCCCGAAAAAATGCGCTTTCCCGTGCAGCAGGAGGTCATGCTCTGGATCCGGCTCTGCTCGCATGCAAACGTTGTGACCGACGGTCCGTTCAAACGCATCGAAAAGCTCAGAAAGCCCATTCTGTTCCTGCACAGCCGCGAGGATACCTATTCCACGCCGGACCAGGCGGAATACCTTTACGCGCACTGCAGCGCGCCGAAAAAGATCGCGTGGTTCCCGCACGGCGCGCATTCCCGCATCCGCATCAACGATACGGAAAGATACGACGAAACGATCATAGAATATCTTAAGGAGCTGGACGCAAAGGCGAAAGAAGATGCAATTTGATGAAAAAAGTGTATTTTTGTTGCTTTTGCGCGTACGGCGTGCTATAATGCATTGAATCCAAAAGGAGGAGGAAATCATAATGGAACAGTACAATTTCGATCAGAACAATCTGCCGCAGCCGAATACGCTTACGTTCGGCATTCTGAGCCTCGTATTCTGTGGCATTCTCGGCATCATCTTCGGTGCGATCGGCCGTAAAAAGGGCAAGGAATTCATCGCACAGGGCGGCGAACTGGCCGGTTCGTCCAAGGTCGGCTTTATTCTGAGCAAAGTCGGTCTGATCCTCGGCATCATCGCAACGATCGTCATCGCGATCTACCTCATCGTGTTCATTGCGGCTGCTGCCAACGGCGCGCTCAGATAATCAGTCCCGGACTGATCAAGCGTCAGTATGCGTGACGCCGGTTTTCCGGCGTCACGTTTTTTATTCGGAGGGAACATGGCGAAATCAAAGCATCCCGTAAAGAAGGCGGTCTGTATCGCGCTCTGCGCGCTGCTTTTGTACGGCGCGGTCTCAATGCTCGCGTCCGTCGTCGTGTTCCGCGCGCTCTTTCCGAAAAGAAGCGGGCTCTCCCCGCTGCATTACACCTATGAGGAGCTTCAGCCGGACGTTTCGCGCGAACCCTTCGCCTTTCCGTCCGGACGGAATACGCTTTCGGGCTTTCGGTACGATGCCGGAGATCCGCGCGGGCTGATCGTCGTCGTCAACGGCATCGGCGACGGCGCGGATGCGCACCTTCCCGAGATCGTCGAATTCGTGCATGCCGGCTGGTCGGTCGTCACCTGGGACGCAACGGGCGTCGGCAAAAGCGAAGGCGCGTGGTCGAAGGGGCTTCAGCAGATCCGCAGGGATCTTGCCGCATTTGGGGAATACCGGACCGTCTCAAAGGCGTGGGACGGACTTCCCGTCGTGCTCTACGGACACAGCGCGGGCGCGTACGCCGCGGCGACGGCGCTGAAGGATCATCCGGAAATCTGCGCCGCCGTCTGCATTGCCGGCTTCGACCGTCCCGTTCCGCTGATGTACGGACACGCAAAGGCGCGCGTCGGCGTGCTTGCCGATATCCAGTACCCCTTCCTCGCGCTCGAATCCTTCTTCCTGTTCGGCGCGGACGCGAACGATTCGGCGCGCGAAGCGATCGACGCGGCGGTTACGCCCGTTCTGATCGTCGGCGGAGACTCGGACGATCTCGTGCCGTATGAAAACAGTCTGATCCGCGATCCGGAACAGTACCGGAATCCGAATGTTAAAAGTCTTTTGATCACTTCGCCGTACCGCAGCGAACATTCCACGCCGTGGCTGTCTGCGGGCGCCGCACGCTATCGCTGCGAGCTTGCCGATCCGAACGATGCGAACAAAGCACTTGCGAACGAGCTCGATCCGGCGTTTCTCGAAACGGTCCTGCGCTTTTTCGGCGACGCGCTGCACCGCTGACGGCGCGTTTATGCAAGCCGCCGAAACCGCCGCGGAAATTGACAACCCGGCGGAAAAACAATATAATAAATTATTATCCGACAAAAAGGAAATCCGTATGAACAAAAATCTCAAGCGAATGATCTATGCCGCTCTGTGCCTGGCGCTCTGCATGGTGCTTCCGCTGTTGACGGGGCAGATCCCCGAAATCGGAAAGCGCCTCTCGCCCATGCACATCCCCGTCTTTCTCTGCGGATTTCTCTGCGGCTGGCCGTGGGGACTTATCGTCGGCGCAACCGCCCCGATCCTTCGCTCCGCTCTGTTCGGCATGCCCGCTATGGGACCGGACGCGTTCAGCATGGCGTTTGAGCTTGCGGCGTACGGCGCGGTTGCCGGGCTTTTGTACCGCGTGCTGCCGAGAAAGCCGTGGAGCGTCTATGTTTCGCTGATCGTCGCCATGATTGTCGGGCGCCTTGTCTGGGGCGCGGCGAAATGGGCGATGCTCGGACCGTCGTTCACGCTTCGGACGTTCCTTGCGGGCGCGGTCGTCAATGCGATTCCCGGCATCATTCTGCATATCGTTCTGATCCCGCCGATCGTGCTTGCGCTGAACAAGGCGGGATTCGTGGAAAACAATCGGAGGTCGACGCCTTGAAAACCCTGTTTTTTGATTGCAGCATGGGCGCGGCGGGCGATATGCTCTGCGCAGCGCTTCTGGAGCTTTTGCCCGATCCCGACGCAGCCGTTCGCGAGCTGAACGGCATCGGCATCCCGCATGTCGTGTTCGAAAAGAACGCCTCGGTCAAAAACGGCATCACCGGGACGCATCTTTCCGTGCGCGTCGACGGCGAGGAGGAGCACGAACCGGCGGAAACGCATCATCACGATCACGCGCATCACCATGCGCACCGCGATCTTGCCTCCGTCGAAACGATCCTTTCGGGTCTTGCCGTTTCGGACCGTGTCAAAGCGAACGCGCTCGCCGTTTACCGGCTGATCGCGGAAGCGGAAAGCCATGTGCACGGCTGCCCGGTCGACCGGATCCATTTCCATGAGGTCGGCACGCTCGACGCGATCGCCGACGTTACGGCGTTTTGTTTCCTTGCGGAGCGGCTTTCGCCGGATCGCGTGATCGCCTCTCCCGTCCATGTCGGCAGCGGAACGGTGCGCTGCGCGCACGGCGTGCTTCCCGTGCCCGCTCCTGCGACGGCATACCTTTTGAAAGACGTGCCGATCTACGGCGGCGAAATCAAGGGCGAGCTCTGTACGCCTACCGGCGCGGCGCTTCTGAAGCATTTTGCCGCGCAGTTCGGCCCGATGCCGACGATGCGTGTGCAGAGGATCGGTTACGGAATGGGCACAAAAGATTTTGATACGGCAAACTGTGTCCGCGCGGTGCTCGGAGAAACTGACACGCAAAGCACGCAGACGGTCTTTGAACTGTCCGCCAACGTCGACGATATGACCGCGGAACAGATCGGCTTTGCCTCGGAACGCCTGTTCGAGGCAGGCGCCGTCGAGGTCTATACGGTTCCGGTCGGAATGAAAAAGAGCCGCCCGGGCACGCTGATCCGTGCGATTGTCGGACGCGACGAGAAGGAATCCGTCCTTTCGGCGTTCTTCCGGCATACGACAACGCTCGGCGTACGCGAAGCCGAAACGAAACGGTACGTGCTTTCCCGTACGGTGGATTCGCATGAGACGGCGCTCGGCACGGTCCGCGTCAAGCGTTCCGAGGGATACGGCGTCGTCCGGGAAAAGGTTGAATATGAGGACCTTGCGCGGATTGCAAAAGAACGAAACATCGCAATCGCCGAAGCAGCCGCGCTTGTGAAAAAGGAGATCGAACGGCATGGATGAACATCTGCACGAGCATCACGAGCATCTGCATCAGCACGCGAACACAAAGGACGTCTTAAACCGTCTGTCACGCGCGATCGGACACCTCGAATCGGTCAAGCGCATGGTCGAAGACGGACGCGACTGTTCGGATGTGCTGATTCAGCTTGCCGCCGTGCGCGCCGCGCTCGGCTCGACAAGCCGGATCATTTTGAAGGACCATCTGGAGCACTGCATCGTGCACGCGGTGGAATCGAACGATCAGACAGCGATCGAAGAATTGGAGCACGCGATCGACAAGCTGATCCAATGATCCTATCCCCCTACAGGGCTTCCGCTCGATGTGTTTTTTTGATATACTCCCTGTGAACACAATACAGGGGGTATTTTTTATGGCATGCTTTTTGGTTCCGATGACGGAAGCGATCGTCACCACGATTGCGCAGAAAGTGATCGAATCGAAGGAAAAGAAGACCGGCATAAAGACGGTCACGAGCGCCGACGGTTTCACGATGGAGAAAACGCCGTTCTCGAAGAAGCTCGGCTGGCTGAACAAAATGCTGTGGGGCGGCTCCGCGCTTCTGGCGTTCGAGCACGTATGGCACGGCGAGGTCGTTCCCTACTTCCCGTTCCTGACGGCGGCGAGCGATCCGGCGGACGCGGCGGAAATGCTGCATGAGATGGGGACCGCGGGCGTTGCGATGGCGGCGATCGTCACGGTCGTGTGGATCGGTATGCTGCTCGTTTCGAAGTCGCTCGAAAAACGCGCGCTGAAAGCGATTCCCGAGGCAAAATAAAGGGGACGGCGTATGACTCTGCTCGTTACCGTATTTGCCGCGGCGATCACGACCGCGATGTGGTATAAGCGTCAGCCGGACAGCAGCATGAAGCTCGGCATCCTCTCCTGGATGTTCTGGGGCGCGTCGCTGATGTGGCTGATCGACGCGATCTTTGAATACGCGGATCTCGGCGCGGCGTATTTTACGCCGGAACCTAAAGATATGCTCAACGATCTGTTCCTCGGTCTTTCGGTCATCGCGCTTGCGCTGATCATCTGGATCGTGATCCTGCTCATTTGGGATCCGAAGGGCGTTCTCAAAGCAAAGCTTCTGAAAAAGAAAGGCTCCTGACACCAAAACACAGAAGAGGCTGTTCCGAAAACCGGAACAGCCTCTTTTTGTCCGTATTGCCGACGCGACCGTCATTCGCCCATCATCAGGCGGATGATCTCTATATCCGTCTGCTGCATGCCGCGGCTCGCGAGCTTGCCGACCGCGTCGATCGTGCTTTCGACGCCCTTCTTGACGATGCCGTCGCCGCCGAAGAACTGGTTCCCGTCCTCGTACATCGCAAGGCCCAAAAGTCCCGCGTCGACCGCCGCCGCGATCTTTGCCGCGCAGCTCGCCTTTGCGCCGTCGCAGATGATGCCGGACGTGATCGCCACCGCGTTGACCACCGTGTGCGCGATCATCTCGAACCGTCCGCCCTTCAGATATGCAATGCCCGCGCCCGCGCCGACGCCCGCGCTGACCGCGCCGCAGTAGGCGGACAGTCTCCCGATGCCGGTCTTCAAATGCGTGGTGATGAGGTTCGACACGCAAAGCGCGCGCAGAAGCTGTTCATGCGACGCGCCGATCTCCTCCGCGTAGACGATGACCGGTACGGACGCCGTGATGCCCTGGTTGCCGCTGCCCGAATTGATCACGACCGGCAGCTCACAGCCGTTCATTCTGGCGTCGCTGCCCGCCGCCGCCCAGGCGCGCATCTTGTAATTGATATCGTATTCCCTGCCTCTGAGCACCGTCTTGCCGATGTTCGCGCCGTAATTGCCGGATAAGCCTTCCTTTGCGATCGCCATGTTATAGTCGATCTGCCGTTCGAGCACGTCCATGACGTCCGCGCAGTCGACGGAATCCGCAAAGTCCACGATGCCTTCCACGGAAAGGCATGTCCGGTCGGTCAGACGGTCGTCGCTGCGGTCCGAAAGCGCCTGTTTCAAAAGCACCTCGCCGTTGCGCTGCACGAGCACCACGTTGGTATGATAGTCCGCGATGCGTACCGTCGCGGAGTCTTCTCCCGCAAACGCCGTGATCTGAATGTCGAAGATGCGTCCGGTGTCGGCATATTTGACCTCAATCGGCGTACGCTTCAGAAAATCGGACATGGACTTGATCTCGTCCTCCGTGACGTTCGCGAGCACCTCAAGCTCTGCGTTCGCGTCTCCCGCAACGGTTCCCGCCGCCGCCGCCGCGGGAATGCCGCGAAGACCGCCCGTATGCGGCACGACCACGCTCTTGACATTCTTGATGATATTGCCGCTCGCCTCCACCAAAAGCCGTTCCGGCGCTGTGCCGAGCGTTTCCCGCGCCTTTGCCGCCGCATAGGCGATGGCGATCGGTTCCGTACAGCCCATCGCCGGACGCAGTTCTTCGTTCAGAATGGAGATATAGTTTTGATAACGCAGATCCGTCCGAAGCATGTTTGTTTTCCCCCCGTCCTTTCTTCTATCGCAATCATACCGTTTTCACCGGTCCGCTGTCAATGGTTTCCGCCGAAGCGGCGCGCCGGTCAGTCAAAAACCCCGCTCAACATGCGCATCACATCGTTCAGTTCGTCCGGCTGCAGCTTCAAAACGGCGCGGTCGAAGGTGAAAAGACCGTTCGTTTCGTCCTCCACATCGGAGACCTGCGTATAGATCGCGCCGCAAAGCCCGTTTTGCGCCAGCGGGATCAGACTTTGGTACAGCTCCCGCAGCGCCCGGACATACGCTTCGCGCGTGTCGAATACTTTATAGCCGTAGGTCTTTTCAAGGTTATAGCTGTGCTCCGGAACCTTCCACACGAAGCCGCCGAATTCGGAAAGCAGCTGCGGTTTGTTTTCCTTTCCGAGATGCAGCTTGTCAAAATAGATGTGCAGGCTGTCCGCGTCGGAAAGCTGCTGATGAAACCACCCGGAGGTGCTGTCGATGAAGCGACCCGGGTCGAGCGCTTTCAGCTTTGTGTAGGCGTCGTCGGCGCAGAATTGCCCCCAGCCCTCGTTGAAGATCGTCCAAAGGCAGATGCACGGGTGATTCCCGAGCTGCCGGACGGTCGCCTCCATGCTGTCCGAAAAGATGCGCCGCGTTTCGGGATCGGGATTCAGGCGTTTGTCGCGCCGCTTCTGAAAGTGCAGCGTCGGAAGCACCGTGTCCCGCACATAGCGGTACACGCCGTTGTTGACCATGTCCTGAAAGACGATCATCCCCAGCCGGTCGCAGTCGTAATAGAACCGGTCCGGCTCGATCTTGATATGCTTGCGCAGCGTGTTGAAGCCGAGCGATTTCATGGCAAGGATGTCCTTCTCAAACCCTTCGGGCGTCGCGGGCGTATACAGTCCGTCGCTCCAGTAACCCTGATCCAGAAGTCCGTTGAAGAAATACGGCTTGCCGTTCAGACACAGGCGCGGGACGCCGCCGACCGTCTCGATCGAAAGCGTGCGCAGCGCAAAATAGGACTGCACCGTATCCGCGCCGCTTGAGATCGTAAAGGCATACAGATACGGATCGTCCGGCGTCCAGAAATGCGGATCGTCGATCGAAATCCCTGCGGTTCCGTTTTCGAGCGGAAACGTCCGTTCTCCCAAGATGACCGTGCCGGTCTCGATACCGTCCGCGCGGATCTCGACCCGGTCCGGTCCGTTGGTGATCTGCAAAGAGCGGATATACCGCTCCGGCACCGGCTCCAGCCACACCGTCTGCCAGATGCCCGAGCACGGCGTATACCACATGCCGCCGCGCTTTTTGGTTTGCTTGCCGTAGGGAAAGCGTGGATCGAGATCGTTGATCACCTCAACGCACAGCTCGTTTTCGCCGCCGCGCAGCGCGTCGGTGATGTCCGCCGAGAACGGCAGATATCCGTTTTCGTGCCGTGCGGTCTCAACGCCGTTGACGGTCACGACGGTCCTGCGCATTACGGCGCCGAAATGCAGCAGAACGCGCATGCCCTGCCATTCCTGCGGCACGGAAAAAGTCCTTCGGCAGCGCAGCGCTTCTCCGATCTTCGGCTTTTGACGCACGCAGGACAGCAGACTTTCCGGGCAGTAGGGCACCCGGATCTTCTGCACGGCGCCGCCGAACGACAGCTCCCACGTTCCGTTCAGACAAAGCCAGCGCTCGCGGCGAAGTTGCGGCCTCGGATAGACGTTCCACGGGATTTCCGGAATCGTCACAGCTTCCGCCGTATAAAGGTCCTGCATCATATCTGCCTCCTGCGTTTTTCTCGGGATCCGGTTCGATCGATGAAATCAGTTTATCACATCCTTCGCCGCGGTGCAATCGAACGAACGCAAAAAAGAAACCGCATCATCGAAGCAGTTTCTTTTTCGGCGGGAAACGGTCTGCGTCCGCCCCCGGCCGTGCGTTCCCGCAGCGGGAAATCTTTTTTCCGCGGCGCTTACGCCCGGATCTCCTTTCCGTTCCCGCATCGGGAAACGAGATACACCGCCGCGCCGAGCGCGGTCAAAACGCCGCCCGCGATCCAATAGACGAGCGTCAGCGGGTTTGTCGTGCCGTAGATTTCGAGCGCGCCGGAGACGAGACTGCCGACGGTCAGCGTCGCGATCCCCGCATGGTATACGCTGCGGGCAAAGCGGTTCGGATACGGCGCGCGCCGCATCGTGATGAGCAGCAGCGGCAGTACGCCGAGCACGAGCGGGAACGCAAAGGCGTAGAGCATGCCGTAAGCATACACGCCGTGGCTGAACAGCTCGTACACCGCGCCGAAAACCGCGCAGAACAGGGCTGCAAACAGGTCGATCAGGATCAGCTTGTGCTGTGCCGTCAGTTTATGCGCCGTAACCGATGTAGACAATGTCGCTCACGCTCCTTTCGCCGGATCTTCTGCCGTTTACGGGGTTGTTGACAAGGTTCCCGAGGAACACCATTGAGGAGGAACCGCCGCCGTCGAGGTTATAGGCGGTCTCTACGCCGATCGACTGCAGAAACGCCGCAAGCTCATAGAGAGAAAGTCCGTCGCTGTCGCCTGTTCTGCCGTCCGCCACGACGAACACATAGTGCAGATCGTCGATCACACCGATCGCCGTGCGCGGATTGCTCGCCATCGCCCTGCCGACCTCGTCGTTTTCGGAAACCGAGATCCCGCCGTCTTCCACGAGCGCCGGACCGAAGCTGAGCACGTTCCATGCGCCGCTCGCAAGCAGCTCCTCCGCCGTGACCTCGTCTTCGTCGATGATGCCGAACGAACCGTCTTGATAGATCACAAGGTCCTCGCCGCCGCCGGACGTGTTGCGGTACAGCACGCCGTTGCGGATCACGTACCCGCTGCGCTGCGCGCCGTAGTAGTCGCCGTTGATCGCAAGGATCGCGTTGACCGCGGACGCCGTCGCAGAGGTCTTTGCGGTGATGTTGCGCCCGTAGCTGTTTTCGGCGAACGCGGTTTTCAGGTACTCCGCCGAGGAGAGCCGCACGTCCGCAACGTAGACCGTCGTTTCGAGGATCCGGTATGTCGAAAGCTGAACGGTGATGTTTTCATCCGAATAGGTCGTATCCGTCGCGACCGGTTCCGCCGCCGGGGATGCTTCTTCCGGTTCCGGATCCGTTTGAACGATCGCGATCTCATCCGCTTCCGCAGCCGGTTCCCCCGCCGCAATGTCCGCCGCCGGTTCCGCCGTCGTTTGCGCCGTCGTTTGCGCCGGTTCCGCCGTCGCAACCGCGTACACGCGCTTGATCAGAAATGTATCCGCAAGGAGATAACCCGTAAACAGCAGGAGCGCAAGTCCGAACAGGACGGCAAAAGCGTACCTGGGTATCTTCATATTCGTCACCTCTCTTTTTCTTACCGGTATCATACGGCGTCAACCCTAAACGAACCTAAAACCGCAAAAGTTTTTTGATGCTTTTTCCGGAAATATATGATATGATGAGAAAAAGCAGTTTCGGGAGGAACGACATGCGTCTGTTATTTGCGGAGGACGAAAAATCGCTGTCGCGCGCGGTGTGCGCGATCCTCAAAAAGAACAATTATTCCGTCGACGCGGTCTATAACGGCGCGGACGCGCTGGATTACCTTGCGACCGAAAACTACGACGGCGTGATCCTCGACGTCATGATGCCGAAGGTCGACGGGTTTACGGTCTTGAAGCGCATGCGCGAGGCGGGAAACAAGACCCCCGTGCTGATGCTGACCGCGCGGTCCGAGATCGACGACAAGGTCTTCGGTCTCGATTCCGGCGCGAACGATTATCTGACGAAGCCGTTCGACACGAAGGAGCTTCTGGCGCGCATCCGGGTCATGACGCGGAAAAGCGAGGTCCAGACCGACACGAAGCTTTCCGTCGGAAACCTGACGCTGGACGCCGCGACGTACGATCTGAAGGGACCGGCCGGACAGTTCAAGCTTGCGGGCAAGGAGTTTCAGATGCTCGAAATGCTGATGCGGAATCCGAAACGCC
>JAEEGJ010015842.1_pt1 | contig 17473 bp, 11 predicted proteins | sample 8958761 | NCBI WGS metagenome assembly JAEEGJ01 (sample SAMN16246546, study PRJNA631951) | gut metagenome | biome: gut microbiome; feature: rumen; material: RS-attached | host: Bos | place: Iran: Karaj | collected 2018-10 | reverse complement strand
GCAGCAGTTACATCTTATATGGCAGACGTTGATACCGACGCAGCATACGAAGGCGACCACGAAGTTATCGTTGACGGAGCATTCGAAGAATCCACATTCCGTTCAGCTCCTTACTTTAACTTAAATATCGACGGCATCACCCTTCTTAACAGCGCATTCTAATTTGGCGTAACTACTTGAAGAGTGACATAGATTTTTGATAAAATTTCAAAGGGTGGCACACCTGCCGCCCTTTGTTGTTTTTTTTATTTCAATAAAAAGCAATTGAAATAAAAATGCTCCGCAGGGTCACACTCGTGCGTGCGGAAATTTGTTGCTAAGGCAACCGCACGAGGCGCATGGAATTTCGCAAGCGAAATCCAATTTTAATAGAGGAGTACGGATTTGGATAAGAAACAAGCGGCAGTGTCGCTAAGAAACGTAACCAAGACCTTCGGTTCGGTTACAGCCAATTCGAAGGTAAATCTTGATATCTACAAGGGCGAAATCTTAGCCCTTTTGGGAGAGAACGGAAGTGGTAAGACCACTTTGATGAATATGCTCTCCGGTATTTATTTTCCCGATGAAGGACAGATTTTTATCAATGGCAAGGAAGAGGTAATACGCTCCCCTCGTGATGCGTATTCACTCGGAATCGGTATGGTTCACCAGCATTTTAAGCTTGTGGATGTACTTACTGCGGCTGAGAATATCATACTCGGTATGGAAGGAAAGCTTAATCTTAAGGCCGCCATTGCCAAGATAGCTGATATTTGCGACCGTTACGGTTTTGAGGTAGACCCCAATCGTAAGATTTACGATATGTCGGTATCCGAGAAGCAGACGGTTGAAATCGTTAAGGTATTGTACCGTGGCGCCGACATCTTAATACTTGATGAGCCCACAGCGGTACTCACACCTCAGGAGACTGAGAAACTCTTTAACGTACTCAGAAACATGCGTGATGACGGCAAGGCTATCGTCATCATTACCCACAAGATGCACGAGGTAGAGAGCCTCTCCGACAGAGTGGCGGTTCTTCGTCGCGGCGAGTACGTGGGTGACATGATTACAGCGGATACAACGGCTCAGGAGATGACCGACATGATGGTAGGCCACTCCGTGACCCTTAACATAGAGAGACCCGATCCCGTCAATCCCAAGCCTCGTATAGAGGTTAAGAATCTGACGGTTCGCAACGAAGACGGAATTATTAAGCTCGACGATGTTTCTTTTACCGCCAACAGCGGTGAGATTTTAGGTATCGCGGGCATTTCGGGTTGCGGTCAGAAAGAACTTCTTGAAGCTATCGCGGGTCTTCAGCCTGCGGAGGCGGGAAGTATCAGTTACATCGATGATAACGGTGAGCACGACGAATTGCTCGGCAAGGATCCCCTTAAGATAGCTGCCATGGGCGTTACGCTTTCTTTTGTCCCCGAGGACAGACTCGGTATGGGACTTGTGGGTAACATGGACTTGACCGACAATATGATGCTTCGTTCCTTCAGACGAGGCAAGACCGTATTCACCGACAGAAAGGCGCCCAAGCACCTTGCGGAAGACGTTGTCAGAGACCTTGAGGTCGTAACTCCCGGCGTCACCACTCCCGTAAGAAGACTTTCCGGCGGTAACGTTCAGAAGGTACTCGTAGGACGTGAGATTGCTTCCGCACCTACCGTATTGCTTACTGCTTACGCGGTGCGCGGCCTCGACATCAACTCATCCTACACAATTTACGACTTAATTAACCAGCAAAAGAAAGCGGGCGTGGCAGTTGTGTTCGTCGGCGAAGATTTGGATGTTTTGCTGGAGATTTCCGATAAGATTCTGGTTCTGTGCGGCGGTAAGGTAAGCGGTATCGTAGACGGACGCACCACTGACAAGAACACTGTCGGAATGATGATGACAAGAGTAGGAGGTGGCAAGTTAAGTGACTAATCAGGACAAGGTCAAAGAACCTCTTTTTCACATAGTTAAGCGCGACGCCATCCCTGCGGGCAAGGCCTGGGGTATCCGTGTTCTTGCGATTTTGGCGGCGCTTGTGGTATGCGCGATTGTAACGACCGTGCTTACCAAGGACAATCCGTTGTCGGTTTATGCTACGATATTTAAAGGAGCTTTCGGCTCCGCCAGAAAGACCTGGGTTACATTCCAGGACCTTTCAATTTTGCTTATTATTTCACTTGCGCTCACACCTGCGTTTAAAATGAAGTTCTGGAACATCGGCGGTGAGGGTCAGGTACTTATCGGCGGTCTTGCGGCTGCGGCATGTATGATTCAGCTTGCGGGCAAGATGAACAATGTGATGATTATCATCTGCATGATTGTTACATCTATCGCGGCAGGCGCTTTCTGGGGATTTGTTCCGGCTTTCTTTAAGGCTAAATGGAACACCAACGAGACGCTTGCGACCCTTATGATGAACTATATCGCTACCCAGCTGGTTGCTTTTTACACCGTAAGATGGGAAGTTCCCAAGGGCTCGGGTAAGATCGGTATCATTAACCAGAGCACAGAGCTTGGCTGGCTTCCTCAGATCGGTAACAAGTACTTACTCAGCATTCTTGTAGCGGTTATTGTTACTACAGGTATGTACATTTACCTTAACTACAGCAAGCACGGTTATGAGATTGCTGTTGTAGGTGAGAGTGAGAATACCGCAAGATATGTCGGCATGAAGGTTAAGAAGGTTATTATCCGTACCATGCTTTTGTCCGGCGGATTGTGCGGTCTTGCGGGACTTATGCTTGTGGGCGGTATTAACCATACCGTTACTACTACCATTGCGGGCGGACAGGGATTCACCGCTGTTATGGTGTCATGGCTTGCTAAGTTCAATCCTTTGACCATGGTATTTACGAGCTTTCTTATAGTATTCCTCGGACGCGGTGCCGGAGAGATTTCCACAAGATTCGGACTTAACCATTCTTTCTCCGATATCTTAACAGGTATTATTCTCTTCTTCATCATCGGATGCGAGTTCTTTATTTACTATAAGATTAACTTTAGAAAATCAAATAAGAAGGAGGGAGAGAAATGATTGATTTGGTAGCATTTATCCCTCGTGCGGTTGGCCAGGGTATTCCTCTTTTATACGGCAGTACAGGTGAGATTATTACTCAGAAATCCGGTAACCTTAACCTCGGTATTCCCGGTGTTATGTACGTGGGTGCAATCAGCGGCGTTATCGGTTCTTTCTTTTACGAGCAGGCAATAAGAAACGGCGCGACGGAGAACGGATTCCTGATGATTGCGATTCCGCTTCTGTGCTCGCTTGTGGGCTCACTTTTGATGGGTCTTTTGTACAGCTTCTTAACGATTACGCTGAGAGCCAATCAGAACGTTACAGGTCTTGCGATGACCACGTTCGGTGTCGGATTCGGTAACTTCTTCGGTGGTTCGCTTATTAAGCTTTCGGGCCTTGATGTGCCTTCGATTGCACTTACCAAGACCAGCACTTACTTCAGTAAGACTATCGTGTCCGGTGATGCGGGATGGTTTGGCAAGATTTTCTTGTCATACGGATTCCTTGCTTACCTTGCTATTGTGATTGCGCTTGTGGCTTCTTTTGTCCTTAAGCGTACGAGAGTGGGTCTTCACCTTCGTGCGGTTGGCGAGAGCCCTACAACAGCAGATGCAGCAGGTATCAGCGTTACTAAGTACAAGTACGTGGCTACTTGTCTCGGCTGCATGATTGCGGGTCTCGGCGGACTTTACTACATCATGGACTACGCATGCGGCGTATGGAGTAACGACGGATTCGGTGACAGAGGATGGCTTGCTATCGCTCTTGTAATCTTTACAATCTGGCGCCCCAACATGAGCGTGCTTGCGTCTATTCTGTTCGGTGGTTTGTATATCCTTTACCTCTACATTCCAACCGGCATGGATCACATGGAGTACAAGGAAATCTACAAGATGATTCCTTACATCGTTACTCTTGTAGTGCTCGTTATCACCAGTATGCGCAACAAGCGTGAGAATCAGCCACCGGCATCGTTGGGACTGTCGTACTTCAGAGAAGAGCGATAATTTAATATAGGTTTCGCAGAGCCTTGTACCGGTGCGGTGCAGGGCTCTTTATATAAATTTAAGATTGCATGCAATGATTTTTTGTTGTCGTTGGTGGTATCTTATTGTAGAATAAAGTGCATGAGGAGACAGTTATGGTATTACTTGTGATAGATACACAAAAGGGCATTACAGACGACAGACTCTTTGAGTTTGAGAAACTTAAAAAGAATATTAAGGAACTTATCGCGCTTGCCCGCGAGAATGGTACCGAAGTCATTTTTATTCAGCATGATGACGGACCCGGCACGGGATTTTCAGTGGGCGATGAGGAGTTTGAGATATTTGATGAATTTGCGCCTGCGAAGGACGAGAAGATATTCATTAAGACAGTCAACAGCGCTTTGCATCCGACAGTGGGATTGCTTGATTACTTAAAGCAAAAGAAAGAGGCTTCAATTATGACAGTCGGCCTTCAGACCAATTTCTGTATCGATGCGACTATTAAGTCGGGCTTTGATAACGGTTTTGAAATGATAGTGCCCGAATACACGAATTCTACATTTGACAGCGATTATATGTCGGGAGAGACTACGTACCGATACTACAACGAAATGATGTGGCCGGGACGATTTGCCAAGTGTATCAGTATGGAAGAGGCAAGAAGCCTGCTCAAAGAAGGGACATGTTCCGGTACGAAAGGAAAAGCGATGAAGACTTTATATTTAGAATGTAATATGGGTGCCGCAGGTGACATGATTACTGCAGCTCTTTCGGAGATTGTGGATGACGCGGATGCTTCTTTTGCGAAGCTTAATGCTCTGGACATTCCGGGAGTGACTTTCACAAGAGAAAAGACCGTAAAGTACGGAATTACCGGAACTTACGTGTCCGTGAAGGTGAACGGTGAAGAGGAAGACGCGTATGATGCGCACCACCATCATGACCACGAGCACTCACATGAGCATGAGCACCATCATGACCACGAGCATCACCACGACCACGAGCACTCTCACGACCATGAACATCATCACCACAGAAGCCTGGCTGATATAGAGCATATAGTACGTGGCCACATGAATCTTCCCGAATCGATTCAGGATGAGGTGATGGATGTGTACAAGATTATTGCCGAGGCAGAGAGCCATGTGCACGGAACGACTGTATCTGAGATACATTTTCACGAAGTGGGTGCGCTGGATGCAATTGCGGATATCACAGCTGCATGTATGCTGATGGACGAGATTAAGCCCGATGAAGTGGTAGTGTCACCCATACATGTAGGTTGCGGGGAGGTTAAATGTGCCCACGGAATTCTTCCGGTGCCTGCACCTGCTACCGCATATATCTTAAGAGATGTGCCTATTTACGGAGGCAAGATTCGAGGCGAACTTTGCACCCCTACAGGAGCTGCGCTTCTTAAGCATTTTGCAACACGCTTTGGCGACATGCCTGTTATTCGTGTTAAGCAGATTGGATACGGCATCGGAAAGAAAGATTTTGGAACATTAAGTGCTGTGCGCGCAATGCTTGGTGAGACAGACTGATATAAAAGACAAAGGCTGTGGATTACATGAATCCGCAGCCTTTTTAGATGCAAAATTATTGATTATTGGGTACCAAAAGAATGTTTCCGTCCATATCGCCCGGAATGCCGGGAACATGAATCTTCTCTGAATACTGCCACATTACGAAATCATAAGGAGTCTGGGGCAGTTCTTCGTAGTCCGCATACCACACGGGAATATCGGACAACTCATTAAGGTCGAGCATATAAGCCTCCCACAGCATATTTGAATAAATCATGGGCTTAAAGCCGGCTTCTTTGATCTTGTCGCAGAATACGCGAGTGTTCTTGGTAAACTGCTCGCCGCTGATGCCGTCGGTGCGGGCATCGTCCTTGCGGATGCTCTCGGGATCGTAGACCACGGGAAGTTCCATGTCTTCGGGATTTATATTATTGCGCTTGAAGAAATCGATTACAAACTCGGCTTCCTCCAACGCTTCCTCTTCGTTAATAGCCTGGGAAAAGAAATATGTTCCCACATCAAGACCCGCTTCGTGAGCCTTCTTAATGTTGGAAGCTGCGTATTCGTCTTCCTTAATCCAGCCGGAGTTAAGACCGTAACCGCGGTATCCTACACGAACTATAACGAATTCAACACCCGAGTCGGCAACTTTCTTCCAGTCTATCTTGCCCTTCTGGTGATGGCTTACATCAATTCCGAGGCGGGAAGTATAGGCATCATCGCCTTGGTAATATACAGCGTCGCCGTCGTGGACAAAGCAATCCAAATTGTAATTGTGAAGCGTCCAGTCTTTCTTAAAGTCTACGGTATAAGATTCCTGATACACATCGACAAAGGTAATGGTGTCCGGAAGCTCGGGCTCGGCGGGTACTTCCTCGGGCTCGTCTGCAGACACGTCTGTAGATGATACAGAAGAATCTTCAATTTCTACGGAAGCGACCTCGGATTCGGAAACGGAAGCGGCAGAACTGCTTGCCGGAAGTTCCAGATAAGTCTCCGTCGATACACTCGTCTGAGTCTCGGTACTTGATATTTCCTCCACCGTAATGGCAGAGCATCCCGCCAAAAGAAAGGCGGTTGTAATGATTACAGGTAATGTTTTCTTTTTCATAACGAACTGATTATATCACAGGAATTCGAGTCAGGCGAGTGATATAAGACCAATTTTGCGCAAAAAATGAATAGACAAGTAAAACGATTTACAGTATGATACACAAAGAACCGAGGCTCGCGGATACTTTAACCGGGGCAACTTGAAAGTGAGGATAATATGACACCCGACAGAATTAACAAAGAAGGACGTTTTGATTCTTTTGACAATGGCGAGATATTACTTAATAAGAAGAAAAACCATCTGCCTCCCATGGGCTGGAACAGCTGGAACGCTTTCGGAAGCAACAACACCGAAGCGCTTACCCGTGCGATGGTAGATAAGATTAAAGAGCTGGAACTTGATAAGCTCGGATATAAATTTATCGTGCTTGATGATGGTTGCTACAAGCCCGAGCGTGTGAACGGAAGACTTGTAAGCGATGAAGTGAAGTTTGCAAGCGGATTCAATGCAATGTCCGATTATGTGCATTCACACGGTCTTAAGTTCGGTATGTACAATGATATCGGCGACAGACTTTGCAGCGGTGCACAGGTAGGTACATGCGGATACGAAGACGTGGACGCGCAGAGCTACGTGGACTGGAAGGTTGATTTCATGAAGGTAGATAACTGCTACTACCTTTGGGACAACGCAACTTTCTCCAATCCCGAGAATGCAAGATATACATTTGCGCCTAATATAAAGGCGGTTAAGATAGATGGCAAGGAATACAGCGCTGTCAAGGACGGCAAGGTAACAGGCTTTATAGGTAAGGTTGAGAAGGACTACGTGACATTTCTCGGAACCTTTGACGGTACCGGCCCCGATGCTTCGCCTCTTGAGGTTCGCAGCAGTGAGCTTGTTTTTGAAGTTGAAGCAGAGGCTGACAAGACGGTTTCTTTGGCTGTGGAATACGCTACCGGTAAGAAAGAAGGAGTCGGCGAGTGGCTGGAGCTTGCGGTGGGAGAAGACATTTTCTTCGACGATTTCGTAGAGCCGACAGAGTCCGAGGAGACTTTTGTATGGAGCAAGGACTTTGAAGTTTCGCTTAAGAAGGGTGTTAACGTTATCCGCGTCATGAACCACAGAAGACAGGAGAACACTCTCAATTCCTATTCCAGATTCTTAAGAGAATTAAATAAGCTTAAACCCGACCATGATATTATTTACTCCGCTTGTGAGTGGGGCAAGACTCATCCTCAGAACTGGGCTTACAAGGTATGCGATTCCTGGAGAATTCTTAACGATATTACCTTCAGAGTGGGTAATGACGGAGATCCAGGTGTCGGCAACTGGAAGGATGATTATACTCCCAGCGTAACCTCTCAGTACAATAAAGCGGTTATCATGGACGAGTTCGCCGGCCTCGACAAGGGCTGGAACGATCCCGACATGCTTATGGTCGGCATGAACGGTCTTAACGATACCCAGTACAGAACCCACATGGCTACATGGTGCATGATGAACTCGCCCCTGTTCTTAGGCCTTGACTTAAGAAGAGTCGAGAAGGGCGACGCACTCTATCAGATTATTGCCAATAAGGACTTAATCGATCTCAACCAGGATGCGCTCGGTGTACAGGCTAAGCGAGTATATAGCTCATTGGCGGTAGAAAGACCCGACAAAGAATACATTCGTGACATTAACCGTGTAGATATTCTCTGCAAGCCTTTGAGTGGCGGAGACTTTGCTCTTTGCTTTGTGAATGTTAGCGAGGAAGACAAGAAGGGAGAGTTCTCCGTAGACGTTAAGGAACTTTCCAAGATATTTGCAGGCATCAAGAGTGCCGGCTCCTACGAAATCAAAGACCTCTGGACAAAGGAAGTTACAGAGAATACAACAGGAGTGTTCACGGTTAAAGAACTTCCTGCATGCGCAAGCGTAACATTGAGAATTACACCCAAGAATTAATATGACTACAGACAAATTTGCGGAATACGTTCTCGCGGAACACGAGAGACTATTATCTAAGACGTCGACAGATATCGCAAGAGCCGCCGACAGAGACTATCTGGTATCGGGCATATCGCAGGCCGACCTGCAAGCGCCCGTGACCCGGAAGTTCACGGCAGTGATTCTTCACCGTGCCATGCAACGCCTTACCCGGGAAGAAGATGAAGACTGGGGAATCGCCAAGGGCTTTCGCGATATCTATGACTGTCGCGTATGCGCCAACGCCGTTGCACAGGTAGCGGTCAAGGGAATCCTTCCGCCCGAGACGGACATTTTCTTTGGAATGACGGACATTTTAACCGACGAAAAAGCCTTGGAAACGGTTATACGTCTCTATAATAAGGCGCAAAGGATTACAAAGTTGTTAGAATCATGAAACTATAGCAGAGCATGACATTTAAAAGCCCGTATTTTACGGGCTTTTTTGTTACCCAAGCGGAAAACGTTTTACTGGTTTAACACGTTGACAAAATAAAGCGTTGATGCTACACTTTAAAGAAGCGGACAATGACGTCTCTTGGGTGCTTCTGGGTTAAGGTTTGGTATAATTTGCGGTCGAATTAAACAGAACTATTTAAACGCTTACAGTGAGTACTCATTGTAGGCGTTTGTTGTGTAGTGGAGCCGACGGCAGGGGAGAATAAAGTGCCGTCGAGCCATATAAAAACAGGAGGAATGAATTTTGAGAAGGTTTAGATTAAAAGCCCTTTTGGCGCTTGTCCTTTCTCTTTGCTTAAGCTTAAGTGCGCTTCCCGGCGGACTTTCTTTTGCAGCAGAAGAGGCTGAAAGTATAAGCACCGAAGCTCCCATTCTGGAGCCTCTCGACGACGTATCGGATTCGGATCTCGGCATTGAAATCAATGCAAAGGCTATCGAAGACGAAGAGCCTGAATATAGCGAAGACGATACCGTTCGCGTATTCATCGTATTCGACGATGAATCGCTTGTGGAAGCAGGATATTCCACAGAAAACATTGCAGAGAATAATTCTGCAATGCAGTATTCCGATGAACTTACCGCTACCCAGGAGGAAGTTATCGAGAAAATCGAGGAAGAAGCTCTTAACGGAGAAAGCCTCGATACCAATTACAGTTTTACAATTCTTACAAATGCAGTTTCTGCAGATGTAAAATACGGTACCCTTGCAGACATTGAAGCGGTTGACGGTGTATCTGCCGTTTATATCGCTCCCGTCTATGAGACAATGGATAATGCCGAGCCTCAGACCATGACCGCAGGCGAGATGGTAGGCAGCTACAGCACCTGGAAGTCCGGATATACCGGCGCAGGTATGAGAATTGCAGTTATCGATACAGGTCTTGATGTTAACCATCCTTCTTTTTCAGAAGACGGATTCTTATACGGCCTTAACGAGACCGCTGCAACCAACGGCAAGACAGTCGATTCATACAATCTTCTTACCGCAGAAGAAATCGCAGTAAGCGTTGACAAGCTCAATGCGGCTGCTATGTATCCCGGTCTTACTGCAGACGATCTCTATGTTAATGCGAAGGTTCCCTTCGGCTTTAACTATGTAGACAGAAACTTAGATCTTAAGCATCTTATTAAGTCTGACGGAAGTCACGACGATCACGGTTCACACGTTGCAGGTATTGCAACTGCCAACAAATACATCAACTATGACGGCGAATACCGTACAGAAGAACTTGGCGTAGTAGGTGTTGCACCCGACGCACAGTTATTCGTAATGAGAGTATTCGGTAAGAACGGCGGAGCTAATTCCGACGACTATATGGCAGCTATCGAAGATGCCATTATTCTCGGCGCAGACTCCATCAACTTAAGCCTTGGTTCCGCAAGCGCAGGTGAATCTGCAGAAGGCGAAGCATATGTCGATGAAATCTTCGACAGACTTCAGGGAAGTGACACATTGGTAGTTATTTCCGCAGGTAACTCAGGTTCTTTTGCTGACCACAGCACATACGGCGCGAGCCTTACAACAGACGTTGCTGTTGATACCGTAGGTTCTCCCGGATCATATACCAACGCATTTACCGTTGCCAGCGCAACCAACTCCAGTTTGACAGGTTACGCAGCTACATTTAACGGCGAGCAGGTTGTAAGCTACCAGGACGGAAGCAGCGCACCCAACCAGCCTATGTCATCTCTTGATGTTAACGGCACAGGTACTGAGTACGATTACGTTCTTATTCCCGGTTACGGCGAAGAAGAAGACTTTGCAAACGTTGATGTTGCAGGCAAGATTGTGCTTGTTTCCAGAGGTAACATCAGCTTCTATGTTAAGCATGTAAATGCTGCCGCAGCAGGTGCAATCGGTGTGTTCGTATACAACAACACAGACGGCACCATCGGCATGAATCTTACAGGTTCCAACGCTACCATTCCCTGCGCAAGCATCACTCTTGCAGCAGCTCAGGAAATCGTTGAGAATTCAACCTTGGATGAGACCAACGGTACATACACCGGTAAGGTTGTCATCGTAGGCAACAAGGTTATCGACTACAATGTTCCCGACGCATTCCTTATGAGCGATTTCTCCTCATGGGGTGTTCCCGGAGACCTTTCACTTAAGCCCGAAATCACAGCACCCGGCGGAAACATTTACTCCACCACAGATGAAGGCACATACAGTGTATTGAGCGGTACTTCAATGGCAGCTCCTTCAGTTGCAGGCCTTAGCGCACTTGTAGTTCAGTACATCGAAGAGAACAATCTTACTGAGAAGACCGGTCTTTGCAAGAGAACACTTGCACAGAGCCTTCTTATGTCCACAGCTATTCCGCTTGAACAGAAGGATGGACTTCTTTACTCTCCCAGAAAGCAGGGCGCAGGTCTTGCCAATGCTTTGGCAGCTACCACTTCCCAGGCTTACATTCTTGTAGGAGACAAGGAAGGTAACGACGGTAAGGTTAAGATTGAACTCGGTGACGATCCTAACAGAAACGGTAAGTACAGCTTTGACTTCACCGTTTACAACATGGGCAAGGATACAGCTTACTTCAAGCTTGATTCCACCACATTAACAGAAGCTGTATTACAGCAGTACTTCATTGCCAACTCTTCTTACGAACTTAATCCTAAGGTTTCCATTAAGACAGGCAGCGAAGCATTACTTTACGATATTGATGAAAACGGATGCGTAAGTTACACAGACGTTTACGCACTTTTGTACCATGTTAACTTAAAGAAGAACTATGCTAAGGTGGCTACATTCCCCGAAGCATTCGACTTCAACGGCAACGGTATCGTTGATACCGACGACGTAGCTTCTCTTTTGAAGGCTGTTAAGAGACCTTCCAGAAGCAAGATCAATTTAAAAGAAAAAGTATTTGCAGTTAAGAACAACGCTAAAGTAAGCGTTTCAATCGAACTCAGCAATGCTGACAAGCAGTACTTAAATGACAACTTCGAAAACGGTATGTACGTTGACGGTTTCGTAAAGCTTGACGGTAAGGTTGACTTATCCGTTCCTTTCCTTGCTTTCTACGGCAACTGGAGCGATTCCTCAATGTTTGATCCTTTCGACGCTATGGAATTCTTCTGCGGAGATGAAGATCAGCTTGCATACAATGGTATCGAACTTACCAACTATCTCTCATATCAGTTTGCAGGCGACCCGAAGAACTACTACTTCGAGCCCAACATGTACGCAACAGATGCTGAGTACATTGCAGACAGAAACGCAATCTCATCACTTTCAGGTGATAAGATCAGCGCATTCAACTTTACACTTATCAGAAACGCAGCTGCATTTAATGCATCTGTAACCAATGCTGAGACCGGTGAGGTATACCTTTCCAAGGACTTCGGCGAAGCTACAGCTACTTACTACAGCACAACTCAGGCACAGTGGATGTCCACTAAATTGACTGCTAAGCTTAACTGGGCTGTTACCGACGCAGAAGGCAATGCACTTCCCGACGGCACAAAGGTCAACATTACAGCAACAGCTGTTCCTTCATACTATGTAAAGAATGAAGACAAGCCTCTAGGCAAGGGTATCAGTTACACAATTCCCGTAACTGTAGATAACACCAAACCTTCAGCTGAAGTTAAGGAATTTACCGAAACTGTTAAGGATGTAAGCGGCAATGTTACCGAGCCCGGTAAGATTACTCTTGCAGTATCCGATAACCGTTACGTTGCAGCAGTTGCAATTCTTGCATCTGACAAGAAGACCGTAATTGACGGTTTTGCAGTTAACCAGACTGAACTCGGTGTGCCTACTGAAATCAGCTTTGAATATCCTCAGGCACTCTTCTATATCCTTGTTGTGGACTACGCAGGCAACACTCAGAGATATCGTGTAAATGCAAGCGGCGAGCCCGACGCAACAATCGCTGACAGCATCGAACTCAGCGCTGAACACCTTACAATGGTTAAGGGAAGCTCTGCTAAGCTTGAAGCAACAGTAGGACCTGAAACAATTATTGATGATTCCGTTACATGGGTATCTCTTGATGAGAGCGTTGTAACAATCGATGAAAACGGTGTACTTACCGCAGTCGGCGAAGGCCGTGCTATCGTAGGCGCACTTACCAACTTACCCGGAGCAGACGGCGAGCCTCTCGCAGCAGCTTGTGTGGTAGACGTTATTACAATTGATGTCGACCTTAATACAACCCTTTGGGATGAAAACGGCGGCGTTTACTTCGGAACCTTCAACAGTGCAGATCTTACACTCAACAAGATTTCCGAAAAGCAGGCAGAAGGCTTCTTCTCTGCAGTAGTAGTTGACGGCGTACTCTATGCCGGAACTCAGGACAGCAACGATGGCGACGGTTCCTTGTACAAGGTTAACCCGAACACCTTCGAGAGCGAACTTGTAGGTTCAGTCGCTGCTATGAATACAGACCTTGCATACGGTACAGGCAATGGCAAGCTCTATGCTACATACTCTAAGTACTTACTTATTGAAGCTTTAGACGGTACACTTGAAGGCGCTTATGACCTTACAAGATACACCGGCGGCAACTACGTAAGCGGTATTGCTTTCCTTGGCTCAGTATTCAATAATAACTACGGATGCTACATCGATATCTGCTACGTAATCGATGAAGCAGGCGTTGTATACAACCTCCTTGTTGTAGGTGACCTCGGTATTATCTGTGAGGCTATCGGCGAGACCGGAATCAGCACCAACGGAGAATGGAAGTACAGCTCACTCTATTATGATGATGAGTCAGGATTCATTTTCTACAGCTGCTACGACGGAACAGATGATGAATCATTCTACGCAATCGCTGATTACTACAACAACCAGACCGGTGAGGAATGGGTTGAAGCATACAGACTCGGACAGTTCGCTACCAAGGTATGGCCTGTATCCGGTTTGTACCAGTGGGATTCCGAGAACGGTGCAGTTAACGAAGGCGTAACCAAGTTGATTGAGAAGACACCCGTTCTTAATACAGAGAAGCTTTCTTCCGTAGAGAAGATTTCTGTTAACAGCAGAAAGACTCCCGACCTTGCTAAAGAAGCCGAAGAAGCAGCTCCTGTAGTTGAAGAAGTAACAGAAGATGTATCGGACAATGAAGCAGCACCTGCTGAAGATGTTTCTGAAAATGAAGCATCTGAAGAGGCTCCTGCTGAAGATGCAGCTCCCGCAGAAGAAGCTCCCGCTGAGGAAGCTCCTGCCACCGAGCCTGTAACCGATACTTCAGCAAATGATGATTGAAAGGAATGGAGCTAAAAGATGAAAAGAATATCAACATCGCTGGCTGCTATTGCGCTTAGCTTAGTATTGGCCCTTAGCTCTATGAGCGCCTACGCAGCAGGCAAAGCAAAGAAGTCTAACGACTATTTTAAGACATATGTTTCAACCACACGTGAATACGTTACGGTTGATATCGAACTTGACAGAAGAAGCAGCTTAACAAGCGGACAGGTAGTATTGTTCTACGATCCCGAGGTTATGGATTTCCAGTGGGGTTACGACAACTCCTTCTTCGATATTGTTGACGTTAATGCCAATTACGGTAAGGGAGCTATCTCCTTTGCATGGGCATCCGACGAAGCAGCTTATTTCTCAGAAAGCCTCATGAGCCTTACCTTCAAGGTTAAGAACGCTCAGAACGGTCAGAAGGTTTCTTTTGTCACAGACGTTGTAGAAGCTTATCAGAATTTTGAAGCTTTGGAAAACGGCGAAGACAAGACCTCTACCGCCACTTTAAGACTTCCCAGAATCGGTGGTCGCTACTACAGATGGGAAGACACCAGAAACGAAATCAACAGATTCATCTGCAGCATTTTAAGATACTTCTGGTAAGAAATACCAAGGCCCGTCCGGTTAACTCCGGGCGGGCTTTTTTATTACAGGCTAATCCTTGTATGCTATCATATTAAGGCACAATCGGTTTTGGGGAAGAAACAGACTCTGCGGAGGAAACCGAATGCTTTCAAAAATGCGTTATTACGGCTTTTCCAAAAAGTCGTATCTGAGCGTCAAATCACATTGCGATGAGACAAATATCCGTCACGCGGAAATAGCGATGACGTTGTTTCTTGCTGTGATGATTGCTGCGTACGCGATGAGCATTTTTAACGTAATCCCTTATGCCCAAAGAAATCTGTATTTAATGTTCGCAGGCTTTTCCGCAGTGCCGGTAATACTTATATTTGTGTTCAAAAAGCGCATAGTGCGTTTCAATCGCATACTCATGTATGCCGTCATGCTTATTCTTCTTGGATTATCCATTGCTTTCAATAAAGAAGAGCCGTTCCTCATTTCTGCGGTTTACCCTGTATATATGTTCGTAGGCGGTGTGGCGTTTATCGATAATATGCTTAACTCCGTTTTATTTACTTTTGCGGAAACCTTTGTATTCTGTTATACCTCGCATTATTTTAAACCACCGTCAATAGCAAGATACGATACGATTTATGCGATTATATTCATGGTGCTTACTTTGGTGTTCCATTACCGCTTCCAGCGGGGCTTGATAAAGCAGTTTTTAAACTACGAAAGGACTCTTGAGATTCAGCAGGACCTTGAGGTGAAGTCAAGTTTTGATGCACTTTCCGGATTGCTTGTAAGAGGCAGATTCTTTTCCCTTGCCGATACCGTAATGCGAAGTGGCGAAAGAGAAGACTTTGTGGCGCTTTGTATTCTCGACCTTGACTCGTTCAAGCAGATTAACGACAGATTCGGCCACCAGATAGGTGACAAGGCGATTCAGATTGCGGCCGACACTATTTGGAGTGAACTGGGCTCCGACCTTACTAAGCGGTGGGAGTTCTGTGAACGTGCAATGAAAGAAAAAGAAAGTTTCGCCGGAAGACTCGGCGGTGACGAATTTGTCATTTTCTTTAGAACAAACGGTACCTGGGAAGACGTGGAGAAGCAGCTTCGCCACCTTCTTGATACACTTAATGCTGTAGAGCTTGGAGAATTAAAAGGTATCCACGCTTCTTTCGGCGTGACCGAAATAAAGCCGGATGACATAGATATCGACGCGGTTTATGCCCGCGCCGACGGTGCTTTGTATGAAGCCAAAACTCTCGGAAAGAATCGCATTATCAAAGGATAATACCTTTATCTTCGAGGCTCTTGATATTTTCTTCCACTTCGGAAAAACATTCCATTACACGAGATCTGGGAATTGATAAGAATATATCTACCAATTCCTCATCAAACTGACTGCCGCTTCCGAGCTTGAGCGTGCTTATGCCGTCTTCATAGGTTCGGGTGGGTTTGTACGTCCTAAGAACGGTTACCGCGGAGAACGTGTCGAGAATCGCCAGTATGCGCGCTATAAGGGGGATTTCGTGCCCCTTAAGGCCGTAGTAGCCTCTTCCGTCCATCCTTTCATGATGGTACTTAACGCCTTCGAGAATTTTGTCATATCCGCTCATGCATTCAAGAAGTGACACCGATGCGTCGGGGTGCTGCTTAATGCGTTCTTTTTCCGAAGGCGTGAGCTTGCCTGCCTTGCCGAGAGTGTCGGAAGGGACACAGCTTTGACCTATGTCGTGAAGAAGTGCGGCAAGACGGAGGTCGTTTCTTTTTACCTTAAAGTGATATCTAAGGGGCAGAACCTCGAAAAACGCGTCGGCGAGCTTCTCGATGTGCAGACTGTGACCGCTTAAATTTTCGTCGCGTGTCTCAAGAATCGATATCAGAACCGCTATTGTTTTAATGAGGCGTTCATCTTTTCGGGACATATCAGTCCTCCTTGTAGAAGCTACGGTTAACGGATTCGGAAATGTCGTAATCTTTGCGGAAAATCTTGCTATCGTTAAGGAAGCGGATAGTGTCGTTTAAGGCGGCAATGTCCTCGTCGGTGATGGTTACGGAGTAATTGAACTTGGCGATGATTCGCTTCATTTGGCCGGGCGTAACCTTTAACTCGTCTGACAAGGCTGTCAGTGTCGCGGCATCCATTTTTGGCAGCCCATCGACGGCGCGCTTGTACTGAGCCAGAATGGCAGTTACTATTTCGGGATGGTCCTTTCCGTACTTATCGCGGACGACAATGGCATTGGTACCCGCAAGACCGCATTCCGAGCCGCTTGCCAGAATTCTGATGTCACCGGTGCCCGCAAGTCTCGTTACATTCGGCTCCCATATGGAAATCGCGTCCGCAAGTCCTTTTTCGAGAATTGCCTGAGTGTCACCGACAGTGGTGTTCACAAGCTCGATATCATTTATGGTAAGGCCGGCTGTATTAAGGTACTTCTCAATCATGTTATGAGCCGTGGAACCGTAGGTGGTGGCAACTTTCTTGCCTTTTAAATCTTCGGCCTTGCGAATCTTGGATTCATAAGGCACAAGAATAGCATATGAATCGGCTGCCTGGGCAGCAATCGCTATGACTGAAACATCATTACCGGGTGCGCACACAGTTACGGTGGGAACGTCGCCTATTACGCCTATATCGGAGTCACCTGCGAGAAGGTAATCTGTCATAGGGGGTCCTGATTCAAA
>JAEEGJ010015841.1_pt1 | contig 17474 bp, 14 predicted proteins | sample 8958761 | NCBI WGS metagenome assembly JAEEGJ01 (sample SAMN16246546, study PRJNA631951) | gut metagenome | biome: gut microbiome; feature: rumen; material: RS-attached | host: Bos | place: Iran: Karaj | collected 2018-10 | reverse complement strand
GCAAACAACAGAGTCGTTACAAATACATTTGCACCAACTATTCTTTCAATGGATTTAAAAGCCTGGTATCTATTGTCATGTTTGTATGTCTTAAAGATATATAGGACAAGAATCAGTAATATCGCGTAGAAAGAAGCTATGCCTATATTGTAATAGCCCCTCGAATAAATGTTGTTATTACTACCATTAAGTATGTTAAATCGAATAAAATTAGAAAGCAGGTACAAAAACACTACAATTATGTAGTCTAGCAAAACTGATATAATAGTCTTGAATCGCTCGTTCTTACTTATCATCGTATGGTGATCCTGTTTGGCACTGAAACAAAAGTATATACATTATAACCTTTTTCAATGGCGTATGAATAGAAATTATATGCTCTACCACCCGGGTTTAACTGGGTAGCATCTTGGTCAATGAATAGTCCAATTGGATTTTTAGAATCGTACCACCAATAATCGTATGTCCACTCGCCATGATCATTAACAGTTATATATTCGAATTGGGTCTCGCCTACCGCCTCAAAAATGTCATTCTCAATTGGAAGTGTTGTATAGGAGGTAAAAAGCATCGAGTCTTCATTACCAGATATTGAAAATACCAAAGAACTATTTGATGATTCTCTCGCTCCAATGATTTCAACATTCTCGTCCCATGTGTGGTAAATATGAAGCTTTAATCCCAGCAAATCATAATCTTCGCCTTCCTCAACATATACAACATTATCAAATTGTCCTAATAAAGAATTGAAGTCACTTGCGATTTTTAACTCGTTTTCTTCCCAACCGGCTGAGTTAGAATTAATGGTTTCAATCATTTTATCTGAATAGTCTTGAACATATATTTTATCAATAGTAATCAAGTCCAAGTCATTGCAAAGAATGTCATAAGCAGCACCTGTGTGATTATCACTTAATGTAGTGATAATCCATGCTGAAACTTGATAATCGTGATCTCTTATTATATTTCTGATTATTTCGGAATTACCATAATGGCCACCATCAATAATGACTAAGTTCCCCTGTGTGTCTTCAATTGTATAGAAATAGTTCTTACCCCAATTGGGACCATATTGCGTTATGTACCACTCATTTGTAACAGGCCCTGGATTAGGATTGTAATAAATAGTATATTCCCCTACATCTCCATAGTTCTCATAACCATATTGACAAGAAACACTCTCATCAATATCTGCTGCCGATAAGGTGACAACTATATCTAGTTTTTTAGAATTTGCTACGGAGAAAATATAGTCTGAATCAGGAGTAAGCGAACTAACATTGGTGACAAGTTTTGATATCACAGGATCTGTATAACCCATATATCCCAAATAATTTCTTCCAGCCACTTGTGTTATATTAGGATTTGCTACTCTGATCATCTGAGCTGCTTGAATCGGCACAACACAAGCTGGGTTGGATTTAATGCCAACAATTGTTTCAGCCAGAGTTGCAATTGATGGTTCTACATGCTCTATATTTTCAGCATAGCCAAAGTATCCTGCTTCTTCGGAATAGATGCTTATTCCTGAAAAACTCAGCACTGATACAATACATATTATGCTAACTGTTTTGTGCCACCGCTTCTTAAGACGAGATAGCACTAGAATCAACGCGTATGATAGAGCTATTGCCTCAGGTAGTGTCCAGAAAAATCGTTTATAAGACGTGTCTTGAAATAAGTAAACATACAGATGCGGCGATAACAATAGTAGGAAGCATACTATAACAGGAATGCAAACTCTGCCAATATCTTTGCGGTTAAGAAAAGCAATTGTTATTAAACTTACAAACAAGATAATAAGCCTGGTATATCCGCCTTCTATCTCATCAATTTGAGACAGAATCTCAAAAAAAACTTCCGTTATGTCTCTCCCCATTATTAACATAACAACAACTCATTTCTTATGTAAAGTGATAAAATCGCAAGAATTAGAGGTATTGTAGCACTCGACCAAATGCTAAGTAATACTTTTATCGACTTCTTAGATATACCATAAACCAAACCGTAAACCCCTATCATAAATGGCAACAATAGTGTGGCCATGCTGGAAACTAAACAACTAGCTATAGTTACAACAAACAGCAAGTACAATGAGGGTTTATTACATTCTCTGTAGAGTTTGTAGAAAACCCAAAACAAAGCTGGTATTGCTACACCCGCTAGGATTGCTTTTCCTTGCCATAATCTGACCATAAACACTGCTTCTCTAGTATTACGTGTTGAATAGTGAAATACAGTAAATAGAAAAATGATTGAAACAAACAAACACTTATAGGCAACTTTGTGCTTAAGATTTTTTAGCGAACTATTTCCTTCGATTAATTCCGAAATAAGATTGTAATAAATCAGCATTGCGAGAATATATAAGAAAATCGGATATATGCTGTGCATGAATACGGTAACACTAGTCATAGTAATTCTAGATAGAATAGCAGCGAAAACTGCATGTGGTGCAATAATATCCTTTGCAGCATCCATTCCATATGCCCAACTACTATGTATTATGCCAGTATTAGGATCAGTAAGGAACAATGTATTGGTGCTTATGATATCTGCAGCAGTAACAATAAACCTTGAATCATCTTGATCTACAACATATAGTCGAACAGAATTGTAAATGACTATGCTCCAAGATAGAATCATTACCACAATTGCTATGTGTTCAGTTGTTCCAAGTGACGCCCAATTTGTCTTAACACGCTTCAAACACATTGCAGATAGCAATTGATTTTTCAATACTCCTATAATTAAAAATACGCCAATTGCCAAGAAAAACATGACCATTACTATATTGAAACTCAACTTAAAAAAAACACAAGGAACAGCAATCAATTCGCAAAGTGCCATCAACGAAATAAAACCTATTATATAACTATTAATCACTCCCTTTTCAATCTCAAACAATGATACCATTACAGCCCCAAAAACTAATGGTAGTATCAGCATGAAAACGATGGATAATACGATGCTTATGAACATTTCAATCAACCGGACACTAATCCTTCTTTTTCAGTTTCTTATAACCTTTGATTAGTCCATTCATAGTTTCGCAAACAAATGGTTCTTTAGTTACACACATTATAACCATATATGTTCCGAAGAAACATATAGCTGAAATTGCCAAACTCAAGAAAGAATGCAATTCGCTTTCATTCAACGGCAACCACTTCACCCATACAGTGAGTGCTGTTCCTAAAACAATTCCTAGAACAATTCTGGTATAGCTCACAGTTCCAAATAACTCGTGTATCCTTTCTTTAAGGCTATAGCATTGGACAATTAGAACAACAAATTCAGCCACAACAGTACCTATGGCGGCACCTGCAGCTTTATATTCAGGTATTAATAATGCATTTAGGACAAGGTCAGTAGCAGCACCCCAAATCACGGAATGCAAAACAGCTCTTTCTTTTCCCAACGGAACCATTATCTGTATTCCCATTATATTGGTAAGTCCAATAAAGAGAACCGTTGGCATTATTATTTGCATTGGAACTATAGAGTCGGCATATTTCGAACCGGACAAAAGATTAATTCCTTCACGGGCAAATAGAATAAAATAGAGAACTAGTGGTATTGCAGCAACAGAAACAAAATTGATTGCTTTTCGGCTGAGTTTCTTGAACTCTTCCATCTCTCCTTTCTCGATATAATAAGAAGACCGAGGAAGAAGAACAGCTCCAAGTGATGTTATGATCGAGACCAGTATTCTTTTTATCTTGACGGCAGCACCATAATAACCTACATCAGCATTTGTTGTCATAAAGCCAAGCATCACGCTGTCAAGATTTGTATAGACAGTGGTGGCGCAAGCCATGGCAAAAAAAACTCCAATAGGCTTAAAATGTCTTTTGAATCTCAGTTCTTTCAAAGGACACCATGATACATGCTTTCTTGCATGTATCAAATTAAAAATGTTTGAGCCGACAGATGCTACAACAGTGATAGCCCCGTATACAACATAGTCAGAATGCTGATGTACAAGAACAAAAGTCAAAACCACAGCGACAGCTTTGAAGACGAGCGACCTCACGGTAATGTACGAGTAACTCTCAAGGCCACTATAGAGCCAGTTCATCCCGATTGCATTGAATAGCAATGTAGAACTAACAATGATATATAGTAGTCTATCCTCAAACAGTCTTGGAATAACAAGTAGTGCAACAGCCAAACACGCATACATAAATATGCTCATTAACAGATTGATTATTGTTAACTCTTGAGTAACCCTTGATAATTCTTGTTTGTTATCTCTTGCTTTGGCTGTTGCTCTGATTCCATATGTTGGAATTCCAAGTTGAGCAAACATGTTGAAGTAGGATATTAGCGATGTCGCAAAATCGACACGCCCGGTTCCATCAGCTAGAAGCAAGCGAAATACATACGGGAAAGTTATTAACGGGAAAATGAATCCTGACAAAGTCAGGATTGAATTTAGAATAAAGTTTTTCTTCAGCGATGGAGTTTTATCCATTTTACTTTTCAATATTAATCAGGCCGATAATCTGAATAGCATTATCGTTGCATAGTTCAACTTCATCGCACACAGAAGAAAACAGAGAACTGCCTATCTTCTCGATAATTACGCAATTCTCAATCTCAAGCAGTTTGCCCAACTCCTTATAATCACTCATATATCCAGTTATTGCATTGACAATAATACCATTTTCAGAAAGCATGTTTGAAAGTGCGTCCAAAACGCTCTTAGTATTAGCTTCATTTGTAGTAATCAAAGCAACATTGGTTATCTGTTTTTTGGTACAGGTTGCCGTTATTTTTGTGGCTACAACACTAAGACCTTCATTAGTATCTTTCAAGCTGGCAAGAATCCGAACCCCCATAGTATCAGTATAATCTGTAATAGTTATTACTCTCTTGGAATACATTAATAACAACATTATATAAGCACAATATAGTGCAAGACCAACGACCGCACCAACCATAGCATATTTAAGGAGTCCTTTGATTGATACTGAAGATGCATTGTTCACGACATTATTTTGTGGATACAGTGAATTAAAGAATTCTGGATACTCCTCCGATGCCACAAGTTTAAAATACTCATAGGCATTTGAAGATAAACCGGCTACAGCAGTATCAAGCCGAGTTTTAATTTTGGTTTGTTCAGCTTCCCAAGCCTTCTGCGTATCAAACATCCAAGTGCTTCTAGCATAAGATACTGTGCTACCAATCAATGATATCTCTACATTTGATCCCGCAGTAATCGTGGCAATATAACTATCTAATAAAGAAATAGTATATTCTTCCAAACGACTATCAACATCTGTCCCCCATATGTTAATACCAATCGACCCCGTTCCAGTCACAGTCTCAGCACTAATGCAATCTTGAATGTGTTGAGAATCATAATCTGTTAACTCAGAAAGCTCTGAAGCTAATTCCCCCCCAGAAACGAAATAATATATGAGTCTAGTATAGCGATCTGTTGTGCTGACCTGAACTTCACCATCTATGTCACTATCACCTACATATTCAACTGTATATGTTAAGTATAGTTTCCTTGCCCTATAAGAATCCACTTTCTCGATAATTGAATTATTCAATAGTTCAAACGATTGATAGTAATCCTCAAAATCGTTAACAGCCACATTTGCAAGAGTGCGCTCCTCATAGCTAAGCGTCGTATAGATCTCATCTGCAGTTTTGGACTGGTTGGTAGTAATTATCGCGTTTTCTCCGACTCCCTTGCCTTTTATAATAGCTACCAGCGAAGACAGCAACGCAAACGAAACTATCAGAATAATAGCAATTAACCATTTATCTAATAAGCCACAAACATAATCCTTAACAGTTATTACTCTCTTCTGATTCATAATAATAGAAACTCCCGTTGTCACAACTTGCAATCAGTTCTCTTTATTTCTTTATAATCAAATCGAAATTGATTATCAAATATCTCAAATCGCTTGTCAATAAACAACACCACAAACAAGAAAGTAATGATTGCTTTCTTGGCAAAGCTGATAGTAATGATTTCCTCAAAGAATCTATTTGAAAACGGCGACATGATAAGAGAATTAATAATATATGCGTATATAAACAAACTATAGTTGAACTTGCCTTGATAATTCTTATATATGCTTCGATATACATATATGTAACTAAATGAATAGACCAGCATAAGCGGAAATAGACCAACAAACCCAAAATCAATCAGCCAAAAGTAGAACATGGTAAATACATTTCCTTCGTTCTTTCCGTTAGAACTACTAACAAACGGCAAAACATCAGTGACTCTGCCTATACTATTCAACATGCCCTTATCATAAAAGTACCTGTAAATCCCATTGAATGTATACTCACCAGGAACATCAGTGTGCACAGTTGGTGCACCTCTCGCAATGTAATTATCTAGATTGTCTATTGGGGCTCCAAAGTATACGAAAATATACTCGGCTAAATTGGAAGGAAGCGATCTCCCCATTATTTTCATTACTAAAATCAAAGCGAATCCAGTAATTATGACTACAATAGTAATCCTGACAAATATGCGTAACCCAACGCCTTTTATGAATGCTTTCCTAAAAGAAATAATCGCTAATTCGATTATGACAAACGTAAACATCAAAAACAGACCAGAACGTCCTCCGGTTAGCACTGTTTGAATCGCAAGAAGAAGAACAGAAAATGATTGTAGCAAGTTGAAGCGCTTAAAATAGTATATATTATTGATTAAGACAAACAGTATTACATATGGAACACTATTGCTTACTAGATTAGTTTTCCTGTATAACTCGCCAATATCAACATTAAGAGAATCTAATCGTGTTGTGTTAAACTTAACAAGTTGATCGTAATTATTTATAGCATCCGATAATGACCCTTCGGCTCCAGTGCACACTGCATACAAGCGGAATATGTAATTTATAAAAGTTACTATTGTTATGCATTGAATGAATATAACGATTGCAACAACAATATTGCTTAAGTCATAGCTTTTTCCATCGTCAGGAACAAATTGATAACACTTCTGTTTTCTATGGGCAAATAATGAAACACATGTAATGCACAGCATGCCAAAACTAACTACCAATACTGTTTCAGTATTTATAACAACATCATAAGCAGTGGTTCCAAGAAAACATATAAACTCAAAAACAAAAAAAGAAAGACAATATAAGAAACCTGGATCAGCAATATCTTTACCTGACAGATTGAAATTCAAAACAAGAAATATGGCTGTAATTATCAGGAGCACAATCAGCATACTATCCTATTTCCTTTTCAACTAAACCTTCCGAAACTTCACATCGTTTGCCTTCGATAATTCGTATAGCTTCATCTGCAGCACGATAAAAATAATAGCCAGATATCACTCTGTTCCTAACAAACATTACATTGTTTTTCATAGAGTCATATGAAGATTCACTCAAGTGGTTAACTATCGATAAAGCCTCTCTTAAAGAATCTACTGCAATTCCAACTCCGTTCTCAAGAACAAAGTCTGCAATGGCCGCCTGCCTCCAGCAAACAACCGGTTTCCCCGCTGCCATATATAAAGACAACTTATGGGGATTGTTTAAACGCATATATTCACCATAATCTCCCGCGCATACATCAATTGAATCTCCATCCCAGACAATTCCAAAGCGCCCCTTCAAAACAGCTGGCAATTCATCTGGATTATAACTTCCTTGATATAAGAAGTTACTTGCTGAGCTGCCTTCTTCAAAATTCACGCCATATGCATACACCTTAGTGTTAGAAGATAGTTCCACAAGATCATATACATATTTGCACTTCTCTTTGCTAAGGTTTCCTGCAACTGCAAAACCATCTTCAGAATCAGCTGTTTCATCTGTAACAACCAGATAGTCAAATAATTGAAGACATACTATATGCGCATCAGGAATGCCCTTCTTAATCAAATACTCTTTCATATGTTTATTATGGCAAATCAAAACGTCAAACACCTTTAAAAGAGCTTCATCCTCAAAGCGAACACTATCTTTTATGTCAGAATGCCTAACTGAATCCAAATCATGAATCAAAGCAACAAATTTAATGTTTTTACTTGATTGTATGGCTGGTATGAATTTAGTTGCAATTTTCGCTCCACACCTCATAGGATGTTGATAGAAAACAATTGAATTCCGACTAGCTGTTACCCAAAATGCAAGCCAAAAACACTCAATAGCAAATGACCTTAATACCCTGAAAAACAGATTCTTGTGTCTATAATCAGGATACACAAGTCTTTTCCAACCTCGCTTTGAGCATAGCAAGTCAATATCATTGGGGGCTTTCCCACCAGCATGTCGTTCTTTGGACTTGGACTTCGTAATGTAATAGTATTTCATTCTTGTTTATAATTTCAATAATTCTTCATCAGGTTCTATCCATTATTCAAGAGTTGGTAGCGATTTAATAATATTAACAAATTGGTCGCATGTTCTCCCCCAACTAAATTGATTAATGTAGTTTTCAGCTTTCTGTTGCATTAATGCAAGCTTATCCGGGTGAGAACAATAATCGGATAATAATTCAAACAAATTCTCCGAATCAAGATTGCACATTATTGCACAGTCCTCACCAAAAAAATCCGGAAAACTACCATCTGCCATTTCAATGATCGGCAAACCAGTCGCAATCATTTCGTATGGAACCAATGAAATATTAGTCATAGAAGCAACAAAACCAAAGTCTGCTTTTTGATATAGTTTATTGAGTTCTTGCTTGGATAGCTTTCCCAAGTTTTTTCCATCACATACAGGAACATTGGATTTCATTCCAAAATACAAAAGCTCTACATCTGTTCCATACTCTTGAAATCTCTTTTTTACATAAGAAAGCAACATTTGCGTCAAAATTGGCATTCGCTTATCTTCTTGCTTTATATATGCAGCAATAGTCAGTTTTTTTGTATCTTTATATCGGTTATAATCACGAATAACCCTTGTATACTCGTTGGGTTCAAATGGGAAATCAATGACATCTATCTTTAGATTCTTGTAAGTTGTGTTTTTAAGAATCTCATTTTTGTTCCAAGGACCTAAACAGACCATATGTAGCCCCAATTCATAAGTACGCTTAGCTAAAAAGTAATTGTCTCCTCTTGCAAAGAAATATGGTTCGTAATCTTGGACAAAATACATTTTATATCCATCATACTTCCTGGCATAAAACACAGATTTCCATGCCGTCGCAACAACTACATCATACTTGTGAGGTAACTTATCATTTTTCTGAAAGAAAGAACCTTTGCAATTTGATAGATTAATTCTTGAATTAGTTTGCCAATCCTTATAGCATTGATTGCTATATGTAACATATGCCACTTCAAAACCAGATTCAGCCAATGCTGTTCCCAGACGCAAAATAGACGTATGCCCTCCATAGTAGGGTAATATTTCCGGTATTACAAACAAAACGGACTTCACATTAAGGGGCGGCGGATTGTTTTCAAAGCAAAAATGCTCATCATCCAACATAGCAACTGTATTACTATATTCTTTAAGAAATCTTCTGTTTTTGTATATTTCTTTTAGTTTTTTTAGCATAGCATCATATGTGTCCCGCATGAATAATCATTAAGCAATTATACAACAATACATTTCAATATGCGAAAACAGATATATTGCAACAAATCAATTCATAACTGAATACGGTCCTTCAGAATGCCGTGTTTAATAGCTCTTAACGATAAGAACTTATGCGCATAACAATTGCCACAAATTGCGTTTGGTTCTAAACAAGCGATACTCTAACAAGAAAGAAAGTCTTTGAAACTTATTCATTCTGTAATAAGTGCAGAACCCGTCCACAATACTCTTGACGTCTCCTTCAATGTCAAGAACATTAAGCTGGCTACCTTGTAATACAAATCTTCTTATACGTTCTTTTGTGGCTTTAATATGAGACATAGAGATTAACCACCAAATTCTTAAGAAGATGTTCTTTAAATTGCTGTCTTTGACCGCTCCCACAACATTGGTCCCATGCTGTCTATATAACATCAACGGGGTGTCAATATATGCTATGTTTCCTTTAGCGGAAACAACAATTGCAAGCCACCAATCATGATATGGTATCGCTTCAGGATTACTAGCATTCTGATACTTCAAAGCTTCATTTCTTGCCTTTGCATTGAATAGCATTGTGCATCCGGGTGCGCAATTTTCAACTACCAACCAATTAAAGCCCAGCTTTGTTGGATCCAACTTGTTGTAATGCATAAACGATTCATCTATCACATGCTTGTTCTCATCTACGACTTTGATGTCAGAAAAAACCAAAACGGCTTCATCTTCGGATTCTTGTTCAAGTTTTCTTGCTAATTGAAAACTCTTTTCAATTTTTTGAGGTAACCAATAATCATCTTGGTCGCAAAACATATAATAATCAGCTTCAACTTTGCTTAGCAAATAAAAGAAATTTTTCGTGCTGGATCCAGTAGGAACACCTTCAATACACTTAATTTTATTTGGATACAAATCAACATATCGTTCTATTACACTAATTGTGTTATCAGTCGAACCATCATCATGGATACAAACAACGAAATTTTGTAGGGTTTGGTTTAGAAGAGAATCTAGTTGTTCGGCCAAATACTTTTCTCCATTATAAGTTGCTAACAAAACTGCAATCATCAACTCTGCTCCCAATCAAAAAATAATATTATGAACTCAAGTACCTTTAATACGCAAATACTTCTTGTGCAAGCCTAGCAGTAATATTAATTGGTGACTAGCATTTTCAATTAAACTACCCCAAACGACATGAAGTTCAACACTCAAAAGAAAAGATGTTATTCCACCGCGATGGATAATATTGACCACATTTTTTAAAACATCGCTTTGCTGTGTGTTAAGATTAAACTCATTCATCAATTGTATGGCATACAATGTTTGTGTATATGTTATCGCATGCCTTTGAGCAAGATCATCAAGATTAAATAGTCTATCAGCAATTCGTCTGATGCTCATTTTGTATTTTTGCTCTGAGGTTTGATTGTCTCCATGCCTGCGATAAGACATTAACGGCTGTTTAATGTAGTAAACATTACCGAATGTAGCTGCAAACTTAGCATATAAATTATCATGTGAAACAATGCTAACAAGAGAATCAGAAATATCAATGATTGGAACCTTGAAAAACAACTTAGAATTCATAATCATATTGCAACCAAACACTTTATGGGAAAAGAAATAACTATAATTATTCTTTCCTGATATTCGCCAAATTGAATCTATGCTTTGTTCTGTTATTCTATCTTCTTTATCAATAAGCCTCATATCTGCATATAACAACGACGGTGTATCTTCAACCTTTTTAGTTTCCATCTCACTTACCATCGTAGCAATCTTGTTCTCGTCCCAAATGTCATCCTGATCACAAAACATATAATAATCATACTTCTCCACTTCTTTTGCTCGGTTAGCTAATGAGTGAAAATTAATAAATGCCCCATGATAATTTGAATTGTTAACAAACAATCTAATTCTGTTATCCATTTGGCAAAAGCTATTTACAATGTCTACTGTTTTATCCGAAGAACCATCGTCTTGAATAAACAAACTCCAATCACGATACGATTGTTTGCAAATGCTCTCTAACTGCTTTGAAATATAGGCCTCGCCATTATAGCAAGCCATCATGACTAGTACTTTTTTCATTCGGTGACCACGAAACTCCGCATTAAATCCAAAGTAACCTCAGTCCCTCTTTTAATATCAAACACACCATACCAGCCAAGTTTCTCGAGCTTATTAGAGTTCAATGAGGAATTTGTCATTAAACTGTAGCCCTTTTGTTCTGATTTGCTTGGATTATCGTAACAAACACGGACACCGGCAGCATGTGCCATAGCCTCGGCCATTTCTTTGATTGTAACAATTGAATGTGGATTGGAAATATTATACGCGTTGTTTTTAAAACCATTTATTAACACGCATAAAACCGCAGAAGCACAATCAAGCACGAAGCAGTAAGAACGCAATTGGAGTCCATCGCTTTTCATTATAATATTAAGCCCGTTTAATGCATTTCTAGTAAACTGAGCTGATGCTCTATCATCTGTTGCTGTAATTGTGTGACCATATATATGTCCGGGTCTTACTACGACAAAATCAACACCAAATTCAGCTGAATAAGCCGTGCACAACGATTCAGCAAATCGCTTGGAACAAGGATATGAATTTCTCGGAATCATGAGATCAATATAACCATATTCGTCTTCATGGTAAGCTTCAATACCCTTATGTCTTCCATAAACTTCACTTGAAGAAACATATAATAATCTGGCATTTTTCTTGCAAGCCAAATCCAAAAGGACTTTGGTGCCTACCGAATTAGCTATCATTGTTTCAACTGGTTCTTGAACATAAGCATGTGGATTAGCATTGCTAGCTCCATGAATTATATAATCAACATTACCATCAATTGATATTTCTTTATTATCTGTTGCATCATATGGTACGAACAAATAAGGCGCTTGCCAAAACTCAAATCTGCTCTTGACTCGCTCTTCATTACGTCCAGCAAGGAGGAGCACAATATCGTAATTGCATATTTTTTTTAAATAAAACAACACATCCACAACACAAGAGCAGAGCATTCCAGTGCATCCCGTAATCAATATCGTCGTTCCACCCAACGAATCAAGTTTGGGGATGCTGTCCAAGATGTTAGATATTAACTCAGAATACTTTTTAATGTAATCCATTATTTTATCCAATCATCTTTTTTTGTATGAAGAAGGGCTTTGTAAATGATCAAATCATCTACAGTGGTTATTTTGAGGTTTTCTTCAGAGCCTTTCGAAAAGTATATGCGTTTTCCAAGTTTTTGCATTAATGTGCATGAGGCTGCAGTATTCTTAATGCCTTGTTCAATAGCTAAATCATGTGCTTCAACTAAATCTGACAAATGATATGTATGAGGGGTTTGAGTCCTAAACAGTAGTTCTCTTGGAATCGAATCTACTGAAGACACACCATCATCATCACTCCTAAAAACGGCTTCAACACATGGTATAGCCGCCACCGCGCTCCCGTACTTTTTACATGTTGCAATGCTATCCGATATAATTTCACTTGAAACCATACAGCGATTGCCATCGTGAACCATTACAATATCATTGGGGGAAAGGTGCTTTTTTAACTCACACAGTCCGTTATAAATCGACTCTTGACCAGTTTCACCGCCAGGAACAATCCACTTCAGCTTTGTTATATTAAACTGCATTGCATAAGCTTTAAGAACATCAATCCACGAAGGAAGCGTCACAACAATTAGCGCATCAATTGCCGGATGCTTTTCGAATGCTTCCATCGTATGAATGATTAGCGGCTTATTCTCAACATGCATAAACTGCTTGGGAATATCTTGTCCCATGCGAGAACCAGTTCCAGCAGCTGTTAACAATGCGACTATCATAACTATCTCCTATAATAACTTGATTATTCAGCACTAAACCTCGGAAGTAATTATACTACACAGAGAGTTTATTAAGAATCACCTGGAAATTTCAGTTCTAGCAAGATGTGGGATTCTCTCTTTTGCACGGGAGGAATGCTCATATAATCACCATACAGTTGCGTCAAATAACCATCATAATCTTTAGGTATTGCAAATTCGTGCCCATCAAAACAATGTAATACTGTGTTGCATAGTCCTTGGCGCTCGTATATTTCACCACTGAAATGCTTTCTACCGGAGGGAATCGCCACGCATTTTGAATTGTTGTTCTTGCACATTTCATGGCACTTTTGCGTCCACTGCGCCCATTTTGTTACAGATGCAAATCGTAATAACGAACCTATAAGTATTTTTCTGTTGAAGACTTTCTCCGCCGTTTTATTTCCTTCTGCTAGCTCTCTCATGAGATCTCGATTTCTATAAAAGACCCTACAAGAAAGAAACAATCCCATAGCCATACATATTATCTCATGAAGTTTTCTTAACAATTTATTGTCAGATACGTTCTCAATTCTAAAAAGGTCAACAAAGAATCCACACTCGTCCAAATATGCATCTTCTCTTCCTCTACAAATAGATCCTTTCAAACGGATTCGGCCAATAGTCATGCCGTATTCTGGCGTATCATCAGTATGAACCCAATACTTAGAACCAAATCGTTCTTTAAAACATTTAATAAAACGATCATAATCAGAACTTAGTATCCCTAGATCCATATCATCATCCCAAGGAATAAAGCCATTGTGACGAACGGCACCCAATAAACTTCCACCTAACAACATATAAGTTATGTTGTTTTCATTACAGACACTTTTAATATCCTCTGTAATATCCAGAAGAACTGCTTGAAACCGATTTAATGTCTCCCCTTCAAGCTTAACTAAATCATCAGTTCCGTTGCTTTTAAGCGTTTTAAAAAACTCTACTGTTGATAATCCCACTCTTAAATCCTCGTTCAAAGAATAATGCTTTTCCAAAACAATAATCAATTTGGATTATAGTCCTACCTCTTTAGCTTTTTTCAAAGCCGCAGCAATTACCTGATCCATATCATAATACTTATACTCACCAAGTCGACCACCAAATATGACCTTGTCCTCTTTCTCGGATAGTTCCTTGTACTTGGCATACAAATCGGAGTTACGCCCATCATTAACAGGATAGTAAGGTTCATCCCCCAACTTCCACTCTGAGCTATACTCACGGCTAATAACTGTCTTTGGCAGATCATTTCCATTCTCATCCTTGCCAAACTCAAACCACTTATGCTCGATGATTCGTGTCCAAGGAGTCTCACGGTCAGTATAGTTAACTGCTGCATTGCCCTGGAAGCTTGGAATGTCCAGCAGTTCAGTCTCAAATCTTACTGAACGATACTCAAGAGTACCGAGAGAATAACCATAGTACTCATCTATAGGTCCGGTGTACACTACCTTTCTTGCTTGATTATCCCAATTTTCTTTATCGGCAAGATAATCCACACCGGTACGAACCTCAACTCCATCAAGCATATTAGCGACCATTTTGGTATAACCGCCAATCGGAATGCCCTGATAAAGCGCATTGAAATAGTTGTTATCAAAAGTCAAACGTACTGGGAGGCGCTTAATGATGAATGCGGGAAGATCCTTACATTCTCTTCCCCATTGTTTCTCCGTATATCCTTTAATGAGTTTTTCATAGATGTCACGCCCAACAAGTGATATAGCCTGTTCTTCGAGATTCTTAGGCTCTGAAGTAATCTCCTTGCGCTGTTCGGCTATTTTCTCAGCGGCTTCTTCTGGTGTTATTACCCCCCACATCTTATTAAATGTGTACATATTGAACGGAAGTGAATAAAGTTCGCCCTTATAGTTAGCTACAGGAGAATTGGTAAATCTGTTGAATGTAGCAAATCGCTGAACATAATCCCAAACATCCTGATTGTTTGTATGGAAGATGTGGGCGCCATATTTATGGACATGAATTCCCTCAACATCTTCCGTATAAACATTCCCCGCTATATGAGAACGCCTCTCAATAACCAAAACCGATTTGCCTGCCTCTTTGGCCTTTTGAGCTATTACGGCTCCGTATAAGCCTGCGCCAACGATAAGATAGTCGTACATATGATTCCCCTGAATGATATTTGTTTTTTTAATAGTATTAGTATTATATTCATCTAATTGATTAAGAGCAAAACTATCGTATTAACCATATAACACAACTGCTATTATTAGTGTGTAAACATATGTCACAATTATTTATTTGTAAGCGGGTGCTAAAATGCAAGAGGATAAGCAGTGTATAAAGTGGATTAACTTAGCTAGATGCATGGCCATTTCTATGGTTGTTCTATGTCATGTAACAGAAAGCATTTACTCTCCATTAAGCGAAAAGACTATGACGTTAGAAACCGTCACTTCTCTATCAACCCAATCAAAGGTCGCTTGTTTTGTTTTCTTTTCATTTGGCAGATTGGGAGTGCCGCTATTTTTGATGATAACTGGAAGCTTAATCCTTCCCCGAGACTTTAACGACCACAAGGTGTTGCGTTTTTGGAAAAGCAACTTGCGTCACTTGCTAATATGCACATTGGTTTGGTTTGCTATATATGATGCTTATATTGCCATTTTCAAAATAGATAGTATCAGTTTGGGGCAGTTTATTGCTGACTTATTCTTTATTCACAGAATTGATATAAGCCATGCTTGGTATATGCCAATGATCTTGGGGTTTTATATCCTTCTTCCATTTGTATCTACTGTACTTAAAAATCATCACTCAAAAGTACTGATGTTCCCTCTGATTATCTATTCTATTTATTCTTTTGCGTTTCCAACACTAAATGTCATTGTGCATTGCATTTATCCTGACTTTGCTTTAGAAAATGTCTTTTCATCTGGTTTCAGTGGTGGTGCATACGGTTTGTATATTATCTATGGATATTTAATTGGCAAAGGGTATCTTAGAAAGATTAATACCATTCCCTTAGCATGCGCAACTATCGTTGCTTTCGCTTTGGTGGTGTGTTTTCAATTATGGTCTTATGATAAAGGCAATACATACAATGTATGGTATGATAATCTACTTCTTCTAATAACATCCATCGGTATTTTTGAGCTCTGTTCTAGGATTAAACAAATCAAAGGCTATAGAATTGCATCGAGGATTTCCTACTATTCATTTGCCATTTACCTTATACACAACATGGTATTGTTGTTGTTCGAAGAAACAATTAAATCCATCACTTTACCAAAATCTATTCTTGTCATTCTGTTTATGATGCTTTGCTTGACTATCAGCTGTTTTCTTGCATTCATTATCAGCAAGATACCTAAAATCGGGAAATACATCCTGTATCTAAAGTAGCTTCTCGATACGCTAACACAGTACAATCATTGGGTAAATGCAGATAATCACTTCAATTGATAAATGTATATATTCTCTCCCTGATAAACCAATTCAAAGTCTTCGGTCCAGGATTCACTTATCGGGGCAACAGTAACAAGGAAGTCGGCATCTAGCTTATCAAAATCTTCTCTGCTTATTATCAGATTGATCATGTCTGCTTGAACAAGCTCGTAGCCAGTATCGTTATCAGTTAACGTAAGGTTTAGATGTGCATATCGATTGTAGATCTCTTCATCCGATCCGTCCGGATCGAACTCCTCCCATAATTCCATATTCGGAATATAGTTCGTAGATGTAACAGTAGGGGCACCATTTGCTATGAGATACTGTGAGTAAATGAAATTCGTCGCAACCCATTTTGAATCCTCATTCTCGCTGACCAGTTGCTTTATCTCGAACGATGCAGGCTTATCGGTTATTGCGCTTATTCCAACCATCAAAGGATGCACCGACAGCGCGCAGATTGTTATTACGGCAGTAGTAGACAAAACGGTTGTATTCCATTTGTACTGTTTTACACCGGATAGCATAAGAGTTAAGACAATTGCAAAAACCAGCGCTGTTATCTCAATAATATGGGATGAGTTGTCAGCAAGTATGCCCCTGCTGTAATAAATCGAAGGAATGACAGCCAGGAC
>JAEEGJ010015840.1_pt1 | contig 17474 bp, 15 predicted proteins | sample 8958761 | NCBI WGS metagenome assembly JAEEGJ01 (sample SAMN16246546, study PRJNA631951) | gut metagenome | biome: gut microbiome; feature: rumen; material: RS-attached | host: Bos | place: Iran: Karaj | collected 2018-10 | reverse complement strand
CTGTAAGGATAACGATGATGTCTGAAGTCGAACTGCTGGAACCTATGGCCGAATCGACGGTCTATTAGGGGTCAGCTAGTGGAACTTTTGTTTGCCCCAACATGGAAGTCTACCGTGCTTTTCTACATGGAGTAATTTCGGATATCAATATTTCGGAGGCTCAAGAATGCCGTTTTTGAATCAAAAAAGCCAGATCATTTTGCGGATTTCGGAAAAATTTGCGGATTTCGGTATTTATCCGCGTTTTTCGGAGCTGTTTTTCGGAATTAGGAGGCGCCCCTAATGCAAAAAGCAAATCCAAAAACCAGATGTACAAAGCGTAATCTAAGTAAGTCTACAGATGTTTGTAGGTGCTACAGTGAACTGCAATGTGCCTATGCGGATGTCTTGCAAGCATCTGATGATGTGGATTCGTTCACTTGCAATATGCCTCTGCGGGGACTTGAAATTGGCGATTACACATCAGACTTCTATATACGGAGAACAAGCGGTTCATTTGCGGTCCGCGAATGTGTAAGTCGTAGGCATCTTATTAAACCAATGACTGTGCGGATTTTGGATGCCTCTAGGGACTACTGGTATAGGCGCGGAGTGACTGACTGGGGAATTGTAACAAATAAGGAGACTGACCATGTTCAAGGATAAAGAACTCCTAAAGCTTAATGGCTGTATATATCGTGTCCTCGCCTCTTCTGATGACGGGATGATATTTATCATCAACTGTACCAATATCAGCGCTCCTAGGTTCATGCGCGAAGACGAACTTGCCGGAGCAGTCGTCGTCAGCGAGTCAGATATGCAATCGGCCAATAACCGACACATTCCGGAGCACTTAAATGCACTACAAGAACAAGCTTGCAATCGTCGATTCGCTCGCATTGCCCCAGCACTAATATACTTGACTGACGAACGTAAACGGTACTCCGTAATAGCAGAATCGGCGGAATCGTTACACTTGAGTCGACGTCGATTGAAGGACGATCTTAATCTTTATCTGGTTTACCAGACCAAAGCTATTTTTGCGCCTCCCCTACGTGTTCGCTCAAATCTCAGCGAGGACCAGCGAAATATGCGTTGGGCCTTAAATAAGTATTACTACACGCGGTTTGGTCGCAGCATACCGCAGACGTACGTGATGATGCTAAAAGAACGGTATTGTGATACTACTGGTAGCCTCCTACCCCATCATCCTTCTATTCACCAATTTCAATACTACTTTCGCAAAACCCGCAAATTACAGACGGAGTATATCACAAGAGAAGGCATCAAGGCGTATCAAATGACCCGCCGTCCACTTCTTGGCGCTGGGGTACAGCAATTCGCTCCAGTCGTCGGAATGGGAATGCTGGATTCAACCGTATGCGACATTTATTTGCGTGATGATGCTGGTAGTGTTGTTGGACGTCCCCTACTGACTGTGTGTGTAGATGCACATACATCGATGTGTACTGCTTATAGTCTTACTTGGGCAGGTGGTCTGTATTCCATCCGTAATATGTTGCTTAACGCCGTTACCAATAAGATGGAAATGTGTAAACAACTTGGTATTGATATCCATGAGTCAGACTGGGATTGTAATACACTTATGGCTACATATATTACCGATAAGGGTTCCGAATTTGCAAGCGCGAATTTTGAGCAGCTCAGTGAATTGGGCGTTACGGTCGTCAACTTGCCCGCCTTCAGAGCTGAACTTAAAGGCCCCGTGGAAAAGTTGTTTAGCCTTATTCAAGATGCATACAAGCCATACCTTAAGGGGCATGGTATTATCGAGACAGATTTTCGACGTCGTGGTGGGCATGATTATCGCCTAGATGCGACACTGACACTTGACGAGTTTGAAAAAGTCGTTATTCGCGCTATACTCTATTATAATACACAACGTGTACTGGCTAATTTTCCGTATACTCGCGAAATGTTGGCTAAAAGAGTTCCGCCACATGCCGCAAGCGTTTGGAACTATGCCAAGTCGTTAAGCGCTGACGGATTGATTAAGGTTGATAAGAAACGTCTAATGCTCGTCCTATTGCCGCGAACCAAAGGCAAATTTAGCCGTAAGGGGTTGGTCGTAAATGGCCTCCGATATCATCATGACGGTTACATAGAGCATTACCTTCGTGGCGACGATGCGATTGTTGCGTATAATCCAGATAACACGTCATCGGTATACCTAGTGACTGATGACTACTGCGAGTTTTCGCTGATTGAAGCCCGATTTGCAGACATGAGCTTCGACGAGAAGGACCGCTTTGTTAAAGACATCCAATGCTTTGTGGGTGGATTCCGAGCCGAAGCGTTACAAAGTAAGATTGACCTGGCGAACCATATTGAGACTATTGTCGCCAATGCTGGGCATGGCGCGGCTTCAAACATAAAACATATACGCGAAACGCGCGAAATGGCGCGTATAGACACACATAAGGATTTCATCAAGGAGGCGTCCAATGGCTGATTTCGCAAGCTATCTTCCTCCCCTACTAACCGGAGCCAGCTTACTTGATGCGCTGACTCGCCTACCAGATTATAGTGCCGAAGTTCGAATAATGTCAGCCAGTGACCGATTAATACGACTGACTGATGTCTACCGAATCTTCGTACCGACGACGATGTGTGTGGAAGTCTACCACAAATTATATACGATGACGCGTATGAGCTTGGAACAAAAAGGTAATCCCGACAGCGTAAGACGGCTTAATGCAACATACCGTTGGATGAACGGTTTGGAGTATCACGGCGTCGTTTCTGGTGCAACCAGTGCTACAGTTATCGGTTGTTCTGGAATTGGAAAATCTTCATGCTTACAATATTCCGTTGAACTGTTGGGTGGCGTCATTGATATACAAGATTCATTCCACAAGATTGTTCCGGTGTTGTTAGTTAGCTGCCCATTCGATTCGAGTTGCAAGGGGCTTCTTTACCAGATTGTTATTGCGATAGACGACGCGCTTGGCACAAATTACTATGAAACGGTCTGTAAAGGTCGTGTGAACAGTCAGCAATTACTTGGAGTTGTTTGCCAAATATGTCACTTGCATGTAGGTACCTTGGTTGTGGACGAAATCCAGAACATAGTCGAACATCGAGCCGGTCGGCAACTGTATATGATGCTCATCCAGCTCATTAATACAACCGGAATAAGTCTTCTGCTTGTAGGGACTCCAGAGTGTATTGGATTTTTTCAGCAAGTCCCACAGATGGCACGAAGAACCGTTGGACTCGAATACGGCCCGATGACCTACGGAGACGAATTTTATCGACTCTGTTCGACCATGTACGCTTACCAGTATGTGGGCAAAGAGTCTGCTCTTAACGAGTCCATTTATAACTGGTTATTTACGCATTCCGGTGGATTGCCTTCGTCACTTGTAGCTTTGGTCCATGACGCTCAGCAAGTAGCTATTCTTCGCGGAACAGAATCATTGGGGCTGGACTCGCTGACTATAGCGTATAACGAACGAATGCGAATGCTTCATAGACATACGCTGCCTAGTATACAGCCAAGATTATCACAAACTACTAGGCTAAAGCATGAACATTTGCCTACACCTAAGGAAGCTTCCTTACATGTAGCCGTCACTAGGACGATGGCCGATGTCGTTGCGGAGTATAAACGCTCTGGTGGTGACTTGATAGGCTGTTTACGTTCGTTGTTTAGCATAGAGGAAATCTGATGCTTGCGTACATGCCGAAGATTTACCCGGATGAATTGATCTTTAGCTGGCTATCACGGTGGATAGGTCATTGCAGTTGTTCTGTAATTACACGAAGTCGTACACTTAGTGCTGAATTTGCCACAAAATTTAACAAAGACGTCGAGGCCGCATTATGTCGTCAGTATAGCGATATTGCTACTTTCCTATGGCGACACACAATGATTCCCTACTATATTCGATACATGGATGCGTATGCACGTCGTGTAGCATTAAGCCGCTTGGAACATAATGGCAAGATAGACATAGCTGACTACATGCTGTTAAACCACGCGACGATTCGCCGTATACGTTATTGTTCGAAATGCGCGACAGAAGATCGATTGATGTTCGGAGAGTGCTATTACCATCGTTGTCATCAGTTGTGGGATGTTTCGATTTGCGTTAAGCATGGCTGTACGCTAGCATCAACTTATATAACTCTCGCTAGCGCAACTCTGAATCCTCCAGACTCAACGATTCCGATTGTAGCTGCTATTGATGCGCCATGTAACAAGCGTCAAGTAGATTACAGTAACTATGTAGTGACCGCTTTTAATGATACAGATATAGATGTATGTGCCGATTATATTGAATGTTTACACCGATTATCTGCCAGGTATACGCTCTGGAACAGTCGTTTGGTTGATTACGATAGGATTGTTCGGAATCTACACGAGTTCTATGCTGATTGCGGTATCTGTATACCGAATGTGCAACTCGTACAGACAGTGGTTGATGCGACTCGCATTGACACGCGTATAATACTCTTATTGTTATTTCTGGAGCAAGCGAGTTGATATAGGTGGTTGCCCCCAGACCCCTACCCTACCCCTAAATTTTTTGAAAAATGGACGATCTTTGTATGCCTACGTTTGGGGGCGTCTGAATATGGAGATTCCTTATCCATAGGAAAAACCGTACCCACGAAAAGAATCCTCTTTTTGCAAATTCATTCGACCACTTGTACATTAGCCCATGCGTGAACAGCTATGAAGATTCAAGGTCCATTACTCACTTACGGCGATTTTGGCCCCATCAATTCCGACTTCGCCACTCCTACGCAGACTGGCACGACGTCGGCGGGACTGCCTCATATCCGTATTCCCTCTGAAACACGCGAGGTTTACATGGCAGACCGAATCATATTCACCTTAAAACACGATGGCAAGATACTCTCATACCTTTATCAGCGATGGGGACGTGGCGACGGCCCAACCATCGAAGCCGAAGTCCGCAAAGCCGCTGACACATACCATCTCAATTTGACCAAGCAATCAGACGCAATCACGGCTATCCGTTGTGCTGGAGAATGCGTCTATGGTCATTCCCTGTGGAACGGCGCAATCGACAACACCGACGATATCGAATACATCAAGGCTACCCAAGAGGACAGAGACTACCTCTTGCTTCATCGTGACGATATTGTGGCGGACAATCAAGACTCCAACGGCATTACGTTCTATTACGGAGTCAGCGCGGCATATCCCAGCTACATCGAAAGCTGGTGTGAAGATGCATACTGTATGGAAGTCTAATTAAACGAGTCTAATCGAGTGCCCCAAGGGGCACATTTTTTTGTTGTCTATTACAGACGACTGGCACAACGTCGGCGGGACTGCCCATGAATTGGATTGCGGTCTATGACAAGCAACAATCATCAAGAGGTAATAATGAACTACAGCACAATGAAGAAAGCCGACTTAGTCGCTCGCATCCAGCAGCTCGAAGCCCAATCTAACACAGCAATGCAAGTCACCGACTGCAAGATATTCCCCTTCACCGAGGGGCCGTCTATGGGGCACATCAAGGCGCTTGCAAACATTATCCTCGGCGACCAGTTTATGATTCGCGGTTTGCGGGTCATGGACGGCGACAACGGCTTGTTTGTAGGCTACCCAGTAGACCCATTCTTCAAAGGCGAGGATTATCGCAGCGTCTGCAATCCAATAACGCGAGCGATGCGCGAGCACATCGAAGCCGCAGTATTGACAAAGTATCAGCAAGTAATCGCGGAGGCCACCAATGGCTAAGAAGCGTATCCACATCTACAGACCTAGCAAGAAACGAGTCTCTGGATAGTACGATATTTTCTTCCTTCAATTAATCACCCGACGTGGAGGCGTTGGGTGTTTTTTTTGTTGTTCGACGTCGAAACGACTGGCAAAGCGACGGCGGGCTTGCCCTCGCCTTCTATTGCATTCTATGAAATGAATTGACGGAGGCTACAATGCTTAATAATAAATCGTACCAAGAAATCACCGATACCGTAATATCCATGCTGCAAAATGGCGACGGGCTTGCGCCATGGCATGCCCCATGGCTGGGTAATGGCCTTTTGGTTAGTCATGCCACAGGCCGTCCCTATTCCGTAATCAACCAACTTTTGGTCGGCAAATCGTCAGGGGAATTGGCAACGTACCATCAAATCCATGCATGCAATGGTCGTATACGCCGTGGAGCACACGGATATAAGGTCTACTTCTGGACCATGCTTGAAAGGCAAGAAGTCGACGAAAATGGTGAAATAGTCACTAAACAGATTCCGTTCCTTAAGAAATATATCGTGTTCGATATTGCCGACGTAGACGGCATGATGCCAAAATGGTTGACCAAGACTAAAGAAGCAAAACCTATTGCCGATGCCGAAACATTAATAAACAACTACGCAAAGCGAGAAAAAATTTCCATAGTTCACACGTCTTCAACAGAAGCATACTATTCCGTATCCAAGGATTTTATTAATGTTCCTTGCATTGAACGCTTTACAGAGGCAAGTCAATACTACTCGGTTCTCGCCCATGAAGCAACCCACTCTACGGGCCATTTTCATCGATTGAACAGATTTAAGCCTAATGCAAAAATTGCTCCGTTCGGCAGCGAAGATTATAGCCGTGAAGAATTAATTGCCGAACTCGGTAGCACCTTTTTACTGCACAAATTGGGTATCGACAGCACGTATACCGTCAAAGATAGCGCGGCATATATTCAGTCTTGGATACGTGCGCTTCGCAATGATATTTCACTTTTGCCGATTGCAGCTAGCAAGGCTGAACGCGCTGTACAATATATATGCGGTGAAACCATAAAATAAATGAAAACGAGCGGACTGGGTATCGTATTTTATGAACCAACTATTCATCCCAATCCGCTCGTCGTCTTACCAAATGAGAATGCATAATGCATTGGTTGCTAGGATTCCCTAACGAACTATCAGAAGTTTATATGCTGATGAAAAATTTTTTCGTCACCCAGCCCATATCGGTGTACAACTACTAAGTAGACACGCCTACAAAGCACCCCTATTGGTACACTCATCACATATATATTAATATAGAGCATTGTACCATTCAAGTTTTTTCCGTAAGATTCCCACATGTATACACAAACCCTTTTGATGTAGACCCGACATCGTCATCATCAAAAATCGTGCACAAAGTAGGTCGTTAAAGTGTACTATACCACACACTCATTTCCAATATCAAAGTACGGCTTAAATTAATGCGCAAAAAACAAAAAAAGCAATGCGAACATTCGGCTTGATTGAATAACTTGTCCGAACATTCGCATAGCTGATTGACTTTACCGAATACTGGCAGTCTGTCTACGGGACTGCTTAAGTTCTTTATTTAATTAACATCAAACAAAGGAGGCCTTTATGGCTGTTTTTGGGTATGCCCGTGTGTCCAGTAACACGCAAAATTTATCGCGTCAAATCGAAGCGCTAAAACCATATATTACAGACGAACGTTATCTTTACTGTGACAAGGCCTCAGGAAAAGATTTTAACCGCAAAGCTTGGGGCGCATTAGTTGGGACCGAAACAACTCTTGCAGCCATGCGTCCCGGAGATTGCGTTGTGGTGCTCGATTTGGATAGAATATCGAGGTCGTACAACCTAATACAGCAAGCATGGAAGCATATAACCCAAACATTGGGCTGCGACATAAAAGTCATCAACATGCCCCTACTTGATACGACCAATAACAACGGTAATCTTGACAAGCGCTTTGTCGCTGACCTTGTATTACAAATTCTTAGTTATGTTAGTGAGCGTGAGAGACTTAACATAAAATCTAGGCAAAAACAAGGTATAAAGCTCGCGTTGGAGCGCGGCGTTCATTTCGGTAAAAAAGCGATTCAAAAGCCCGAAGGCTGGGATGACGCAATCGCTCAAGTCAAGTCTGGTACACTGACTGCGACGGCGGCAATGCGTCAGTTGGGGTTAAAGCGAACGACCTATTACAAATTGCTACGGCAAGACCATCAGAATGCGGCCTAAAAATGTCATCCGTTCGTCATGGGTAATGGAAATTACCCTAGGCTGACGGATGCTTTATTTTTTCATTATATCCGACATTGGTGTTGCTATTTTGTCTTGTTGTTCCCTATACTAGCGAATATTTATGCGCACGACGCCACTAGCGTTTTTTCCAGAAATTTTTGCGATATATTTTCCACGGGCAAGGTCTGTCAGTACAATTGTATTGTCATCCTTCGCGAGTGTCAAACGTAGGCTCTTGACTTTGTTGCCCAACATGTCGAACACATTCACCCTTACATCGGTTCCATAATTTGCACTAATCTGTAAACGGCCATTAGATGCCCCAATGAAAGTTGTATGTTCGCTAGAACTGGACTCAACTTCGCTAGAACTGGATTTGACGTCATTCGAATCAACTGGAACAACACTGCGTTTTAGACAACGAACATTGTCGACATAAAGGTAATCGGGAATACGACCACGGACATCCCACAGCAACTTTCCGATTTTGGTCATATCCAGCCGATACGTATATCCCCAATTCGGTTCTTGTGCTAGAGACCCCAAACTAAACGAAACAGTCTTCCATGAAACGGATTTATTTGCCATAACGTAGTGATTATTATCTTCCGTTAATTCACCATTGTAATCACCTTCCATGACGACTTTAAATTGATGTTGAGCTCCGATGTAATCGTAAGCAATCACATCGCAGGAGCTAAAATCATAGCCCGAGGAATCCTTGTTCATTTTTAAGCCCAGCACAACAAAGGGCGCACCATTGTAATAACCAGCATCAAGAGCAATTCCTTCTAGCCCTGCCATATATTCGGAGCCATTTGTTGCTGGTAAAATGAGGTTATCTCTGTTGGTAAAGGACGATTGAGAGAAGTTTCCTTGACGATCTCTTGTGTTGTTGTCATCATAGGCGAACCACGTTCCGCCCGTAAGAGTGACGTCGTCCTCATCTTCTAGGTCATCTATCTTAATGGAATCCTTGTGATTCACGTCGTTGCAGGAAATTTCATTTTCAATGATTTTGATTTCTTTTAATATGAAATAACCTGCGGATTCCCCTTCGCTTGGCTTCAATTTTCCTGCATTTATGTAAAGGTTTCCGCCTTCACTCTTGGAACAGTGGTTATAAACATTGGACTTAAATTCCCCATTGAAGCTCTGTTCAATTTCAAATACAGTCATGTCTAGACTGTTCATAACGCCGATAGAAACCGCTCCCGTGGCGCTTTCTTCTACACGCCCTGTTCCTACAATTTGATATGAGTGTCCTTGCAGCAATATAAGCCCGTGGGTTGCCTGAATGCCGTAGGGTTTAATATCCATTCCGTTGGTTTTAAAGATAAGATACCTTGTTTCGTCTTCCAAATCTGTTCCTAAATAAACACTACCGGCAAGGTAATCTTTATAGCTTTGCAGTTTTTCATCCCATACGGGTTCGACATACGAATTCCATTCGCATAAGTACAATGACTGACAGTTGTTAAAGACACCCTGTGCAATCAAGATGTCTTTATCCTGTGCAAAGGAGTCCGCTATGCAAAGGAAAGCAAATAAATATACAGTTATAAGGGTTTTCTTTTGCATAATGAAGAACTCCATCAAAATATTGCCACACCTCATCTAAGTATACGTTTTTTTTACATTAGTGTCAATAAAAAAGACAGACATTTTGACAAGGCTAAAGCGGAGGCGAGTGCCTGACCGCAAAACGATGTCGGCCGAAGGCCGTAATTTCTGTGAGCCGTAAAGCCCCATGCGTTAAGCTGGGGCTGTGGTGATGTCATAAGGCCAAATCGACAAGCAGGTTTGCGTAGGGGCTCTTTTCGCCCGGCTTTACGATACAGTCCTTGAAGGACTTGCGTTTCTTCATCTTTCACTCCTCCCCGCCTACAAGCTAAAAAAGGCGGGACTTTAGGTTATTTTGCATCGTGTGTGAAAAGCTGTTGGCTCTGTCAGGCCATTTTGTACAATCGGGCGGTCTTAGCAAAACTGTCCCAATCCGTCAGCCCCTTGGAAACTGCAAATTGACTACGGAATTGCAGAATTTTCGCTGAAAAAGGCAATCTGACCGCCGCAGCGTTTCTGTAGCTATACAGTTTGACCTAACAGAGCCGAACGGTCATTTTCGCAGCGTTTTGGCAGTCTTTGTAAAAAAGTACGAATTAGCCTGACAGAGCCTACTTAAGCGATACGATCTTGCTCATGCCATTCATGCGGACAATGTAGCTACCAGGGGTCTGTAAGGTAATGCTTGTCGTTGCATCGGCTAGCGACTTAGCCGTAACTAGGTGACCCAGGCTATCGAAGATGCGGACAACTCCGCCCTGCACATTCGTTAGCATAAGCGTCATGCCGTCTACCGCAAGGTTGAACGCGGGCTTAACAGCGTTCAAAACAACGATCGTATGCTCCTCGGAGGAACTGCTTTCTGCAGCACTCGAAGACGACGCAACTACCGAACTACTTGAGGCTACAGAGCTACTCGAAATGCTACTGGACGAAGCCACAGAAGAACTGGATGCAGCGCTAGAAGAACTTATCGGCGAGAACGCCGCCCAATATTCCGCATCACCAGAAACCGGCGCAATAGCCGGAATCCAGCCACTAAACTCAAACCCTTCCAACTGACCCATCGGGGTTTTGCCCCTATATTCAGGAGTTTTTCCATAAGCAACAGAATCCACCTGCAACGTATCCATACCCGTTATAAAGGCAATCCTATACAAGAGCGCCTCATACTTTGCCACCAAGGTCTTTGCCGACCCAACAGAAACCTTATCTCCAGTCAAGCCCAGCTTTTGGGTTCCATTATACCAGCCGATAAACCTGTACCCCACTTTAGCAGGCGCATTGGGCAAGGTGACTTCAGAGACACCCTCTGCCAGAACAAATTCAGCAACGATGTCGCCATCTTCGGTCTTGAAAACAACGGTTTGCAGCACAGATCCCTTCGGTACATATGTCGCATAAAGTTCATAGTCGCCATTGATAATCGTCTTGGCAGAAATAGCGGAATCTCCGTAGGCCCAGTACCCAAACTTCAAGTCTTCATCACCGTCAGTCGGGTCAGGCTCTTCGGCCATGGTAATGATGTTGCCCTTATAATTTGTAAAGCTGGAATCTATTTTATAAGTATAAACGCTCAACACCTTTGAAGAATCCAGGAAGGTCACCTTATAAATCGCATGATTGCTTTCATCTGCAAAGACTGGATAATTCTTGCCGCTCTGACTCCACAAGCCTAAATTAGGGAGTTTTCCATTGCATGTATTCAACATCCATGCAAATTTTTCGGTCTGCATTTCTGCTGTAGTCATTGCAAACTCAGGCAACGTATCATTTTCTGCAGGCCTCAACATCTTGTCGTAATAGACACAATTTCTTTGATTTAAGCGCATTCCATTTCCTGGGACCAAAGTTCCATTAATGGCAACAGAATCTGTTATAGAAAGGGTACCCGACTCAATAGCAGCATTAGCAACATAGGAATAAGCCGACCACGCTCCAGAATTCCAGTGGTCATCAACAACTTGTATGCTATTTGATTTCAATAAAACTCGACCCTTGTTTATGTTCGCTCCTAACCTCGGGTAAGAGCTTGAGCGTCCCACATAAACACCCGCAGCATTGGCAGCAGATGCTTTCTCACCCATATCCAAATAAACTCGTCCTTCGTTTTCGCAAAGGCGAACCAAACTTTCAGCAAAACCCACAACGCCAGCCGCATAGGCACGAACGAACTCTTCTCCTTGCGTTTGTCCAACGAAACTCACATCAGCTTTATTTTTACAATATTCTATGGAATCAGCATTTCCTGCAATTCCAGCGACAATAACCTCGGCTTTGAAACTATATTTCGAGCTATCAGAATGAACCGATACCCCCCCTTCATTTATTGAATGAAATACATTTCCTGCATAGCCAGCAACTCCGCCAACAAAGTACATTTCTTCAGTCATTCCCTTTAAGTCAGCACTTACCTTTCCGTAATTTATACAATCCTGTATATATGCTCTTTCCGCATATCCAGCAATACCGCCAACACCATTAAAAATGTAAGTATAATCACTTGATATATTTCCGAAATTTTTTGAGTTTTTCACATAGGTATTCGGAATTATTTTATCATCATCAATGCTACCGACAATTCCACCCATAGCACCTCTCCCAGAAATGGAGCCCTCGTTCGTACAATTTTCTATCACGATATAAGCATCATATCCAATTTTACCGTTATTAGAGGATCCACGACCAAAACCTAAAATTCCACCAGACGTGCCTTTATACGAAGTTGCATAAAGCGAATCAGTATTCACACATTTTGAGATTAGTAGAGTATCCCCCTCAAAGGAATAAACAATCCCTGCGACACTATATCCATGCAAAACAGCATTGTTCCTTGCATTACTAATGTCTATAAAAGACCCCTTATTACCTGAAGTTCCAATAATTCCACCCGATGCCGTATTATCCATATACCCCCTGTTGACAACATCCCTAATGATAGCATGAGATGCATTAAAGTTCCCAATAAAGCCTCCACAAGTATTTCCGTTTTCTATTTTACCTTCATTAACCGCAGTAAAAATATTCACATGGCCATTGCTGTTGCCTATAAAGCCACCCATATTATTTTTCTTGGAACCATAGAGATTTCCCTTATTGACACATTCCTCAAACTGGGTCGTCGATATCGATTTTGAATTGCCAACAAAGCCGCCTATGGCAGACGAGGATTGTTTCGCGCCCCAAATAATGTTTGCTACATTCGTATCATTAAAAAAGAACGCCTTGTTTTCAACATACCCCACAAATCCACCTACGGCCCCCGTATTTGTAGCACTGTCTAAAGCGCAATCACCTACAGTTCTGTAAAAATGAACAGAGCCTTTTACGCTACCCACAAAGCCACCAGCATAGTATTTGGAACCAATCTTGGCATTCGAACGAGAATGAACAATAAAGTTGCGTCCCGTCAACTGTCCCGCAAGGCCTCCTGCTAAACTATCGGCAAGAACAGTCCCTGAAACCTGAACATCTATAATAGAATCTCCGCCAAAAGAAGCTGCCAAAATACCAGCAATTCCATTATCACCTTGAGCCAAAGCATTGTCCAGTTTTAAATTCTTGACAACAGCCCCTTCTCCAATAAAACCAAAAAGACCGGCGTATTTACCTTGACTATAGAATCCCGACACTTTGTAACCTGCGCCATCGAAAACACCATTAAATGTCGTTGAGTCCGTTCCAATTGAAATCCATTTGATTGTTTCTGAAGAAACCTTACTAGAAGTAATCGCAACATCATTTTTCAGAATTGCATTATAGTTAGGATTTCCCTTGTTAACTTGGGTCGCGAGCCACGCCAAATTTTCTGCTGACTCAATTTCATAGAATGTCTTACCCTCTTTTTCGATGGTCGAAGGCTTTTTTACGCCACCGGTCCAATCGGCAAAAGCCAGGGGGCATACGAACAAAATGGCTGCAATCAGTTTTTTGAGCATAGAGTCCTCGTTGTGCTATAGGAGTAAATATAGCTTCAAACGAGCCCAAAGTAAAGAAAAAAAAACATTAATATACTGAGTGTGAGCTAAAGCAAATTTTTTTTGGGGGCAAAAGGAGTATATTTCGGGTTGGAAAATATCACTTTTTGCAAGATTTTAGGGCTCTGTCAGGTCATTTTGTACAATCGGGCGGTCTTAGCAAAAAAAGTCGGTTTCGTAAGCCCATCCAAAACTGTTTTTTGGCGTCGTAATCAATTTTTTTACGCTGAAAAGGTCATCAGGCTCGCCGCAGCGTTTTCGTAGCTATACAGTTTGGCCTAACAGAGCCGGAGTGCAATTTTTGCAGCGTTTACGCAGTTTTCGGAAAAAAGTACGGGCTGGCTTGACAGAGCCATCGTAATATCTGTTATTTTGTGTCCCTTGATACGATAAAATAGCAGCATCATTACAAATGTTCGCGTTCATGATTTTGCGTATATCATCCCAATTCATTTTTTCCCCTTGTGAAAATGTCATGAGCTAATATAATAAAAAGACCACCAGCGTTTTACTGGTGGCTCCCAAGCGCGTTCTATGCTACTTACACATGGATGTCGTGGTACTGAGACAAAATCTGCGCATACAAGATCGCAATTCTGACACGTGGATCCACGGGAACCCTTCCGCTAAACACGTCATCAATCGCGCCATAAAAGCATTGAACGAACAAATCATGTGAATTATCTGGATCAGCCGGGAATTCGCCTTTGGAATCATCCCACCATTCACTAGGATTTTCTAACTCATACTTCAGCAGTTTGTTTTTTTTGTTTTTGCTGAGTTTGGCAAGTTTGGCAATGCTGTTGACGGCTGCCTTGATGGACTTGATCGATTCCTCGTTCAAAGTCCTACTGAAAGAACAAGTTTTGGTATCAACCTGATTTTGCATGGTTGTTACTCCTTTTGATAGCAGCAACCAAAGCTTAGGTAAACACGAAGACCTATTATCTAGGTTTTGGTTGCTAATTCCTGCTCATCGTACGCGTTGGTAGTGAGCATCATTCTTATTTGGTCTTTGGCGAGAACATCGAGTTCTCGCTTACTTCGTAAAACGTCTTCATTGACCTTTATTTTTGCCAAAGCATTTTCGACAACGCGGGTCAATGCTCCACGTCTTATTTTCAGAAAGTCAATGACATCCTTATATTTGGCGTCGATACGAAGAGTTAATGGAATTGTTTTGTTTGGCATGATTTTAATCGGTTTTTGTTTGCACTATTTAATATAGCAAAACATATTGCAATCTGCAAGTGCAATTTGCGCAAATATATCGGGCAAAGTGCATATATGGTCAAATCAATTGAAATTTTGGCATTAGTTTACAAATATTTACACAAGATGCACTTGTAAATGTGCGCTTTATACAGAGCGTCCCAGTATCAATACTGGGACGGAATGACCTTTAGCATAAATCAATAGGTCAAATAGTCACGTATATCAATAGGTAAATCGTTTCGCTTAATGAATCGGTCATGCCAATAGATGCTTAGGTTAATTGCGGCGGCTTGGTTAAGTAGGCGTTCGGCCCTGGATGCTCGATCCGTTTCACGTAGACGTATGCGTTCAAGGGATTTAACCGCAATTGCAAAGGCATCTTCCCCACTAACTTCAAACTCCATTTCAGCTTGTACATCGTCCAACCACGATTTTAGACGTTTGGATTCTTCGTTGAGCATGAAACGTTCGCGAGTGACTTCATCACGCACTAGATTGCCGTCTTCGTCATAGATATTACACCACATGTTGGTTCTTTTTTGGGTATACCTATAGTTTATATATCCCATTGGATAAAGGTGGCGATTTCATGCAATTTGAGTCAATTTGCAATTGAAACGTTTTCCTGCTACATTTCGGCCATTAACAACAAAAAAGACGGAAACCGTCACTTAATAGAGAGGTATACTATGAATAATACCGTCACGCTTACCGATATCATGGGTATTGACGATATCGGCTCCTACATTGAACTGGAACAGTACACAACATGGATAGCCACACATAAGAAGCCAATAAAAGATGACAGTGGAAATCAAATCAAGGATGACGAAGACGATTTATCTTCTAAAACAATTATATCCAGAAGTTCCTACAGCAATAAATTTGCGGTAGGAGTTAAGGCGTTTACATTTTCAGAATTCGTAAAAGCAATAAGGGATGGTCATAATCTTAAGCGAATAGGCCCCAAATACATGACAAGATTCTTAGTCATAGATCTTGATAATGATTTTGACGAAAACGTTACGCCAGAGGAACTTGACAGCTTCTGTCGAAAATATAACGCCATACATTGGACTGTTGGCGGATCGGGACGAGCCTACCGCTACCATATTTTCGTATTTCTAAAGACGCCAATATTTAACAAACAAGAATGTGAAGAATTGACTAGACTTGTGCTGAAACATCTTGCGGAACATATCGGTAGAGAGGTGACGCCTGACGAGCATCAGTATGAATTTTTGCAATGGTGCTACGGGACTCCCCAAGTCAATCAAAGCTGCATGAAAGAGGAAATTCTTCCAGGAACATTATATCGTTGCCGTCAGATAACCAAAAAGAACGGCTTCATGACAGTCAAGGTTGATCCTTCTAAACCAGACTCAAAGGTGTACCTAAAAAACACAAAGAAATCCTCCAAGCTTAAGTTAATACCGTACACGACGCCGATGCTTGCCAATAGGCTGACCGATGGACGTTTACGTGCTAGTAAATACGAAGATGGTCGTTATGTTAACCCTCTAGTATACTTGGAAGGAAAACGCTTTGACATCACTGAACCAAGGGTCAGAAAGCGTTTAGTACCACAGGGATATCGTTTTTTAACGGCCCAGGCGTTCATCATGCGAATTGTTCCGCAGTTCTTTCGTTGCCTAGAATATGGTCTAGTGTATTCTGACGAGGATTTGACGAATACGTTCCAAGTGCTTTGCATGCGTAATTTCATTAATGCCGAAGCTTGGTGGGAGGAAACCGGAGTAACAATGGTTGACGGACTATTGTCAGAACTACATTCAAACGACGACCTTGACTACAAAGATATTGAAGCTAAATACACTTCTAGTCATTCTAGGAATATGTACAAGCGTCGAGGATATAGTTGTGCCGCAACAATGGAAATCATAAATAACTATGCCGTGGCCTCAGACGATGAATCAACAGTAATCTTGGCAAGCACTCAGCAACGCGATGAACTACTGGAAGAATACAATGTGCAATATCAGTCCTTTATGCGATATGCAGCTTTACTTGGTTATAGAATCGTGTATGCGGACGACAAGAGACATTCTCACAAGTACGACTACATTCAAGAAATGGCTCGTGAAACGGACGGCGTCTACTACTACGTCAACGCTCATGATGCCGAAAAATCGTACTGCAAGCGTCAAGATCCTCCGATAAAGTACAACAGCTATTTCACCGTATTTTCTGGCAGTAGAGAAAAGTATAATGCCATCAAGAAGGAAGCTCATGAAGCGTACCTTGCAATGAAGGCTTTCTTCGACAAGCAAGACTCCGAAAATAAAGTGGTGAATAAGGTCGAAAACGAGGATTGGGATATTCCGGATGATTTGCCGTTCTCTGTAGAAGAAGACCCTAATTCTGAGTCGGAGGATTCATGGAATATCTGTATATCCATTTTTGAACCTAGTCAACTATCAATCGAAAACTTCACTTAAACAACTTGAGTAAGCGGAATTATCCAAATATGGGGTCGGTATGTTCAGAAAGAGTAAATATTCTTGGTCGTACCTACGGTACAAATAGCTGTTTCTGATATTATTGACCCTATCCAAACCAACTACAATTACTATATTGATTTCGTCAAAGAGACTCTATGTTTTGATGCACAACCGAGTTCCACCTGGTGTGAAAACGACTTCCACCTAGGAACTTTCGGATCAGCTGGGCTACGGACTGGTCGGAACCAGTCGAACATGTCCCAACGAGCGTACACGTCTCATA
>JAEEGJ010015837.1_pt1 | contig 17477 bp, 16 predicted proteins | sample 8958761 | NCBI WGS metagenome assembly JAEEGJ01 (sample SAMN16246546, study PRJNA631951) | gut metagenome | biome: gut microbiome; feature: rumen; material: RS-attached | host: Bos | place: Iran: Karaj | collected 2018-10 | reverse complement strand
GGCGCGGGGGGGGGGGCGGGGTGGGGCGGGGGGGGGGGGAGGGGGGGGGGGGGGGGGGGGGTTGGGGGGTGGGACCACCCAAGAGCGGCGTAAGCCGCACAGATCGTCCCGTAGGGACTCCTTTTTATTCTTTATTATTTCTTCTTTATTATTTATTATTTAAGGGCGATCAATGATCGCCCCTAAGATCTATTTTCTGAAACGCATTTTTATATAGTCAAGTATCATCTCCGCCGTCTTCTGCTTGCCGAGCGCGGCGGAATTGATGCACAGCTCGTAATTGTTTATGTCGCCCCATTCTCTGTTGGTATAGAAATTATAATAATTCGCGCGCTTTTTATCCGTCTTTATTATCCTTGACTCGGCGGCTACGGCGGATAAGCCCTCTTTTTCCATTATGCGCTGTACGCGGGCTTTCAGCGGCGCGTGTATAAACACGCTTACGCAGCGCGGGTCGTCTTTCAAAATATAATCCGCACACCTGCCCACGATAACGCACGAACCGTTTTCTTTTACGATATCTTTTATAAGATTCGTCTGTATGATATACAGCTTGTCGTTCAACGGCAGATCGTTTACCGTGGTGAAGTGGCTTGACAGCGTGTACGCGCCCGTAGACAAAGCGTAGAGCAGACTGTTCGTCGCAGTCTCGTCTATATGAGAATAAACGTCCTTTGAAACGCCGCTTTTTTCCGCCGCTATCGCTACGAGCTCGCGGTCAAAAAACGGTATGCCCATCATATCGGATAAAAGCTCGCCTATTTCACGGCCGCCGCTGCCGTACTGACGCCCTATGGCAATAACTGTGTTGAAATTCATTTGATCGTCCGCCTTTTTCTTTTATATTATCATAAAATTATACAATTGTCAATATGATTTTTTTACAGATATAAGCAAAATATACAAAAAATAAGATGAAATATATTGACAAGCCGCTTTGTTTTTGGTATAATCGGTATAACAAAATTAAGGAGGCAAAAATGAAGAACATTATTAAACTGTTGGCTCTGGTGATCACCGCGGCAATGGTCGTATCGCTGTTTGCGGCTTGCACCGATAAACCCGCGGATACGACACCCGACACGAAAGCTCCCGAAGCGACGACGGAAGCGGACGTCACCACGGAAGAGGTGACTGAAGAAGCGACTACCGAAGCGGAAGTTACTACGGAAGAGGTCACAGAGGAAGAAACGGAACCGGCTCCCAAACAGATGTACGACGTATTCAGATGGGATTTTGACGACGCGTCGAATATCGGCTGGATCTCGACCAACCAGACGGATATAATAGCCGAGGAAGACGGCACGATGCATCTCGTATGCAAGGGCGGTGACCCGAACATCACGACCAAGAGGATCAACGTTACGATAGACTGCGACGATGTTGAATATATCGTGATGCGCATAAAGAACAAGACGGACGCTTATACCGGTCAGGTATTTATATCCACCACGGACAGCCCCGGCCCGTCTGAAGCTTATTCATATAAATACGATTATGAATACGCGGACGAAGACGACGAGTGGGAGATAATCGAGATAGACACGCTTGATATAAACGGCTGGACAGGTAAGCTGCGCTCCTTGCGTCTTGACTATTCGGACGGCTCCGAAGGCGATTGCTACGTAGATTACATAGCGCTGCAGACGACCGACGAAAAGAAAGCCGGAGCTGCCGAAACGGAAGAAGTTTCAGACCCGCGCGCCGGTAAATCCGTACTTTACAAGTGGGATTTCACAACGCTGACGGCGGAAGACATGTATCTGTCATCCAAAACTTCCGAGACCGAGGAAGAGGATGAAGGCGGAGAAGACGACGATACGCCCGATCCGCGCTGGAGATTCTCCGGCGGCGTTGAGGACGCGTACGTCGAGAACGGACATCTCGTGATCAAAGTAGGCGGACAGGATCCGTTCATGGCGTCTCCCGATATAGACACGCCGTTTGACTGCGAAGCGGTATCCGCTGTAGTCATCAAGATGTGCAACAAGTCGGATATGAGCTCCGGCCAGTTCTTCTTCATCAGCAACGACGAGGAAAACTATTCCGAAGCCGCGTCCGTAAGATTCAGCTTTGAACACAAAGGCGCGGACAACGACGTATGGGAAGAAATAGTCATCAACCCGAAGGATTCCACAAAGTGGACGGGACAGCTGCAAAACATCAGGATCGACCCGACCGAGGCCTGGGACGGTATAATCCTTATGGATTACTGCGAGCTTTACGGCTGATAAAAAAACGCTCGGGGACCGTCTGAAAACGGTCCCCGATTTTTGCTGTTTTTGCCTGCGCGTCGTGTATTTTCATAAAACACAGTTGAATTGTACCTTTGATTGGAGAAAATATATGAAAAAAACTATATTGTCGGTTTTCATGATGATTATATGCATTGTTTTGTTCGGTGTGTCGACAAAAGCTTTGAGTGAAAACGAAATTAAAGAATTATTTGATAAAGCCGAGGAAATAGCCGGAACGTATTATCGCGATAAGAATTATGAGTTCGGATCGGATGATACAGAGCAGTATACGTTCTTTGTACGCGGGAAAGACAGATATTATTTCAACACGAAAATGAGCCCTGAGCAAATGCAGGATCTTCTTGAAAGTCTGTTCTCTGACACCGTGATAAAGGAGATAATTTCATACAGAGGAGAAGAAACGAGATTTATTGAACGTGACGGGACCGTATACTATGATATTTACGATTTTCCGCTGTTTGTAGGAGACTATCCGCATAAGGAGTTTTCTATAAAAGAAAACACCGAAAACCGCGTTGTGTATTCAATGAAAATATCTCGTTACGGCAACAGTACGGAATATGATTACGTTCTTGAAAAACAAGCGGACGGATCATGGATATTTACAAAATATCACTATTCAAACGACGTTATTATCAGTCTGGAAAGAAACAACCCCAAAACCTCGGACGCGCCGGTGATCGCCGTCTGCGCTTTGGCGGTATCCGCGGCGGCAGCGGTCGTATTTATAAAAAAACGCAGATAAATAAGTCGGGTTGCGGGAGACGAAAGTCTCCCGCATTTTTTACTTTAATACTGTTGACAAACCCGTATTATGCGGGTATAATAAAGAAAATACTTAATTAAGGTCAGATATGCGTAAAAGAAATCTTATTGCGGACGCTTTTTTTGAAGGCATTGCCGCGTTTTCCGAGCGTAGCGGCGCAAGAGGCTTTGACAGCCGCGCGGAATATTCGGGTGTAAGAAAAAAGGGCGAGCTTATGAAAATGGTCTGCGTCGCCTCTTATACCGATTTTGATATCGAATACGTTTATACCGCCATGGGCGGTATCAGCTTTTGCAGTATTTTCAATTTCAGAATAATCTTTGACCGCAGTATGCCGTTCGTAAAGTATTCGCCGTACGATATAATGTATAAGCTGGACGACACGAATTTCCGCTGCTACACGTTTGCATATATAGAAACTCCGGAGAAGATGCGGCAAGTCATAGCCGCGCTTGAGCCGGAGCTTACGGAGCTTTTGCCTAAATTGAGCGCGCTTTCACAAAGAAGAGCGGATATGTCCGATATATTCGACAAGTTCTCGGACAGCGTCAACGCCCATTACGGCAGGGATATTTTCCGCGCCGCGGATTCTGACGACGATGATTTTGAGCATTTTTTAGAATCGTATTATCTTGTGGACGACTCGTTTTACGTATCAAAACCGTACGCGCAGTTTTTGCGCGGCGATTATGATTCCGCGTATAACGGAATGAGGCGCATAAGAAACAAATCGTATTATCAGATAAGGCTTATGTCGTTCATCGCCTCGCTCGACTACAAGTACGAAGCCGTGCCTGACGAATGCGATACTACGGGTGAAGCGATATTTTCGGGCAAAACACAGATACTTCGCACGGTTATCACCATGCTTCTGCTGATACTGCCGTGTGCGGCGGCGCTTGCCGGGATACATTTTCTTTCCTCGGCACTCATATACAGAGGCGCTTTGTGGTCCGACGCGTGGTTTATCGTAAACGCCGTAAGATATATCTCTTCGTCCATGATACCCGCGTTCGTTTTCAGCTGGTACTGCAGAGGCGTGACGCTGGTGTTCTTCAAGCGCGAGCGCAGAGAATATCTGTCCGCGCTTGACCGCATAAGCATAAACAAACGCAGGACGGGATGTCTGTCCGTCGCCGCCGGCGCGATAACCGCGCTTCTCGTCGTATCCGTTATGCTCACCGCAAATTCATACGCGGCGTTTTATAACGACGGGCTGAGACTGCCGTCGGACAATTCAATAATTTCGGGCGACAACTACGCGTATTCGGACGTTGAAAAGCTCGTGCGCGCGGAGGGCGCGTATAACGTTTACGGTATGTTCGTGCCTGGAGAGCAGTATATCGTGGTTTTGAAAAACGGCAAGCGGTATATGCTCTCATACGAGGTCACGGGCAATATCGTAAGGGATAAGATAATTCCTATATTTGAAGAAAAAGGCGTGCCGGTCGTCACCGTTCACGACGCGAACGATCTGGATTTTACGCCGTAAAGGACGAGCAATGCTAGCCACTACCGTTCATGTCCCGAAGGGACATATCGCATCCGGAGGATATATCGCGCCGTCAGGTATATCGCGTTTCGGCAGAAACATATCGCGTCCCGTAGGGACTGTCAGGCGATATATCGCTTTCGCGATGCGATATATTTGCTTTGCAAATGCGATATAATGCTTACGCATTGCGATATGCGCTCGCATAGCGAGCGCGTGAAGAGCGGACGACCGATGGTCGCCCCTACGGTCAACCCGCCGTAAGGCGGATTTCATAGCCGCAGGTGATTTCATCGCGAAGCGATTTCACCTGTCCGCAAGGACAGATTTCACTTTAAAAGGGCTGTCTGCGACAGCCCTTTTAGTTTGTTTTACTTTTTGCTGTTCTCGCAGCTCTGATTCGCTATGCCGCAGCTTGTTTTGCAGGCTGACTGGCAGGACGTCTGGCATTCGCCGCAGCCGCCGTTCTTTGCGCTTTCGCAAAGGTCGCGTGTTTTTATTGTTTTGATATGTTTCATAATAATCCTCCTGTAAATATTCAATTTATATTATCACATATTATCGTATTTGTCAAGATATTTTTTATTACTTTTATATTATGTCAGTCAGTAAACGTTATCCCGGCGACCGTTACGCCGGCGGTATTGAACGAAATACAGACGTGATCATAGCCCGACGTATCCAATACAGTCCCGTATGTCGCCGCGACGGCGTCGGATCTTTCGCCGTTTTCCTTTTGCAGATAGAGCTCGGTGCCGTTTTCCGGCAGCGAAGAGAAGAAGACCGAAACGCTCTTTGCGCCTCCGACGCTTACCGTTACAGTCGCACCGGGTTCGCCTTTGAATCCCGTGAAAATGTCGCCGTCCGTCAGCGCGGCGGTGCTCGCGCTGCTTGCGGGTGTCACGGTCACGGTATGTTCCGCGTTATTGCCTCCGTCAACTATAACGCCGAATTCGCGGACAATTATCCAGTTGACCTGATCTTTCGTAGTAATCGCGCGGACGTATCCAGCGTTTATATCCGTATTTATATAACATTCGCGCCCGTCAATGTCCTTTAAAGGTTGCCACGTTTTGCCGTCCGCTGAGTATTCTATCCTGCCTGTCTGAATGTAATCGTCCGGGCTCTGCGCCGTTGCCATATTCAGCACTATTCCCGTTATATGCTCAGGCTGCTTTAGCTTCAGACTTACGTACGAGTTGCTTGCTGGCGATCCCGCTGACCAGAAGAACGTGGAGTCGCTGTTGTCCGTCGCGTACTTCAGATTGTAGCTTGAATAAGTCTGCAGATTTGTCGTTATCTTTACGTCGCTGTACGTCTGCCTCGTATACGGTATAGACAAAAGCTCGTATATCCTGCGGGGTGAATTATCGACAAGCGGGGACAGAACGTCGGGCGAGACCACGGACGTAGTTGATTTTATACCGTTTTTCGCGTTGATATATTCCGCGGCTATCGCCATTCTGTCGCTTTGCGGCATATCCTTGTCCTTTGATACCGCAAGTTCGAGGCGGAACAGAGCAAGCGCAGCTTGCACTAAGCCTTTTGCTTTTTTTATCCAGCGCTTCGCTTCCGATACGAAATTCTTGTCTCCCTTTTCTTCAAGTTCGCTCAGCTGAGAAAGCGTGCGAGAGAGCTTGTTTATCGCGGTATCGTAATCCGCCTCCGCTGCGCTGCCGCTGTTATATTTTTTAATAAGATCCGACACGGAGCGCGTCGACACGTTTCCGTTTATGGACGAGGCGCTCATAAGATCTTCAAAACCGAGCAGAGCGTCCGCGCAGTCCGGCATGAGGAGGTTAGCAGCGGCGACCTTTGAGCTGTCCTTATCGTATCCTTTCATGTTCCACAGATAATCCGCCGTGGTGTAAAGCGGCAGAAGCGACGCGTATCCCTGGTTCATCGGGTTTGCGGTCAGTCCGCAGATGCTGTCCGAAAGGTCGGGCGCGAGATTATCGCACGGACCTAAAAACAGACTGTCGGCCATTGTATCGTTTACCGGATAGTTCCACCAGATGAGCAGCTTGCGCCCGAACTTTTCCGTCGCTTTTTTCAGCTCGCCGTTCGTTATGGAAGCCGGAAGCACGTACGAGCCCGTCCACATCACGATCAGATTTTCGTTAAGCAGCGGGGCGAGCTTTGACGTGTAGTTTGTCATAAGCGCGTTGCAGAACTCCGGGGTTATGACTATGAGGTCGTCCGTGCCGTCGTGCGTTTGCACAAATCCGGTCTGAAAATCGTTCAACAGCTTTGCGTGGCCTTCCGCGTCGAGTGTCGGTATATCGTCAAGCAGGACGGCGAAATTGCGCACGCCGAGATCATAGACCGACCGGCATTTATCAAACAACTTTTCAAGATCTTTTTTATATCCTTCGCCGAGATCCATATCGAGCCCCGGGGATATCGCGTAAACGAATTTCACGTTGTTTTCAGTCGCGCGGCCGATTAATTCAGACAGTTTGTCAAGCTCTTTTTCAGTATAAGCCGTGCGCCATTGCGCGCGGTGTTTCGGATCGTCCTTCGGGGCGTAAATGTAAGTATTCATCTTGCATTTGCCCATATGATCCATAAGATCGAGACGGTATTGATGCGTCCACGCGGTACCGTAAAAGCCTTCTATAACGCCGCGGTATGAAACGTCGGGACCGTCGGCGATGCTGACGTACGGGAGCATACCGTCAACGTACAGCCGGCCGAGAGTGTTCGCTGCGTAAAACACGCCGGACGCACCCGATACGGTTATTTTTACGCCGTTTTCGTCCACGTCTATCTTATAGTCCTCGTCGCCGAGCGACGCGTCGTTTTCTATTCTGACGTCAAGCCCGAGCTCCGATACGGAAAAACCGGATTTTGTAAAAACATCGGCGTATTCACCTGAAACTTTCAGGGCGGCTGCGTTTATCCCGCGCTTGTTTTCATCGTAAGTTACGGATCGCGGCGCGGGGTAAATGACGGCGTCATATTCGTATTTATCCTCTTTTACCGGTTTTGTTTCAGTTGCCTCTTCCGCCGTTTCCGGTTCCGTTACGGGCACGGTTTCGATCTGACCGCCGCCGCAGGAGAAAAGAGAAGAGGACAGCATAGCCGCGCAGAGCAGCAAACATATCGGTTTTATAAACGATCTCGGTTTATTCATTTTATTTCTTTTTCTTTATAATGATCAGAATTACCGCCGCAACAACTGCCGCGGCAACAACGGCTACGGGTATTATCCATAAATAATTCGTTTTGTTATCCGTATCTTTTTCGCCCTGCGGCTCCGTCACGTTTTCCGCCGTCTGTTCTTCCGTTGCGGTCTCGGTCGACGGAGGATCGGATACTGAGACTTTTATCGGCTTAGTGTATAACGTATACGAGTTGGATGAATTTATTTTATATGTGTATTCAAGGGCGTAGCTGTAAACTCCGCCTGCGCCTTCGGCCGGGAATGACAAAACGTTGCCTTCGTTTACCGTTATACCCTCGGACAACGGTATAACGCGCACGTCGGCGGATACGTCGCTATTTTCTCTTTTATAGTTCATAAGCTCCGCCGTGACCTTATGCGTTTCGCCGTAGAAAATCTCGTAATCGTACTTTTCCGGGCTCAGCTTTTTCGCCCATTTTGACGGTATCTCACAGTTGTTCGTTGTGATGCCGTTATATCCGCTCATAAACAGTTTTGTATACTCGCCTTTCGCGTCCACCGTCCACGGCCACGTCGTAAGTCCGCGCATATTTGCGTTTACGACGTATTCGTCGGTATGGTTCGCGTATGACGGATTGTACGTTGAATAAAGCTTCTGAACGCGGTTTAAAACGGACCTTGCCTGCGCCGCTCCGGTATCGCCGGACGCGAGGGAATTGCACAAAAATCCCGCGGACATCTCCGGGAACACGGTCTTCATATAGCTTATCTGCGAGTCGTGGAACGTGATGACGGAAACCTGGTTTTCCATGGCGCTTGCAACCGTCATATCAGCAAACACGTCCACCGTTTTCGTGCTCGTGCTCTTTATCTCAACGAATATCTGTATGTCCTTGCCTTTGAAAGCGTCGTAATAATCCTGAAGCGACGGTATTTTTACGCCGTTGAATTCCGTCTTTTTCGGATAGGGATTGTTTACGGTAAGTTCTTTTAACTGATCGAGAGTTGACGATTCCATGCCGAGACTGCCGTTCGTCGTTCTTGACGTGTTCGCATCGTGCATGACGGCAAGCTGTCCGTCTTTTGGCAGATAAATATCGTTTTCCACGCAGTCCGCGCCGAGCTCGTACGCCAGAAGCGAGCCTTCGACCGTGTTTTCCGGCGCTTTGTTCGGTATGCCTCTGTGACCGATATTAAGCGGCACGCGGAAGAGCTTTTGTCCGCTCATGTAATTTTCAATCACGTCGTACATAAGCGCCGTGTTGTCGGTTATCGCTCCGTGGCCACCGGCGGCGGCTATGTAAAACGCCTGCGCCGTATCCTGCACCGGTTCCGTTGCGCCTACCCATACGGCGACAAGTCTGTCGTAAAGATATTTCACGTTCGCCGTCGCAGCGATGCTGTCCGGTATGACGACTATCGACGCGAAAGCCGAGTTCGTCCTGCCTCTTATATCGGTCAGCTCGTCTTCCGTAAGGGCCTTTTTGTCTTTCAGCTCCTCCGTCAGATCAAGCACGCCGCGGCATATTTTATACGTGCTTCTCGCCTGCTTTACTATTTCGTCTTTTTCGCTCATTACGAAAACGTCTGATATGCCGCAGTCGCTTAAATAACCGCATAAAGCGGCGCACGATTCTTCGTCGTTTACCTTGAACGTCGGCATTATTTTACCGTCAAGGCAGGCGACCGCCTCGTCAACGGAGCATATTTTTTCCCCGTACGCGTCAACAACGTCAAGGTCTTTGTTTATACGCATTATTACGTTTGCCGGCACGGCCTCCGATACGAGTTTTTCCGCGGATCTGACGCCGTAATACTCGGATAAAGTATATCCGCCTATGACGCCGAGGTCGCTCTGCGCGATCTCAACGAATCCCTGTGATACGGTCTTTTTCGCTTTTATGTATGTGACTTTTATATCGTCCACTTTAAGTATTGATTTGTTCGCCTGCAGACCTATGCCGCCGGTAAAGTATTCCAACGCGTCGTTACAGTCCACCGCGGGGTCGCCGTTTATGGAATGGACCGCGTGATCTCCGCTTATCCTGACCTTTATCTCGTCAAGCGTGTCGGCGTTGAAAATATGACCGGCCGACGGTCCTTTCGTCCTTACTTCCCATACGTCTTTTTCGTTGCGCAGCGCGAATTCAACGCCGTTTGCCGCGGTTGAATTGTATCTGAAGCACATCTGATAATACGGGCATTTCAGATCCTGCGCGCGATAGATTACAGAGCCCCAGCGCCCCTGGTCCTCCGGCTCGAGTATCGTCGCGTGTACGGTTATCTCGTAGTCGCCGTATTTGTCAAGATATTCCGGCAGAAATACGCGCGTGAACTCGCGACCCTTTGCGTTAAGATACAAAAATCCGTCTTCAACGTAGACTTTATCCTTGTGTCCGTCGGGGAAGCGGAAGTCCTCCGGCAGACCTTTTGAAAAATCGTTTTCATAAAGCACCGCGCCGTCTGCCGGCTCTGTTTCATCCGCGTTTTCCGCGCTTGCGTGAAGCAGCGGCATCAACAGAAGCAGCGACGATAAAATTATACAGAATATCCTTTTCATTTGTCTTTTCCTTTCTTGTCAGTTGCCGATGAAATGAAAAACACGGCCGCGGCCGAACAGAGAAGAGCGGCTGCTGCAAGCAGTATCACGGCCTCCGCCGGAAGATAAAAGCTCCCGCCGTTTTTTATATGCGTTACAATATCGCTTAACTGTTCGGCGTCGGTTACGGGCGCTATGCCGGATAAATTCATCATATATCCGAGCTCTCCTTGTTTTCAATAAAATACGTCGCTTCCATATCCGCGGTGGACAGCGCAAACGCGAGAGGGTACATCTCAAACGCGGCGCTTACGTTTCTCGTATCGTCCGTGTTGGAGTAGCCCATGTGGTATCTTATCGCAAAAGCCTCCTCGCGGCTCAGCCGCATAAAGCCGGAGATTATGTAAACGGATTTTTCACCGTGGCCGTACGGCATTCTGTCCTTGTACTCATAAAACGGCACCTCCGTCCATTTGCCCGTGACTTTATCCTTTTTGTTGCGGGTGGACATAACGTAACAGTCCGTTTTGCAAACGTCGTGCAGAAGCGCCGCAATCGCCGCCGTCTCGTCCGATACGGCAAGCCCGTATTCTTCCTTTACCTTCGGGCGCGACAGATAGTCAAGCAGGCAGTTATACACGTTTATGCTGTGCTCGCACAGACCGCCCACGCGGCTTAAATGATACTGCGACGAAGCCGGAGCGGTGAAAAAATCAGACCGGTTCTCCAGGTAATCAAGCAGTTTGTCCGCCCCGTCTCTTTTTATGTGTTTATTGTATATCTCAATAAACTCTTTTTTCTTATCTTCGTATGACATAACGCACCTCCATTCTGTTATGAGTATATCACAATTTTAATTGAAAATCAAGAAAAATATCGCAGTAAAATTTATAAATACACAAAAAACAAAAAAAATAGTCTTGATTTTCTTGAAAGGATATTATATAATGTTAAATAAGAGAAGTATTTGATCAAGGATGAATAATGAACAGAAAAATCATTTTAAGAAAGATTGCCGTGTCCGGTGTGATCGCGGCGCTGTACGTTGCGCTGACGCTTGCGTTCCAACCCATAAGCTTTTACGCCGTACAGTTCCGTATTTCCGAGGCGCTGATGCTTCTGCCGCTCCTTTTCCCGGAGTCGTGGATAGGACTGACGGTGGGGTGCCTTTTGGCAAACCTGTTCGGCGGCGGCGTGCCTCTTGACATCATTTTCGGCACGCTCGCTTCAATGCTCGCGGTGCTGATAGTGGCGCAGATGGGTAAAGCGTCGGATAAAAAGATAGTCAAGTTTTTGTCGCCTTTGCCGGTCATCGTCTTAAACGGCGTTATAGTAGGCGTCGTCATAACGTTCTGCTATCCCGGCGAGGGGTTCTTTGAGCTTTCGGAAGCCGCCCAGATAGGCACAATGTTTCTTAATATGCTGACCGTCGCTATAGGCGAGACCGTCGTCTGTTACGTGCTCGGCGTTCCGCTTTTATTCGCGCTTTCAAAAACCGGCTTAGCCGATCTAATATCAACAGGAAAGAAGAAGGACGAAAATGAAAAAAATAACTAAAGCCGTTATACCCGCCGCGGGCCTCGGGACAAGGATGCTCCCCATTTCAAGGACCGTTCCGAAAGAGATACTGCCGATAGTGGACAGACCGTCAATGGAATATCTCGTAAGAGAAGCCGTTGATTCCGGCATAAAGGACATACTTATAATCACCGGCAGAAACAAGGAAGCCATAGAAAACTATTTTGATTATTCGGTAGAATATAAAGACCTGCTTCAAGTCAAAGGCAAGCAGAAAGAGCTTGACGATATGAGACAAGTCTGCTCGCTTGCTAACATTTACTTTCTGCGCCAGAAAGAAGCGAAGGGCTTGGGCCACGCCGTGCTGTGCGCTGAGAAATTCGTGGGTGACGAGCCGTTTGCGGTGTTATACGGAGACGACGTGATGGTAGCCGAAAAGCCCGTTACCAAACAGTTATGCGAAGCGTACGAAAAGTACGGCAAGACCGTCGTCGGCGTCAGCAGAGTGCCGTGGAAGGACGTAAAAAAATACTGCTCCATGAAGACGGAAAAGCAGCTTGAAGAGCGCGCGTATCTGACGACGGATATGGTGGAAAAGCCGCAGACGAAGGAAGAGATGTTCTCAAATCTTTCCATCCTCGGCAGAGTGGTCCTTACGCCTGATATATTTGAAGTGTTGAAGCATACGGAAAACGGCGCGGGCGGCGAGCTTCAGTTGACGGACGCTATGAAACAGCTTGCGCGCACGGAGGGCGTCATCTCATACGAATACGAGGGCAAGCGCTACGATATGGGAAGCAAACTCGGATTTCTGCAGGCGAATATCGAGCAGGCGCTTTTACATCCCGACCTTAAAGACGCTTTCAGAGAGTATCTCATACAACTGTCAAAAACGCTCTGATAAAGAGCTTACAATAAAATAAAGAGAGGAAGCATTATGGACAGAGTATCAAAGACAAACTATTACCTCGACATAGCGGGGACCGTACTTGAAAGAAGCACTTGCTTGAAGCACAAATACGGCGCTATAATCGTAAAGAACGACTCTATAGTTTCCACCGGTTACAACGGCGCGCCGCGCGGAAGAAAGAACTGCTCGGATACCGGCGTATGCGTCTGCGGAGACGGAGCGTGCAACGGCGAGGAGAGATACGATCTCTGCAGGTCCGTACACGCGGAGGCAAACTGCATTATTTCCGCAACGAGAGAGCAGATGCTCGACTCCACGCTTTACCTGTGCGGCATTGACGCGGCAAGCGGAGTGATAATAAAAGACGCCTGCAGCTGCCAGATGTGCAAGAGGCTTATAATAAACGCCGGTATATCAAAGGTCATCGTCAGAAGCTCGCCCACGTGCTTCGTCTCGTACAACGTGCGCGACTGGATCCTGAATGACGACAGCATAGGCTGATATTGTGATAAGCATATCGCCTTTTCAGGCGGAGGACGCGCATGAAATCGCAGAGCTGGAAAAGCTCTGCTTTTCATCCCCGTGGAGCGAAACGGAACTGCTTGCCTCCGCTTGTCTTTCATACGCCGTATATTTTACCGCGCGCCTTGATAACGGTATCGCCGGGTACGCGGGGATGTATATCGCGGCGGACCAGGGCGTAATAAATAATATAGCCGTTTTTCCGCAGTACAGACGGCGCGGTATCGCTTCCGCTTTGATAGAAGCGCTTGCAGCGGAGGGCAAGAGCAGAGGACTGTCAAAGCTCTGCCTTGAGGTAAGAGCTTCAAACGCCGCGGCTCTTTCTCTGTATGAGAAAAACGGGTTTTACCGCGTAGGTTTACGGCGCGGATATTACACGGCACCCAAAGAGGACGCCGTACTTCTTGATAAGGATCTGTAATGCTGTATCTATCAATAGAATCCTCCTGCGACGAGACGGCTGTCGCCGTTGTTGAGTCGCCTGACGGATGCGACGAGTTCAAAATTTTATCAAACGTCATAGCCTCTCAGGTGGACGTCCACGCGAAATTCGGCGGCGTTGTGCCGGAGATAGCGAGCCGCGCGCATATTGAGGCCATATCTTCTCTTACTTATAAAGCGTTATCCGACGCGTCTGTGACGCCGGAGCAGATAGACCGCGTTGCCGTCACAACGGAGCCGGGACTTATAGGCGCGCTTTTAGTCGGCGTCAATTTTGCAAAAGGTTTTGCTTTCTCTTATAACAAACCGCTGCTCGGCGTAAATCACATTAAAGGCCACGTCGCCGCCAATTACCTCTGCGGCAAGGTAGACACGCCGTTCGTCGCTTTCGTCGCGTCGGGCGGGCATACGTCGATAATAAAAGCGTCGTCGTACACGGATTTTGAGACTGTCGGGCGCACGCTTGACGATGCCGTGGGCGAGGCGTTTGACAAAATAGGGCGCAGGATGGGGCTGTCATATCCCTGCGGCGCGGAAATGGACAAGCTCGCCGCAAACGGCGACCCGAAGGCGTTCAAACTCCCCGCGGTCCACATGAAAGACGGCTCTTATAACTTCTCGCTGTCCGGCCTTAAAACGTATATAATAAATCTGCTCAACACCGCGGAGATGAAGGGCGAGCAGATAAACAGAGAAGACGTGTGCGCTTCGCTTACTAAGGTGATCTGCGACTCCGTCATATATCAGATAGACAGAGTGTTAAAAGAAAACGGAATAAAAACGCTTCTCGCCGCGGGCGGAGTGCTTGCCAATTCTCATTTGAGAGCCGCGCTGACGGAGTACTGCGGAAAGCACGGCGTAACTTTGCGCATGCCGCCGCTGTCGCTGTGCGGTGACAACGGAGCAATGATAGCCGCCGCCGCAAAATACGAGTACGAGGCGGGCGCGTGCTCCGACATGAGCCTTGACGGAAAACCGTCGTCAAAAGACGACTGGAAAAGCTACTAAACAAAATCGCTGTCAAGAGGCTTTTGAAAAATAATTTAATTTGGTTTATTTTTCACAAACTTTCAGATCAAATTTTGTAAGTTTTGGTCACAGTGAATTATGAACAAACTGTAACCGCGGACGTTTGCCGACGCGCCGGAAACCGCCTTGTGAACGGCGCCGCGGTATAAAATTTCACAAACTTTCGCGTTTTTGCCCCGAGTGGAATTCCACACGTAAAAAAGGCCTAAAAACGCGAAAACCGCGCCAAATAAGGCTTTTGAAGACTCACACGGCAAAAAATCCGTGGATAACCCTGTGGAATTTGTGGATTAGTTGGCACAAAAATATTCAGTTAATCCGACTAATTAAAATAGTTTGTGAGACTAATTATATGAAAAAACTATTTTGAAACGCGAAGAATCGACATATTAAGTCACAACATATAAAATGTTAAAATATTGTTAAATCGGAGGAAGAACATGGAAAACAGATTTGACAGCGCGGTAGAAGCGGCGGCGGAGAAATACAAAGCGCTTTTATACGAACAGCTGCAAAGAGCGGAGGACATTAAAAAGGTAAAAGACTTTACGGATTATAATAAACTTGATAAACTCGTAATAGGCGTCTGCGGCGGCGACGGCATAGGTCCGACGATAACCGCGGCGTCCGAAAAGGTGTTGAGAAAACTTCTCTTTGACGACATAGCCGCCGGGAAGATCGAAATAAAGAACATAGACGGGCTCACCATAGAAAACCGCATAGCCTGCGGCAAAGCGATACCGGACGACGTGCTTGAAGAACTGTACGGCTGCCACGTTATCTTAAAAGGCCCGACCACCACGCCGCACGCCGGCGACGGTTTGCCCAACATTGAGAGCGCAAACGTTATGATGCGCAAAAAGCTCGACCTGTTCGCAAACGTCCGCCCGGTAAAAGTCCCGGCGCAGGGCATAGACTGGACGTTCTTCCGTGAAAATACGGAAGGCTCTTACGCCGTCGGCAGCAAGGGACAAAACGTATCCGACGATCTGGCGATAGATTTCTGCGTTACGACGACCGAGGGCACGGAGAGGATAGCGCGTTTAGCATACGAATTTGCGCGCAAGAACGGCAAAAAGCGCGTTTCAATAGTAACGAAAGCGAACGTTATAAAGACTACGGACGGAAAATTCCTGAATATCTGCAAAAAGATAGGCGAAGAATATCCGGAAATACAGACGGACGAATGGTTTATTGACATAATGACCGCAAAGCTCGTTGACGAAAAGCGCAGAAGAGATTTTGAGGTGTTCATCCTCCCCAACCTCTACGGCGATATAATAACGGACGAGGCGGCGGAATTCCAGGGCGGCGTCGGCACGGCGGGCTCCGCGAATATAGGTAAGCGCTACGCAATGTTTGAGGCGATACACGGCTCCGCTCCGAGAATGGTGGAGGAGGGAAGAGCGAAATACGCGGATCCCTGCTCAATGCTCCGCGCCACGGCAATGCTTTTAAACCACATAGGTAGACAGAAAGAATCCGAAAAACTGACAAAAGCGCTTGATTTCTGCATGCACGAGGACAAGCGCCTCGTCATAACCGGCAGAGATACCGGCGCGACGTGTGAAGAATACGCGGAATACGTTATGGAGCAGCTCAGATGAGAAGAAAGACGACTGCGCCGGAAGACGAGCTTGACATAATCGAAATACCCGCAATAGCGGATATGACCTCGGCGCGCCCGGAGGAGCAGATACCGGATTCGGTAATAAGAAGACTTCCGCGCTATTTCAGGTGTCTGCGGGAGCTTTTGAACCGTGACGTTATGAAAATATCATCAAGCGAGCTGTCGGAGCTGACCGGCGTCAGCGCTTCGCAGCTTAGGCAGGACTTAAAATATTTCGGCGGCCTCGGTCAGCGCGGTTACGGCTATAACGTAAAAAGACTTTATTCCGGTATAAGCGAGCGGCTGGGCGTAGGCAAAAAATACACCGCCGTTATAATAGGCGCCGGGAATTTAGGCAGGGCGCTGTCAAACAGCCGTCTGTTCGAGCAGCGCGGCGTATGGGTAAAAGGCGTATTTGACGTATCGGATAAGGTCATAGGCGGAGTTTTGGGCGAGAATACGGTAAAAAACGTGTCCGAGCTTAAAGATTTCTGCCGCGGCGCGAATATAGATATAGCCGTTTTGTGCATACCGTCGGCGGATCAGACCGATCTTATAAAGCTGATAGACGGCACGGGCGTAAAAGGCGTCTGGAATTTCTCCCCGTGCGAAATAGACGAAAACAAAATAGGCATCCCGGTGGTAAATCTCTGCACGGCTGACTCTTTGATGTATCTGACGTACGAAATATCGTCAAAGCAGGAAAAATAGAAATGAAAATAAACTTAAATTATAAAGATTCCATAATAAACGTTCCGGCGGAAGCGGTCGCCGGAAACCTCGGCAGTATGACTGCGGAGGAGCTTAAAGTGCTTTTGTATATCTGCTCCGACGCGGGTTTCCGCGCGGATACGGATTCCAACAGAGCGTACGCCATAAAAACGCTTGATATGCAGTGGGCGGCGATAGAGGAGGCTATAACGTCTTTAACGTCCCGCGGATTTCTGAAATCAGATCAGCCGGCGGAAGAGCTGCACGAAACGAAAGCGAAAAAGACAAAGGCGAGCGTCAAGGCGGACAGTCCGGTTTACAGTAAGGACGAGACCGCGGGCATAATAGGCAGGAACGCCGACCTTTACAGGATAATAAACGACGACGTTCCGCGGCTGACCGGCAAAGCCGTAAGCCAGAACGAGGCTATGATACTCGTATCGCTTTACGACTATCTGCGCCTGAACGCCGAAAGCATAGTGAAGATCATAGAATACTGCCGAGACAACGGAGCGGTGTCGTTTCGAGTGGTGGAGCGCACGGCGTACAGTCTTT